>Ga0190272_10000647_pt1 | contig 17640 bp, 7 predicted proteins | sample Popmic504T_FD_133746 | JGI IMG/M metagenome (GOLD analysis project Ga0190272, IMG submission 133746) | Populus adjacent soil microbial communities from riparian zone of Shoshone River, Wyoming, USA - 504 T | ecosystem: Environmental > Terrestrial > Soil > Riparian zone | place: USA: Wyoming... | reverse complement strand
GGCGTCGCGCTGGCGGTGGGCCTTGGCTGGTCGAGCCTGTCGACCTCTCCCGTGAGCAACACGCCTTCGCCGGCCGCCCGCATCTCCGAGCTGGTCGGCGCGCGCGCCAACCCCGCGTCGGCCGTCTATCGCACCCGCGTTGGCGAGCGCATGACCTTCACCCTGCCGGATGGCTCGGTGGCGACGCTGAACACCAACTCGGTGCTGAAGGTGGCCTATGCGGACGCCGAACGCGGCGTGCGGCTGGTGCAGGGCCAGGCCCTTTTCGAGGTGGCCAAGAACAGGCAAAAGCCGTTCCGGGTCTATGCCGGCGACCGTCGGATCACCGCGCTTGGCACCGTGTTCGATGTCCAGCTGGTGGGCGACAAGGTCAAGGTGGCGCTGATCGAAGGCGTGGTGCGCGTGACGCCCACCAAACCCGCTCTCACCGCCGCGCCCGCCCAGCAGGTCGATCTGGCGCCCGGAGAGGTGCTGGAGGCCGACAAGGCCGCGCCCATGCTGGTCACCACGCTGGACGCCCGCCGCGCCGTCAGCTGGAAATCCGGCATCGTCGAGTTTTCGGGCGAGTCCCTGGCCGACGCGGTGGGCGAGATGAACCGCTATTCGCACCAGCCCATTACGATCGCCGACACGTCCATCGGGACCTTGCGCGTCAGCGGGGTCTTCAGGACGGGTGAGCCCGAACTCTTCGCCCGCATGATGAGCGAGGTGCTGCCCGTCACCGTCGAGGAAGGCCGCGGCGGTGAACTGAGCCTGAAGCGCGACGTGGATAAATAAAAGAAGCCCGGCAGGTGAGGTTTCGCCCCTGCAATTCCGTTGCCCTAATTGAGGGGGGCTGACGCTCCCCAAGCATAATGGGGGAGGATGCCGATGAATCGGCCGACGTTTAACCGCGTGCGTGCGCTGCTGCTTGCCGGGTGCGCCACAATTGCCATTTCACCAGCCATAGCCGCCGCGCAATCAACGGCGCCGGTGGAATTCAGCATTCCCGCGCAGGAGCTGAACCGCTCCCTCAACCAGTTCGCCCGCCAGAGCGACCGGCTGATCGTCTTCCGCACCGACACTGCCGTCGGCAAGATCGCTCCGGCCATCAACGGCTCCCTGCCGCCCGAACAGGCGCTGGCCATGCTGCTGGAAGGCACCGGCCTGACCTGGCGGCGCGAAGGCGACGCTTACATGGTCGTCCAGGGCGCGGAGGGCGGCAGCCCCCAGGGCGCAAGCGCCGCGGGGGGCGGCGCTGAAGTCGAGGCTCTGGTCGTCACCGCGCAGAAGCGCGAAGAGGCCATCCAGGACGTGCCGATCGCGATTTCGGCCTTTACGCAGAAGGCGCTCGAAGAACAGAAGATCGAGGGCGGCTTTGATCTGCTCAAGGCGATCCCCAACGTCACCTTCTCGAAGTCGAACTTCACCAGCTACAACTTCTCGATCCGCGGAGTCGGCACCAAGGCCATTTCGGCGACCACTGACCCTGGCGTTGCGGTTGCCTTCAACAATACGACCCTGATTCAAAACCGCCTGTTCGAGCAGGAGTATTTCGACGTCGAACGGGTCGAAGTCCTGCGTGGTCCGCAGGGCACCCTCTACGGCCGCAACGCGACGTCAGGCGTCATCAACGTCATCTCGGCCAAGCCGAAACTCGGCGAGTTCGAAGGCAGCCTCAAGGCCGAGGTCGGCAACTACGACGCCAAGCGGCTCGTCGGCATGCTCAACGTGCCGCTGGGCGACACGCTGGCCATCCGCATCGCGGGGGCCGGCACCCAGCGCACCGGGTTCGACTACAACGAGGTCACCGGAAACAACATCAACGGCCGCGACCTGTGGAGCACCCGCGTCACCGTCGGCTTCGAGCCGGTCCCGCAGTTGCGCGTCAACCTGCTTTGGGAGCACTTCGAAGAAGACGACAACCGGGCGCGGACGTCCAAGCAGCTCTGTCACCGTGACCCCGGCCCGGCGACGGTGGGCGGCGTACCCGCGTCCATACCAAATCGGCCCGGTGCGGCCGACCCCATCAACACCCTGCTCACCCCGGCGGTATTCTCCCAAGCGTGCCTCCCCGGCAGCCTTTACGACGATGGAGCCTATGATGCTCCGAATGGGCTTGCTCTGCCCTTCATTTTCGCGCCGCTCGCTATCGGTGGGGACTGCGGCGACGGCTGCTTCACATTCGGCAGCATCGGAAACGTTGGGTCCGATCAAAAAGCGCTACTGCTATACAAGGATCCGTATGGTGGGCTTCAGCAATCGCGCGACCTGCGCACCATCGCCTCGATCAAGGATCCGCGATATCGGGCCAAGGCCGACGTTTATGACCTGACCATTGACTTCGATATCACCGACGCCCTGACGATCACATCGCAAACGGTTTACAACGAAGATCAGGTCTATTCATTCCAGGATTTCAATCGCTTCAACAGCGCTCCGGTCTTCTTCGACAGCGCCCAGCTGACGACCGCCGGAGGGAATATCGCTCGCGGCTTCGACATAACGCGCGGCGGTGTATATTGCGACCCGCAGCTGGGATGCTCTGACAAGGTCGTCGGCTTTGACATTTCTCAGTCGGAAGGGACACAGTTCAGCCAGGAAATCAGGCTGGCGTCCGATTTTGACGGCCCGATCAACTTCAGCCTCGGCGCCAATTACACCAAATTCGATACGGTCGTAGACTACTACGTTTTCTACAACCTTATCACGGCGCTTACCGAATTGTTCCCGTTCTTCTCACCGATTGGCGAGGGGATCTGCCCAAGATCGGGTTGGTATCAGGAGTTCGGCGTCTCGGGCAACGGTCCGATAACCGCCGGCGACCCGAACGCCACGTGCCCATACATCGACCCCAATCCTATCGACACCAGCAAGAACTTCGAAGGTGACGGTCACAACTATTTCCGATCCAAGAACCCCTACAAGCTGACGTCACAGGCCGCCTTCGGCGAGCTGTACTGGAACATCAACGACACGCTGAAGCTGACCGCCGGTCTGCGCTACACGGACGACCGCAAGCACTTCACGCCGGTGCCGAGCCAGGTTCTGCTCGCGGGCGGCTGGAACACCGGCGGCGTCGTCAGCCGAGGCTATCCTGAAGAAGAGCCGATCCGGCAGAAGTGGGGCGAGTGGACAGGGCGCCTGGGCATCGACTGGAAACCCGAGCTTCCGTTCACCGACGATACGATGCTCTACGCCTTCTACTCGCACGGCTACAAGGGCGGCGGCGCCAATCCGCCCACGCCGGACTTCGCCACGCGCGAAGAAACCTTGGCCTTCATCCTGGCCAATCATTGCCTGTCAGGCGGCGAGCCGCTCCCGGCCGGTGAAACGCCCCAGCCCGGGACCAACTGTCAGGTCGCCACGGGGTATCAGCCCTTCGTGGACAGGTACAGCAACCCGGAAGTGCAGGATCTCCTGAGGCTCACCGCGGTCGAGTACGGCCCGACGTTCGAGCCGGAGTTCGTGGACGCCTTCGAGATCGGCGCCAAGAACACCTTGTTGGGTGGGGCGATGACCTTTAACGCCACAGGGTTCTTCTACGATTACAAGGATTACCAAGTCTCCCAGATCCGTGACCGCACCGCAGTCAACGAGAACTTCGACGCCACCATTTGGGGTCTGGAGTTCGAGACCGTGTTCGCGCCTTCGCGGAACCTGAGGTTCAACGCCAACCTGGGATACCTCGACACCAAGATCGCCGATGGAGAAGCCTCCATCGACATCATGAACCGCACGCAGGGTAATCCGAATTACGTATTGGTGAAGCCTTGGGTCCAGTTCCCGTCCAACTGCATCATTCCTGTCCCTGTGGCGGTGGCGTGGCTGCAGTACGATCCTACCAACAACGGCTCCTGGGGCATGCAGGGGTGCGCGATCCCGGGAACCCAAGCCGGCCTATTTTCGCTGAACGGGTTTCGGAACATCGATCCTAACCCGCTGCTGGTGCCGGATAGCAACTACGATCCGTTCGGGATTGGCTTCTACAATCCCCTGGGGGTCGATGCTGATGGCAACCTCCTCTACCCCGAGATAAACGGTGGTGCGGGCATCCGGGACGAGCTTGGCGGCAATGAGCTGCCCAACGCGCCGCACTGGACGATGAACGTCGGAGCCCAGTATGGGCGGGATATCCTCGACGGGTCGTGGCGCGTGGTGATGCGCGGCGACGCCTACTGGCAGTCGCAGTCCTTCGCCCGGGTCTACAACGCCGTCAATGACAAGCTCCACGGCTGGTACAACCTCAACGCCTCGGTGCGGCTGGAGAACGAAGACCTTGGTCTTGCGGCGGAGTTCTACGTCAAGAACCTGCTCGACAAGTCTCCGATCACCGACGCCTTCCTGAACTCCGACGATACGGGCCTGACGACGAACGTCTTCGTTCTCGACCCGCGCCTGGTCGGCTTCAGCCTCCGCAAGACATTCTGAGGGGGCGGACATGCAACGCACGACCAAGAACAAGAATCCCGGGGGAAACAAAATGTCTCTGAAGAAGAGCTCTACCCGCCTGTCACTGCTCGCCGGTTCCTCGCTGATGCTGAGCGCGCTCGCCTTTAGCGGCGTCGCGCTGGCGCCGGCCTCGGCCCTCGCGGCCAACGAATGCGGCAACCCGTCGGCCAACGGCGCGTCGCCCGACATCCTGACCTGCACGCCCGGCGCCTACCCTGCCGGCATCGACTACAGCACCACCAGCAACGGCTCCCTGACCGTCATCCTGCGTGACCGCGTCGACACCGGAACATCGAACACGGCGGGAGTTGGCGGCGTCCGCATGTTCGGCAAGACCGGCGAGAGCATGACGCTGCTGCGCGAGGACACCCCCAGCGTGGTGGGCGATCCGCGCATCATCAACACCGCCGGGCGCGGCGTCGACGTGACCACCCAGGGCGTCGGCAACGTGCTCATCAACCTGACCGACGGTGACCCGACGGCGGGAGAGCCGACGACACCGGCCGCCACCGCCCCGGCGCCCATGCGCCTGACCGGCGGCACGGACGCCATCCGGGGCGAGGCGACGGGTACAGGCTCGGTCAGCGTCATCATCGCCGAGACCGGAACCGCCAGCGGCACTAACCATCCGCGCGCCATCATCACGGCGGGCGCCAATGTCGGGTCCAACGGGTCCGGCGTCGTGGCGCGCAGCACCAGCGGCGCCATCAACGTGGACACCCGGGGCGCGACTTTCACGATCAACGGCACCAACGGCGGCTCCGCGATCGACGCCGTCAGCACCTCCGGGAACGTGACCGTCAGCACGTTCAGCGCCGCCGGACGCGTTCGCGGCATACTGGCCCAGACCGGAGGCTCCGGCACGATCAGCGTGACGACGACCGGCGCCGTGAGCGCCAATGCCACCACCGGCCTCGCCGGCATCGACACCGTGGCCGGAACGGGCGCAACGACCATCAATATCAGCGGTAACGTGAGCGGCGGCGCCGGAGCTGCAATTCGCTCCGTCTCGGCGTCCACCTCGGCCACCTCCGCCGTCAGCGTTCAACAGACAGGTGGCACGGTTACTGGCCGGCTCGATTTCTCGGGCGTGAACGCCGGCGGCGTCATCTACAATCTAAACGGGACTTCGACAGGTTTTCCCGCTAGCTGGGACGCTCGAGGAGCCAGCACATTCACCGCCTTCAATGACACAGTCACCATAGGCGGGAACGCGATATTCCTGACGGCGGCAAACGCAGCGATCAATCTAGGCGCCGGCAACGACACCTTCACGGTCAACGGAACCTCTCTGACCAGCAATACCTTGGCCGCGGGAACTGTCATCAACTTTGGGGACGGCAACGATACGTTCAATTTCAATGCGCCGCGCAGCCGCCTCGCCGGCGTGACGCTGAACTTCGGCGCCGGGACGGACGCCATGAGCCTGGGTGGCCTCATGATCATGCAAGGCCTGACGATTACGGGCGTGGACACTCTGGACTTTACCGGGGTCATCCTGATGGGCGGCGCGTTTACTGGAGTATCGAGCAACCCGGTGTATGACTTCGTCAACACCGACTCGGCTGGCGACGACGTGCTGGTGATGACTGAGGGCACGTGGAACGGCGCGGGCGGGCGGGTGGTCATGGACGTCCGCATCGACCTGCCACAGGAGGATTGCGCCACGCTGACCGGCGCGGCCGACTGTCTTGACCTGCGCGGGGCATCCTCGTCCGGCGAGACGCTGGTGACCCTCAACTACATTGGCGCCGGCTCAACGCTCGGCGCATTCAGCACCAGCGGCATCACCCTGGTCGACATGGCCGGGACCGGGACCAGCGCCCAGAGCCACTTCGTCATCGACCCGGACACCGCCGGCTATGGCGTCGATCCGATGTTCGGCGGCGTGCTGACCCGGGCAGGCCTGTTCAGCTACGGCATCCGCTACGACGCGGAGAACCAGCGCCACGTGCTGACCGGGCTGCCGCGCAGCGAGGTTCTGGAATACGCCATGCTCTCCGGCGCGGCGCAGTCGATCTGGCACATGACCACCGACGCGGTGACCGACCGCCAGATGGACATGCGCAAGGCGACGGACGGCGGGTCCGTGTGGCTGCGGACGGCGGGCGAATACACTCAGCGCGAGGTGGCGACCGCCTTCGACAGCTTCGGCGAGGCCTTCACGTTCGACAACTCCTACAAGCTCTACGCCGGCACGGTGATGGGTGGCATGGACCTGATCACCGGGACCTCGGGCGAGTACGATTACGTGCTCGGCGGCCAAATCGGCTACGTCGCCTCCAGCTTCGACCTCAATGCTTCCGAGACTTCCGGGCGCTTCTCCGGCGCCACCGGCGGCGTCTATGGCAGCGCCTGGAGCAACCGCTTCTTCCTCGACGGGACGTTCAACATGAACGGGCTGACGCTGGACTATGAGGCTCCGGGCCTGGGCTCGAAGACCAACACCTTCGTCAACTCGATCGGCGCTAGGCTGGACGGCGGCATGAGGTGGATGCTGGGCGCGCGCACCTTCGTCGAGCCGCTGGCGACGCTGGCTTTCGCCAGCACCAGCTTCGAGGAGATCTCACTCTCCGGCGGCGAGGTGCAGCCGGAGAACGCCAACAGCCGCCGGGGCGCGCTGGGCGTGCGGCTCGGCGCCGACCTCACGGAAGGGCCCATCAACGTCGGCTACTTTGTCGCCGGCCGAGCCTGGAACGAGTTCGCCGGCCAGGCCGACGGCGTGGTCAGCAACCCCGGCGAGGACCTGCTCTTCACCGACGAGTTCACCGGCGGGTTTGGCGAGGCGGAAGCTGGCCTGAACCTCTTCAACGAGAGCGGGAGCCTGTCGGGCTTCCTGAGCTCCGGCGTGAAGTTCAAGAACGGCTACGACGCCGTGAACCTCTCGCTTGGCCTCAACATGCGCTGGTAGCACCTCCGGCCTTCAGTCCCCTCTGAACCGGATCAACTGGGGCGGCGGCCAGCGAGGCTCGCCGCCCTTCTCTTTTGCGACATGCCGCTGCGGGCGAGCTGGAGGTGGGGTAGTTCCCACGCTGTGAACTTCGGGATTCGGCTCCACCGGGGATTCAGCCCCCGACACCGTGGGCTGGCGCCTCATGCAGCGCGTCGAGCGGTCACGTCCCTGGGGTCTGCGCGGCGTAACCGGGGAAGACCTCAGCGAGGGCGCGGACCTCCGGCAGGATGTAGACGATACCGTCGGTCTTATCGAAGGCCGGCACGACGACGGTCTCATAGAAGCTGATCGGCACGTTGATGCAGCCGTAGGAGATGCGGTTGTCGTCGGGCGTGGCGGTGGCCAGGCGCTGGAGGCGGCGGTCCTTGCCGGTGGTGATCACCCGGTGCAGCGACAGGGCCGACTCATAGTCGATCCACAGCACGTCGCCGGTCAGATCCTTGCCGATGTAGGCCACGTAGCGGCCGGCGGGCGTGGTGCGCTCGGCCGCGGTGATGGTGGCCAGGCGGCGCTTGCCGATGCCGGGGATGGTCTCGTCGCTTCGCGCCACGCCCAGCAGGGCCGGCGCCGCGCCGCGCAGCTGGCCGTCGAGCCTGAAGACGAAGACCTTGGCGGCGACCTTGTCGATGATCAGGAACGGGCGGCCTTTGTTGTCGCCGGAGCGCACCACCCAGTCGGCCATCTGGCGCGCGGCCTCCGAGGCCGGTTCGCCCAGCAGCCTGGCCCCCGCCGGCTCGGCAGCCATGGCGGGGCTCGCCATCAGGCCGAGGCATAGCGCCCCGGCCATGACAGCGGCCAGTCTTCGGCGGGTTGATCGGCGCGCAGTGACCACGGTCGTTTTAAGTCCTAGTTGCGGCCCTGCTTGCGGGGGACGACAGGCGCCACATAGGGAGCTTCCGGCGTGTAGGCCGGCGCCATCTGCTGCTGTTCCTGCTGCTGGGTCTCGGTGAAGCGGCTGTCCAGAGGCTGGGCCTGGGCGACCTGGTAGTCGGGCATCCGCACGCCCTCGCCCTGAACCGCCAGGTCGACGCCGTCGGGGGTGCTGATCGGGGTGCTTCCCGTCCAGGTTCCTTCGTCGCCCGCCGTGGCTTCGGTCGAGTCGTCTCCGGCCGTGGCCTCGGTGCTGTCGCCGCCGCCCCAGATGCTATCGCCGCCGTCGAACACGCCCGGCGAAGTCGGCCCCGGGAAGGTCGGAGTCGGGCCGACGCTGTTGGAGCCGCCGTCGGTGATGAAGGTGGGCGCCAGCACCGTCAGCTCGCCCGTTGTGTAGGAGATGGCGTAGTTGGAGGGGGTGAAGGTGCCGCCGCCGGCGTCGCTGGCGATGATCATGTAGGGCTGGCTGGAAGCCACCGCCGTCGTGCCCTCGCCGTCGCTGGTCAGGGTGACCGAGCCGATGGTCTCGCTGTTCTGCAGGCCGACCGAGGTGAACTCGGTGCCCTCGAAATCGATCGACGTCGGGTAGTATTTCGAGGCGTCGTCAGGCGTGATGACCAGCACGGCCGGCGTCACCGTCAGCTCACCATCCACGTAGGTGGTGTCGTAGTTCGAGGCCACGTAGCTGCCACCCACGGCGTCGCTGCCGGTGACGGCGTATGGACCGCCCACGACGCCCGCTGTCGCTCCAGCGCCGTCGCTCTCGACGGTCACGCCGGCGATGGTGTCGCCGTTCTCGAGGCCGGTCGCGGTGAACTCCGAGCCGGTGAAGGTCAGCACCTGGCCGTAGCTCTTGGAGAAGTCGTTGACCGCCACCGTCAGCGCCTTCGGGGCCACGAACAGCGCGCCGTCAATATAGGTGATGGTGTAGTTGGTCGGGGTGAACGAGCCGCCAGTGGCGGCGCTGGGGGTGATGGCATAGGGCGAGCCCGCCACCGTGGCCGAGGCGACCGTGCCGGCGCTGACTTCCGTCACCGAACCGATGGTTTCACCGGCGACCAGGGCGCTGCTGGTGAAGGCGGTGCCCGGCAAGGTGACCGCCTGGCCGTAGGTCTTGTGGACGTCGTTGGCCGTAATCGTCAGAGGGGCCGGCGTGATCGAGGCCTTCATAGCGTTGGGCCCGTCGTAGAGCGCGTACATGTCCGCGTCGGCGCCTTCCAGCGCGGCGGCTCCGTTGGGGGTGACCACCTTGTCGACGCCGACGTTCTTGTCATCGAAGGTCCCGCCGGCCGCCGCCATCTGCACATCGCGCGTGCCGCCCACGGTGGGATCGCCGTAGGTCGCGAAGCTCGCGAAGGTCAGGACCGCGTCGGTGTTGCCGTCGTACTGCTTGTCCTGCGCGTCGGCGAACGCCCACATGTAGGACGTGACGTTGCCGACACCCACGTAGGAATTGGGCAGCGCGTAGCCGTTCTCGGGCGAGTAGTAGATCGTCACCGAGCCGGAGGTGACGCCCGCCGGCGCATCCAGATCGACCGTGCCGCCGGTGATGCCGCCGCTGCCGTCGGCGTCCGCGCGCATGACGATGGCGCCGCCGCCACTGGCCGTAATCGCAGAGCCGACGTGCTGGGTGATATTGCCGTCGGCGTTCAGATCGATCAGTGCGCCGGAGCCGCTCGCGGTGACCGCGCCATGGATGTCGAGGTTGTCCCCGGCATACATCTCAATGTTGGTGCCCACCTGGCTGGCGGTGATGTCGCCATTGGTGACGAGATTGCCGCCCGAGGTCAGCACGATCTGGTTGTTGAGGGCGCTTGCGGTCATGGCGCCGTTAACCGTCAGAACACCGCCCGCGCTGATGTCGATGATCGAGTTGGTTCCACTCGCCGTAATCGCCCCGCCCGTGGTGACGTCGCGACCGGCCAGGACGACGAAACCAGCGTTGCCGGCGCTCGCCACGATGTCGGCGCCCGAGACGATGATCACGTCGCGGCCCGCGTCCAGCGTCAGCGTCGTCCCTGTGCCCCAGGTGATCGAGTTTGTGACGGTAATATCGAAGTCGGCCTGGATTATCCGGTTGGACGAGGCCAGACTCGTCGTCACCTGGTCGGGCGTTTCGTCGCCGCCGCTGATGGCGATCTCGTAGAAGTCGGGGTCCAGCAGCCACATGCCGCCCGCGCCGTTCGCGGCCAGGGTGTTGACCCGCGCCGTCGGAGCGATCGCCACATGCGTGCCTGACGTTTCAACGAAGCCGCCGCCCGCGTTGCCCGAGGCGTTGATCGAGCCGCTGAGGCCGACGTTGTGGGCCAGCAGCATGACCGTGCCGCCGCTCTCCCCGGCGTTCGCGCCCGACGCATCGAGCGTGCCGCTCATGCTGACCGTGCCGCTCTGCATGTCGCCGAGCAGGCGGATAGAGCCGTTGCGGTTCTCGAGGCTTCGGGCCTCGATGACGCCGGTGTTGTTGACGACGGTCTTGAGCAGGGTGCCCGCCGCCTGGGCGGTGAGGACGACCTGGCCGCCGCCGGCGCTGATCATGCCGCCGTTGGCGACCAGCGCGTTCACGGCGCCTTCGTTGATGGTGACGTTGAGGAGGCCATTGCCGACCACGTCGAGGGTGACCGCGTTGCCGGCTGCCAGCGCGACCGTACCGAGCTTGGCGGCGATGACGCCGTCATTGGTGACGCTGGCGCCGAGCAGGGCGACATAGCCGCCGTCGGCGTTGATGTGGCCCTGGTTGAGGACCGCCCCGCCGCCCGAGCCGCTGAAGCGGTAGTTGGCGTTCATGAAGTCGGCGTCGCTGATGTTCCGCGTCGAGGCGACGAGCCCGGCCACGTTGACCTGCGAGCCGGCCCCGAACAGCACCCCGTTGGGGTTGACGATGAACACCTTGCCGTTGGCGCTGAGGTTTCCGAGGATGGTGGTGCCATCGGGGCCAAGCACGCGGTTCAGCGCCACCGAACTGCTGTTCGGCTGCACGAAGACGACGCTTTCACCCGACCCGATGTCGAAGCTCTGCCAGTTGATGGCGGCGTTCTGGGTGGTCTGGTTGACCGTGAGCGAGCCCGCCCCGGCGCCGATGCTGGCGCCCCCGGCCGAGACCGAGCCGCCGGCCGGCAGGGCGTGTGCGGCTGTGCCCAGCGTCAGGAAGCCGGCCAGCGCCGTGGTGGCGGCCAGCCAGCGCCGGCGGGAAGGGAGGGTAGTTGCGAGATTACGGTTCATGATGGTTGTCCTTGAATGCCGGGGATGCAGGTCAGCCGTGTTCCGGGCTGTGCGGCCTTCAGAAGAATTTGGAGAGTTGGACCCAGAGGCGGCCGTCGCGGTCTGGCGCGGACGTCGCTTCTTCGTCGCCGAGCTTCATGGCGTAGGAGACCTTGACCATGAAGTTGTTCACCTCGGCCCAGGTCAGGCCGACGCCGGCGCCGCTGAGCGTTCGGCTGTTGTCGCCGGCCGCCCACGGGTCCTTGTTGATGGTGATCTGGCCGTGGTCGACGAAGCCGAAGGCCTGCAGACGGCCGGGCAGGGACCAGGGCGGCAGCGTCAGCCGCGCTTCGAGCGTGGCGACATAGCCTTCGTCGCCGAAACCCTCGCCCTCGGGATAGGCGCGGACGTTGTAGGCGCCGCCGAGCTCCATCTTCTCCGAGGAGTCGAGGTTTTTCGAGGCGATCTGGCCCCTGACCACGCCGTAGAGGGACACTGGCCCGGCGATCTGTTGCAGCCGGCCCACCTCATAAGCCAGCTTCTGGTAGCCGCCGTTGGTCTGGGCGGTGATCTCGTCGACGGCGCGCACGACGTCCGTCTCGATATCGAGGTCGCCGAACGAGGCGTTGAGGGAAAAGAAGCTCCAGCCGCCGCCGCCGAAGCTGTCGCGGTGTTCGCCGTTGAGGCCCGCGGTCAGGACACGCGCCGACTTCTCGGAGGTGAAATCGGTAGCGCCGATGTTGTCCTCGAAGCTCTTGGCCTCGGCCACCACCAGCCCATAGAGGTTGGTGCGGTAGGAGCGGATCAGCGGATAGCTGGCGTAGGCGCTGAGGATGGTCGCCGTGCCGTCGGCCTCGAGCGCCGCGAACTCCTCGCCCAATTCATAGCCAAGCCAGGAGTAGGCCACGCCCACCGTCGCCTCGCGCAGCTGCGTTTGATAGGAGGCCCGCGCATAGTTCATGCCCTCGAACGAGGACAGGACGCGCAGGGAGGCGACGTCGCCGTGGCCGGTGATGTTGTTGAAGTTTACCGCGCCGCCGGCCCGGTATTCTCCCGTGTAGCGGTTGCCGGCGTTGTCGGCCTGGATGCTGCCGGTGATGAGACGCGTATCGACGATGTCGACGACCAGGTCCGAGGTTCCGACCGCCGCGCCAGGCGCCAGCGTCGAGTTCACGCCCACTCCGGGGATGTCCGACAGCAGCAGCAGGCGGCGCTCCAGCGGTGCGTTGGCGACCACGTCGCCGCTGTCCAGGCCGCTGAGGATGCCGCTCGCCACGCCATTGGAGAGACGCGAGGTATTGTTGAGGGTGACGGCGCCGTAGTGACCCTCGACCACGGCGATGGTCACCGCGCCGTCACGGATGTCCTGCGCCGGCAGGTAGGCCTGGGCCACGAAGTAGCCGCGGCTGTTGTAGTAGGCGGTGATGCGGCCGGCCAGCGTGCGCAGGTCGCCAAGGCTCATCTGCGCGCCAGGCTGGAAGCCGGTCGCGGCGACCAGCTCGGCTTCGGAAAACAGCGTCTCGCCGGTTACCTGCAGTGAGGTGACCAGGATGCGCTCGCCGGTGTCGGGCAGGTCGGCCCGCGCTTGCGAGCGCTCGATGCGGATTTCCGGGATCGTCCGGTCGGGGACCGGCGCCGGGGGAATTTGTTGAAGCTGCCCGCCGGCTCCGATGGGCTGGGCCAGGGCGCTATGGCTCGTCGTCGCGAGCAGCGCCGCGAGCGTGAGTAGACCAAGTTTGTACAAAGGAATTTCCTGTCTGCGCATCTGGAATAGCGCCGAACCCGTAGCGGCGAGAACATGCAGACATGAAGAAAAGTCGCAGATTCATCGTCAGCCGCGGAAGGGGTTCACCTGACGAGTGGTATCCTTATACGCTCACGTTGAAAAACAACCTAAGCTTATATTATATTTATTATCGCCGCAGCGTGGAACCAAACTAGCTTAGCAATAGTATGGACGGGCGTGCGGATACTAGAAGGCCCCCGGTGTCGCATCGCCGTGAACCCGGCTCCCGCAAGCATCGGCGAGCAAGCCATGCCTTGACCCCACGCATGCCTCGCCGCAGGTTGGCGCGCAATCAAACAACTGTTTCGAGATGAAGCCATGAGCGCTGCCGCGGGAACCCTGTTCGATCTGAGCGGCAAGGTGGCGGTCATCACCGGCTCATCGCGCGGCATCGGCAAGGCGATCGCCGAGCGGATGGCGCAGCACGGGGCGAAGGTGACGATCTCGTCGCGCAAGGCCGGTCCCTGCGAGGAGGTGGCGGCCGCTCTTAACGCCGAGCATGGCGAGGGAACGGCCATTGCCGTGCCGGCCAACATCTCCTCCAAGGAAGACCTTCAGCGGCTGGTGGACGAGGCGCGGGGGGCGTTCGGCAGGATCGACATCGTCGTCTGCAACGCCGCCACCAACCCCTACTTCGGCCCGCTGGCCGGGATCGGCGACGAGCAGTTCCGCAAGGTGCTGGAGAACAACATCATCGCCAACAACTGGCTGATCCAGATGACCGCGCCCGAGATGGCGCAGCGCCAGGACGGCGCCGTCATCATCATCTCGTCGATCGGCGGCCTAAAGGGCAACACGGTGATCGGGGCCTACAACATCTCCAAGGCCGCCGACTTCCAGTTGGCCCGCAACCTTGCCCATGAGCTTGGCCCCAGCGGCATCCGGGTCAACTGCATCGCTCCCGGCTTGGTCAGGACGGATTTCGCCAAGGCGCTGTGGGACAACCCCGAGATCCTCAAGCGCTCGACCGAGGGCGTGCCGCTTGGCCGTATCGGCGAGCCGGACGAGATCGCCGGGGCGGCGGTGTTCCTGGCCTCGGCGGCGGGGACGTTCATGACCGGTCAGGCCATCATCGTCGACGGCGGCGCCACGGCCTGACGCTCGGTGGGCCGCTCAGTGCGGAACATCGGTAGCGCTTGCGCGTTATCTCCGATTCGAGTCGTCGGGGGAAAAATGAACGAAGACGAGCATTTCCAAGCGTCGTTCTCTGACGCCGGTCGCTACCGGATGCTCGTCGATTCCATCACCGACTACGCCATCTACATGCTCGACCTGGGCGGCCACGTCACCAGCTGGAACCGGGGCGCGCAGCGGTTCAAGGGTTACGAGCCGTCTGAGATCATCGGCGAGCACTTCTCGCGCTTCTATACCGAAGAAGACCGGGCGGGGGGCCTGCCGGCCCGGGCGCTGAAACAGGCCGCCACCGAGGGACGGTTCGAGGCCGAGGGTTGGCGCGTTCGCAAGGACGGCGGACGCTTCTGGGCCCACGTGGTCATCGATCCCATCACTCAGCCGGACGGCGAGCTGATCGGCTACGCCAAGATCACCCGCGACCTGACCGAGCGGCGCGCCGCCGAGGACACACTGAGGCGCAGCGAGGAGCAGTTCCGGCTGCTGGTGCAGGGCGTGACCGACTATGCCCTCTATATGCTCGACCCCCAGGGCTACGTGTCCAACTGGAACGTCGGCGCCCAGCGCATCAAGGGCTACCGGCCCGAAGAGATCGTCGGCCAGCACTTCTCGCGCTTCTACACCGAGGACGACCGCGCCCTCGACCTGCCGGCCAGGGCGCTGGAGATCGCCGCCCGCGAAGGGCGTTTCGAGAAGGAAGGCTGGCGGGTCCGCAAGGACGGCAGCCGCTTCTGGGCGCACGTGGTCATCGACCCGATCCGCAACGACGCCGGCGAGGTGGTCGGCTACGCCAAGATCACCCGCGACATCACCGAACGGCGCGAGGCGCAGCTGGCGCTGGAGACGGCGCGCGAGGCCCTGTTCCAGTCGCAGAAGCTGGACGCCATCGGCCAGCTGACCGGCGGCGTGGCGCACGACTTCAACAACCTGTTGATGGCGGTGCTGGGCAGCCTGGAGCTGGTGCGCAAGCGCGTGCCGCCCGATCCGAAGATCACGCCGCTGATCGAAAACGCCATCCAGGGCGCGGAGCGGGGGGCGGCCCTGACCCAGCGGCTGCTGGCCTTCGCCCGCAAGCAGGAGCTGCAGCCGACCTCGGTTGAGCTGCCGGCGCTGGTGCGGGGGATAGCCGGGCTGCTGCAGCGCTCGCTGGGTCCTACCGTGGAGCTGGAAGACCGGATCGCCGACCACCTGCCGCCGGTGCGCACCGACTACAACCAGCTCGAGACGGCGCTGCTGAACCTGGCGGTAAACGCCCGCGACGCCATGCCGGACGGCGGGGTGATCACCATCGACGCCTGGCCCCAGACGGTGGACGAGCAGGCGGCCGGCGGCCTGCCGCCCGGCGACTATGTGAAGCTGCTCGTGCGCGACACCGGCTTTGGCATGGACCTCGACACCCTGGCCCGGGCCAGCGAGCCCTTCTTCACCACCAAGGGGATCGGTAAGGGGACGGGGCTGGGGCTTTCCATGGTCCACGGCCTGGCCGAACAGTCCGGCGGCCGGCTGATGCTGCATAGCCGGCCGGGCGAAGGCACCACGGCCGAGCTGTGGCTGCCGGTGGCCATCGGCAAGGCCGATGCGCCCATCGGCGAGGCCCAGATGCCCGAGTGGCCGGTAGGCTCCCTGATTGTGATGGCGGTCGACGACGACGATCTGGTGCTGATGAACACCAGCGCGCTGCTTGAGGACATGGGCCACAAGGTGCTGCGCGCCGCTTCCGGCGCCGAGGCCCTGCTGCTCCTGCGCCAGCACGAGCATGTCGACGTGGTGATCACCGACTACGCCATGCCCAACATGACCGGGCTGGAACTGGCCGAAGCGGTCAGGGGCCGGCGCCCGCAGCTGCCGATCATCCTGGCCACCGGCTATGCCGAGGTGCCCGTCGATACCGAAACCAACCTGCCGCGCCTGGCCAAGCCGTTCAAGCAACGCGACCTGCGCCGCGCCCTGGCCGAGGCGATGCGGCCAGAACTGGTGAGCTGACTACTCTTCCTTGACGCGGCGCTTGCGGAAGGACGGGTTGAGGACCTGCTTGCGCAGGCGGATGGACTTGGGCGTCACCTCCACCAACTCGTCTTCCTCGATGTAGGCGATGGCCTGCTCAAGGGTCGGGCGGCGCGGCGGCGTCAGGCGGATGGCCTCGTCCTTGCCGGATGCGCGCACGTTGGTCAGCTGCTTGGCCTTCATCGGATTGACGTCGAGATCGTCCTGGCGGGAGTTCTCGCCGATGATCATGCCCTGATAGGTCTTCTCGCCGGCGCCGACGAACATGACGCCGCGGTCTTCCAGGTTCCACAGGGCGAACGAGGCGGTCTCGCCGTCGGAGTTGGAGACCAGCACGCCCTTGCGGCCCGCCTCGATGGCGCCCTTGTAGGGCTCATAGTGGCTGAACACGCGGTTGAGCACGCCCGAGCCGCGGGTGTCGGTCAGGAACTCGCCCTGGTAGCCGATCAGCGAGCGCGACGGCGCCATCAGCAGGATGCGGGTCTTGCCGGCGCCGGACGGACCCATGTCCGTCAGCTCGGCCTTGCGCTGCGACAGCTTCTCGATGACGACGCCGGAAAACTCGTCGTCGACGTCGATCATCACCTCTTCGATGGGCTCCAGCCGCTCACCGGTCTCCGGGTCGGTCTGGAAGACCACGCGCGGGCGGCTGATCGACAGCTCGAAGCCCTCGCGGCGCATGCCCTCGATCAGCACGCCCAGCTGCAGTTCGCCGCGGCCGGCGACCTCGTAGGCGTCCTTGTCGGCGGTCTCGGAGACCTTGATGGCGACGTTGGACTCCGCCTCCTTCAGGAGGCGGTCGCGGATGACGCGGCTTTGCACCTTGTCGCCTTCGCGGCCGGCCAGCGGGCTGTTGTTGACCGACACGGTCATCGAGATGGTGGGCGGGTCGATGGGCTGGGCCGGCAGGGCGTCGGTGACATCCATGGCGCACAGGGTGTCGGCGACGGTGGCCTTGGACAGGCCGGCGATGGCGACGATGTCGCCGGCTTCCGAGTCGTCGATCGGCTGGCGCTTGAGGCCCCGGAAGGCCAGCACCTTGGTGATGCGTCCGCGCTCGATCTCCTTGCCGTCACGGTCGAGGGCGTGGATGGCCATGCCGGGAACGGCCTTGCCGCTCTCGATACGCCCGGTGAGCAGGCGGCCAAGGAACGGGTCACTCTCGATCAGCACGCCCAGCATCTGGAACGGGCCGTCCTTGCGGACGATGGCGTCCGGCTCGGGCACATGGCGCACGATCAGGTCGAACAGCGGGGCCAGGTCC
>Ga0190272_10000646_pt1 | contig 17657 bp, 13 predicted proteins | sample Popmic504T_FD_133746 | JGI IMG/M metagenome (GOLD analysis project Ga0190272, IMG submission 133746) | Populus adjacent soil microbial communities from riparian zone of Shoshone River, Wyoming, USA - 504 T | ecosystem: Environmental > Terrestrial > Soil > Riparian zone | place: USA: Wyoming... | reverse complement strand
CTCGATCCAATCGCACGGTATCTCGACAACGTTTCTGTCTTTACCGGTCTTAACAAGTCCTCTTTGTACACCGCTGCCTTTAGCGATCAACTGAGAACGAGCAGCCATCTCAGCGCATATTTTCGGGAGCTGAGCGGCAACGTGAAAACTGACGCCAGGCTGGATTCGCTGCTCTACATCGACAGCTAGACATACCTTCCTGGCGACATACTTACAAAAGTTGATCGCATGAGCATGGCAGTTTCTCTTGAAGCTCGTGTGCCGCTGTTGGATCACAAACTCATCGAATTCGTCACGCGCATCCCAGCATCGCTGAAAATGAACGGACTCGAGACCAAATACCTGTTCAAGCGTGCCGTTGCCGACCTGGTTCCCGCTGAAATATTGAATCGCCCGAAACAAGGTTTCGGAGTACCTATCCAGCAATGGATCAACCGGCAATTACGTGAGCGGATTCGCGACACCTTAAACGATCCACGCACTCTCCAGCGCGGTTACGTTGCTCGCAGTCATGTGGAACAACTGCTCGACGAACATAAACGCGGCCGGCGCGACCACGCGATGGGTTTGTGGTCCCTGCTGATGCTTGAGCTTTGGCATCGTCAATATGTGGACAAAGGGTAACGTGAGCGATTGCGACTGATTGAGAACGAATAATAAATGAAACCGCGCATTCTTCAACTTGTAGACAGCTTCGACGAGGGTGGCTCCGAGCGTCAGGCACTGGACCAGACTCGGAGGCTGCATGAAAGCGGCAAGTACGATGTCTATCTGGCAAGCTTGAAACCTGACGGAGTGCTTCGGGTTGAAATAGAGAATCTGCGCCTCGGCGAAATACCTTCATATCCCCTGAAAAGTTTTTACGACCTGAATGCTATTCATCAGCTCCAGCGTTTCATCCATCACTTGCGCGAGTCAAGAATTGATCTGCTGCACACTCACGATTTTTACACGAACATATTTGGAATGGCCGCGGGTTTTCTGGGGGGAGTGAATGTTTGCATTGCCTCGCGCCGCGAAACCAGCGGCATGCGCACCAGATCCCAAACGCTACTGCAGCGAGCAGCTTACGCGTTTGCCGATCAGATAGTTGCAAATTCCGGATCGGCCCGGCAGAAGCTTATTGACGAAGGAATAAAAGATACCCGCATAACCGTCATTCATAACGGTCTCGATCTCGAAAGGGTCACAGCACCTCTGGGTTTTTCACGAGAGGAAACTCTCCGCGCTCTTGGTGTAGGTCAAATGCCTGGCGCCCCCAAACGTTTTGTAACGATCGTCGCCAATATGAGGCATGAAGTAAAAGATTACCCAATGTTTCTGCGAGCCGCTCAACGTGTCAGCAAAGCTGTACCCGAGGTCGGCTTTCTTTTGGCTGGCGAAGGCGGACTTCAAGAGTCGATCAAGGAACTGGCGGCTCAGCTGCAGATTGGCGGCAACACCTTCATGCTGGGCCGATGCGCCAACATCGCTCAACTTCTGGCGATTTCTGACGTTTGCGTCCTCTCGTCGAAAGCTGAAGGGTTTTCAAATTCGATACTCGAGTACATGGCAGCGGAACGTCCGGTGGTCGCTACCGCTGTTGGCGGAGCCAGAGAGGCCATTGTTGAAGGAGAGACGGGATACACGGTGCCGTCCGGCGACGATGAGCAAATGGCAAAACGGATCATTGAACTTTTGTGCGATCCGCAAAGAGCGCGACTGATGGGTGAAAAAGGAAGACTCGTGGTCGAACAGAAATTTTCCTCGCGGGCGCTGTTTAAAAATACAGAGTCCCTCTACGACAAACTTCTGGCGGGAAAGCGAGTCAGGCAGTCCGATAAGCTCGAGTTTGTCGAACGCGAACTCAAGGCCTGAATCGGGAGCCAGCGGACTGAGGGGATGCTTTGTAGCAAACCTAATAAATCAATGAACGAAGAAACCTCAAAAAGCCAAGTCAGTGAAGGTGCTTCAGCTTTGGCTTCAGAGAATCAAGGAAAGCGGTTGCGCATTCTGGTTGTGGCTCCGTCTTTGGATATTCTTGGCGGTCAGGCCGTGCAGGCTGAGAGGCTCATCTTTAGATTAAGACAGTTGCCATGTTTCGAAGTGGGGTTTCTGCCGATCAATCCCCGTCTACCTGGTCTGCTCAGAAAGCTCCAGTCGATCAAATATCTGCGCACGATTGTCACCTCATTACTCTATGTCGCCACATTGTTTTCACGAGTTCCAAGGTATGACGTGATACACGTCTTCTCAGCCTCATACTTTTCATTTGTATTGGCGCCGACGCCAGCCATCCTGATTGGGAAACTATTCGGCAAGAAAATTCTGCTGAACTACCATAGCGGTGAAGCGAAGGACCACCTGGAGCGCTGGCGGCGGTCGGCGATCCCCACCATTCGGCTGGCTGACGAAGTGGCCGTACCTTCCGAGTATCTCGTGAGGGAGTTTGCGCGATTCGGAATTCAGGCGCGCGCAATCAATAACCTCATCGAACTCGACAAGTTCACTCACAGCGAGCGCACGCCACTGCGTCCGGTGTTTCTCTCAAATCGCAATCTGGAAAAGCACTACGGCGTGGACCATGTGTTGCACGCCTTTGCCATAATTCAAAAGCAGCTTCCCGACGCTCAGTTAAATGTTGCCGGTGAAGGCAGCCAGCGTGCAGCACTGGAAACTCTGGCACTCGATTTAGGATTGCGCCACACGAAGTTTATTGGCCGGGTTGAGCACAATGGAATCATCGAACAGTATCAAGCTGCGGATGTCTATTTAAACGGCTCTGAAATCGATAACCAGCCCCTATCGATTCTGGAGGCGTTTGCTTGCGGCCTTCCAGTCGTGACAATGGATGCGGGCGGCATACCCGACATGGTCATGAGTGGTGAGACGGGATTTATCGTAGGCGGCGGCGACCATGAAGCTATGGCTGATCGCGCGCTTGGTCTATTTAAGAATCCCGACAGGGCCAAATCGATCGCTCGGCGCGCGCGCGCGGAGTGCGAAAAATACACCTGGGAGACCGTCGGAGAACAATGGACAAAACTGTATTTCGAAATCGCGAATAGAGCGCCTCAATGGCGAGCCTCTTCGGATACCAGGATTGGCAAGCTTCGAAAGATGACGGTCCCCGAAATTCGCGTCAGAATCTCACAAACGTTCGCAGCTTTTGCTGAGCGGCAAGGATTTTCTTCACTAACAAGACTCCCGTCGGACCGCGCTCTGTTCAGGTTGCTGAGTACTGTTCGCCATGACGAAGTGAGGTGTCGTTCCGCTGAAGACTTACTCGAACACTTTTGCTCCAGGGACCAACCGGCCTTCTTCGCCTCGCTTGCCGATCCCGACGCTCTTTGTGCCGAGCTGCGAAGCAGGTGGCCCACTGAGGAGCAGCACATTGTTGAAAAGGCCAATCGAATCCTTGCCGGGCGCTTTGATTTGCTTGGTCTGCAGAATTTGAGCTTTGGAGACCCAATCCGGTGGAATCTGGAACCTGTTTCGGGCAAGTCCGCGCCGCAGCTTCATTGGAGTCGCATTGACTACCTTGATCCGGATATAGCAGGCGACAAAAAGATAATTTGGGAGCTAAATCGTCACCAATACTTTGTGACTCTTGGACAGGCTTACTTGCTCACCGGCGATGAAAAATACGCCCAGACATTTGTCGCCCATCTCAACTCCTGGATGGATCAGAATCCTCCGAAGCTCGGTATTAACTGGGCGAGCAGCCTGGAAGTCGCTTTCCGATCAATCGCCTGGTTGTGGGCATTTCATTTCTTTAAGAACTCCCAGGCGCTGGACTCCAAAACCTTTACACGCGCATTGAAGTTTCTCTATCTGAATGCGCGACATCTGGAAACCTATCTCTCCACTTACTTCAGCCCCAACACACATCTGACCGGCGAAGCGCTCGGACTTTGTTATTTGGGAACCTTGTTACCGGAATTCTCGGACGCCGAAGAGTGGCGCTCCGATGGGCAGAGGGTTCTCATCGAACAGCTGGCCCATCAAGTAAAACCGGATGGGGTCTATTTCGAACAGTCGAGCTCCTACCACCGCTACACAATAGATCTCTACATTCACCTGCTCATCCTCTCGCGGAACAATGAGAACACCTTAGGCGAGCGTGAAAACGTGGTGGAAGCGAAGCTTAAAGCGTTGTTGGACCACCTGATGTATATCACACGCCCCGATGGAACCACCCCGCTTTTTGGCGACGATGATAGTGGCCGATTGGTAACTCTGGATCGCCGCCCCTCCAATGATTTTCGCGCGGCGCTCTCCACTGGAGCTGCGTTGTTTGGTCGAGAGGATTACAAGTTCGTAGCCGGAGAGTTAGCTGAGGAGACACTCTGGCTTCTTGGACCGGAGGGAGCGCGAGCATTTGATCGTGCGAGATCGGGGAGGCCCGCCGGGGATTCAAAAGCCTTTCCAGACGGTGGTTACTATGTTATGCGCGACGGCTGGCACGAGAAGGCGAATTATTTACTGTTTGATTGTGGGCCGCATGGATCCAACAACTGTGGCCATGCACATGCCGACGCCCTGGCAATTGAAGTTGCCGCGCAGGGACGCCCTCTACTTGTCGATTCGGGGACGCACACCTATACCGGTTCGAAAGAGATGCGCGATTGGTTTCGCAGTTCAGTTGCTCACAACGTGTTGATGGTTGATGGGGAGCCATCCTCGCTTCCAGCGGGTCCATTTTCATGGAGAACAATTGCCAGGTGCGAGCCTGTCTCATGGATCAGCGAAAGGCGATTCGACTATGTCGAAGGGCGGCACAACGGCTACGATCGTCTTCCGGAACCTGCCACCCACACTCGCGCGATTCTATTTCTCAAAAACGACTACTGGCTCGTGTGCGATCGCTTGTCTTCAGACGGGGATCATAGTTTGCAGCTTCGGTTTCACTTTGCCAGCGGATCAAAACCCCAAATCGAACCAGGCCGCAACCCGAAAAAGACGGGTATTCAATCAGGCGTTGAAACTGTTCAAACTCCTGAATTGCAATTAGTTACATTTGGGTTTGGAGGCGATTGGAGCACGGAAGACGGATGGATTTCACACTCTTATGGAGAGAGGGCGGCCGCGCCGGTGTGCCTGTTTTCAGCCAATTCAAGAGATACGGAGGAACTCATCACTTTCTTGCTGCCAAATAGCGTCGGAGCTTCGGCCTCGCAGGAGGTGAAGGAAGTTGAGGCCATCGGAGGCCGCGCCTTCGAGATTACCGGTGAAGACTATCGCGATCTTCTCCTGATGCGAAGTCCGGGCGCGAGCCAGGTTGAAACGGTGCGCTTGCTTTCTGATTTCAAATGGACCTGGGCACGATTCTCGCGGAACGGAGGCGAAGTCCCCGAAGAACTTTTAGTGCTGGACGGCCGACGTCTTGAGCTTGACGGCAAGGAAACTGTGAAGTCAACAAAACGAATTGACTATCTAATGGCTAGTCGAATTGGTGATCAGTTTCGCCTCGAAACGGCGGAAGGAGTGTTGGACCTAAGCTTGCCCGTCGGCGATCTGGATTCAGTCTTTGAAAAAGTGAATCGGCGAGCAGTGAGAACCTGAGATGTGTGGAATTAACGGAATAGCCTTATCGAGTAGATCGCGGCGCCACATTAGCGCGGCGGTGGTGGAGCGCATGCGCGACGTGCTCGAGCACCGCGGTCCCGACGACGCAGGCATATTTGTCGATGCGAATGTCGGGTTGGGTCACCGTCGTCTCAGCATCGTCGACGTGGCTGGAGGTCATCAACCGATGGCCAACGAGGACGGTACTCTTCACATAGTTTATAACGGCGAGATTTACAACCACGGAGGATATCGTCCCTTTTTGGAAGAGCGCGGCCATGTTTACAACACGCATTGCGATACCGAGACCATTCTTCATCTTTATGAGGAATACGGCGAGGCATGTGTGGATCATCTCCGCGGCATGTTTGCGTTTGCGATTTGGGACCGCAGGAAGCGAGAGCTATTCATAGCGCGCGATCGGCTGGGTGTGAAGCCGCTCTATTACGCGCAAACCAGCGACGGCTCGCTCTATTTCGCTTCCGAGATCAAAGCTCTTCTCGAAGCCGGTGCGATAAAGGCTGAACTAAACTATCAGGCATTACCTGACTACCTTGCCAATCATGCTCCCTCGGGCGAAGAGACACTCTTCAGCGGCGTCAAGCGGTTGTCGCCCGGCCATACGTTGCTCTGGCGCGATGGGACAATTCAAATCAAGCGATACTGGGACGTTAGTTTTGCCGGAGACAAATCGAGTACCCGGAGTGACAGCGACTACATTGCGGAATGGAGCGAGCTCTTTCGCGAGTCGGTGCGGCTGCGACTGATGGCGGACGTGCCGCTGGGAATGTTCTTATCCGGGGGCATCGATTCTTCCGCGATCGCCGCGGTGATGAGCGGTATGGTCTCCGACCCGATCAAAACTTTCTCAGTCGCTTTCGCGGAGCGCGAAGCAAACGAGCTCGAGTATGCCCGACTCGTCGCGAAGACTTTCAAAACGGACCACCGCGAAGTCGTAGTTAGCCCAGAAGATTTCTTTGCAGCATTACCAAAACTCGTCTGGCACGAAGACGAGCCAATAGCCCACCCTTCAAGTGTGGCACTCTATTTTGTTTCGCAACTAGCGTCGCAGCACGTGAAGGTCGTGCTTACTGGTGAAGGCAGCGACGAGTTGCTGGCTGGTTACGGTCGCTATCGGAAGACGATCCTGAATATGCAGTTGGGTGCGCACTATCACCAGCGCATGCCCGCAGGAATTAGAGATGCGGTACGAAAGCAAATTGCAGCGCTGCCATTTGGTTCCAGGCTGCGGCAAAAACTAACGCGCACATTCTTGACGCTCTCGCCCGACATCGAAAGCATCTATTTCGACAACTTTGCTGTTTTCCCGCGCGCTATGCAGCGTGGGCTTCTCACGCCTGAGACACGCGAGCGCATTGGCACAATGGCCGTCGATCCCTACTCGGTCGTGCGTGGCGTGCTCACGCAAACAGATGCATCGTCGCTTCTTGATCGCCTGCTCTACGCAGACACGAAGACGTATCTGCACGAACTGCTGATGAAACAGGATCAAATGAGCATGGCCGCGTCGATTGAGAGTCGTGTTCCATTTCTCGATCACAGACTTGTAGAGTTCTCGGCCCGTTTGCCCGAGCGTATGAAACTGCGGGGCGCGACAACCAAGTATGTTCTGCGCCAGAGCATGAAAGACGTGTTGCCGGAAGAAATACTGTCACGACCTAAGATGGGATTTCCGGTGCCGGTTGGCGCATGGTTCCGCGGAGCATTCAGAGAGGTCATTGACGAGTACGTGCTGAGCGAACGTGTAGTCAGTCGCGGAATTTTTGAAGCTGAGTTTGTACTGTCGCTTGTGCGTCGACATCAGGAGTTTGGTGAGGATCATTCAGAGCGACTCTGGGCGCTGGTCAATTTTGAGATTTGGCAACGACAGTTTTTCGACGGTGAGAGCGCAAGCGACGTCGAAGATTCGCAGCTTGAACTAGCGCATGCATGATGAATTCTATCTCGCCAGCCGAGTCTAAAAGTACAGGAATCCCCAACACAACTTCTTAATGCATATCCTCTGGCTAAAAACTGAACTGCTTCACCCGCTGGACAAAGGCGGGAGGATTCGCACTTACAACATGCTGAAGGAGCTGAAGCGTGATCACGAGATCACTTATTTGACGCTTGACGATGGCACTGCGGACGCTATCGCGCGCAAGCAGGCCTTTGAGTATTGCGATGAGTTGGTGTGCGTGCCGCACCAGTCGCGGGAAAAGTTTACGGCCGGATTCTATTCTGAGCTCTTATTCAATCTGGCCTCGCCTCTCCCCTACGCAATTAAGAAGTATGACTCGCCACCGATGCGCAAGGAGATCTGTGCCCGAGTAGAGGCAGGAAACGTTGACCTTGTTGTGTGTGATTTCCTGGCGCCGGCAGCGAATGTCCCTTTCGACTTCGGGGGCGATGCAGTGCCGGCAGTCCTCTTTCAACACAACGTCGAGGCCATGATTTGGAAACGCCACTACGAGGTGGAAAGCAACCCGTTAAAGAAATCCTATCTTTACGCGCAGTGGCTGAAGATGCGCGCATTTGAACGGAAAATGTGTCGCCGTTTTGATTCTGTCGTCGCAGTTTCAAACGAGGATCGTGAACAGATGCGCGATGAATATCGCGTTGAATCAGTCTTCGATGTGCCCACCGGTGTTGATACAGACTTCTTTCGCCCGAGCGGGAACCAGCAATTTTCTCCGCACAACATAGTGTTCACGGGTTCAATGGACTGGCTTCCCAATGAAGACGCCATCAGCTATTTCACCGAAAAGGTCATGCCGCGAATCAGACAGGAAATCCCGGATGTGACGCTCTCGGTCGTTGGCCGTAATCCTTATCCGAGTTTGCGGGAGTTAGCCAGGGGGGATGGTTCAATAGAGGTTACTGGTCGGGTGGACGATGTACGTCCCTACATCGAACGCGCCGCGGCTTACGTTGTTCCCCTGCGAATCGGCGGTGGCACGCGTTTGAAGATCTATGAAGCGATGGCAATGGGAAAGGCGATCATTTCAACAACCATCGGCGCCGAAGGCTTGCCATTAAAGGATGGAGCCGAGTTGTTGTTGGCCGACAGTCCCGAGGCGTTTGCAGAAGCCGTGATCAGAGTTTTGAGTAACAAAACGTTGGCGAGCGACCTTGGTAACCGCGCAGCAGCTGTTGTCCGCGCGGAGTTTGGTTGGGAGAGGGTTGCGGCGCGCTTTGGCAGAATTTGCGAAGAGACACTTGCCCGGGCCCACTCGCGAAAAGCCGCAGAAGTGAAAACCGGCGATGGCAATGCAACGCCAGGGAAAGGGGTCCAACCCGTAGCCGAAACATGAGTAGTACCACTTACTTAAAACCTACGGCTCCGGTTGATATTGGGCTGGTAACTTCTTCTAAGTTGCCGGGCCGAGCAAGCGTGTCTGTAATTATTCCCTGCTACAACGAGGAACGATTTATTGGTAAGGCGCTCGCAAACCTTGCCGGCCAATATCCAACCGAAGAGTACGAGATTATTGTGGTCGACGGAATGTCGGAGGATGATACACGACAAGTAGTTTTGGAATTCCAGCGATCGCACACAGACGTTTCAATTAAGCTTCTGGATAATCCGGCGCGAAACATTCCGCACGCCCTCAATCTCGGCATTGCCGCTGCGCGGGGCGAAGTCATTGCCCGCATGGACGCTCACGCCGTTCCTTCTCCCGGCTACATCAAGCGTTGTGTTGAAGTGTTAACGCATGGAGAAAAATGTGGCCGCACTGCGATCGTGGGAATGCCATGTCGCGTGCGTCCAGCGGAAAAAACGATCACGGCCCGGGCAATCGCGATTGGAGTTTCTCATCCGTTCGGAATAGGCGACGCACGATATCGACTGGATGGCGAGGTCAAAGGGAGCGCTGGTCTCGAGACGCAGCAAGAAGTAGACACGGTCGCGTTTGCGTGTTTCCGGAAGTCGCTGTGGTCGGAATTGGGTGGGTTTGATGAACAGCTTTTGACCAACGAAGACTATGATTTTAATTATCGCGCGCGAGCTGGTGGGCACCGGGTTGTTTTAGACCGCCTGGCGCATTGCGATTACTTTGCGCGGGCAACATTGCCAAAGCTTGCTTCTCAGTACCTTCGTTACGGCACCTGGAAGGCACGCATGATTCGCAGTCGCCCCCGCTCAGTGAAGTGGCGGCATCTGGTTGCGCCGGCGTTTGTAGCTTCGATTGTTGCGTTTGCGGCGATAGGACTCTGGCAGAGCATTGCTTGGAGAATGCTTGTTTTGGAAATCGCGACTTACCTTGTGGCCTCAGTCGCTTTTGGGTATCAGGCCGCGCGAAAGAGTCGCGAAAACTTTTTGGTAATTCTAATGATGCCACTTGTGTTTCTCACAATTCACTTTTCATGGGGCACGAGTTTCCTGCGGGGTCTTGCCTCTACGCCCAGCGTGTTACGCGGCTCGCATCCTGGCCCGCAAGATAGAGGGTAAGAACGAATGAGACTAAGCGTCTTCGGAATTGGTTACGTCGGTTGCGTCTCGGCTGCGTGCTTCGCGAAAGCTGGGCACGACGTCATTGGTGTCGACCTCAATCAGACGAAAGTCGAAATCATCAACTCCGGCAGGAGTCCCATCGTCGAGACCGGCATCGAAGAACTAATCGCAGCGATGGTTGCAGCCGGTCGGCTTCGTGCGACATCCGTTTCTGCCGATGCAATCAATGACTCCGAAGCTTCGCTGGTTTGCGTAGGCACGCCGAGCAATGCGAACGGCAGTTTGGATCTGAACCACGTTAAGCATGTTTGCGAAGAGATAGGTGTGGCACTAAAAGACAAGGCTGGACGTCACACGGTTGTTATTCGCAGCACTATGCTGCCTGGGACAATCGAAAGCCTGGTCGTCCCTACGCTTGAGGCAAGTTCCGGCAAAAAGGCAGGTAGCGATCTTGGCATCTGCATCAACCCAGAGTTCCTGCGCGAAGGCAGCTCCTTGAAAGACTTCTATGCTCCGCCTTTCACCCTGATCGGCACAGATGAAGAGGAAACAGCGAATCTTGTCCGCGAGCTTTATGTTGGAATCGAGGCGCCGCTGTTTGTCACTTCGCTCAAGACCGCTGAGATGGTGAAGTATGCGTGTAACTGTTTTCACGCGCTCAAAGTCAGTTTTGCAAATGAGATTGGCAACATCTGCAAGGCGGTTGGCATTGATAGTCACGAGGTGATGAACGTGTTCGCGCAGGACACGAAGTTGAACTTGTCGCCTTACTATCTGACTCCGGGTTTTGCTTTTGGAGGATCATGTCTGCCGAAAGACTTACGGGCGATCAATTACAAAGCAAAGCAGCTTGACGTTGAGGCGCCAGTGCTTTCAGCAATCCTGCCAAGCAATCGTTTGCAGATCGAGCGAGCCGTGAACATGGTGCTCGAGACCGGTAGGAAGCGTGTTGGCGTGCTCGGGTTTAGCTTCAAGGCGGGGACCGACGATCTTCGTGAGTCGCCGATGGTGACGCTAATCGAGACGTTGATTGGCAAAGGACTGCAACTAGCGATTTACGATCGCGACGTTTCGCTGGCTAAGCTCTTCGGCGCGAACAAGCAATACATCGAGAGCGAAATCCCTCACATCTCCCAGCTAATGCGAAGCAGTATTGACGAAGTAGTTAATGATTCAGACGTACTTGTAATCGGTAATAAGGCCAAGGAGTTTCGTGAAATCGAGGGGAAGGTTGGAAAGGATCAGATACTGATCGACCTTGTGCGGCTATTCGATAAGCCTATAGGTGAGGGAGGTCTGTATCAGGGAATCTGTTGGTAGCGAGATAAGCGTTAAGTTGTTGTGCCAGCGACAAATTGAAGTTGTCGGACAGGCTCGTTTTGAAAACCAAAAAACAAATCATCTGGCGGCGGGTTGCAGTCGCTGCTGTCTCGTTCGCGGTTCTACCACTGTTCGCATGGCTCTTCGCGCGGTTGCTGGTTGTGCGCGTTCCTGTGTCCAGCGCCGATGCCATAGTGGTTATGAGCGGATCAGCAACATTTCGCGAACGAGCACGGCATGCCGCGGCGCTTTATAACGAAGGGCGGGCGCCAAGGATCCTTTTGACGAATGACTATCTCAGGAGCAGTTGGTCGGAGAAAGAACAGAGGAATCCCTATTTCTACGAACGGTCGCGAGACGAATTACTGCGCGCGGGTGTTCCTGACGACAAGATCGCTGTGATCATGGAGCCTATTAGAGGCACCTTCGATGAAGCAGTACTTCTAAAAAAATATTCGGAAGCCAATCACTTGAGTTCACTTCTGGTCGTCACCTCTGCCTATCATTCCCGACGCGTGTTATGGAGCTTCCGGCGCGTTTTCCAGGGGACCGGAAAGTCCATAGGGATTGATCCTGCCGAGGCAGGACTGGAAACGCCATCAGCCGCCACGTGGTGGCTTCACCGACTTGGGTGGGACATGGTCCCAAACGAATACTTGAAGTTGGCAATTTACGAATACCGATACTAGACACCTGATATGGAGGTGGAATATGACAAAGTGGTCTGAAACTGTGGCGAGCGGAAAGCGTTTTACGAAGAAGCAGGCGCTTGCTCATTTGCCAGAATGGGCTCTGACCCCACTTAAAAAACGTCACTATCTGGGTGTTCTGAGAACGATTTCAACAGCTTACGATCCTGACTTCATTGTCCTAAAGCATCTGGTAAAAGCCGGAGATTATGTAATTGACCTTGGGGCTCATGTCGGCGCTTGCACGAAATTCTTGTCCGACCTGATCGGAAAGGAAGGACGTGTCTATAGCGTGGAACCTTTTCCATTGAACTTCGACATCCTTCGCGCGAATGTGCGGAAACTGGGATTATCGAATGTCGAGCTGATCAACTGCGCTGTCTCCGATATGGGCGGCAGGCTGAGGATGGAAGTCCCAACTTTCACCGAATCCGGCGAGAGTTTCTATGATGCCCGACTCATTCCAGCCGGTTCAAGAAGTTCACTAAGGCAAGCTGAGGTTGATGTCACGACAGTCGATTCTCTGTTTGTGCATATACCGAGTCCTGTTACTTTTGTCAAATGCGATGTTGAGGGCCAGGAGTTAAAAACACTTAGAGGCGCCGTAAAGCTTATTGAAAAGCATAAGCCGGCCTGGCTGCTGGAAATCTCTCTCATGGATTCGTCAACGCACGACCAGGTTCGACATTTACTGGGACGGCAGGGCTATCAGGAGTTTTGGTTTGAACAGGGAACGGTAAAGCTCTGGGAGCAGGGAGACAAACCAGTAGATGTATTCTTTCTGCAGCAAGAGCATTTGCAAGCAGTCAAACGAGCCGGATTGACGTAAGCCTAAACGAATTATGAGTACCCACGCATTACAAATCGCAGGTGGTGAGAGGTTTCAGTTCGGGAAAAATTGGAACCGCTTTTTGGCCTTGCTGAACGAGGCCCGCATCCAGGATGCAGAGGCTTCGCTGAGTACGATGCTGGAAGTTAGCGATTTAAAGGGCAAGAGTTTCTTGGATATAGGTTCTGGCAGTGGTTTGTTTAGCCTTGCTGCAAGACTTCTGGGAGCGACAGTTCATTCGCTGGACTACGATCCGAAATCAGTTGCCTGCACAACCGAACTCAGGGAACGTTTTTGCCCGACGGATGAATTCTGGAGAGTAGAAGAAGGCTCGGCTCTCGACTGCGATTACCTCCGGTCGCTGGGAAAGTTTGACGTGGTCTATTCGTGGGGCGTCCTTCACCACACAGGGCGCATGTGGCAGGCGCTGGAAAACGTGCAGCATCTCGTGGCTGATGGCGGCAAGCTTTTCATCGCCATCTACAACGACACGGGTAGCCAAAGCACCCGCTGGAAGTGGATCAAGCGAACATACAACAAGTTGCCTTCCATCTTTCGCATTCCTTTTACGATCGCCATTATCGCTCCGGGCGAACTTAAATCAATGGTCAGCGCGATGGCGCGTTTGTGTCCGAGGGAATACATCGATTCGTGGCGCAGTTACCGAGACCGTAGAGGCATGAGCCGTTGGCGCGACATAGTTGACTGGGTCGGAGGCTATCCATACGAAGTGGCTACACCGGACGAGATTTTTGATTTTTACAAAAAGAAAGGTTTTGTCTTGACAAAACTAAATGCCGGCCGCGTCGGGTTGGGCTGCAATCAGTTCGTATTCATGAAGACAAAGATCTGAAAGTGGAGACAGATCGGTGGGCACCTTTAAGCGAAAACTGAAACGCAATTTGTTGCTGGCGATCATCGTTTCCAACCTTGCAGTTTTGTTCGGTCTGGTCCTGGTGGTGGCACAGAGGCCGCGTAGGTTTCAGCAGACGACAAATCTCGTGCACTTGCGGTCGGGCGATGATTTGCAAGCCGCGCTGCGCTCGGCGAGATTCGGCGACACAATCGTTCTGCAGGCAGGTGCAACGTTTACCGGTCCGGTTGTGCTTCCATTTAAGGGTCATAGTTCAAGCGTCGACGCAGACTACATCACGATTCGCACATCTGACTTGAGCGGCATCGCTCAGGAAGGTGAACGAGTCAAGCCTTCGATACACGCTAGGGCAATGCCGAAGATAGTTGCCCCGGGTGGAAAAGCCTCTGTCGTAACGGAGCCCGGCGCCCATCACTACAGGTTCGTCGGCATTGAGTTTGTACCTGCGTCAAGTGCGACCTACGTTTATAATGTGATTGATTTGGGGGGTTCGGATTACAAATCGTATTCCCAGTTTCCCCACCACCTGATTTTCGATCGTTGTTACGTCCATTCAACGGGACTTAATCGAGCGCGTCGCGGCTTCGCGTTGAACAGCGCCGAGACTTCCATACTAAATTCGCACGTTTCGGGCTTCGCGGGAGCCGGCGATGAAACGCAAGCAATCGCCGGCTGGAATGGCCCCGGACCGTTTCACATTGTCAACAACTACCTCGAGGGCGGCGGAGAGGTAGTAATGTTTGGCGGCGCAGATCCATCTATCCCCGATCTAGTTCCATCTGACATCGAAATCCGCCGCAACTATTTCCGCAAACCGAAGGAATGGCTCGGTCGCGCAGCCATCAAGGGCACCTTCGAGCTTAAGAATGCGAGGAGAGTAGTTGTTGAAGGCAATTGGATTGAAAGCGAAATACTGACAACCGCAATTGTTTTGACTGTTCGCAACCAAGGTGGCAAAGCTCCCTGGAGCACGCTCGAAGACGTAGAAATCAAGAACAATATTGTGCGTCATGGAGACACCGGAGTGAACTTTCTGGGCAGCGACAATGACCATCGCAGTCAGGAGGCAAAACGCATCCGCATCGTCAACAATCTATTCCTCGACATCGTAGCTAACGACGTAAGGAATATCCCGTATTTTTTACAAACAAATGGTGGACAACACGTAACTGTGGAACACAACACCGTCCAGCAAGCGGGAAACATCATCACCGGCTATGGCTCGCCTACAAAGAACTTCATATTTCGCGACAACATCGTGCAGTTTAATCAATACGGGATTGTTTGCGTGGTCGAGGGCTTTCAATGCAGCCATAACGCTTTCTGTAACTGTTTTCCCGGCGGCGTGTTTGCTGGAAACGTCTTTGCCGACAACTTGGGAATTGCAGCTCTTAACAATCTCGAACAGAAGTATCCGCCCGGGAACTATTTTGTTGGCTCGTTTCAAAGAATCGGTTTTACGGATTACGCCCGCGGGGACTGGAGCCTGGGAACTGGCAGTAAAACGCGCAACAAAGCCACTGACGGCAGGAACCCCGGCGCGGATGTTGACGCGATACGAGCCGCGGGCGCCTTTGCTGCGCGGGCTGGCGATCGATTTTAAGTCTTATGGTTGACGACTTCGTAAGCACCAAGTGGGTCGACAAGGTCAAATGGTCTTTGCCGTGGTTGCTGCGTTATCCGGCATGGCGCGCGGGTGAACTTGTAAGTCGAGCTCGAGATTCGAGTGGCCCAACACACCTGATCTTCGTGGTCGCAAATCATTTTGAACCCGGACTGGGTCATACGGCCCTGAGGCGTGTAGAAAAGTGGTGCGACTTGGCGCGAGCTACCGGCGACTCGATACGTGACCACGATGGTACGCCTTTTCGACATACAAATTTCTTTCCTGCCGAACAATACGAACGCCCCCTATTGGAAATGCTCTCGAATCTACAAGCAGATGGTTATGGTGAGGTGGAGATTCATCTTCATCATGGAGTTGACCAACCCGACACGGCAGAGAACACCAGGCAAATGTTGGAAAGATTTCGAGATGTGCTAGCCGAAGAACACAAGTGCCTGGCGAGAATAGTGGGGGACAAACCCACTTCGCAGCCAAAGTACGGCTTCGTTCATGGCAACTGGGCCCTGGCAAACTCAGCGGGTGGGCGTTTCTGCGGCGTTGATTCAGAAATGCAAATACTCGCCGATACTGGTTGCTATGCTGATTTCACTCTGCCTTCGGTGCCCTTTCAATCGCAGGTGCCGCGCATCAATGCTATTTATCAATGCGGCAGCAAGTTAACTGAAGCCAGGCCCCATCGTTCCGGTCCAAGTCTGAGAGTGGGAGAACACCTGCAACTACCGATCATTTTTACGGGCCCGCTCGTATTTGATTGGACGCGTCGCCTACGCGGCTTGCCGGTGCCGCGCATCGAGGACGGCGCCCTGGCGCAAAACTATCCGCTGAATTCCGACCGCTTCAAACGCTGGCGCAGCGCCGGCATCGGGGTGAAAGGAAGACCTGACTGGATCTTCATCAAGCTTTACTCGCACGGATTTTTTGACTGGGACCAGGACTTAATGATCGGCGAGCAGATGAAGAGATTCATGAGCGAAGTAATAGAGCTTGGCGAGCGAACAGGCGAATTCAAAGTGCACTTCGCGAGCGCGCGCGAGGCTTTCAATATGGTTGTGGCCGCCGTTGAGGGTCAGGAAGGCCAACCTGGCGCATATCGCGATTACAAGCTGCGCCAAATAATGCAGGAACAACACCAAGACGGCAAATTAGGCAAGGAAATAGATCGGGAGAGGGAATCAGAGGTCGTGTTACGATAAAACCCGCGGCCACGAATGGGTACTTTGCACATTGCGCAGATTTCACATTAAAGAATTGGAAAAAAAGAGAAACCGAAACCTTTAAATCCAAACGTTCACGGTCTCTGTCTGTGTAGTAAGCGTAAACTGCAGATGAAGGTCCGAAATGAGAGACGAGATTCAGATATCAGCGGGAAACGAAGTTGCCCACGCGCTGCGATCAACCAGTGACGGGCCACAGGTCGACGACCTGGTTTCGCGTCTTGAGCAGGATGGCTTTGTCGTCTTGCACGACCTGATTGGCCGATCAGCACTCTGCGCCATGCAAGAGGCTTTCGCGTCACGGTTGCAGCGTTTGCGTTGGAACAATTTTGATGGCTACCAGAAGACTGAGCCTTATCGGCACATGGTTGAGGACGTGTTGGTACTCGACCAGGGATTTGTTGATCTGGTGCTGCATCCGGTCGTCAAGTCTGTCCTGAACCGTTATCTGGGCGACCAGTATGAACTGACGGAGGCGAAGGGATGGAAGTCCATGCCGACGAAGAGAGATTTTCACGGCTGGCATGGAGATGCCTGGTACGATCAGACGCATGCCCCTGAGATTCACAAAGAAGTTAAACTGGCGGTCTATCTTACAGACGTTCGTAGTGGAGCATTCAACTATGTTAGGGGCAGCCATCGCAAACAGCATCCTCGTTTGGTGAAGAATAGCGAGTTGAACGTTGTCAGCCCATCGCAGATAGCGGAGTTGCTCGGGCCGGCTGGTACAGCTTTTTTGTTTGACACGTCTGGCATTCACCGCCAAGGCGTACCGATGCTGGAAGAGCGCCAGGCATGTTTTTTCAACTACCACAATTCGCACGTGGCTTTGCAAAAGGAAGACATCGATTACTATCGTTACCATCCGTTGATTCTCAATGCCGCGTTTCTGGGGAACTTATCGGAAGTGGATCGAAGGATTCTCGGCTTCGGTAACAAGACAAACTTTGTTCCGGCGTTCGTGCGTCCAGGCAACCCGTCTGTTTTTTACAGTGTGCTAAGCAGTGCTCACAATGCGGAACTCAAAGTGAAAAACTTTAGCGGGAGGCTGGCGGTCAGATTGAGACGAATCTTTGGCAATACTTAGCCGACGTTTGCAAT
>Ga0190272_10000645_pt1 | contig 17679 bp, 11 predicted proteins | sample Popmic504T_FD_133746 | JGI IMG/M metagenome (GOLD analysis project Ga0190272, IMG submission 133746) | Populus adjacent soil microbial communities from riparian zone of Shoshone River, Wyoming, USA - 504 T | ecosystem: Environmental > Terrestrial > Soil > Riparian zone | place: USA: Wyoming... | reverse complement strand
TAGTCAGCGGAATGCGTCCGGAGGAATATCTATCGATTCAATGGGACGATGTTGATTTCTCACGGTCCGTAGTATCTATCCGGCGTGCACTCGTCTGGTTGAAAGGCGGAGGGTTTAAGTTCGGCAAAACCAAAACTCAAAAATCAAAACGGGCGATCTCATTGCCGCAGGACACTATGTTCAAATTGAAGGAACATCGCCGCCGACAGCTGGAACATCGTCTTAAGCTCGGCAACGGATATACTAATCTCGACCTGGTGTTCGCTTCCGATCTCGGAACGCCTCTAAACTACCGGAATCTCACATTACGTTATTACAACAAAATTCTGGAGCAAGTTGGATTGGATAAAGAGGGTTTTGTTCTTTATTCTCTTCGCCATACATGCGCGACGTTATTACTTGCCGCCGGCGAGAATCCGAAGAAGGTCGCTGACAGACTTGGACACTCGAGCGTAAGAACAACGCTAGATACATATAGTCATGTTTTACCAGATATGGAGCGCAGTACAGCTGATAAGCTCGGAAACATGCTGTATAGAGCTTTGGGCAATATTTAATCAGAGCACCAATTTACAAGAAATGCCGTGTAAGGCGAAGGATTCAAAAAAGTTGAGGCGGGGTTGGTAGATTCACGGTTGTTGTGCATTTTGCTGAGCGTCTAGTCTTTTCTGCAAAAGATGCCCGATTGCGAGATGGTGAGTTTCGGGAGGAAACCCAAATATAAGGCCGATAATCTCGGCTAAGCACGCGCCTAAATTATACTTCTGTGAAACGTCAATATTACGTCCTTCGCCGATAGTCTCAGGAAAAACAACAGTGTCATTTTTACCGATCGGGAAGCCAAACTCTCTGACATGCGCTGACCAGTCATCGTCGTCAAAATAAGGGATGGCTCGCCAGGCGCCGTTCACTCTTACCGCAATTTTTGTACCTATCAACAAATTGTTTTCGTACTCCAACCAATCAAGATAATAAGTAGCCAGAGTGAGCACCGACATTGAAAGCTGGCCAGCGTCAAAGAAGAGAAGGTGGTCGATTCCCGCCTCCCGATTTTCAGCCCGGATTATTTCGCTAAAGAGATCTATCGGGCCTTGCGCGGTGATCCCTTGGAGCCGGAATCGCTCCTCATCAACATCGTAAAATCCTGGATTAAAAAAGTTAATTGGAATATGAAATTTTGCCCGACCGTCATAGAACAACTCTACAGTTAAGCCTTGAAAAGCTAGATAATGGGGCTCGTTTTGTTTCAAAACTATCGATTTTTGCGTTGGAAAGATGCTGCTGAACGGCAAAGAGCCGTCAATCTCTATATCCTCGTAACCGTGCGCTATTTCGAAGTTCTGCCTACTACACTGCAAGAGTGTTCTCAATTGCGGTATTCCCCATTCCATTCGGGAAATAGGTTGATAGGAATATGGCTTAATAAAAATATTCAGCCAACCAATATTGCGGTTCTCACCTTCGTGCACACTAAACGTTCGCTCATCACGGCAAAATTTGGCGAAAATTTCTTTATTATTCTGACCATCTTCCACGAGGCGATCAATAGCGTAGCGGTCCGTTTCGGGAATGGGATGAGAGGAGTCGTGTGTTCGTCGATAGATACGACCGTCTCGGGTAACAAACGGTGTATCCTGGTCGAACGGAACGTACACAACAATAACTGCCCTTTGAGGTTGTGCGAGATTTACTTGTTGAATGTAAAAAATAGGGATGGGATCAACATGACTCTTAATAATATCTCGAACCTTGGCAATGGGATCGCGCTCGTGATCTAAATCAACTCCCACCACGTTAACCGCAACATTCTCATCGTTCGTTTCAATCCCTAAAAAGTACCAACCACCGTAACTATTTGCGAACGACGCGATGCTATGACCTACTTTCTTATTTTCCGGGAATTCACGTTTATACTCGATATAATAGCCCTCGGCAATCCTGTCGTTAACCAAACCTGCCAAGTCGGCCTCCTCCAGTGGTTCGGTAATCAATTTTCGAAAGGGGTTATAAGTCATAGGGTTCGGTTCCGAATAAATAACGACGATGTAGATCTGTCTACACCTTAAATTAAATTAAAGTATAGTTCCAACTTTAGGAGGAAATGAAAAAGCGGGTATCTGCTTTTGGAAGAAATCTTTTTTGATCTTACTAGTCCTTGCGTGACTACAAAGACCTTTTCGAGGGAAGTTTCCCCAGACCGCGAAAAACCGGTTTCGCGGGTATAATCGAAACGGGCAAATTCGAATTATATGACACAGGTCCCCCGTAAATATCTGGCCGAACTTAATCACGCCGAGCATGATATTTTGTCCAGGTTTCATGAATTTATCTTTAACATTGGAGACTTCATGGGAACATTGGGCGTAAACGCGCGACATTCGTGGTATTTGATCGAAATTCCAACACAACGGTTGATCCCTTCGGTTAAAGGCGAAGTAGACATTCTTGCTGGCAATTTTGAATTCAGTAATCCAAACGAGTTTCAAAGACTTATCGAATCGTTTAGTCAAGAGAATCCCAAGGCTCATCCCGGATATCATATTAATTATTGCGCGGGAAAGTTAGCTCATGACGGCGGTCTAAAGTGGCCGCCCTCGCTTAAATATCTGGTCGGAATTGAGGTCAAAGCTTCATATTTGCCCTTAACTGCTCCCACGATTTCATCCGATCAGATTAGATCAAAAAAAGACTCGCATCGGAAAATCCGAAAAATTCGCGGTGAAGTAAATAAGCTACTCAAGATAGGTTTTAACAAGGTGGGACTTTTCGAATTCCTTGCGAATCCTCCTGGTGATGGCGTGGGGAGCCAGTCGTGGTCACGAGCTTCTTATATTGCCTCAAGTTCTATTAAAGAAATGGAATCTACATATGCCGGAAGATTAGCGGCTGATTCGCCGGCAGGTCATGGTGCCTGTTCAATTAGCGGAGTAAATGGCAGAGACGAATGCGGTAGCGGAGCATTTTCTCCGCGCATCTTTCGTCACGCGCGTGATAACCCGCTTTTAGTTGAAGAAGAAACTAGATCTAATCGTCGCACAATGGAGCAGCATTTAGCGGAAATCTTGCCTGCATTGCCTCATCCGAGAACACTGCCTGCAGTTTTTATTTACGATAAAAAGACCCAAAATATGAGATATGCAAATGAGAACCAATTTAGTTTGTGAGCTATAAAAGATCAAATAAAACTGAATACGATTTATTCTTCAATTTACATAGGTCTACAAATAAAACCTTAAGAAATATTTTCTTAGTTTTTTGGCTGCCACTTAATGGAGGAATACATGTGGGAAGAAGGCGCATTTGCTTTAATTGATTGCTTGGGTTGGAAAGGAATTTGGAATCGAAAGATAGGGGCCTCTAAGAAACCCATAAGCCCTTCGAAAATCCTAAAAAAAGTTGATCAGATCGAGGGTGCTGTACGAGAAGCAATAAACGACTTAAGATTCTTTTTCAGCAAAGCATATATAAATTTTACGCCGCACATAGCGTTCTTATCGGATACGGTCGTGATTAGCGTGCCTATGATTGAGCACGAAGATCAAAGAGTTACTGAGGGAATGAGACGGGCCTTCGCGGTTCAGATGGCCTGCTTAATGGTCGCCCACGTTTTAGATTCCTTTGTCGAGGAAGAACCGTATTTATCAATGCGCGGGTGCGTAACATATGGCAAGTATTCGATAAAGGGAAGTACGTTTGTAGGTCCGGCTGTTGATGAAGCGGCCAACAACTACGAACTGCCCGACGGAGCATTCGTCTGGGTGCATCCTAAGGGCGCCAAGCAGTTAGAGCATCTACAGGACTTGAGGATCGATTTGGAGGTCAAGGCAAAAAGTGAATTACCCGAAGAGTCTTTTGAGGCGATCAAATTTATTTTCAGTGCAATCGCCGACCCGCCGATAGTGCTTCGAGACTACGAGATGCCCCTTAAGGACGGCCGCACATTAGTCAGCATGATCGTCAACCCTCTTATGGTGATACGCGAGTCCGAACAACGAGCGATTACGATTGGGCGGTATGATTCATCATTCGATAAAGATACCGTCGAGGTTCTACTTAAGAAACAGAATACGATGTCGTTTTTGCGCGAAGCGGCAGACGCATCTCTCGAGTTCTATGAACAACCGCTCGATCTTGAATTGCTCGGGAAATTAAAAGAGGCTCTCTTCGAATCTAAGTCGGCCTAAAGCAGAGCATACGTGAATGAACAAGTCACGATTCTTGATGAACTGCTCTCTTTCGGCAGGGACGGCGCTTATATACTTCAAAAGCTGATGCAGCAGCAAGATATTTTCATGTGCAAAAGATGAAAAGGTTGTAAATCCGCCACAAAATCCAGTGGCCAAAAACAAGCGCCATTCGGGAATCCAATCAAAGCGTTCGGAAAGCCTAAAAACCATTCCGACGATCAGACATCCTGTGATGTTAACGGCGAAAGTGCCATAAGGAAATGTAGACGGAATTATTTGAGTGGTAAAAGAAGCGATTAGGTAGCGGGTAATGCTGCCTAATAAACCTCCTATTCCTACTAAAATGATGTACCTGTTCATAAAGTCTCTCCTGAACAGGCATCATTAGCTTTCTCAGCGGTTTCTAACGGGAAGATGCCATTTCCCTTAATCAACCCCAGAATCGCACACAAAAGTTTCACAGTCAATGAAAATTCGTTTCGGAATCGCTCGCTACTTTGCAATTAGTTTCGTCCCTGGGTCGCGGTATTCTTATTCAAACAAACGCTTTCGGAAGAGCACGCAACCATTGGAAGCTATTGCAAAAGACCTTAAAGTCTCGTAAACTGCGCGCTAGGGAACGGCCCCCTGTCTAAACTCAGAAAATTTGAATTTTTGATAAGGACAAAAAGAGGCCGGGGGTTTTGAAGGAATGTTGTACGGGACGCACCACGAGATGATTTTGAAATAAGGAAGAGGGCACTTATCCTAAAAGCTCTGATCCTAAGAAATCAATGGGCTAATATGCTCAAGATGTTTCTTGCCATTGCATCGCTCCTTCAGCATTAAATGAGAAAGTCGGTTTTCATAAGCCACGGGGCCTCGGACAAGGATGATACCTTTACTCGGTGGTTGGCTCTAAAACTGATTGGACTAGGATACCGCGTATGGTGTGATCTTCTGTATCTTGATAAAGGCGTCGACTTTTGGGCGCAAATTGATAAAGAAATTAGAGAAAACACGGTCAAGTTCCTCCCCGTTTTGTCATCGTTCTCAAATCGACGCGAGGGAGTGTTGAAAGAACTCCGGGTCGCGGAGATAGTTAAAAAAAAGCTTAACGATGAGACCTTCATCATTCCGCTCGTCATTGACGAGAATCTTTCCTTTGATGACATTAATATTGAACTGTTGCGGCTGAATGCAATCGATTTCAAGCATTCGTGGGCCAGCGGGTTACGTGATTTGCTCGAAGCCTTCGATAAACAGAAGGTCCCGCGCAGCAGCCCGAATCCGACGCAAAGTAACAACTTATTTCACCAGATATTTCTCCACGACAAAACTGCCCTCAAAGGAGAGGAAATCTATGATTCAAATTGGTTTCAAATAAAATCGTTTCCCCGCGAACTCCGTTTTCATGATTACGGATGGCGTGTGCCTGCGGATTTCGATACAACGACGCTCAAATTCCCCGTGGTTCGATATAAGGATTATCTTGTTACATTTGCGGGGGAACATGATTTCATTGATCAACTTCCGGAGACGGCGGAATACCAGAAAAGGCGAACTATTTGTATTCCAGTTAGCAAAATCTTACGGGGCAAGGTCAAAATTAATGATTTTATTTATCCCCGAATCTGCCAACGTTTGATCGTGGATTTGGTTAATCAGGCTATTGCGCTGAATTTTCGAAGAAATGATATCCGACAATACCAGATGTCGCACCGGGTTGGATACTGGTTCGAAAAGGGCCGGCTTGAGAAAGATAAATTCAGAAATGTCCAATTGGTCGGCAAAGCTTTAAGTAAATCCTGGCATTATGGGATATCAGCATCAGCCAAACTTTACCCGGTTCCGGTCCTCCAGATTTCCTCACACATTTACTTTACAACGAATGGGGTCGACCTAATCGAGTCCGATAGCATTCAACACGCGGCTCGCCGGCGACAAGGAAAGAATTGGTGGAATGACACTTGGCGAAAGAAACTGCTGGCATTTGTCGGTTACCTGTCCGGACGGGATGGCTTGAGTCTGGCGGTCGGAATCGATGAAAAAATACTTGTTTATAGTGCACCTCTTCGGTATCTCTCCAAGGTTACCTATGAAAAGCCGCAAAAAAATACCTTATCGGAAGAGGAAGAAATAGTGGGTCTCGAGTCTTTGGATGAATTGGAAGAAAGTGACGGGGAGGCGCCTGGCGAGCAATGAAGGATTTGATTTACATAGAAGAACCAAATCTGTTGTTCGGGCACGGTCAGAAGTGTGCAGATGCTCGGGATGGACTAACTTTGTTCGGACCGATTAATAAGATTTATGGTATCAGGAGCGGAGTAATTGGCACTCAAAAAGGCTTATCCATTTTCAAAAAATATATCGATGCTCTGCAAAAACCCACTTATAACTCAAACAATTTGACGCGGCCGATGTTCCCTGGTTTTGAAGCCGCTTTCAATTGTAAGTGGGAATCAGACAATATTTTGTTTGAAGAAGTCAGTGACAAAGAGATTGATGATTTGTTGTATAACGAAAATACTCACAAAAGGACTTTCGATCTGGTTAGTCTTTTTCTGGACAAGATTGTTGATGCGAATAAGAACGCGGACGAAGCTATCGATATTTGGTTTGTAGTCGTTCCAGACGAAATTCATAGATATTGTCGCCCGAACCAAAGCCTGCCCCCGGAGTTGGTAAAAACGAAAAGGTTAATCAGCAAGGGCGAAGCGAAAAGCTTTGTCTATGAGCCGTCTTTATTCGAAGAAATGGAGGAGGACGACAAAGCTAAGGAAGAAGAAGCTAGGGCGTATAATTACGATGCGCAGTTCCACGATCAACTAAAGGCTCGATTGCTTCCGCATACAATAGCGACACAGATCGTTCGGGAAAGTACCTTAGCTTGGCGGGAATTCACAAATACAGCCGGTAGGCCGATTAGAGACTTTTCGAAGATCGAGGGGCATTTAGCTTGGACACTTTCGACCGCAGCCTTTTATAAAGCTGGAGGAAAGCCGTGGAAGCTTTCTGATATTAGAAGTGGCGTTTGTTATCTGGGATTGGTATATAAACAAATCGAGAAAAGTAAAAATCCGCGAAATGCCTGTTGCGCGGCACAAATGTTTCTGGATAACGGTGATGGGACTGTTTTTAAAGGTCATGTCGGAAAATGGTGGGATCCCACTAAAAAGGAATTTCATTTAAATCCTAAGGAAGCAAAGTCTCTACTAACGCAGGCGTTGGAGTCTTACAAAAAACAAAATGGGCGCAATCCAAAAGAGGTTTTTATCCATGCCAGGACAAGATTCAACAACGAAGAATGGGGAGCATTTAAAGAAGTCACCCCGAAGGGCGTCAATCTCGTCGGGGTCACGATTACTAAAACCAAACCCTTAAAATTGTATCGATCGCATGGCGATTATCCGATACTCCGAGGGCTTGCGTGGTTAATTGATGAGAAAAGCGCTTTTCTTTGGACTAAGGGTTTTGTGCCAAAGCTCCAAACGGCCCTGTCAATGGAAGTTCCAAACCCGCTCTTTATTGAGATAAATAAGGGGCAGGCGAAACTAACTCAAGTGCTAAAGGATATAATGGCCTTAACGAAATTGAACTATAATGCGTGCATTTATGCCGATGGGATGCCAGTTACTCTTCGTTTTGCTGATAAAATTGGGGAAATATTGACCGCCAGCACGGATATTGTGGCGCCGCCTCTGGCATTTAAGTATTACATCTAATCTGGACCCGCCAAAGTGAACGAAACGAAAAATATTTACGATTTTGCTATACCATCGCCGAAAAAGGCGGTATGCTACGCAGAAGGAGGCATACACTCTATGCGTAAAGATTTTTTTCAAGAAGCCGGGCAGATTCTTCACCAAGATGTCCAAAACCTCAACACGTGCCTTGACGCTGCAGATGCTTTCGAGCAATATCATCTGGAAAATCCGCCTGAATCATTCCTCGGCGCACTCGGTCATTTGACGCTGGGTCTGCTTACAGTGACGGGCGTCGCCCTTACTGGCATCGTCTTAATTAGCGATACGAGCGAGATCCTTCAAGGCAAGCTGCCTGCAAGAACTCTACCGCCCCCGCGTACACTTTCACCCGCCCGGACCATACGCCGACCGAAGCGAATCAAGGGTCTTAAGCTGAGTACAAGATACGTGACGAATCGGAATCGCGGCGTTAAACGGCCGAGGAGCAATTGATTTGCGTCAGGATTGGTCCCAAAAGGTCGATGTACTTGTAACAGCTCGGCATCCGGTGTCGCTAAAATGTTAAGGGCATAAAAATTCTTGGCAGACACCGCCCAAATGGGCGATACTAGACGGCGAAAATGAGGATATGAATTATGGATAAGGATCTAAAAAATATTATCGCTTTCGCATTCTGTATCGTGGGTATATTTATCGCGGCCTCAAGCTTCTCGACAAAACTCGAGACCGTCGAAAAGAAAGGGCTTACGGTAACAAGCGGCTTAAGCTTATTATTAGCAGGAATCTGGTTTTACAATCGGGTCGAAATCACCGCCTACCAGGCCAAGCGCCTTTGATAGGTTTATTCATGTTGGCTGCGCCTAGGCTGGTCGTTTACGTTCTCCCGCGCTTCAAAAAGCGGGTTTAGTCACAAAACCTACTTATCTTGAGTCTTCACTTTTGCTCGCGTTATTAAGGTGCTTTCTGGCAATCTCCCATACTCTCGGGAGAATACAGCTACTTTCGAAAATGCAACTGCCGTCGGTTTCGTAGCTCAAGGAATATTTCTTGAGCAACGACTTAGCTGCACTGCTTGTAGAGTAATATTCGCTCTGAATGTAACCATTCCAAAGTGATCCCGCGTCAACATAAGCCTCAACTGCCAGGATGATTTCATTGTTGTGCTGATCGTCGGATTAGTCATCGCCGGACTTGCGAACGACATAGGCATCGTAGTGTTCGTCTCATCAAACCGCCGGTTGCCGTAGCGGTCGTAGGTAAATGTTTGTTTCCAACATTTGGTCGGGTCGCTCGCGCAATTAGTGCTTGTCCAGCCTTGCGGCTTCTCGTCGGCATTCTTGATGCGATTCAGCGAGTCATATGTGTAGTTTTGGACAGGCTAAAAGCGTTGTATTTGTCCCGCGCTGTCCCAGAATGGGACAATTTTTGGACAGCGGGGAAAGTCCGAAATGCACTGGGTAAAAGGGTTATCGGATGAGGGTGTCCCTGTCCCGCCCCGTGGACACTTTACACGTTGTTCTTACTGCAAAAGAAATGGCAGGCGAGAAGCCTGCCGTATTTCTTTTAAGATGGCGGGCGCTTGAACTCTTGACCTCAGAGTTATGAATACGTTGCCAACTGTTTATAAAAGAGAAATGGATAATCAGACTTCTTCAAATACATTCACAATTATGCCGTGGGCAAATGATTCAATTATTCAATGTAGCTTTGCCCTCGCATCGACAAAACTTCAAGCTCTTCATCAGCAATTTTCGCACGTTGTCTCAGTTGACTTTCACTTAAATCATCGGCATTTCTAATAGCTGGATCGTCACAAAAAGCATCGACATCGTGGAAAAGCTCATTAAGAATTTCGTAGATTTCGCTACTCCAGATGGTATCCTCAGATTTAAATTTATCCAGATAAAGCCGTTCGAATTCATGACCTGTTATTTCGCCGGATAAAAAACGCCTAAGCAAAAGCCTATAACCCTCTAATTTTTCTCCTTTAATCATATTTATTCCATTATATTGCTGATCTATCATCATAAGCTACCCCGGGTTGTAACGTTCATAGCTTGCTGTGCGTTGAGTTTAAAGCCACTCAAAAAATTTCCAGCTTTATCCTTCATCACATTCAAGCCTGTTTGAGCATTATAGTAGTGAGTTACAGGCTGCCCCCGGAAGGTACCGTTAATAACCGTTGTTCCTGGGTCGCTGATGTGATTCTCGATTGATTTTTGAAACTCCTGGGCTGTTTTTGAGTTGTAGTTTCCTTTAACTCCGAAATCTTCAGCATGCTTGAACTTTTTTTGAAGCTGTTGACTTGGAAAATTCATTTGAGGCGTAGGAATAGACGATGCAATAGCAGGGATAATATCGCTTCCCCTAGGAAGTTTGCCGGCATCTATTATCTGGCCAGCGTCAATCTTAGCGTTAATTGCCTTACCTAAATCCAATACCTGCCAATCCTCTAATTGTGATAGATCATAAGGATGAAAAGTACCGTCTTGAACATATCCGTAATCACCTACCTCTAATTGCTGTCTTACATTGGACGCCGCAAGCGCCATCTCGTCAGCGGTCATATAATATCCTAGAATGCCCTGGTTAATTCCGCGAATACGGTCTTGCATTACCGAATCTTCCCAAGGGTATAGAACGAGTTGATTTTCCGCATTCTTGATTTCGTTTAGTAAGTTACCAAAATCACTAGCGGGAAAATAAATACCTGCTTGCAATCCGGTGCTATCAGTCAGTGTTAGAGGTCTGTTCATTACGTACACATATCGATTAAAAGTTTGCGGGTTCGTGAACTTACCGCTAGCAAGCAATGGATCGACAGCAGTGAATCGAGCATGCTGACTGTTGTAATATCTAGCCTCAGCGAAATCAAGATTCGTTTCCATGTCTTTTTCGTAACCGGTGAATCGTTTTCTTACTGCGTCCTCTCCCGACGCTGAATACTTATTGGCCGTCGTGCGATTTTGCACATCCGCATAGAGTTCTTCGCCGAATGGCATAAAATCCCTGCGCGAGATAATCTCGCCGTATTTGCCGGTAAGCACCCTCGGGCTGCCGAGTTGGTCGGTAGCCGTGTAATGAATATTGGGATTGGACGGTGCTTGCGCGGTAGAATATTCCGCCGCCAGTTTGCGGTTTGAATAAACAAAAACTGTCGTCTCTTCATTCGACGTTCCGGGATAGACTACCTTCTTTACGCGCTTGCCTTCGCCGTCGTAGTAGAATTTGCCGATCGGGCTTCCGCCCGCATCCTTGACTTCGGCTTGTTTGTTCTCGCCGTTGAAGACGAACTGGCGACCGCTATTTGCCGGGTCAGCGGTGATGTTGCCGTTCTTATCGTAGGAGTAACCCTGGCTGGGATTCGTCTGAAACCGGTTGGTGTTTTGATCTACGACAGGGAGAGTCAAGTTGTTGATAGTAAGGTTCGTTCCGCCGACATCCTGTGTAAAGGCGTTACGGTTTCCGTATTTGTCGTACCCGAAAGTCTGTTTCCAAGTTTGATTCGCGTTCCTGGTTTCCCTTGCCTCGGTCAGGCGGTAAATCGGGTCATACTTGTACGTCTGAACAAATGGATGGGACAATCCGCTGAAGTTAACGGTTTGACGGGCGATATTGCCGGTATTCTTATTCGTATCTACACTGATGGTACTGCCATTTACAACAAGCTCCCCGTATTCGTAGTTCAACTTCCAGAGGTTGCCGTCACCGACGGAATGCCCGAGCGCAAGTTCTGTTACCTGTAGACGGTTGTTAAACTTGGCGCTTTCCCAAAGTCCGTTGCCGAGTTTTAACTTCTCGATCTTTCCGTCGGGCGTAAACGTAAACGAATTAGCGTATGTTTGCTCGGCAGCATTTGCGGTGGTCTTCCCGTATATACGCTTCAGATCGCCGTCCGATTCGAACTCGTTCTTGACCTTTCGACCCGACGGATACTCTTCCTCGACCAATGCGCCGGAGAGATTGTATGTGTATTTCGAGACTCTCGGCGTGGCGGTGGCGGTGGTTTCGATGATCGTTGCCGGGGTGCGCTGCTCCATCTCCTTCAGCCGTCCGAAGTTGTCGAAGAGCTTGTACCTGGTCTGGGAGATATCGCTCGATACGACTGTCAGCTTACCCTTGGCGTAATTGATGGGCGTTTGTTCGCTAGCGAGGCCTTTGCCGTCGTAGAAGAAATAGACCGGCGGGGTGGCGGTTCCTGTCTCGCCGTAGTAACCCCTGGTCGTGACGCGGCCTGCGCGATCGTATGTGTTCGTGATGGTTACGTGTTTTGCGTCCGTAGCGGTGACGACATTGCCGAGGACATCGTATGTGAAAGCGGCGGTCCATTGACCGGAAGTGTTGAAACTATCGGCCAGGCCAAGATTGGTGTTGATCTCCTGTTCAGGCTGCCTGACGCGGATAAGGCGGCCGAGGCTGTCGTATTTGAAATAGCGGTTCTGCACGCCCTGAGTGACCTGCACCATGTTGCCGTACAGGTCGTATTTGTAATAGGTCGGCTGGGCCGGGGATCCTATCGCGCCGAGGTCGGCGTCTGCCGACCCGCCCATAGCTGTCGGTTCATCGACCCGCAGAAGTTGGCCGAGCGCGTTCTTAATCGAACGGCTCTTCCTTCCCGAAGCGTCGGACGAGACCACAAAGGTACCTACGTAGTTCGTTACATAAGAGATTCCGAAGGAGGTAATCCCCATACTTACGAGATTAGTATTGCTGATAACGTTCGTGAGGGTCGCGGGAGCAAAGGATTCCACAGCCCTTCCGAGTTCGTCATATCTTGTCTTGGACCAATAAACGGTATCGCCTGAGCGGTAGGGACTTGTTGTGCGGTCAACCCTGCCGAATTGGTCGTAATGAGTTTCAACAGTGACATCACCCTGCGAATCCTTTGCAACCGTTTTGACGGTGCGGCCTAATCCATCAAACCAAATTGTGAACTCATCCCAATTATTTGCGTCGATCTGCTTTTTCGCCTTTACAAAGCGCTGGTTTTCGTACAACTGCCCGTTAACTGCGACTCCGTAATCGGTTTCGGTAACGGGACCTGTTGCAACACCGCTTACGACAATGGGATTAACTCTTTTTGGACGTTGCAAATCGTCATATTCGGTCGTTGTTATCTGCCCGAAGTCGTCCTTAACCCACAATACTAACCCAGTATTAAAATCGTATGCGGTTTCAGCGGTCGAGGTCTGGTTTGTGCCATGCGTATTCGTCGTATCCGGTGCGGGCGTTATAACCTTTGTCGGGTAGGCATAGTTGTAATCCGCGCTATATTGCGTTTCAATAAATTTGGTTGGATCGGAATCGCCCGTGGCATCCCACGCTTTGCGGGCATTACCGAAATTGTCATATGTAGTATGGATCTGCAGCCACGTATTGCTTTCCTTAACCCAAGTGCGGCTCGTAGTGACATTTGCTCGGAAACTTGCGATGCTTCCCGTCGGCGCTTCATACCCGGTGGTGGATACTTCATTAATGAAATAAACCCCACCTTCATCATAAACAAGCTGACGTTTTGAAAGCACATCATTTGGATTGGCAGGATTTAAATCTCTCATTTCGGTCATAAAACCTACCATGTTCTGAGCCATGTAATAGCTTGCTACGGATGAGTAATTAGGATCGTTGAAAAGATATGTAGATTCCGTCGTGCGGGCAGGTGACGCAGATGGGAGGGGGGCCGGCACTGGGGTCGGGGAGGCGGACGGGGTTGCCGAAGGAGTTATCGACCCTCCTTCCGACGTTGTTTGAAAATCCCATTGCGTCGTCTTGTTGACCAGAACGGGCGCGGCGGGGCTGCTGAGATCTCCCTCGTATTCGTATTTTGTGGTGGAATAAACACCATTTCCACTCGAATCGTATGTGTAATTCTCTTCATGGTCGACACGCGGATGCGAGTCTATATGGTAAGCCTGGTCATAGACGATGCTATTCTTCGCCCAGTGGGTAAGCTTTCGGGCGAGAAGCACACCCGTGCTTGAAAAATGGCGTTCCTCGTACGCCATTCCGGCAAGTGCATTGTCAAATCCCCATGACCCCTCTTCGCATCCGACACAGGCCTGGTCGCTGCGATGAAGAAATCTTTGTGTCTCGGTACCGTCCGGCGCGGTAGTGCTTACCTTGTAGCCTCCTGCTCCATTTTCGGTTATGGCATAATCCCACTCGGACGGCGTGCCGGAACCGGCGGTTTCATAAACTTTCCTGTGCGTAACGCCGTAATTTGCCTGGTCGGTAATATTTGTCTGAGCGGAATAAGAAAGCGGTTTGATCTGGGAATAGGTGAAGCGCTCCTCACCCCCTGTCGGGTAATCTATTCTCTCGATCCGGCCATAAATATCGTATGTAAATTTATATTTCGCCCCCGTGGGCAATTCGATCTCGGTAAGAACAACAGGATTGAACAGCCCGGTTGATAGAATCTTTCCTGAGAACAGGGTGGTGCCGCTGGCTTGATACGCCCACCAGGGAGCTTGATAGATCTGGTACATACCGCCGGGATACTTCAGATTCTGGGTCCAGTCCGTCAGAGCGCTTTCGGCCTGAGAGCTTCCTTTCAGATTTTTCCACTGGAATTTGTATGATCCCGTCATTCCGGGCATTGAATAAGTTATGGGACTTCCCTCCGTCGTGGGCGTGGTGGGCGCCGCGAGGCCGAATGGAGCCTCGAATGTTCGCCCCAGGGTATCCGTCCAGACACCGCTGGAATTGTAGCTTATGTAATTTCCATTGCGGTCGGAATATTTGGTTCCTTTACGTACAGTCGAGCCATTCATCTGGACCGTATTCCCGGTCGCAAAATCATAGTAGGAGCCGTCCGGCATAAGTAAACGGTAAGTGTTATTAGTCGAGTCCTCTACGTATTTGAGATTGGAGCCGTCCGTGGAGTAAAAAGTATTGTTCCAACTCGCCCCCGAAGGCGCACGCAATTCATGAGTTTCTCCGCCCGGCAGGTGGACCATTATCCGGTACACGTAGTACGGATCGTTGTTAGGTCCTATACCACAATGGGCGTTAGTATTATGCGGGAAACCTCCAATTGTGAACGGATTATCGTGCCCGACATACTCGATGTAGGGGATCGCGAGGCTCGACGTCCACCCCGAAGCCGTATTCTCCGCGTATTTGGCGTTGTAATAAGTGCTGCATCCGCTGGGTTCATTCGTATCAGGGTAATTACCGGCTAAATCGAATCGCCAAAGCTTTGAGGAATAGCTCATCGAGATCGGGACATTGATACCCCGGCCAGGGTAGCTGCCAAGTTGAAGATCGAACTCCATCCCGAGCGTCGATGGATTGACCCGGCCGGTACTTCGCAGGGTCTGGTCCGCCTTGTTCTCCGTGGACTGCGGGTTCTGCCCAAAAACGGCTATGGATGTTAGAGCAAAAAGCAAACATGCGAGCGTAAAGGCTGTTTTATACCGTCGACTTTCCGCACCTATGCCGTTCAAAATATTCCTTTTCATCGTGTTCTTCAATCTCATGTTTACCTCTATTCTTACTTGGTTATTACGGTCTATTTCTGATTTACGCAGCATCGGTTCCTCGGCTATCTCCTGTATAAGGCCGGTACGGGGATATCGCCGGACATTCCCCAGTGCTCTTGCCTCAGGCTGTTGCTGCTGGCGCTCTGTCGGATATACCAATCGCCGTTCGAATTGCGCCAGCCGGCGATGTCGCATTTGCCATCGCCGTCATAGTCGTTCTGCACGGGAATATCGCCCGCGCTTTGCCAAGTTATCGGGGTGGGTATTGCGCCGGTCGAACTGTTGCGGATGATCCAGCTATTGCCCGAAAGAACGGCCATGTCGCCTGTACCGTCGCCGTCATAGTCGCAGGGAACGGGCAGGTCGGTGCCGGTCGAGCCGACCTGTACAGAAAACCAATAGCCGTCCGAGCTGCGAAGAACGTAGAACGTCTTGTCGCCCGGACGCCATACGGTCGGGTCGGTCTTACCGTCGCCATCGAAGTCGCCCTGGGCGGTTTTGTCAGTGGATATACCAAAGGCTTGTGAGTAAGAAGTTGAATCGGAGCTTTTCTTGACGTACCAGGTCGCATTGGATGAGCGGAAGAGCGCCGTATCGGTTTTCCCGTCGCCATCGTAGTCGCCCGGTACCGGTTTGTCGCCATTGGCTCCCTGCGCGACGGCGTAATAGCTGCCTGTGCTCGACGGTATGATGTACCAGTTGCCCTCGGACCCGCGGTAGATGGCAAAATCGGTCTTCCCGTCGCCGTCGTAATCGCCGGGAGCGGGTTGATCGGCGGATGATCCCCATTGTTGGAAGGTCTGGGCCGAGCCCGTTCCGCCCATCACATACCAGTAGCCGTCAGAGGGCCGCCAGACGGCAAGATCGGCGGGAGGGATAGCCGATGCTCCGGCATCCTCAACCGCCAGCAGGCGCGAGCCCGCGTAGATATACTCCTTTGAGAGCTGTGGCGTTGGCGTAGGCGTAGGCGTCGGCATGAACGGATTGATGGACGAAAGCAGGGATCTATCCTTGCTGTTCTTCGCCATCTCGCGCTGGGGGTCTTCCTCGAGATATTTCAATCCTCCGGCAAGTGCCAGCAGCGTCAATACGAGTATCGCAACTGATGCCCAAACGTGTATTTTTAAGTAACCGAGAAATCCTGTTTTGGCTTTATCGGCGGTGTCGATACCTGTTTCTGCCGTAGCCGTTTTTTCGATTATCGAAGATACACTTTTATTACCCTCTTTCTTATTTTTAGCCATAGTATTCCTTACGAGCTGAGATACAGCCCTTCCTAGGCGGGAATTCTGAAATGTATCCTGGGGGTGTGGGATTCAGACATTCGGACCTGTTTTAGTAATAAACCCTAAAACAAAATTCCGAGGCTCTGTTTAATAGTGCGGGCCCTTACTTGAAGGGAAAGATTGCATAAACGTAATTACAAATCACATTTACAATTACATTTACAATTTACGTTGTAATGCATCTTAAGCTGCATAGATACTTCTACAAGGAATTAGGTTGCTAACTATTCAAGATATAAATGTGGCGACGCGGATAACCATGAAATCATCTTCAAAGGAAAAAGAACAAAATGGGAAGTAAATAGAATCTGCTGAGATTTGAAAGATCTGTTTTCTTCCCAAAATTCGGTGAAGAAACACTTCAAAAAAATTTGACACACTACTGACACACTAAAACGAAAAAAGCAGCTCATTGAGCTGCCGTAAATTATTGATTCTATTGGTGGAGACGAGGGGGATCGAACCCCTGACCTCATGAATGCCATTCATGCGCTCTCCCAGCTGAGCTACGTCCCCGAAATTTCAAACCCGCCGTACGCAGGCAAACATTGAATGTAGCTAAAATACGCCTTTGCGTCAAGTTTCGCCTGCCGATCAGCGATCACCCGATATATAAATCCGGCCTCTCTACCTGGGATCATTTCCCCTTAAAATTCGGCTTCCTTTTTTCGAGAAATGCCGCGACGCCTTCTTCCTTATCTTCGGTCGAGAAACAGATCGCGAACAGATCTACCTCGCGGCGCAGGCCTTCGTCGAGGTTCGAGCGCGATGCGAATTTTACCGCTTCCTTGGACATCTGCAGAGCTATTGGGGCTTTTTCGGCGATCTTTTCCGCAAGTTCCATCGTCCGCGCTTCGAGCTCCTCGGCCGGGTGGACCGCCGTAACCAGCCCGAATCTAAGCGCCGTTGACGCGTCGATCATATCGCCCGTAAGGACCATCTCCATCGCGCGGCCTTCGCCGATCAGGCGTGTCAGGCGCTGGGTGCCGCCGCCGCCGCACATGATCCCGAGATTGATCTCCGGCTGGGCAAAGCG
>Ga0190272_10000644_pt1 | contig 17682 bp, 12 predicted proteins | sample Popmic504T_FD_133746 | JGI IMG/M metagenome (GOLD analysis project Ga0190272, IMG submission 133746) | Populus adjacent soil microbial communities from riparian zone of Shoshone River, Wyoming, USA - 504 T | ecosystem: Environmental > Terrestrial > Soil > Riparian zone | place: USA: Wyoming... | reverse complement strand
TACACGGCCGATGGCGCAGCCACACGTGAGCTGCGTACAGGCAAAGGTGAAATGGTGCGGTAAGAGCGCACCGGCGCCGCGGTGACGCGGCGGCCAGGCAAACCCCGCCCGGTGCAAGGCCAAGCAGAGCTGTCGACCCTGCCCGGCGAGGCTCAGGTAGGCCGCAGAGATAGATGGTCGTTCTCGACAGGATCCGGCTTACAGGCCCGCTAAAGGAAAGGCCCCCAATTGGGGGCCTTTCCAATCTCTCCACGGATTCATGTCTTAGCGTTTGCTAATCTGCCGCGACTTCCGCTGAGTCCTCGCCTACATATCGCGAGGAACGGGGGACCCAAAGGTTGGGGCGAATCGCCGGCTTCTGCCGCGTAGCGCAGCTCTTTCAGCGCGAGCCCGTCAGCTAACTCCGTAAGCGTCGCAAAGAGCCATGAAGCTGAGCAACCGCCATGGGCGGCAAGACCATCTACTGATCGCTGCGCTTTGCGCGGCTCTCGCGCTGAGCGCAGCGCCGGCGCAGGCGCAGGCGATGACCGGCGGCGCCGCCACCCCCTCCCCGGCCACCGAACCGATCCCTGGCGGCATTGCCTTCGGCGCGATGCGGGCGGCCGGCGCCACTTGGTACGGCCCCGGCCTCTACGGCAACAACACCGCCTGCGGCCAGGTCCTGCTGCCGGAAACGATCGGCGTTGCCCATCGCAGCCTGCCCTGCGGCACCGCCGTCAAGTTCATCCACAAGGGCCGCCAGCTGGTCACCCGCGTGATCGACCGTGGGCCCTACAGCGTCGGCAACGCCTGGGACCTGACGAACGGGGCGCGCCTGGCGCTCGGTTTCGAAGGTGTCGGCACGATCCGCTACGCGGTGGAACGCGGCGCCGTCGCCTCTCGCGGCTAGTCTTTCCCCGCTAGAGCTGCGTTTTCGACGAGAGGAGCTGGGGCATGGCGAGGCGGTTGCTGATTGCTGGAACGCTGGGAAGTTGTCTGGCGGTCCTCGTCGCGCTGGCCGGGGGAGCCGGGGCGGCGACGACTTCGGCCACGACCGTCGTCCTCGGCAGCACCGCGACCGTGCCCGACCCCTCCTGTCCCGAGATGCCCTGCCAGGCGATCGGCAGTGTCACCGGATTCCAGGTGCGCAACAACCAGACCAGCCTCCCCTTCAGGGTCCCGCGCGACGGCAAAGTCAAGTCCTGGACGCTGACCCTGGCCCAGCCCACCGGCGAACAGCGCTCCTTCTTCAACGGCTTCTTCGGCACGCCGCCGCAGGCGCGGCTGGCGATCCTGCGTCGCGTCCCGGGTACCGAACCGCCCCGCTACAACCTGCGGCGCCAGGGCAAGGTCCAGGTGCTCAGCCCCTTCCTCGGCCAGACGGTCAGGTTCAGCGCCTCGCTGCCGGTCGAGAAAGGCGACATCGTCGGCCTCACGGTGCCGACCTGGGCGCCGGCCTTCGCCGAGGGCCTGCCCTCCGACAACGTCTGGCGGGCCAGCCGCGAAGAAGGGAAATGCATCAACGCCACCGACGTTCGCCAGGGCGAAGCCCACGAGAAAGTGGGCACCCGGGCGACCTACGGCTGTCGCTACGCGACCGCGCGCCTGCTCTACACCGTCACACTCGCCGTCGACTGAGCGAGAGGGAGCCGGGGCCGGCTCCCTCTCTTAGGCCGCCGAGGGCAGGACCCGCGGCGTCGACTGATCTTTGGGCAGGGCAGCCGCGCCGGCGATCAGGCTCTGGAACTCGTTGAGCGCCAGGTGGGCGACCGCCTCGAGCAGCTCCTCGTCGGTCCAGCCGATCTCCCGCGCCTCCTCGTGCAGATGGAGCGGGAGAGGGCCGTCGGCGTCGAGGGCCGCCTCCAGGTACTCCAGCAGCGCCGCCTCCTTCGGGTCGGCGGAGCCGAAGCTGCGCGCCCGCGAGACCTCATCGAGGCCGAGGCCAGCGCGCCGCGCCGCCTTCGCGTGCTGGGCGATGCTGTAGCTGTCGTCGCGGTGCTCGGCGACGGCGAGGGCGATCCGCACCCGCGTCGCCTGCGGCAGGACGCCGCTGCGAAGCTCCGAGCGCATCCGCGTGTAGGCGCGCAGGACGGAGGGAGCGCCGGCGAGCACGCCGACGAACTTCGTCACCGCGCCTCCGGTCGCCTGGATCGTCTTGATCAGCGGCGCGCTCTCGTCGGGAGCGGTCAACTCGTCGTGGATCTGAAACCTGCTCACGTCTGTTTTTACTGTCACGTTGCTTCCCGCCTTTGGCTTCAAGGATGGATTTCCGCTTTACGAAGCCTTTACGTGGCCTTTACTTTACTTTTAGCCGATAACTTACGCGAAGTAAGTTATACCTGTTTCCAGGCCCTCTCGCAAGGCCCTTACCCGGATCACGCGATCCCTAGGCGTTTGACAGACTCTTGGCGCCCACGAAGCGAGGAGCCGCCATGCCAGAGCAACCCACGAGTGCCGCCGACGTCGCGAGGATCGTCGAGGAGCGCAACGTCCGTTTCGTCCGCCTCTGGTTCACCGACGTGCTGGGTCAGCTGAAGAGCTTCTCGATCAACGCGGCCGAGCTCGAGGACGCCTTCGAGGGCGGCATGGGCTTCGACGGCTCCTCGATCACCGGCTTCAACCCGATCGAGGAGTCCGACATGATCGCGATGCCGGACCCCTCGACCTTCGCCCTGATCCCCTGGCGGCCCGAGGAAGAGAACGCCGTCGCCCGCATGTTCTGCGACATCAAGGTGCCGGGCGGCGAGCCCTACGAGGGCGACCCCCGCTGGATCCTGCGCCGCGCCCTCAAACGCGCCGAGGAGCTCGGCTTCGACGCCTACAACGTCGGCCCCGAGCTCGAGTACTTCTACTTCCGCTCCGCCAAACCCGAGGACGGCGTCCCCGAGGTCCTCGACGAGGGCGGCTATTTCGACCTGACCACGCTCGACGCCGGCTCCGACGTGCGTCGCGAGACCGTCCTCGCCTTGGAGAAGATGGGCATCCACGTCGAGTACACCCACCACGAGGTCGGCCCCTCCCAGCACGAGGTCGACATGCGCTACAAGGACGCGCTGGCGATGGCCGACGACTGCATGACGTACCGCATCGTCGTCAAGGAGTACGCGATGAAGTACGGCTGGCACGCGACCTTCATGCCGAAGCCGCTGTTCGGCGAGAACGGCTCCGGCATGCACGTCCACCAGTCGCTGACCAAAGCAGGGAAAAACGCCTTCTACGACGCCGACGACCAGTTCTTCCTTTCGCCCACGGCGAAGGCCTTCATCGCCGGCCAGCTCAAGCACGCGCGCGAGATCTCGCCGCTCTTCGCCCAGTGGGTCAACTCCTACAAGCGGCTCGTCCCCGGCTACGAGGCGCCGGTCTACCTCGCCTGGTCACGCCGCAACCGCTCGGCGCTGATCCGCGTGCCGCTCTATCACCCCGGCAAGGAGGGGGCGACGCGGGCCGAGCTGCGCTGTCCGGACCCCGCCTGCAATCCATACCTCTGCTTCGCCGGCATGCTGCAGGCGGGCCTGGAAGGGATCGAAAAGGGCTACGAGCTGCCCGAGCCGATGGAGCAGAACCTCTACCACCTCTCGACCGAGGAGCGCTCGCAGCAGGGGATCGAGCAGCTGCCGGCGACCCTGGGCGAGGCGGTCGAGGTGGCGGCCGAGTCGGAGCTGGTGCTGCGCACGCTCGGCGAGCACACCTTCCGCCGCTTCGTCGAGATCAAGCGCCAGGAGTGGGACGAGTACCGGGTGCAGGTCACCCCGTACGAGATCGAAAACTTCCTGCCGGTGCTCTAGAGCTCGCCGGTAGGCGCCTGCGTCCTCGCGACGCTCGCCTCTTGGCCCTCGGCGGCGGGGACGGCCAGCTCGCGATCGCCCGGGCCGCCCTTCGAGAGCGACGAAGGCCACCAGAACTTGTCGCCCATCGTCAGGGCGATCGACGGGACGAGGACGCTGCGCACGAGGAAGGTGTCGAGCAGGACGCCGAAGGCGACGACGAACCCGATCTCGGTGAGGAAGGTGAGGGGGAGGACGGCGAGCACCGAGAAGGTTCCGGCGAGGACGATGCCGGCGCTGGTGATGACGCCGCCGGTGACCGCGAGGGCGCGGAGGATGCCCTGTTCGGAGCCGTGCTTGATCGTTTCCTCGCGGGCGCGGGCGATCAGGAAGATGTTGTAGTCGACCCCCAGCGCGACGAGGAAGACGAAGGCGAAGAGCGGCAGCGAGGGGTCCGACCCCGGGAAGCCGAAGATCACGTCGAAGACGAAGTAGCCGACGCCGAGGGCGGCGAGGAAGCTGAGGATCACGGTGCCGACCAGGACCAGCGGCGCCGCCACCGCGCGCAGCAGGGCGATCAGGATCAGCAGGACGACGAGGAGGATGATCGGCGGGATCACGATCGAGTCCCAGCCGGCGGCGTCGCGGACGTCGAATTCGATCGCCGTCGGGCCGCCGACCAGGGCGCTCGGCGCCGCGTCCTGCGCCGCTTCGCGGATCGGTTCGATCGTGTCGAAGGCCTCGGTCGAGTAGGGATCGGGCTTCAGGGTGGCCTGGACGAGCACTCCGGATGTTCCTTCGGCGATCGGACGGGAGACCGACTCGACGCCGTTCACGCCCGCGACCGCTTTGCGCACCGCCTCCACTTCGCCGGGTTCGTCGACGACGACGTCGGTGAGCGCGGTCGCCCCCGAGGGGAAGCTCTTGCTGAGCAGGTTCTGGCCTTCTACCGATTCGACTTCGGTGCGGTAGGCGTCTTCGCTGGTCAGGTCGGTCGAGAAGAAGGCGAAGCCGGCGCAGAGGACCAGGAGGATGGCGACCGAGCCGCCCATGACGCGCTTGGGCGAGATGGCCACGCGATCGCCGACTCGTTTCCAGAAGCCGTGCGTGGTGTCGACCGCGTGCTCGAGCCGGTGGCGCCGCACCTCGTAGGGCGTGAAGACGGCGCGGTCGAGCGGGCCGACGATCAGCGAGGGGATGCGGCGGCCGCTGAGCCGTCGCAATACCCAGTTGAGCAGGACCAGCGGCAGCAGGATCAGGACCAGCAGGCAGGCGAGGAAGACTCGGGCGAAGGCGCCGAACCCCGAGCCCTCGACGATCGCGCCCCGGGCCCGATCGGAGACCTGGTCCGCGCTTGGCGCCGTCTCCGGCGTGTGCGGAACGAAGGGCCAGAAGGCGCGGCGGCCGAAGATCGTCAGCAGCGCCGGCAGCAGGGTCAGCATCGAGAGCGCTGCGCAGGCGATCCCGATCGCCGCGATCGGCCCCAGCCCGGCGGTGCCGTTGACCTTTGCGATCAGGAGGCAGAGCAGGGCAGCGATCACCGTCGCCGCCGAGGCGAAGATCGCCGGCCCGGCCGAGGCCAGCGCGGTGCGCATCGCCTCGTGCTTGTCGACCGTGTGGTGCAGCTCCTCTCGATAACGGGAGACGAGCAGCAGCGCGTAGTCGGTCCCGGCGCCGAGCACCAGCACCGACATGATCGAGCTCGACTGGCCGTTGATCGTCACCCCGAGCTCTGAGACTCCGTACCCGATCGAGCGCGAGAGGGTCTCGGCGAAGATCACCGCGATCAGCGGGATGAAGAAGAACATCGGCGAGCGGTAGATGACGATCAGCAGGAAGATCACGAGGCTGAGCGCCGCCAGCAGCAGGGTGGCGTCGAGGCTTTCGAAGACTTCGATCGCGTCGGCGGAGAAGCCGGCGCCGCCGGTGATCTTCACCTCGAGGCCGCCGCCCGGGTCCGAGATCGCGTCGCGCCAGTCCTCGACCGGATCGAGGATCCGGTCGCCCTCGCCTTCGGCCTTGATGTAGGAGGTGACGATCGCCGCCTTGCCGTCTTTGGAGCAGACCGGGCCGACGAAGGGTTCGTAGCCGGCGGGCTGGCCGGGGATCGTCGAGGTCGAGGTGGCGCACTCGGCCGTCTGCGCCTGCAGCACGATGTCGTTGGTGCCGGGCTCTCTGCCGCCCGCGGCCGCGGTGGCGCCGTCGGCGATGACGCCGGGGAAGCGCTTCGCGGTCATCGCTTCGACGTCTTCGACGATCTGTCGGCGGTCGGCGGCGGTCAGGCCGGCCTCGCGCCGGTAGATGATCACCGCCGGAGCGAGTTCCCCGTTCTGCAGGGTTTCGGTCTTGTCGAGGGCGTGCGTCGACTCGGCGTCGCCGGGCAGGTAGGAGGTCGCCTCGTTGCTTTCGGCGTCTTCGAACTTGCCGGGCAGATTGGCCGGGCCGGAGGCGATGAAGATCGCCAGGAACCAGACCGCGAAGACGATCCACTTTGCTCGGCGACCAGCGGGGAAGGTGAAGAGGGAGCCGCGCACTGCCGCGCATCCTTGCAAATGCGGCGCCTCGGTTCAGAGAAGGTCGGCCAGCGCCCCTGGATTCGTCACCGGCTGCCGGCAGGCGAAGTGCTCGCAGACGTAGGCGGTGGGCTTGCCGTCGACCAGGGGACGGTCGCGCAATAGCGGCGGCGTCGCGCTGCCCTGCGGGCCGCCGGCGAGGACCAGGTGCGGCCGGAGCTCGGCGCGCACCACCGCCGCCAGCTCGCTCGGATCGTCGCCGAGCAGGGCGACCTCCTTAGTGGGGGAGAGGTGGAAGTCGAGCGCCCGCAGCAGGTGGGCGAAGGCCTCGGGATGCCGCGCCGCCGAGGCGGCGAAGAGGCGGAAGACGCCCTCCGCCTGCTCCTCGTAGCGCCCCTCGCCGGTGAGCGCCGCGAGGCGCAGCAGGCCCATCGCCGCCGAGCTGTTGCCGGACGGGATCGGGTGGTCGCCGACCTCCTTGCGGCGGGCGATCAGCGCCTCGTGGTCCTCGGAGGTGGAGAAGAAGCCGCCGCGCTCGCGGTCGCCGAAGCGGCCGATCGTCGTCTCGGCCAGCTCCTGCGCCGCCTCGAACCAGCGCTGCTCGAAGCTCGCTTCGTAGAGGGTCAGCAGCGCCTCGAGCAGGAAGGCGTGGTCCTCGAGGTAGGCGTTGAGGTGGGCGCGGCCGTCCTTGTAGGTGCGCAGCAGCCGGCCCTCGTCATCGCGCAGCGAGCCCAGCAAGAACTCGGCGCACTTGCGGGCCGCGTCGAGATAGTCCTCGCGACCGAGGACAGCGCCCGCCTCGGCCAAGGCCGCGATCATCAGCGCGTTCCAGGAGGTGAGCCGCTTGTCGTCGAGCCCCGGCCAGACGCGCTTCGCCCGGGCCTCGTAGAGGGAGTGCCGGGCCGCTGCGAGGCCCGAGGGCTCGACCGCCGTGGCGCCGCCTGCCAGGTGAAGGATGCTGCGGCCCTCGAAGTTGCCGCCCTCGGTGACGCCGTAGAGCTCGATCACGGCATCGGCGTCCGCCCCGAGGACCGCGCGGATCTCCTCCGGCGCCCAGGTGTAGAAGCGCCCCTCCTCGCCCTCGGAGTCGGCATCGAGGGCGGAGTAGAAGCCGCCCTCCGGGCCGCGCATCTCGCGCAGGGCCCAGTCGAGGGTCTCCTCGCAGGCACGGCGGTAGCGCTCGTGGCCGAGGGCCTGCCAGCCGTGCAGGTAGGCGCGGGCGAGCAGCGCGTTGTCGTAGAGCATCTTCTCGAAGTGGGGCACGAGCCAGGCCGCGTCGACCGAGTAGCGGGCAAAGCCGCCGCCGAGCTGGTCGTAGATGCCGCCGGCCAGCATCGCGTCGAGCGTGCGCTCGACGATCGCCGTCGACTCGCGCGCCAGCAGCAGCTCCAGGGCTGAGGCGGGTGGGAACTTGGGCGCCCCGCCGAAGCCGCCGCGCTCGAGGTCGGCGCGCGCTTCGAGCCCCTGCGCCGCGGCGTCGAGCAGGGCCGCCTCGACCGGCTCCGCCGCCGGCGCGACCCTGCCCACGGCGCCGAGGTGCGCCCGCATCTGTGGCGCCTTCTCGCGCAGCTCCTCGCGCTTGTCCTCGAAGGCCTGGATCACCGCTTCCATCACCATGCGAAAGCTCGGCATCCCCCTGCCCTCGTCGGGCGGGAAGTAGGTGCCGCCGTAGAACGGCACCCCGTCGGGGTCGAGGAAGACCGTCATCGGCCAGCCGCCCTGGCCGCTGATCGCCTGCACCGCCTCCATGTAGAGGGCATCGACGTCGGGGCGCTCCTCGCGGTCGACCTTGACGCTGACGAAGTGCTCGTTCATATAGGCCGCGGTCTCCGGGTCCTTGAAGGACTCGCGCTCCATCACGTGGCACCAGTGGCAGGCGGAGTAGCCGACCGAGAGCAGGATTGGGCGATCCTCGCGCCGCGCCCGCTCCAGCGCCTCCTCGCCCCAGGGGTACCAGTCCACCGGGTTGTCCCGGTGTTGCAAGAGGTACGGACTGGTCTCCTGCGCGAGGCGGTTCGACATTAAGCCCAGGCTACCCGTGTGGCGCAATCGCTCACTATTGATGAGCAGGGGTCGCCGAATAGTGGGTCAACCGGCGCAAAGGGCGCTCCGATGCGGTCTGGAACGGTCTAACTTCAAGCAGAGTGACTTACGAAAAGCTGCTTGCTCAAAGCGATCCCGCGATCGAAGGAGTACTCGCCAAGCTCGATCTCGAGGATCAGGAGATCGTGCGCGGTGCCCTGGCCAAGGCCGAGAAGACCGAGGCCGAGTTGCGCCATCTCGCCGATCACGACTCCCTCACCGGCCTGCTCGACCGGCGCCGTTTCCGCGGCGAACTGGACCAGCACGTCTCCTTCAACGCCCGCTACGGCGGCCAGGGCGCGGTGATGATGATCGACATCGACGGCCTCAAGGCGGTCAACGACTCGCTTGGCCATCACGCCGGCGACAACCTGCTCCGCCAGATCGCCTCGATCCTGCGTGAGCGGGTGCGGACCACCGACATCGTCGCCCGCCTCTCCGGCGACGAGTTCGCGGTGCTGGTGCCGCAGACCGACACCGACGGCGCCCTGCAGCTCGGCGAGGACCTGCGGGCCCGGGTCGCGGAGAGCGCGGCGCCGCTGCCGGACGCGGACAACGCGACGATCAGCGTCGGGATCACGATGTTCGGCGGCGAGCGCGACATCGGCGGCGAGGCCGTCCTGTTCGCCGCCGACCAGGCGATGTACCGGGCGAAGGAGGGGGGGCGTAACCAGATCGCGCTCTTCCAGGACCCCGATGAGCCGCGACGCGATCCCAGCCGGGTCAAGCAGACCACTACGGCGAGGATCCGCGATGCGCTGACCCACGACCGGCTCAGTCTCCACACGCAGCCGATCCGCAGCCTCGCTTCGGGTGGGATCGAGCGCTACGAGCTGCTGCTGCGGATGACCGGCGACAACGGCGAGTTGCTGCCCGCCGCCTCCTTCATCGGGGCTGCCGAGCGCGCCGGCATGGTCCAGGAGCTCGACCGCTGGGTCGTCGCCCGCGCCCTCGAGCTACTGGCCGAGCGTGAGCAGGCCGGCGAGCCGGTCTCGCTGCACGTCAACCTCTCCGGCGCCTCGCTGACCGACGTCTCCGTGATCGAGTTCATCGAGCGCCGGATCGACGAAGGCGACGCCGACCCCTCCCGCTGCACCTTCGAGATCACCGAGACGTCGCGGGTCGGCGACTACCAGGCGGCGGCCGGGTTCGCCGACCGGCTGACCGAATTCGGCTGCCAGGTCGCGATCGACGACTACGGCGCCGGCTTTGGCTCCTTCCACTACCTCAAATCGATCCCCTTCGATGTGATCAAGATCGACGGCGCCTTCATCCGCGACATGCCGCGCAACGACGCCGACCAGCTCACGGTGCAGGCGATCGTCCAGATCGCCCGCGGCCTCGGCAAGACGACGATCGCCGAGTACGTCCAGGACGACGTCACCACCCAGATGCTGCGCGAGTACGGCGTCGACATGGCCCAGGGCTTCCACCTCGGCAAGCCGGTCGCCGTCGACGAGGCGCTGGCTGCCGCTTAGCCCCCGCCGAGGTCGCGCGCGAAGGCCTCGAAGGCGTCGAGGTAGCACTGCAGGTCCTCGTCGGAGTGGGTGATCGAGAGCGTCCACTCCTCCTCGACCCCAGGCGTCATGAAGATGCCGTGGTTCATGTGGTAGAGCCAGGCGAGGGTGGAGAGCTCTTCGTCGACCTTGGTCAGGTAGTCGCGGTACTCGTACATCCGCTCCGGCGAGAAGATCACGCAGCCCTTGGCGCCGAGGCCCTCGGTGTAGGCGGGGAGCTCGTATGAGTCGATGATCAGCTGGCAGCCGTCGAGCAGGCGGCGGTTGGTCGCTTCGAAGTGCTCGTAGACGTCGCCGGTGAGGACCTGGGTCAGCGTCGCTTCCGCCGCCGCCATCACCAGCGGGTTGCCGTTGAAGGTGCCGTACTGCTTGACCGTGCCGTCGGCGACGATCGCCGCCAGCTCCTCGCTCATCCCGATCGCCCCGCCGGGGTAGCCGCCGCAGCTCGCCTTGGCCAGGGTGATCATGTCGGGGGTAACGCCGAAGCGCTGGGTGGCGCCGCCGGGGGAGATCGTGCAGCCGGTCTTCACCTCGTCGAAGATCAGCTTGACCCCGTGCTTCGCGGTCAGCTCGCGCACCCGCTCGAGGTAGCCCTCGCGCGGCGGGATGATGTTGATGTTCATCATCGCCGGCTCCATGATCAGGCCGGCGACCTGCTCGCCGATCTTCTCCAGCACGCTCTCGAGCGCGTCGGCGTCGTTGAAGGGGACGGCGCGGGTCAGCTCGGTCAGCGCCCGCGGCGTGCCGGCGCCGTAGGGGACGCTGACCGGGTCGTCGCGGGCGCCGAGCGCCTCCAGCGGCGGATAGACGGAGACCATCACCGCGTCGTGGTGGCCGTGGTAGGAGCCCTCGATCTTGAGGAGCGTGTCGCGGCCAGTGGCGCCTCGGGCGAGGTGGACAGCGTCCATCGTCGCCTCGGTACCGGAGTTGTTGAAGCGCCACTGCGGCAGCCCGAAGCGGCGCACCAGCTCCTCGGCGACGGCGATTGACCCGTCGGTGGGAGCAGCGAAGTGGGTGCCTTCGTCGATCCGCGCCTTGACCGCGGCGCCGACCGTCGGGTTGGCGTGGCCGATGCACATCACGCCAAAGCCGTTGTGGAAGTCGACGTACTCGTTGCCGTCGACATCCCAGACGCGGCTGCCCTTGCCGCGCTCGATGTAGACCGGCCAGGGGTCGTTCTCCTGGAAAGAAGAGGGGACCCCGTTCGGCATCGAGCGGACCGCGCGCTCGAAGGTCTTCGCCGACTGCCCTGTCCGGTTGCGGAACTGCTCCTGCTGGGCCTCGGTCAGCGCCGCGACCCGCTTGCGGTCGATCTGCTCCACCGTGTCAAGCGTAGAGCGTTGCTCGCTGCTCCCGGGAAGGAGCCGGCCCGTCGTCCAGTCGAATTGGGGGCGCACGGCCTTCGGCCTTAGCGCCGGAGATGCTGCGCGGCTGCGCCGCGCCCTGAACCAGATTGCATATCGCCGCCTGTTCGGCGACATTCGACTGGACGACGGGCCGGCTCCTCTTCAACAGGTTGCGGCACCCAGTTCGAGCTCAACGCTTTGGGGCATTCGAAGCTGATGTGCGAAGGAGATGTCGGTGCCCCTCTCCGGGAACGTCGCCGACAGGCGGCGGAAATGCAATCCGGGTTCTAGCGCGGCGTCAGCCGCGCTCCATCTCGGTCGCTAAGCGCGCGGAGCGCGCGTGCGACGCTAGTTCACGGGGAGGGGCACCGACATCTCCCGCGGTGCGACATCCAGCCTTCGCGCAGCTCGGCTCGCCGGACGGCCGCGTCGACCGTCCGGCGTGGATGCACTCCCCCTAGCTCTACTTAACGAGCTTTCCTTTGAAGGTGTTGTGCTTGCTGCAGGGGTCCTCTTCGAGTCCTTCGGTTTTCGAGTCGACCGTGGCTTCGTATCTGAGGTCGGAGTGGACCTTGATCTTCCAGGTCGCGCTCCACTTCACCACTGACGACCCGGCCGTGGCAGTGCCGCCGGCGCTCAGGCTCGACACACGAACGGTCGTCGACACCTCGCCGCTCTGCATCGGCAGCGGCAGGCAGGTGCCGCTGAGGGCGCTCGGCAGGGACATCTCGGCGCGGCTCGCGCCCTCGCTGAGGATCAGCGAGATCCCGTTGGCGCTGTCGCTGTAGGTCCCGTCGCTCGGCGGCCACTTGCAGCCTCTGCCTTTTTTGCCTTTGGCGCTGGCACTAGCGGAACCTTTGGCTTTTCCTTTGCCTTTGGCGCATTTGGCGCCTTTTTTGACGGATGCCTGGGCGCCACCATCGGCTACTGCGCCCGTCGTCGGGCTGAAACCGACGGACAGCGCAAGCGCCGCGACGAGCGCGAGCAGGATGCTCTTCTTCACGTTTCTCCCCTTCGTTGGTACTAGTGACCAGCCACTCTATGGCGGGTAGGAAGGCTTGCCTTTTATCCGCAGCCTTATCGCCGCAGCTCGGCGCGCCGGATCTTGCCGCTGTTCGTCTTCGGCAGCTCGGCGGCGAACTCGACGATGCGCGGGTACTTGTAGGGAGCGGTCTGGGACTTGACATGCTCCTGCAGTTCGCGGGCCAACTCGTCGGAAGGTTCGTGGTCGGCGTCGAGGACGACGATCGCCCGCACCACGGCGCCGCGCTCGGGGTCGGGGGCGGCGACGGCGGCCGCCTCGGCGACGGCGGGGTGGGAGACGAGGGCGGACTCGACCTCGAAGGGCCCTATCCGGTAGCCGGAGGAGAGGATCAGGTCGTCGGCCCGGCCCTCGAACCAGAGGTAGCCGTCATCGTCCTCGCGCACCCGGTCGCCGGTCGCCCACCACTCGCCCTCGAAGCGCTCGCCGTCGAGGTAGTGGGAGAAGAAGGTGGGGGAGGAGGAGGCGCGCAGCTGCAGCTCGCCGTCGACTATGCGGGTTTCGAGCCCCGGCAGGGGACGGCCCATCGAGCCGTCGTGGGCGGGGTCGTCCTCGTCCGGGCGCACGCCGCAGACGGCGCCGGTCTCGGTCTGGCCGTAGCCGTCGGCGATCGCGAGGCCGAGGTTCTCGCGGAAGCGCTGGATCACCTCGGGCTCGATCGGCTCGCCGGCCGAGACCAGGCGGCGCAGCGAGGGGACTGGGGCGAGCTGCGAGCGCGCGGCCAGCATCCGGTACTCGGTCGGCGCCTGGCAGAGCACGTTGACGCCGAGCTCGGCGCAGATGGCGAGCCGCGTTGCGGGGTCGAAGCGGCCGTCGTGGAGGACGGCGACGGCGCCGCCGAGCCAGGGGGCGACGAAGACATTGCGGGTCGACTTCGACCAGCCCGGCGCCGCCGTGCACCAGGCGATCTCGCCCTCACGGGCGCCGAACCAGTGCCGCGCCTGCAGCTCCTGGCCGAGCAGGTAGCGCTGCGGATGGACGACGCCGCGCGGCTCGCCGGTCGTGCCCGAGGTGAAGACGATCGCCGCCGGGTCCTCGGGGTCGAGTCGCTCCGCTTCGGCTGGGGTCTCCTGCGGCAGGTCCTCGTCGAATACCCGCGCTAGCTCTTCCATGTCCATGTAGGGGATGCCGTCGGGCAGCTCACCCAGGTAGCGCTGCTCGCCGACCGCCAGCTTCGGGCTAGCGACGCGGGCCCGCAGCTCGAGATCCTTGCGGCGCAGCTGCGGGTTGCAGGGCAGCGCTACCGCGCCCATCCGCCAGCAGGCGAGCATCGTCAGCACCCACTCGACGCGGCTGCCGAGGAGGGTCATCACGACGTCGCCGCGCCGCACGCCCCGCGCCGCGAAGGCGCCGGAGAGCCCGGCCGAACGGGCGAAGAGCTCGCCGAAGTGGTGGACCCGGCGCTCGCCCTCGGCGCTGACCTCGATCAACGCCGGCCGCGCCGCCGGGAAGCGCTCGACCACATCCTCGATGAAGTTCACGCGCGGCAGTTTGCCGCAGTTCTCAGGCGGCGGACTCGCTCGGGGTTGCCTCGGTCGACTCAGACTCCGAGAAGCCGAAGCGCTGCTGGAAGCGCGCCAGCGGTTTCGGCGCCCACCAGTTCCACTCGCCGAAGAGCCGCATCAGCGAGGGGACGAGCAGGGCGCGGACGATCGTCGCGTCGATCATCACCCCGACCGCCATCCCGAGCGCGATCTGCTTGACGAAGAAGACCGAGCTGACGGCGAAGGCGAGAAAGACCACGGCAATCGCCAGCGCCGCGGCGGTGATCACGCGTCCGGTGCGCCCGATCCCCGTTGCGACCGCCTCCTCGTTGTCGTCGCCGAGGTCGCGCCGTTCCTTGATTCGTGCCATCACCAGCACCGCGTAGTCGGTGGCGAGGCCGAAGAGGACAGCAAAGAGGAAGACGAGGCTGGTTACCTCGACCGCGGCGGGACCGGTGTAGTCGAGCGGCGTCTTCAGCCAGCCCTCCTGGAAGGCGAGGACGAGGATGCCGAGCGTCGCGCCCAGGGTCAGCGTGTTCATCAACAGCGTCTTCAGCGGCAGCAGCACCGAGCCGGTGAGCAGGAAAAGCAGGATCAGAGTGGTGAGGGCAACGATCGCGACGACTAACGGCGCGTTCTCGACCAGGCTCTGCTTCTGGTCGATGAAGCCGGCGGTGTTGCCGGAGGCGAGCGCCTCGGTCCCCGGCGGGGGACTCAGGTCCCTGATCTCTTGCAACGAGCCCTGGGACTCACCGCTGAGGGCGGGGCCGGAGAGGGCGAAGTTGGCGTAGGCGACGTCGCCTGGGGCGCGGGCGAAGGGCGCCCCGCGGACCACGCCGTCGACCGCTTCGACGCGGCGCTGGAATGCAGCCAGCCGGGGTGGGCTGGCGCTTCCGTCGACGGTGACCGTGACCGCCTCGGTAACGTCGCGCGGGTAGTGCGCCTCCAAGTACTGGTACGCGTCGTAGGAGGGCTGTCCCGGGGGCACGGCTTCGGCGCTGGGGCCGGTCAGCGTGGTCCACAGCAGCGGCGCCGAGGCGGCCAGCAGCAGCGCCGAGCTGGCCAGCGCGACCGCAACTGGGCGCCGCATCACGCCGCGGGCCAGCCGGTACCAGCCGTCGGAGGTGTCGGAGACGGCCGGGCCGCGGCGGATCGAGAGCGCATCTATGCGGGGGCCCAGCAGGGCCAGCAGCGAAGGCACGACGAGAACCGCCATCACAGCAGAGAGGAGGGCGACGGAGGCGCCGGCGACCGCCATCGAGTAGAGGAAGCGCTGCGGCATCACGATCAGCGCCGCTAGCGCGGCGGCGACGGTGAGGCCGGAGAAGACCGCGGTGCGGCCCGCTGTGGCGACGGTGCGGCGGTGCGCCTCGCGGGTCGGCCCTTCGCGCCCGAGTTCCTCGCGGTAGCGCGAGACAAGCAGCAGCGCGTAGTCGACCGCCAGGCCGAGGCTGAGCCCGGTAGCGATGTTGAGCGCGAACAGCGAGGTGTCGACGAAACCGGACATGATTCGCAGCACGAGCAGCGTGCCGACGATCGAGATCACCCCGAGTAGGAGCGGGATCGCGGCCGCGACCACGCCTCGGAACACGAAGAGCAAGAGGAGGGCGAGAATCGGGAAGGCGATCAGCTCGGCCTTGGTCAGGTCCTCGCGGGTCTGGTCATTGGTCTCGTTGAAGCCGGGCGCGAAGCCGCCCATCGCGACGTCGAGCGAGCTCGAGGCGGCGATCGGGGTGACATCCTCTGCGGCGTAGCCGCCGGCGTCCTGGATGTCCAGGGTGGAGAGGTATGCGGCAAGGGCGATCGACTCGCCGTCGCGGGCGATCAAGGGGGCACCGGCGCGGCGGTCGCGCAGCGGGTTGACCACCCGGCCGACGTACTCGACCTGCGCCATCTCGCGGCTGAGCCGGTCGACCTCCCGCCGTACGGTGGGATTCCCTGGATTGAGCGGGCCGCCGCCCGGCGAACGGACCACGAGCACGATCGCCGGATTCGGGTTGTAGCCGAGCGAATCGCGCATCAGGGCTGTCGCCCGCTCGCTCTCCGAGCTGCTGTCGGTGAACCCGGCCGCCTTCAGGTGGCTCTCGACGTCGCTACCGACGGCACCGGCGAGGACGACGAAGGCGGCGACGGCGGCGAGGACCAGCTTCGGGTGCTTCCAGGTGAGGTCGGCGATCCGGCTCATCGAGGGTTCAACGCACTCGGTCGGCGAGACGTGAGGGGCTCACGGGCGAGGACTGTACCAGAATCCAAAGTAGATACTTTGGATTACGAATTGAATGCTAAGATCGCCCTGTGTCGCCGCGCAACTACGGCCAGTCGTGCAGCGTCGCAGGGGCCCTCGATCGTATTGGGGGACGCTGGGCGCTCCTCATCGTGCGCGAGCTCTCGCTCGGCCCGCTGCGCTTCTCGGAGCTGGCTCGCGAGGTCGGTGGCGCCCCGACCGACGTGCTGACCAAGCGGCTGCGCCAGCTCGAGGAGGACGGCATCATTCGTCGCTGTGAGCTCGATCCGCCTGCCGCCGCGACCGCCTACGAGCTGACCGCGGTAGGCCGCGAGCTCGAGCAGCCACTGCTCGAGCTGGGCCGTTGGGGCCTCAACTTCTTCCACGCCGCCGACGTCGCGGGGATCAAGTCCTCGCACCTGCCCAACTCGCTGCGGGTGATCCTGCGCCCGCCGCCCGACGCCTCGTTCTCGCTGCAGCTGCGCAGCGGCGGCCAGTCCTTCCGGCTGCGCGTCGCGGGCGGCTGGATCGACGCCGAACGCGGCAAAGCGCCCGACCCGGACCTGACCCTTTACGGGCCGCCGCGCGGCGTGATCGGGGCCCTTGTCGTCGACGACCCGCAGGGCGTCGAGGTCGAGATCGAAGGCGACTCTGAGGCGCTTGACGCGCTGCGCGAGATGGTCGTCCTGCCTGAGCGGCTGCGGGCCGAAGCGCTCGACGCGCTCCAGCCCGCTGCCACCGGCGCTGGCTAGCGCAGCTCCGCCGAGCTCTTGCCGAGCAGCTGACGGGCGACGATCAGCAGCTGGATCTGCTGCGTGCCCTCGAAGATGTCGAGGATCTTCGCGTCGCGCGCCCACTTCTCGAGCAGCTCGTTCTCGCCGTAGCCGATGCTGCCGCAGAGCTCGACGCAGCCGAGCGAGACATCGACGCAGGTGCGCCCTGCCTTCGCCTTCGCCATCGAGGCCTGCAGCGAGTTCGGCCTGCCGTTGTCGGCCATCCAGGCGGCGTGCAGGGTGAGCAGCCGCGCCGCCTCGTAGTCGGCCTCCATCTCGAGGAAGCGGGCCGCCGCCGCGTGCTGGCTCAGCGCCGGCGTCGCGTAGTCGATCTCGACTCCGGCCTCGGCGAGGCGCTCGCGCGTCTCGTCGAGTGAGGCACGGGCGACGCCGACTGCCATCGCCGCGACCAGCGGCCGCGTGTTGTCGAACGTCTGCATCGCCCCGCCGAACCCCTGCTTGGTGTCCGCCTTGACCTCGGAGTCGCCAAGCAGCGCCTCCTTCGGCACGCGGCAGTCCTGCAGCGTGAAGTTGGCGGTGTCGGAGGCGCGGATCCCGAGCTTGTGCTCGAGCCGGTCGAGCTTCAGGCCAGGGTTGTCGCGCTCGACGATGAATGACCGGATCGCCGCTCGCCCCACGGAGCGATCGAGCGTCGCCCAGACCACGATCAGGTCGGCGCGGTCGCCGGAGGTGACGAAGATCTTCTCGCCGTTGAGCACGTACTCGTCGCCGTCGAGCTCAGCGGTGGTGCGGATCGAGGCCGAGTCCGAGCCCGCCTCGGGCTCGGTGATCGCCATCGCCGCCCATTTGCCGCCGTAGCGCTCGAGCTGCTCATCGCTCGCCACCGAGGCGATCGCCGAGTTGCCGAGCCCCTGGCGAGGCATCGAGAGCAGCAGGCCGACGTCTCCCCAGCAGAGCTCGATGATGCCGAGCACGGTGGAGAGGTTGGAGCCGTTGC
>Ga0190272_10000643_pt1 | contig 17703 bp, 13 predicted proteins | sample Popmic504T_FD_133746 | JGI IMG/M metagenome (GOLD analysis project Ga0190272, IMG submission 133746) | Populus adjacent soil microbial communities from riparian zone of Shoshone River, Wyoming, USA - 504 T | ecosystem: Environmental > Terrestrial > Soil > Riparian zone | place: USA: Wyoming... | reverse complement strand
CGGGTCAGGCCGAGCCCCTGCTGAACCAGAGACAGATCGAAGCGCACCGGCTCCGGCGGCGCGATGGCGGCAAGGACCGGATCACGGCCCCTGCCCTCACCGTCCCGTCACGAGCGCTCGCGCGACACCGCGACGAGCTCATCCATCTCGGCGAGGCTCAGCGCCGTGGGCTTCTCCACGAGCACCGGCACTCCGGCGCGCAGCGACTCGATGGCCAGCGGCACATGGGTCTGCGGGGGCGTGCAGACGTGCACGAGGTCGACGCTTTCGGCGGCCAGCAGCGCGCCGAGGCTGGGGTGCACCGCAGCCGACGTGGCGAATCGATCGGCGAACTCACGGGCGCGATCCGGGTCGACGTCGGCGACGGCCACGAGCGCGATGCGCGGCGCGAGATCGGCGATCGCCTGCGCGTGGGCGTGCGCGATCGCGCCCGTGCCGACGATCGCGGCTCTGATGGGCGGGGGTGCGGCATCCGTCATCGGATTCTCCTTGGGTGAGTCAGCGGCCGGCGAGGCCGGCCTGGGTGAGATGCAGGTGGGCGTAGCGGCCCTCTCGTGCGAGCAGCTCGGCGTGGCTGCCCTGCTCGACGATGCGGCCGCGCTCGAGCACCACGATGCGGTCGGCCTGGCGGATGGTCGAGAGGCGGTGGGCGACGACGAGCGTGGTGCGCCCGCGCATGAGGCGGCTCAGCGCCTCCTTGACGAGCTCCTCCGACTCCGGGTCGAGCGCCGAGGTCGCCTCGTCGAGCAGCAGGATGCGCGGATCACGCACGAGAGCGCGGGCAATCGCGAGCCGCTGGCGCTGGCCGCCCGACAGGCGGGCACCGCGCTCCCCCACCACCGTGTCCCATCCCTGAGGCTGGGCGTTCACGAACTCGAGCGCGTTCGCATCGCGCAGGGCCTTGATGATGCGAGCGTCTTGGGCGTGCGGCATCCCGTAGGCGATGTTCTCGCGGATCGTGCCCTCGAACAGCACCGACTCCTGGGGGACGACCGACACGAAACGGCGGGCGGTGCGCATGTCGAGGTTCTGCATGTCGGCGCCGTCGAGCAGGATGCGTCCTCCGGTCGGGCGCACGAAGCCGAGCACGAGGTTCAGCAGCGTCGACTTGCCCGATCCCGACGATCCCACCAGCGCCACGGTCTCTCCGGCGGTGATGTCGAGGTCGATCTCGTGGAGCGCGTCGGCATCGGCGCCCGGATAGCGGTGCGAGGCATGCGCGAGGCTGATGTCACCGGACACCCGGTCGACGGTGCGCTTTCCTTCGTTCACTTCGAGGTCGGGCTCCTGCATGACCTCCGCGATCGAGCGGACCGATTCAAGTCCGCGCGCTCCCACGGGGATGAGCATGAGCAGCTGGGTGAGACCGCCGGTCAGGAGCGTGAAGTAGGTCGAGAGCAGCACGACCTCGCCCGGCGTGATCGGCAGGATGCCGGTGAGTGAGAACACCGCCGCGAGCACGAGGCAGCCCACCCCGAGCAGCTGCATCGCCACCCAAGAGATCGATGCGACGTGGCCGTTCAGCATGTCGAGGTGCAGTCCCGCGCGCCGCACTCCCTCGGCGCCGCGCGTCACGCGCGTGACAGCCGTCTCCTCGAGACCGTGCGCGCGGGTGACGGGAATGAGGGATGCCATCTCGCCGACCCGCGCCGAGAGCACCTCGACCTCGCGTCGGAAGTCTTCGTTGCGCGACTTGGAGCGGTTGCGCATGCCGAAGCGGATGCCGATCGCGATCGGCACGGCCAGCGCGTAGACCGGCAGGAACTGCGGCACGGCGATCGCCGTCATCGCCAGGGCGCCGGTCATCACCATGAGCGCCGACAGCAGCGGATGGGTCACCTGCTGCAGCATGAGCTCGACGTTCTCGACGTCGCGCACGACCTTGGTCTGCACGATGGAGGAGCTGACCCGCGTGTGATAGCCGATCGAGAGGCTCTGCAGGCGCGCGGCGAGCGCGTTGCGCAGGTCGGCGCCGGTGTCGCGGACGACGGTCATGAAGTTGCGGGTGTACAGAATGTGGTTCGGGTAGTTCTGCAGCAGCAGCACCACCGCCAGGGCGAACCACCACAGCACCGCGGTGACCTGGCGGCTCTCCGCGACGATGTCGATGATCGCCGCGGTGATCACCGGCAGGAACCACAGCGGGATCTCCTTCAGGGCGAAGGCGAAGAGCGCGAGCGACACGCGTCCCGGGCGGCGCGCGAGCAGGCGCAGCACCGACCGGGTCGGATGGGCACCGTCGATCAGATCGAGGGTGCGGGAAAGCGCTTTCTTTTCCACATGCTCCATCGTAGCCACGCCACGGCGATGGCGGGAGGTTTGGGTGCGAAAACGTTTCCTGGGTTTAGGATCGGCTCGGCACACTCCTCACCCGAAGGAATCGGCATGGCGGACGCTCCGCGCAAGGCGACGATCACCGATGTCGCGCGCACGGCGGGCGTTTCGCTCTCCACCGTCTCGCGCGTCATGAACGGCAACGCCACCGTCGATCCGCAGCTCGCCGAGCGCGTGCGCGCGACCGCGGTCGACCTCGGCTACTCCGCGAACCCGCTCGCACGCAGCCTCGTGCTCGGACGCACCCAGACCGTCGCGGTCGTGGTGCCCGACCTCGCCAATCCGACCTTCCAGGCCATCCTGCGCGGCATCAGCCGAGCCGCGGCGTCGTCCGGCTATCACGTGCTGATCGCAGACTCCGCGGAGCAGGTCGACGAGGAGCGTCTTCTGGCCGTCGAGACCCGGCGGCGCACCGACGGTGTCATCCTCTGCGCCCCGCGCATGGAGCAGGATCAGCTCGAGGCCCTCCTGCCGGGACTCTCGCCGGTCGTCGTCGTCAACCGCGCACGACAGGATGCCGCCCCCGTCGTCACCGCGGACTACCGGGGCGCGCTCGCAGAACTGGTCGAGCACCTGTACTCCCTCGGCCATCGGCGCCTCGCCTTCCTCGCCGGCGTTGCGCGCAGTGCGTCCAACGCCGCCCGGCTCACGGCGCTCGCGCAGGCGAGGTCCGCGCTCGGCGATCTCGAGATCGTCGAGGTCGCGTGCGGCGTCGACTTCGACAGCGGCTCGGCGGTCGCCGACACGGTGCTCGCCACCGGGGCCACCGGCATCCTCGCCTTCAACGATCTCGTCGCGATGGGACTGCTCTCGGCGCTGGCCGACCGAGGCGTCCGCGTGCCGGAGGACGTCTCGGTGGTGGGGTTCGATGACATCCCCTTCGCGCGGTACACCTCGCCCCCGCTCACCACTGCCGCCGTCCCCGCGGCCGAGCTCGGCGAGCGTGCCTGGCGCGCCATGCACGCCCTTCTGACCGGCACGGAGCCCGAGGCCTTCGCGATCCTCGCGCCGCACGTGGCCGTGCGGGGCAGCACCTCGGCCGCGGCATCCTGACCTGCCTTCCTGCGTTCGAGCACGCACGAGTTCGACAGCGGCCCGGCGTGGCATGTATCCTGAGAAAACGTTTCCTGAGAGGTGGACAGCCCCATGACCCGCACCCGGTACGCCGTCGTCGGAGCCGGCAGCCGTTCGCAGATGTACATCGACGCGGTCGCCGGCACCTACGCCGAGCACGCCGAGCTCATCGCGATCTGCGAGCCGAACCCGGTTCGCGCGGCCCTCGCGGTGCAGCGCGCAGTCGACGCCGGCGTCGCCGAGCCGTCGACATGGCATCCCGACCGGCTCGAGGACCTCATCCGCACGGAGCGCATCGACCGGGTCGTCATCACCGCGCGCGACGACCTGCACGCGTCGCTCATCGTCCGGGCACTCGAAGCCGGAGCCGACGTCGTCGTCGAGAAGCCCCTCACGATCGACGCGGAGAGCGCGGCAGCCATCGAAGACGCGGTGGAGCGCACCGGCGGCGATGTGCTGCTCACGTTCAACTACCGCTACTCACCGCGCAACAGTGCGCTGCGCCAGGTCATTCAGGACGGCCTCATCGGCGAGGTCACCTCGATCGATTTCCAATGGATGCTGGACACCAAGCACGGCGCGGATTACTTCCGCCGGTGGCACCGCGAGAAGAAGAACTCCGGCGGGCTGCTCGTGCACAAGGCCAGCCACCATTTCGACCTCGTCAACTGGTGGATCCGCTCCACCCCGCGTCGCGTGTTCGCCTCTGGCGGCCTCCGCTTCTACGGCGCCGAGAACGCCGCCGTCCGCGGCATCGGCGAACGGCCCGCCCGCGGCACGCACGACGGGTCGCACGACGGCTTCGAGCTCGACCTGCGCGAGCACCCGAACCTCAAGGCGCTCTACCTCGACGCCGAGGGCCACGACGGCTACGTCCGCGACCGCGACGTGTTCGGCGAGGGCATCACGATCGAGGACAACCTCGCCCTCGTCGTCGACTACGCAAGCGGGGCGACACTCAGCTACTCGCTCAACGCACACGCGCCCTGGGAGGGCTACCGGGTCGCCGTGAACGGCACGCTCGGCCGTGTCGAGCTCGATGTCGTCGAGCGGGGGGCGGTGCTCGAGACCGAGGGCCTCACTCCCGTGCTCGACCCGAGCGCAGCCGATGCCGGCAGCTCGGTGTCGCTGCGTCCCGAGTCGGAGCGGCTTCTGCTGCAGCGCCACTGGGAGGCGCCGGTCGAGGTGCCGATCGTGGGCGGAGACGGCGGCCACGGCGGCGGCGACGCGATCCTGCTGTCCGACGTCTTCATCGGCCCCGGCGAAGACCCGCTCGCGCGCCCCGCGAACTGGCGCGACGGCGTGCAGTCGATCGCGGTCGGCATCGCCGGCAACCGCTCCCTCGCGACCGGCATGCCCGTCGAGGTCGCCGATCTCGGCATCCGGCTGCTGTCCCGCGCGAGCCGATGAGCCGCATCGTCGTCACCGGCGGCGCCGGACGGCTCGGGCGCAGCCTCGTCGCGGGGCTCGGCCGGCGCGGCCACGAAATCGTGTCGCTGGATCGCGCCGTCTCCGTGCACGCGCAGCTCGAAGGTGCGGAGCAGGTCGCCGTCGATCTGACGGATGCCGCAGCCACGAGCCGTGTGCTGGCCGAGGCGCACGCGGATGCGGTGATCCACCTCGCGGCGATCGCGACTCCGTTCAGTGCGCCCGAGGACGTCATCCTGCGAACGAACGCCGCGCTCGCGATGTCGGTGCTGGGCGGGGCGGTGGCGGCCGGCATCCCGAAGATCGTCGCCGCGTCGAGCCCGACCGTGATCGGCTACGGGGCACCGGCCGGTTGGACGCCGGAGCGGCTGCCACTCGACGAGGCGTCGCCGACGCTGCCGTGGAACGCGTACGCGCTGTCCAAGCTGCTGGTCGAGCAGTCGCTCGCGATGCTGCAGCGCCAGACCGGAGACGACGTGCGGTTCGCCGCCTTCCGCCCCTGCTACGTGATCGCCCCCGAGGAATGGGATGGCGCGCCCACCCAGCAGGGGCACTCGGTGCGCGATCGGCTCGACGATCCCGCGCTGTCGGCGCCGGCCCTGTTCAACTACGTCGATGCGCGCGATGTCGCCGACTTCGCCGACGCGCTGCTCGGCGCCCTGCGCGACATCCCCAACGGCGAGGTGTTCTTCGTTGGCGCCGACGACGCCCTCGCCCGCGAGCCGCTCGCCGAGCTGCTACCCCGCTTCCATCCGGGAACCGCGCATGCGGCCGCCGAGCTCACCGGCACGGCACCGGCGTTCTCGAACGCGAAGGCCCGCCGCCTGCTCGGGTGGGCTCCGCAGCACTCCTGGCGCACCGAGCTCCCCGACTCATCCGACTCCCCCACTCGAAAGGAGCAGTCGGCATGGACTTCGACGGCATCCTCTTCTTCCCGGTGACTCCGTTCGACGCCTCAGATCGCGTCGACACCGATCTTCTCGCCACGCACATCGCGCGGACGCTCGATCACTCCCCCGGCGGGGTCTTCCCCGCGTGCGGCACCGGCGAGTACCACGCGCTCTCGGCCTCCGAGGCGGCCGCGGTCGTGCGGGTCGCCGTCGATACCGTCGCCGGCGACGTGCCGGTGATCGCGGGCGCAGGCGGTCCGCTCGGCCACGCCGTCGAGGTCGCGCGCGCAGCGGCGGACGCCGGCGCCGACGGCCTCCTGGTACTGCCGCCCTACCTGATCGGCGGCACCCAGACGGGGCTCATCGCCTACGTCGAGGCGATCGCCGCGGCATCCGATCTGCCCGTCGTGATCTATCACCGCGGCACGGCGCAGTACTCGGTCGACTCGGTCCGCCGGCTCGCGCAGAACCCGAAGGTCGTCGGCTTCAAGGACGGTGTCGGCGATGTCGGCACCGCGCAGCTCGTCGTCCGGGCGGTCGCCGAGTCCGGGCGCTCCGACTTCGCGTTCTTCAACGGCCTGCTGACGGCCGAGCTCACGCAGGCCGCGTACCGGGGCATCGGCATCCCGCTGTATTCGTCGGCCGCGTTCGCGATGGCACCCGAGATCGCGAACGCGTACTACCGCGCCTACGTCGACGGCGACGAGGCGCGGCGGCTCGCGCTGCTCGACGGCTTCTACGCACCGCTCGTCGCGCTGCGCGACGAGACACCCGGGTTCGGCGTCTCGCTCATCAAAGCCGGACTCCGCCGCGGCGGGCTGCCGGTCGGCAGCGTCCGCGCGCCGCTCGTGGACCCCACTCCCGCGCAGGAGGAGCGCCTCGCCGCGATCCTCGGGGCAGGGCGCGCACTGCTGTGACGTCACCCTCTGCGCCCGCGCGGGGCGCGACGACCGTCGAGAGGTTCGACGCGCGTATGGTGCGCGTGCCGCTCGCGCGCCCGTGGGGCGCCGACGTCACCTCGGTCAGCGTGATCGCCACTCACCTGGTGCGCTCCGACGGCGCCGAGGGCTGGGGCTTCTCGTGGACCCCCCAGATCGGCGCCGAGGCCGTGCACGCTCTGCTGACGAACGACATCACCGCCTTCGCGGTGGGGCGGTCGGCCGACCCCGGCGCCGAATGGCGCGCGCTCTGGCAGCACCTGCACGAAGCGGGCGGCGGCGGACTCACGACGATCGCGCAGGCAGGGCTCGACCTGGCGCTGTGGGATGCGGCGGTACGCGCCGAAGGAGCGTCCTTGCCCGGCTTCCTCGGTGCCCAGCGCGACAGCGTCCGCGCATACGGCAGCGGCGTGAATCTGCACTACTCGGAGGACGAACTCGTCGCCCAGGTGCGGCGTTGGGTCGCAGCCGGCTTCGACGCGGTGAAGGTCAAGGTCGGAAAGCCCGACGTCGCGGAGGACCTCGACCGCATGCGGGCGGTGCGCGAGGTGCTCGGACCCGACCGCGCGCTCATGATCGATGCGAACCAGCGGTGGGAGCTCGACCGCGCGACGCGATCGCTCGAAGTGCTCGCCGACATCTCACCCGCATGGATCGAAGAGCCTCTGCGTGCCGACGACCTCTACGGCCACATCGCGTTGGCCGAGCGGCTCGCCGCATCGAGCGGCATCCCGATCGCGGTCGGCGAGAACCTCCACAACGTCTATCGCTTCGACGACTTCCTCCGCACCGGAGCCGCGCAGATCGTGCAGCCCAACGTGGTTCGGGTCGGCGGCATCACCCCCTTCCTCGGCATCGCGGCGATCGCGGCCGAGTACCGTGCGGCCGTGCATCCGCACCTCCTCCCCGAACTGTCCGGTCAGCTCGCCCTGTGCCTGCGGTCGATCCCCGGCGTCGCCGAGCCGATGGTCGAAGATGTGGAGGATGCCGCGTTCGCGGCGCTCGGTGCTCTGGTGGAGGACTCACCCGTCGCGATCGCGGACGGGATGCTCCGGCTCGTGCCGCACGCGGGCCTGGGACTTCGATTTCGATGACGAAAGGTGTCACACATGACGACCACCGGTGAACAGCTCGACGGCATCCTCGCCCGCGCCGCAGCGGCCGCCCCGATCTGGGCGCGCTCTTCGGCGGCCGAGCGCGCGGCCTGGCTCCGTGCGGCGGCAGATGCGCTGGATGCCGCCGCCGACGAGCTCGTGTCGATCGCCGACCGCGAGACCCGGCTCGGTGAGACCCGCCTGCGCGGCGAGGTCGGCCGCACGACCGGGCAGCTGCGGCTGTTCGCCACCGTCGTCGAAGAGGGCTCCTACCTCGAGCTCACCGTCGACGACGCCGACCCGAGCGCCACACCGCCCCGCCCCGAGCTGCGGCGGCTGCTCGTGCCGGTCGGACCCATCGCGGTGTTCTCGGCCTCGAACTTCCCGTTCGCGTTCTCCGTCGCCGGCGGCGACACCGCCTCGGCTCTCGCCGCGGGCAGCCCCGTCGTGGTGAAGGCGCATTCCGGCCACCCCGAGCTCTCACGCCGAACGGCCCAGATCGTGGCGGAGGCCCTCGAGTACGCCGGGGCTCCGGCCGGCTCCCTCTCGCTCGTCGAGGGCCGCGAGGCCGGGAACGGCCTCGTGCAGCATCCGGTCATCCAGGCCGCGGGCTTCACCGGCTCGCTCTCCGGCGGGCGTGCACTGTTCGACCTCGCCACCGGTCGGCCCGACCCCATTCCGTTCTACGGCGAGCTCGGCAGCGTGAACCCGGTCGTGGTCACGGCCGCGGCTGCGGCATCCCACGGCGATGAACTCGCGCAGGGACTCGTCGGCTCCTTCAGCCTGGGCTCGGGGCAGTTCTGCACGAAGCCCGGCGTGGTCTTCGTGCCGGCGGAGGCCGGGTTCGAGGCGCGGGTCGCGGCCCTCGTGCCCGCGACGGCGGGCGGACCCCTGCTGACCGATCGCATCACCGCCGCGTTCCCGTCGGGCATCGACGCCCTCGTCGCCGACCCCTCCGTGGAGGTGCTCGCGCGCGGCTCAGCGGCGGGCGACTCAGCGCAGCCGATCGTGCTGACGACGGATGCCGCCGCGGTGGCGGCGCGCCCCGAGACCCTTCTGGAGGAGTGCTTCGGGCCGGTGACCCTGCTCGTGCGCTACTCGTCCGAGGACGAGCTGCACGCCGCGCTGCGCGCCGTGCCGGGAAGCCTCACGGCGACCCTGCACTCCGAACCGGAGGACGAGGTCGAGGCCACGCTCGCGTTGCTGCAGGCTCGCGCCGGCCGTGTGCTGTTCGCGGGCTGGCCGACCGGTGTCGCGGTGACGTGGTCGCAGCAGCACGGCGGACCCTGGCCGGCGACCACTTCGCTGCACACGTCCGTCGGCGCCTCGGCGATCCGCCGCTTCCAGCGGCCGGTCGCGTACCAGTCCGCACCCCAGTCCCTGCTGCCCGAGGTACTGCGCGACGAGGCGCTCGCGGGCCTGCCGCACCGCCGCAACGGGGTGCTGGTCCTTCCCTGAGCCGCCACGACTCCGGATTCGGCACCCGGGCAGCTGGTGCATCCGTGCCGTAACTCCGCCTGGCTCCTTGCGTTGCCGGCGAGCGCGCGCGTCATTCAGCCGCTCGACGCGCCCGCCAACCGAACGCAGGCTGAGTTGTGACACGCCGTCCACCCGATCCTTCCACCGAACTCGGTCGGAAAGCGCTTGCCCACCTGCGCCGAGAGCTTTAGGCTGGGCAGACCGCGAAACCCGAGGACGACGATGACGACTCCCCCCTCCCGCTTCCAGATCGGCGAGACGGACTTCCTGCTCGACGGAGATCCGCACCGGATCATCTCCGGGGCAATGCACTACCCGCGCGTGCATCCCGAGCAGTGGCGCGACCGCATCCGCAAGGCGCGTCTGATGGGCCTGAACGCGATCGAGACGTACGTCGCATGGAACGCCCACGAGCCGGTGCGCGGGCAGTGGTCGCAGTCCGGCGCGGTCGATCTGGGCCGCTTCCTCGACCTCATCGCCGAGGAGGGCATGCACGCGATCGTGCGTCCCGGACCCTACGTGTGCGCCGAGTGGCACAACGGCGGCCTGCCGACGTGGCTCACCGCCGACCCGACGATGAAGCTGCGCAGCTCCGACCCGCGCTACCTCGCCGCGGTCACGGACTACCTCGCGCGGGTGAACGAGATCGTCGCGCCTCGCCAGATCGATCGGGACGGCTCGGTGATCCTCGTTCAGATCGAGAACGAGTACGGCGCGTACGGCGCTGACAAGGCGTACCTCGCCGAGCTCATCCGGCTCACGCGGGATGCCGGAATCACGGTTCCCCTGACCCAGGTCGATCAGCCCATCCCGCACATGCTCGAGAACGGCGCGCACGAGGGTCTGCACAAGACGGGCTCGTTCGGCTCGCGCATCGCGGAGCGCCTTGCGACGCTGCGCGAACACCAGAGCACCGGACCCCTGATGTGCATGGAGTTCTGGTGCGGCTGGTTCGACCACTGGGGCGAGAAGCACCACACCACGGCCTTCGCCGACAGCGCCGCCGATCTCGACGCGCTGCTGCGCGCCGGGGCATCTGTCAACATCTACATGGTGCACGGCGGCACGAACTTCGGCCTCACCGCCGGGGCGAACGACTCGGGCCGCTACCTGCCGATGGTGACCTCCTACGACTACGACTCCCCGATCAGCGAGTCGGGCGACATCACGGAGAAGTTCCGTGCGTTCCGCGACGTCATCGCCCGGCACGCACCCGTCGCCGACGAACCGCTTCCCGAGCCGGTCGACGCCCCCGCGTTCGAGGTCGCACTCGACGTCGTCGGCGACCCGCTGGCGCTCGTCGCGACCGACCGCGGCTCTTTCCCCTCACCGCCGACCATGGACGAGCTCGGCCCCGACATCGTGCTCGTCGAGTACACGGCATCCCTCGACGCGACCGCCGCGACCGCCGCGACCGAGCATGCCGCGGTGCTCGAGTTCGACGAGGTGCGCGACTACGCATGGGTGCAGGTCGACGGCCGACCGGCCGGCATCCTGCAGCGCACCCTCCGCGAAAACGCCCTGACCATCCCCGCCGGAAGGAGCCTGCGCCTGCTCGTGGAGGAGACCGGCCGGGTCAACTACGACACGAAGATCGGCGAGCCCAAGGGCCTTCTCGGCAAGCCGCGCATCGACGGCGCCGCGATCCCCGGGCCGTGGCACGTGCGCACATTCGACGTGTCCGCGCTCGGGCAGGCGGTGGCGGATGCCGCGACCGACGTCTCTGCGATCATTCACGGCCGCGCGGGAGGTCCGGTCGGGCTGCGTGCGACTTTCGCCCTCGACGAGGCCGCCGACCTGTTCCTCGACACCCGCGGATGGGGCAAGGGCTACGCCTGGGTCAACGGCTTCTTCCTCGGCCGGTACTGGCGCCGGGGCCCACAGCGCACGCTCTTCGTGCCCGCGCCCGTCACGCGCGCGGGCGAGAACATCGTCGTGATCGTCGAGTTCGAGGCGATCACCGACGCGACCGCGCGCTTCCTCGCACGCCCCGATCTCGGACACACGATTGAATAGGCAGGTCGAGCGATGAGCGAGCAGTTCTCCGCCGCCTACGACTGGGCGCGCCGTCACGTCGCCGAAGGGCGCATCCCCACCGCCGTGCTGGGGATCGCGACCGCCGCGGGCACGGTCGCACTCGACGCGTTCGGTGCGACCGGGTCGCGCTCCGCTCGCGTGGAGGATCACTACCGGCTCTTCTCGGTGACCAAGCCGCTCGTCGGCCTCACCGCCGCGCGCGCAATCGAGCGCGGACTCCTCACCCCCGAGACCCCCCTCACCGAGGCACTGCCCGAATTCGGTGCCGACCGAGACGACATCGTGCGCCTCCGGCATTTGGCCAGCCACACGTCGGGCATCTCCGAGCCGGCCATGGATGCGCCGACTCCTCTGCGCGAGACCCTTCTGACGGCGGGCCGCGATTTCGCGGCCGGCTCGGTCTCGCGGTACTCGACCATCGCGTACGAGGGCATCGCGGCACTCGTCGCGCACGCCACCGGCCGGGATTGGGATGCCGAGCTGTCGGCGTGGGCGGCCCCGCTCGGCGCCGACGGTCTCACGCTCGACGAGGCCTCCGACCCGCATCCGATCGTCGGAGCCGCCGAGGCGGGACTGGACGTCGCGGCATTCGCGCGGCACCGCAATCCGGGCGCAGGGCTGCTCGGCCGCGCTCAGGACCTCCTCGCGATCGGCTCCGCCCTGCTGCGCGGCGGTCGTGCTGACACAGGCAGCGGCATCGTCCGCCCGGCGACGCTCGCGATGACCCTGCGCCCGCTGACCGGCGACATCCCGCGCCTCGACCCGTACCCGGCCGAGCGCGGGCAGGACTGGGGGTTCACCTGGAACCTGCGCACCCGCGCACCCGGCCTGATCGACCGCGACACGTACGGGCACGGCGGATGGTCGGGCGCCGAGTTCTGGATCCACCCGACAGCCGGCGTCGCCTACGCCTTCCTCACGAACGCGTCGCCGCCCGACCTCGACGAGGACCGGCTCGACAACGCGGTCATCGGCGCCCTCTGACGTCCCGCCGCATGACTGAACCGCTCGCCGTCCACCCGCGTTCCTGGGCCGTGCCCGCTCAACCGGCGCCCATGCCCGCGCCCTACGAGCGGGGAGCGGGGATCGCGGTGACCGATCGCGCGGTCCTGCGCAGAGGAATCCCGTGGATTCCCGTTTCGGGCGAACTGCACTACAGCCGCATCCCGCGCGGGCGGTGGGGCGAGCGCGCACGGCAGCTGCGCGCCGGCGGCATCAGCGTCGCGTCGTCGTATGTCTTCTGGATCCATCACGTCGCCGAGCGCGGCGTCGTGCGCTTCGACGATCAGCTCGACGTCGGCGCTTTCATCGACGAGTGCGCCGCGGCGGGGCTGGAGGTCGCCCTGCGAATCGGGCCGTGGGCGCACGGCGAGGTGCGCAACGGAGGCCTGCCCGACTGGGTGCAGGCTCAGCCGATCGCGCATCGCACCGACGACCCTGCATACCTCGCCCTGGTCGCCGAATGGTTCGGCCAGATCGCGGGCGCGCTCGCCGGGCGCGCCGAGCCCGGTGGACCCGTCATCGCGATCCAGCTCGAGAACGAGCTCTACGACCGACCCGAGCACCTGATGACGCTCAAGCGCTTGGCCCGCGAGGCGGGCATCGCGGCGCCGCTGTGGACCGCGACCGCCTGGGGCGGCGCGCAGCTGCCCGAGGGAGCGGTGTTCCCGCTCTATGGCGGATACGGCGATGGCTTCTGGACCGAGCCCGACGCCCCGTGGGACGACACGTTCCGCGCGCACTACTTCTTCTCGCACGTGTGGGACGACCCGGGCGTCGGCGCCGACGTGCGGGCGACACAGGGCTTCGGCGAGAACGAGGCCGGCGCGGCACCCTCCGACTTCCCGCCCGCGACGTGCGAGCTCGCGGGGGGCATGGCCACCGCGTATCACCGTCGCCCGTGGCCGTCGGCGCGCGACATCGCAGCCCTCGCCCAGATCAAGATCGGCAACGGGTCGGCGTGGCAGGGCTACTACATGTACGCGGGCGGCACGAATCCCTCGCTCGATCTGGAGGAGTCGCACGCCACCGCCTACCCGAACGACATGGCGCGCCTGAGCTACGACTTCCACGCGCCGATCGGCCAGTCCGGCGATCTGAGCGAGAGCTCCGCGCTGCTGCGCGGTCAGCACGCGTTCCTGGACTCCTTCGGCCACATGCTCGGCGACCTGCCATCGACACTGCCCGACGTCCGGCCCGCCGGGCTGGATGACACCGAGACCCTGCGCTGGGCGGTGCGATCGGACGGTGCGACCGGGTTCGTGTTCCTGAGTCGCCACCAGCCCCACGTGCCGCTCGGCGACAGCACCGCTGTGCAGTTCCGCGTCGGCGGCGACCTCGTGCTCCCGACCGGCCCGATCTCCGTCCCGGCCGGCACGATCGCGCGGTGGCCCTTCGGTCTGCGCGTCGGCGATGCCACGGTGCGCTGGGCGACGGCATCCGTCCTCACCCTGCTTCCCGGTGACGTGCCGACGCTGGTGCTCGTCGAGGACGAGTCGATGACCGTCGAACTCGCGATCGCCGGCGAGGCGCCGCGCGTCGTCGAGCCGTCCTGGTCGCCGGTGCCGGTTGCCGGAGCGGACGTCCTCATCCTCCCGGCCTCCGCTGCGGCGAGCCTGTGGGTCCGCAACGGCCCCGCCGGACGGATGCTTCTGCACAGCGAGGCCGAGCTGGGCTGGGGTGCCGCCGGACCGATGCGGGCGCGCAGCCGCGACGATGAGCCCACCGTGCGGGCGTACGACCCGGCGACCCGGGAGTGGATGCCGCTGGGCCTCGCCCCCCGCGCGGTCGTGGCCCGTCAGGAGGCGATCACGCCCGAACTGCGGAGCCGGGCGGAGTTCGCGCACCTCCCCGCCGACTACGGGTTCTCGGCCGGGCGGCACTCGGCGCCCACGATCGACGACATCAACGACCTGGCGGCGATCTACCGGCTCGACCTGCCCGAGTGGGCGTTCGACCCGGATCACGACGCCGTTCTCGAGCTCGACTGGGCCGGCGATGTCGGCCAGCTGCGGGTCGAGGGCCGGATCGCCGACGACCGGTACTGGGACGGCTCCCGGTGGTCGATGAGCGTGCGGGACCTGCTCCTGCACGAGGGCGAGGTCTCCCTGCACCTCCTGCCGCTCCCAGCCGATTCGACCGTCTGGGTGCCCGAGGCCGCGGCGGCCCGCCGCGCCGCCGCTCGAGGGCCGCTGCTCGCCCTCGACGCGGTGCGGGTGATCTCGCGCGGACCCTGGAGAGAGGTCATCGAGCCGGGTTGAGCGTCAGCCGCGCGCCGCGGAGCTCTCCCGCACGATCAGCCGGGTGGGCACGACGTCCGTCCTCGGCGCCCCGCCGTCGATCGCCCCGATCAGCGCCTCCACGGCACGCTCGCCGAGCTCGTCGAAGTCCTGGCGCACCGTGCTGAGCGGCGGCAGGTAGTCGGCGGCGTCCGCGATGTCGTCGAAGCCGACGACGGCGACCTCCGCCGGAACCGCCCGGCCGGCCGCGGCGAGCGCCCGCAGCAGTCCGAGCGCCATCTGGTCGTTCGCGACGAAGACGGCCGACACGTCGGGCCGCTCGGCCAGCACGACACCCTCGGCGTGACCGGATGCCGCGGTCCAGTCCCCCCGCACGACGGGGGGCGCCACCAGCCCGGCGCCTTCGAGCGCCGCTCTCCAGCCGCGCTCGCGCTCGGCCGCGGCGTAGGAATCCTCCGGTCCGCCGAGGTGCCAGACGGTGGCATGGCCGAGGCCGATGAGGTGCTCCGTCGCCGCGCGGGCACCGGAGTCGTGGTCGGATTGCACGATGCCGAACCGCGCCGCCCCCGGCCCTTCGGAAGGCGGCGAGTCGACCACGACCAGGTCGAGCCCGGTCGGGGCGTCGGTCGCGCGAACCGCGGCGGTCGCCTCGTTCAGCACGATCGCACCGTCGACCCCCTGGTCGCGCAGGCGATCGAACGCCTCGATCAAGGCCGCGGCGTCGGCCGCGGTCACCACGGTGAGGGCGTAGCCCCGCTGGGCCGCAGCATCGGCCACCGCCTGCAGCATCCGCGAGTTGCCGACGGTGGCCAGCGTCGACACCACGAGGCCGATCGTGTGGGTGCGGCCCGTGCGCAGTGCCCGCGCGGCGCGGTGAGGCCGATAGCCGAGCTGGTCCATCGCCGCCTCCACGCGGGCGCGGGTGGTGGGGTCGACGCGCGGGCTGCCGTTGACGACGCGCGACACGGTCTGGCCCGACACCCCGGCGAGCGAGGCGACATCGGCCATCGACACGCGCTTGACGGCGCGGGAGGATCCGATGCGCTCCCCGCCGGCACGTTCAAGGCGCTCGAACCTGCTCATGTCTGCATCACGGTCCGGTGTCATCACGCCTCCCTGTCAAAGTCCGGGGCATGTTGACGTTACCACGGCCACCCTGTTACCGTGTTGACGTGAACATGCTCCACCTCTTGTCCGAACCTCTGGGTGCCGGAGTCATCAAGCGCACGACGCGGCTGGCCGATGGCCGCGAGCTGATCTACTTCGACGACCCCGACACCACCCTCGGCCCGGAGCGCAGCGTCGACACCCGCGCGCTCGACGCCCGCGCCGAGACGGCCACGATGCGCCGCGACGTGCTCACCGGCGACTGGATCTCCGTGGCCGCCGGCCGGCAGAACCGTGCGTTCCTGCCGCCCGCCGAGCTCGACCCGCTCGCGCCGCAGACCCCGACGAACCCGTCCGAGATCCCGTCGCGGTACGACGTGGCGGTGTTCGAGAACCGCTCGCCGTCGTTCGGGCCCGCCCTCACCGAGGCGCACGGCGATGCCCCGGCGGCGATCGACCCGCCGAAGGACCTCGGCGACCTCGACGCCCCCGGCCTCGGGCGCACCCGCACCTCCGTCGGACGCTGCGAAGTCGTGTGCTTCAGTCCCGAGCACGCGGGATCCTTCGGCACGCAGACACCCACGCGTGCGCGCACCGTGATCGAGGCGTGGGCCGACCGATCGGCCGCGCTGGCGGCCCTGCCCGGCATCCAGCAGGTGTTTCCGTTCGAGAACCGCGGAGAGGCGATCGGAGTGACCCTCGCCCACCCGCACGGCCAGATCTACGCCTACCCGTACGTGACCCCTCGCACGCAGCGCCTGCTCGAGCGGGTCGACCGCGAGGGACCCGACCTCTTCGCCCGGATCCTCGCGTTCGAGCAGGACTCCGAGCGGGTGATCCTTCGCGGGCAGCACTGGACCGCCTTCGTGCCGTTCGCCGCGCGCTGGCCGCTCGAAGTCCACCTCATGCCGCATCGTCACGTCGCCGACATCGCCGGCACGACGGATGCCGAACGCGACGAACTCGCACCGCTCTACCTGCGGCTGCTGCGGGGCATCGACGCGCTCTACGACTCCCCCACCCCGTACATCGCGGCATGGCACCAGGCGCCCGCGCACGTGGGGCGCGATACCGTCCGCCTGCGCCTCGAACTCACCTCTCCCCGCCGGGCGGCCGACAAGCTCAAGTTCCTCGCCGGCTCCGAAGCAGCCATGGGCGCGTGGATCGGCGACGTCCCCCCCGAATCCGCGGCCGCACGACTGCGCGAAGCCGTCGAGTCCGTTCCGGAAGTGAAGCTGTGACCGCCGCCGTAGATGCGCGCATGCTCTTCGCCGACGTGACAGGCCGCGAACCGATCGGCACATGGTCGGCTCCCGGTCGCGTCAACCTGATCGGCGAGCACACCGACTACAACGATGGGTTCGTGCTGCCGTTCGCGATCCAGCAGCGCACGCACGTCGCGCTGGGCACTCGCGCCGACGGCCGCATCCGCGTCGTCTCGACGTTCGACGCGAACGCTGTCGAGGTGGGCCTGGACGCACTCGACGACCTGTTCCCGGCGAACAGCGGCGTGCCCGAATGGGCGGCGTACCCCCTGGGCGTCGCGTGGGCACTGCTGCACGCGACCGGCCGGTCGGCCGCCGAGGTCACGGGCGTTGACCTCGCGATCGCCTCGGACGTGCCGATCGGCGCAGGGCTGTCCTCCTCGGCGGCCATCGAGGGGGCGGTCGCCACCGCGCTGAACGACGCGTGGAGCCTCGGTCTCGACCGTGTCGGGCTCGCCCGGGTCGGCCGTACGGCCGAGAACGAGGCCGTCGGCGCGCCGACCGGGATCATGGACCAGATGGCGTCGATGCTCGGGCGCGCCGACGCGGCGATCTTCCTCGACTGCCGGTCGCTCGAGGCCTCCGTCGTCGATCTGGGATTCGCGGATGCCGGCCTCCAGCTCGTCGTCATCGACACCGGCGTGAAGCACTCGCACGCGACGGGGGGATACGGGCAGCGCCGCGCCGCGTGCGAACGCGGCGCCGCGACCATGGGTGTGCCCGCGCTGCGCGACGTGTCGGTCGACGACCTCCCCCGCGCCGCCGAACTCATGGACGACGTCACCTTCCGCCGGGTGCGGCACATCGTGACCGAGAAT
>Ga0190272_10000642_pt1 | contig 17713 bp, 18 predicted proteins | sample Popmic504T_FD_133746 | JGI IMG/M metagenome (GOLD analysis project Ga0190272, IMG submission 133746) | Populus adjacent soil microbial communities from riparian zone of Shoshone River, Wyoming, USA - 504 T | ecosystem: Environmental > Terrestrial > Soil > Riparian zone | place: USA: Wyoming... | reverse complement strand
CTCGAGCGCCTCGCGGGCGAGCTTGGCCGTGGTGACGGCGTCGCGCGCGGTGAAGCAGCCGGCGGTGTTCGGCAGCACGAAGCAGCCGCAGTCGTCGAGCACCTCGAGGATCGAGCCGCGCGAGGCCGGATCGACGCGGCGCAGCGCGACGGTCGCCATCTCGGCGCCGGAGGCGCGCACGGCGTCGCGCATCGAGTCGAGGCTGCGGAAGCCGCCGGTGCCGACGATCAGCCGCGAGTCGAAATTGCGGTCGGCGATCTCCAGTGCGCTCACCCGCTCATCCTCCCTGAACCGCCCGCAGGACCTCGACGCGGTCCTCCGACGTCAGGGCGTGCGACGCCCAGGTGCCGCGCGGGACGACCTCGCCGTCGACGGCGGCCGCGACCCCGCGGCCGTCGGCGGGAGCGCCGACCGCTTCGACGGCATCGGCGACCGTGGCGCCCGTCGGCAGCTCGCGCGGCTCGCCGTTGAGCGTCACCGTCACCGTCATGCGCGCACCCCACCGTGAAAGCGATCGGCGGCGAACGGCCGGAAGGCGGTGGGCAGCTCACCGTCGGTCAGCAGCGCGGCGATCGCGCGACCGGTCGGCGGAGCCAGCATCACGCCGTTGCGATGGTGGCCGGTCGCCCACAGCAGGCCCTCGATCTCGCCCAGGCCAACCGCCGGCGCGTTGTCGGGAGTCCCGGGTCGCAGACCGGCGCGCGCCGCGACCAGCTCGAGCTCCCCGGCGTCCGGCAGGACCTCCCACGCCGCCTCGAGCAGGCGGTGGACGCCATCGGCGGTGATCGCCGTGTCGAAGCCCTGCTCCTCCTGCGTGGCGCCGAGCACGACGCGTCCGTCGGCGCGTGTGACGAGGTAGCAGCGCGGCGTGCGCACTATGTGGCGTGCAGGCGGGCGGTAGCCGCGGCGGACGCGCAGCTCGAGCAGCTGCCCCTTCACAGGGCGGATCGGCGGTGCCGAAGCCTCGGTGGCGAGCCCACCCTCCGCGCTCCACGCGCCGGCGGCGACGAGGACCGCCGCCGCGGGGATCGTCTCGCGCTCGTCGAAGCCCGCGAGCAGCGGCTGGCCGGGATCCCGCTCGCCGTCGACCGGCACGACCTCCACGCCGCCGACACGCCCGCCCGCCGTGTCGACTCCGGTCACCTCGATGCCGGTACGCAGCTCGCCGCCGGCCGCGGTGAACGCGAACGCGAGCGCGCGCACGACCGCGGCCGGATCGACCTGGCCGTCCTGGGGCGCGTAGATGGCGCCCCCGATCCGCGGGGACAGCCCCGGCTCGCGATCGCGGGCGGCGCGCGGCGGCAGCCACTCGGCCTCGAGCCCGAGCTCGACCTGGAAGGCGTGCAGCCGGCGCAGCTCCTCGGCGTCGTCACGGTCGGCGGCGACGACCAGCGCCCCGCAGTCGGCGTAGCCGGTCGGCAGCGCGGTCAGCTCCTCGAGCTCGGCGGCGAACGCCGGCCACTGGGCCCGTGCCTCGAGGTTGAGCGCGAGCAGCGGCTGCTCGCCGAAGGTCGCCTCGGTGACTGGGGCGAGCATCCCGGCAGCGACGCCGGACGCGCCCGCGCCGGGCTGCTCGCGCTCGACGACGAGCACGGACATTCCGGCCTGGGCGCAGCGCCAGGCGCAGCTGAGGCCGATCGCCCCGGCGCCGACCACGATGAGGTCGTAAGCGCGTTCCATCGCCTACAAGGTACCCCTGCAGCGCTTCGCTCCTCTGCGAGGATGACGGGAATGAGGACGGCAGCGGAACGGCGCGAGCGACTTGCCCAGGCGCGCCTCTACCTCGTCACCGACGGCGGCATGGAGGATGCGGCGCTCGACGCGGCGCTCTCCGGCGGCGTCGACATGGTCCAGCTGCGCGATCCCGAGCTAGGCGACGAGGCGCTGCTGACGCGCGCCGCCGTCTGGCGGGCGCTCTGCGACGTCCACGGCGCGCTGCTGTGGATCAACGACCGCCCGGACCTCGCGCTGCGCGCGGGCGCCGACGGCGTCCACGTCGGCCAGGACGACATGCCGGTCGCCGAGGCGCGCGAAGCCGGGCCGGAGCTGCTGATCGGCCTGTCCACGCACAGCCCGGAGCAGCTCGAGGCGGGCATCGAGGCCGGCGCCGACCAGCTCAGCATCGGCCCCGTCTGGGAGACACCGACCAAGCCCGGCCGTCCCGCGACGGGCCTCGATTACGTCCGCGCGGCCGCCGCGCTGCGGCCGCCGCGGCCGTGGTTCGCGATTGGCGGGATCGACGGCGGCAACGTCGACGAGGTCGCCGCCGCCGGCGCCGAGCGGGTCGTCGTGGTGCGCGCGATCCGCGAGGCGGCCGACCCTGGCGCGGCAGCCGCCTTCCTGCGCGCCGGACTCGAGGAGGCGAGCCTTGGCGCAGCGCAGTAGTCGCAAGCGGCGCAAGCAGCGTCAGCGCGCCGCGACGTCGGCGGACCAGACGGCCGGCAACGGCGGCGCGTCGGAGGAGAGCGGCCAGGACCGCATGGCGCGCGGCTACGCCCGCGGGCGCGCCAAGGACGAGGCCGCACGCGCGGCGCTGAAGCCGCTCGGGCAGGACGAGCGACCGCTGCCGGTGACGATCGCGGCAATTCTCTCCTTCGCGCTCGGCGCGGCGAACTTCATCTCCTACGTGGCCGGCGTCGAGGTCCAGGGCGACCAGCCAGCGCTGCTCGGGATCGCCATCTACTCCGGCCTGATGTTCATCGTCGCCTACGGCTGCTTCCGCATGCGCTACTGGGGCGTGCTCGGCATGGAGGCCGTGCTCGCGCTCGCGCTGGTGATCTTCGGCGTGCTGCTGACCCGTGCCGAGAGCGTCGTCGCGCTGCTGATCGCGCTCGCGGTGCTCGCGGGGGCGGGAACGCTGTTCTGGAAGCTCGTCAAGGTGATGGCGCGAATCCAGATGCCAGAGCGCCCAGGGCAAGACCGCTGAGACGGCTTGGATAGTCTGCTTCGCCATGCCTGACTCCTCCTACGACTGCATCGTCATCGGCTCAGGTCCGGGCGGCTACGTCGCCGCGATTCGCGCCGCGCAGCTCGGCATGAGGACCGCCGTGGTCGAGCGCGCCGACACCGTCGGCGGGCGCTGCCTCAACGAGGCATGCATCCCGGCGAAGGCGGTCCTGCGCGTCGCCGACGTCTACAAGGAGGTCGTCGGCGCGGGCAGCTTCGGCATCACGACCGGCGATGTCAGCTTCGACTTCGCCGGCGCGGCGGGCCACCGCGACAAGGTGATCAAGACGATGGTCGGCGGCGTCGGAATGCTGTTCGACAAGAACAAGATCGAGGTGATCAAGGGCCACGGCTCGCTGACCGAGGACGGCAACGTCAAGGTCGGCGGCTCGTTCGACGGCCAGGAGATCGAGGCCGGCAAGGTCGTCCTCGCGACCGGCACGATCGCCAAGCCGCTGCTCGGCTTGCGGTTCGGCGGCCGGATCGTCGACACCGCCGGGATGTGGCTGACCGACACCCAGCCGAAGCGCCTCGCGGTGATCGGCGCGGGCGCGTCGGGCACCGAGGTCGCCTCCGCATTCGGGCGACTCGGCACCGAGGTGACGCTGATCGAGGCGCTCGACCAGATCCTGCCGCTCGAGGACAAGGACGCGGCGCGGGCCTGTGCGCGCGAGATCGCCAAGCAGAACGTGAAGATCGTGACCGGCGCCAACGTCGAGTCCGCCGAGGACACCGGCGACGCGGTCAAGATGACGATCGACGGCGAGCAGCACGAGTTCGACCTGCTCTGCATCGCCGCCGGGCGCGGCACCGACATCGAGGGGCTGGGGCTCGACGAGGCCGGCGTCAAGACCGACGAGCGCGGCCTGATCGTCGTCGACGGCGCGATGCGCACCTCGAAGGAGAACGTCTACGCGATCGGCGATCTGGTGCCCGGCCCGGCGCTCGCCCACAAGGCGTCCGACGAGGGCATCATCGCCGTCGAGGACGCGGCCGGCCTGCCGACCCATCCGATCGACTACGACTACGTCCCGCGCGTGACCTTCTGCTCGCCGCAGGTGGCGAGCTTTGGCTTGACGGAGGCCCAGGCCAAGGAGGCCGGCCACGACGTCGCGATCGGCAAGATCCCGATGGGCGCGGTCGGCGCGCCAACCGTCTACGGCGACCGCACCGGCCTCGTCAAGATCGTCGGCGACAAGCGCTACGGCGAGATTCTCGGCGCCCACATCGTCAGCCCGAAGGCGGCAGAGCTGATCCAGGAGCTGGTCGTCGCGCGAGATCTCGAGGGCGGTTACCCCGAGCTCGCCCGCTCGATCCATCCGCACCCCGCGTTCGCCGAGACGATTCTCGAGGCCGCGCGCGCCACCGACGGCTGGCTGATCCACGGCTAGTGGAAGTCAAGGGGGGCGGTTAGCCCCCAGGCGTCCCTTGGTGGGAAGTGCATCCCACCGAAGGAGTCGCCGTGCCTCGCATATCCCGCTTCGCCCTTGCGCTCGCCGTCGCGGCAGCGCTGACCAGCCTGGCCATCGCCGCGCCCGCGATGGCGGGCACCTACACCGTCCGCCAGTGCGACTGGACGGCCGGCAACGGACACCACGACTTCGTCTGGCAGTCGTCCGGGGTGCCGACCGTCGACCAGTACGTGGGCAGCGGCTGCGGCGAGTTCGGGTTGGCGGCCCGCAACGGCGGCGGGGGCACGCAGCGCACCTATCCCTCCGGCGCCTATGGCGGCTGGTTCGCCTATGCGCCGAACGGCACAGCGTTCACGAGCTTCTCGGGTGCGTTCGGAGCGCTCGAGGGCTGCTGCGTCAGCGGCATGACGAGCTACGCCGAGGCGACTCAACAGCAGGACGGCCAGGGCGGGCGCGCCTACCTGTTCCAGGCGCACCTGGGCAACGGGACGTGGGGAGCGCCGTCCGGGTTGGCGGGTCCCGTGGGACGCAGCTGGAGCTCTTCCACGACCGGCTTCGAGGCACGCCGCGTCGGCTTCCACCTGCGCTGCGGTCCGGGGTTCTCGTGTTTCCAGGGCGCGGCCGGCGACCTGCGCCTGCGCGGCCGCTCGTTCGACTTCACGCTGCGCGACGACGTGCCGCCGATGATCGGTGACGCGGGAGGCTCGCTGTTCCACGGCGGCTGGCTGAGCGGGACGCGCTCGCTCGCGTTCCCGGCACATGACACCGGCGGCGGCCTCAGCGGCGTCGAGGCGGCGTTCGACGACGGGACGCTGCTCCAATCGCCGTCGAGCTGCACGGTCGCGGGCGGCCGCTATGCCCGCCTGCAGCCGTGCCCGGCGGGACGGGCCGGCGAGTGGACGGTCGACACCGGGCGGCTGCCCGACGGCGTCCGCGGCCTCGAGCTGCGCGCCACCGACGTCGGCGGCGCGACCGCGCGCAAGACCTACGCGGTCAGCGTCGACAACCACGCGCCAGCCGCGCCACGCGACGTCGCAGTCGCCGGCGGCGACAGCTGGCGCCGGGCCAACGGCTTCGAGCTGAGCTGGGCGAATCCGGGCAGCCAGCACGCGCCGATCGTCCGCGCGCGCTGGCGCGCGTGCCCTGTGGGACCGCTCGTCGCGGCACGCTGCGTCGACGGCGACCGCGGCGCGACCGGCGTGACGGCGACGGGACCGATCGCATTGCCGTCGGCCGGCGAGTGGGAGATCCAGCTATGGCTCGAGGACGCCGCCGGCAATGCCGACCCCGAGACGGCCTCGTCGCCGCGCCGCCTGCGCTACGACCCCGACCCGCCCGCGCTGCGCTTCCTGCCGGCCCACCCCGCGACGCCGCAGCGGTTCGACGTCGCCGCCCACGACCTGTCCGGACTCGCGAGCGGAACGATCGAGCTGCGCCGCTACGGATCGGACGACTGGATGTCGCTGGCGACCGAGCGCCACGGCGATCGGCTCGTCGCGGTGCTCGACGATCGACGCGGGGCGGCCGGCGGGGTCTTCGACCTCCGCGCGCGGGCGACGGACGCGGCCGGCAACGAGGCGGTCGTCTACGGCGGTGGCCGTACCCTGGCCGCGCTAGAGCCCGCGGCGCCGGTCCGGCCGAAGCCACGGCCACGAGCGAAGGCGACGATGGTGGCGCGGGCGGCCGCGAGGCACGCACGGAAAGGCAAGCGACAGACCCGCCGCTGGGGTCGGGGCGTGCGCCGGATCGCGGTCGCCGGCGGCCGGCCGCTGCTGCTCCAGGGCCGCGTCGGCCGGCCGGTTCCCCGCCACGGCAAGCTGGTCGAGGTCCAGGCCCACTTCCGCGGCCGCTGGCGGACGATCTCCGCCGTCCGAGCGCGCCGCGACGGGCGCTGGCGGTTCCGCTACGTGTTCCGCACGACGGGCCTCCGGACCGGCTACCGGATGCGGGCGCGCGTCCCGGTGGAGGCGGGCTACCCGTTCGCGGTGGGCGCCTCGCGGCCGGTCCGCGTTACCGTGCTGCCCGTCCAGCGCTGAACGGAGGAAGGCTCGATGACCGACGATCGCCCCGTCTTCTACTACGACCTCGGTTCGCCATACGCCTGGCTTGCCGCCGAGCGGATCCACGACGTGATGCCCGTCACGCCGATCTGGCAGCCGATCCTGCTCGGTGGGATCTGGCAGCACACGGGCAGCGGATCGTGGTCGCTGACCGACGCGCGTGCCGAGGGGATCGCGGAGGTCGAGCGGCGGGCGCGCGAATACGGCCTGATGGAGGTTCGCTGGCCCGAGGACTGGCCGAGCAGCTCGCTGCTGGCGATGCGCACCGCGACCTTCGCCCAGCAGGCGGGGCGCGCGGTCGCGTTCTCGCTCGCGGCGTTCCGGCAGGCGTTCTGCGCTGGGCGCGACCTGTCCGATCCCGACAACGTGCTGATCGCCGCGGCGGCCTGTGAGCTGCATCCGAACGCGGTCACCAAGGGCGTCGAGAGCAAGTCGGTCAAGGACCGGCTGCGCGCCGCCACCGACGAGGCCGCGGCACGCGGCGTCGTCGGCGTGCCTACAGTCGCGGTGGGCGACGACCTGTTCTGGGGCGACGACCGGCTCGAGGAGGCGGCGGCGGCGGCCTCCGAGCGCTACGGCGCGCCGTCGTAGCCGGCATCGCGCCTGCACGTTGCGCCGGACGCCCGCTGGCTCTTAGTATTCGCCGCCATGCGTACTCGATACCTGATCGCCTGCGGCCTCGCCGCCCTTTCGTTGACCATCGTCGCCGGCTGCGGTGACGAGACAGAGACCGCGACCTTCACGGTCGAGGCGCCACCGGCGGGGAGCAGCGACGCCGCCGCCGTTGAGGAGCCGGTCAGCTCCGGCAAGAAGCCGAAGGTGACCGTGCCCGATGGCGCGCCGCCGAAGGAGCTCGAGGTCAAGGACCTCAAGAAGGGCACCGGCAAGGCCGCGAAGGCCGGCGACGACCTGACGATGGACTACGTCGGCGTCTCCTACTCGACCGGCAAGGAGTTCGACAGCTCGTTCTCCGCCGGCCAGCCGTTCAACTTCACCCTCGGCCAGGGCGGCGTGATCGCCGGCTGGGACGAGGGCATCGAGGGCATGAAGGTCGGCGGACGGCGCGAGCTGATCATCCCGCCGGACAAGGCCTACGGCGCCCAAGGCCGGCCACCGAGCATCAAGCCGAACGAGACGCTCGTCTTCGTGGTCGATCTCCTAGCGGTCAACTAGCCACCTCAGCCCCGACGCTAGAGTCGGGGCAGATGGCGACCGAGGACGCTACCGGCGGCCGCGGCCCCGACGCGACGGGCGTAGAGGCCGCGACGCACCCCCTCCCCGACCGAGCGGTCTGTGAGGACATCCTCGCGCGGATGCAGCTGATTCGCCGCTTCGAGGAGCGCGCCGGCGAGATGTACGCGAAGGCGAAGATCGGCGGCTTCCTGCACCTCTGCATCGGCGAGGAGGCGACGATCGTCGGCTCGACGCAGGCGATGCGCGACAGCGACTACCTGCTGTCGACCTACCGCGAGCACGGCCACGCGCTGGCACGCGGCACGCCGCCGGGCGCCGTGATGGCCGAGCTGTTCGGCAAGGTCGACGGCTGCTCCGGCGGCCGAGGCGGCTCGATGCACCTCTTCGACATCGAGCGGCGCCTGCTCGGCGGCTACGGGATCGTCGGCGGCAACCTGCCGCTCGCGGCGGGCGTGGCGCTCGCCTCCGACTACGAGGGCACCGACGACGCGACGCTCTGCATGTTCGGCGACGGCGCGACCAACCAGGGCACCTTCGGCGAGACGATGAACCTCGCGGCGCTCTGGAAGCTGCCGATCGTCTTCATGGTGGTCAACAACCAGTTCGGGATGGGCACCGCGCTCGAGCGCCACTCGGCGGTCACCGACCTGTCGCGCAAGGCCGCCGGCTACGGCGTGCCGGGCAGCCGCTGCGACGGCATGGACGTGCTCGACGTCGAGCGGTCGGTCGCGGCGGCGCTGGAGAAGGCGCGCGTCGATCGCGAGCCGCAGCTCGTCGAGGCCGTCACCTATCGCTACCGCGGCCACTCGATGGCCGACCCGGAGGAGTACCGCACCAAGGACGAGGTCGAGGGCTGGCGCACGCGCGACCCGCTGAAGACATTCCCAGCGCGGTTGGTCGACGAGGGCCTGCTCAGTGAGGGAGACGTCCAGCAGCTCGACGAGCAGGCGATCAAGACCGTCGACGAGGCGGTCGAGTTCGCCGAGCGGTCGCCATTCCCAGACCTCGCGTCGCTCTACGACGACATCTACGTGATCGGCGAGCAGGTGCGCGACCCGTGGTGGTCGACCGACTCCCGCTCGCCCGACATCCACCGCGGCGAGCAGGAGCGCGACGCTGGCGACGTCGCCCAGGAGCTCGCCGAGGCCGGCGCAGCCCACGCCGACGAGACCGATCCGGATACGCGTGCGGCGCGGGCACGCGGGGCGGGCGGCTGACATGCGCGGACATGGGACAGGCGCCGATGGCTGAGCTGCGCTACCGCGAGGCGCTCAACCTCGCGCTGCGCGAGGAGATGCGCGCCGACGAGCGCGTCTTCCTGATGGGTGAGGACGTCGGCGTCTTCCAGGGCGCGTTCAAGGTGACCGCCGGCCTGCTCGAGGAGTTCGGCGAGCGCCGCGTGCGCGACACGCCGATCTCCGAGAACACGATCGTCGGGATGGGCGTCGGCGCGGCGATGGCCGGTCTGCGACCGATCGTCGAGCTGATGACGATCAACTTCTCGCTGCTCGCGCTCGACCAGATCGTCAACAGCGCGGCATCGATCCGCTACATGTTCGGCGCCCAGGTCAAGGTGCCGCTGGTGATTCGGATGCCGCAGGGCGCCGGCCACCAGCTCGGCCCGACCCACTCGCACTCCTTCGAGGCGCTCTATCAGCACATCCCCGGCCTGCTGGTGGCGGTGCCAACCACCGCGGCCGACGCGCGCGGCCTGCTGAAGGCGGCGATCCGCGACGACAACCCGGTCGTCTTCATCGAGCACGAGACGCTCTACGGCCGCCGCGGCGAGGTGCCCGACGAGCAGGAGCCGCTGCGCTTCGGCGAGGCGGCGGTGCGGCGCGAGGGCGGCGACGTGACGATCGTCGGCATCTCGCGGATGGCCGAGACGGCGCTGAAGGCCGCCGACACGCTCGCCGAGCAGCACGGGATCGAGGCCGAGGTGATCGACCCGCGCACGCTCCGTCCGCTCGACCTCGACACAATCCTCACCTCCGTGCGCAAGACCAACCGAGCAGTGATCGTCGAGGAGGGCTGGCCGCATGGCGGGATCGGAGCCAACATGTCCGCGCTGATCCAGGAGCAGGCGTTCGACGACCTCGACGCGCCGATCGCGCGCGTCACCGGCGCCGACATCCCGATGCCCTACTCGAAGCCGCTCGAGCAGGCCTCGTTCCCCCACGAGGAGCACGTCGTCCAGGCGGCGCGAGCGACGCTCGGAGAGATCTGATGGCGACCGACGTCCTGATGCCGCGGCTGTCCGACTCGATGGAGGAGGGCACGGTGCTGAAATGGCTCGTCGAGCAGGGCGGCGCCGTGAAGCGCGGCGAGCCGCTCGTCGAGATCGAGACCGACAAGGCCAACATGACCTACGAGGCCGACACCGACGGCGTACTGATCGAGCTGCTGGCGAAGGAGGGCGACACGCTCGAGGTCGGCCAGCCGATCGCCCGGATCGGGACGGAGGGCGAGACTCCGGACGACAAGCCGAAGGCAGAGGACGAGCCGGCGCCGGCCGACGAGGCCGCACCCTCCTCCGACGAGGGCGAGCGGCCCGACTCCGAGCCGGCCGAGACCGAAGCGCCGGCCTCGGTGGCCAAGACCAACGGCAGCGGACGCGTAAAGGCCTCGCCGCTGGCCCGGCGGATGGCTGGCGAGCTTGGCGTCGAGCTCGCGCGAGTCGAGGGCAGCGGTCCCGGCGGGCGCATCGTCAAGGCCGACGTCGAGGCGGCGGTCGAACGGGGCGACGGGCCGGCGGCAGGCGCGACCGTCGCGGGCGAGCCGGCGGAGCCTGCAGCCGAGGCGAGCCCGCAGCCGACGTCCGAAGGGCGGGAGACGAGTCCCCGAGCAGCGATTCCCAAGCGGAGCGGGGACTCGTCTCCCGCCCCGACCTCAGGCGCCAAGGGCGACGTATCGATCCACGAGCCGACGCGGCTGCAGCGGACCGTGTCCCGGCGGATGGCCGAGGCGAAGGCGACGGTGCCGGACTTCTCGCTCGAGCTCGACGTCGACATGACGCTCTGCATCGAGCTCCGCGAGCGGCTCAAGGCCCAGACCGAGCGCGCGCCGTCGTTCAACGACATGGTCGTCAAGGCGGCCGCGCTCGCGCTGCGCGACCACCCGCGCGTCAACGGCGCCTACCGCGACGGCAAGTTCGAGGCCTACTCGCGCGTCAACGTCGGCGTCGCGGTCGCGGCCCAGGACGCGCTCGTCGTCCCGGTGATCCACGATTCCGACCAGAAGTCGCTCGGCGAGATCTCGCGCCAGGCGCTGCGGCTGATCGAGCGCGTCCGCAGCGGCGAGATCACGCCGCCCGAGCTGTCGGGCGGCACCTTCAGCGTCTCGAACCTCGGCATGTACGGGATCGAGCGCTTCACCGCGATCGTCAACCCGCCCCAAGCGGCGATCCTGTCGGTCGGCGCGCTGATGAAGAAGCCGGCCGTCGACGACCGCGGCCGCGTCGTCGCGCGCGACCTGCTGACGCTCACGCTGATCTGCGACCACCGCATCCTCTACGGCGCCGACGGCGCCGAGTTCCTCGCCCAGGTCCGCGAGCTGCTCGAGCAGCCGCTGTCGCTGGCGCTCTAGGTCACTCGCCGCCGGCGGGCGTCGGAGCAGTTGGGTCGCGGCCCTCGTCGCCGGGGTGCTCGCGGGCGATGAAGTCCTCGATGTCGGACCAGCGGTCGCCGGCGCGCTCGGCGATGGCGAGCAGGTCGGACATCGTCGCGACCTCCTCGACCTGCTCCTTGAGGAACCATTGCGTGAACTGCTCGCTGACGTAGTCATTCGCCTCGCGCGCGATCGCGGCGAGGCCGGAGATCTGGTCGGTGACGCGCTTCTCCTGCTCGAGCGCGATCCGGATCGGCTCGACGACGTCGGCGAAGCCGTTCTTCGGCGTCTCGACGCCCGGGATCGTCGGCGTCTCGCCAGCGTCGAGGAGGTACTGGACCATCATCATCGCGTGGCCGCGCTCCTCGATCGCCTGGCGGTAGAAGAACGCCGCGAGCTGGGGCAGCGTCAGCCCGTCGTAGTAGACGGCGACGGCGATGTACTGCTGGTGCGCGCCGAACTCCCGCCCGATCTGGTCGTTGAGCTCCGATACGAACTGCTCCGCCGGCATCTTCCTGCCTCCTGGTCGCTGGCTGACTCCTGGCGGCGACGCTACCGAACAATCCGAGTTCGGTTTGCCTTCCTGGCGCTTAGGGCGACCTACGTCAACTGGCGAAGCGGAAGCCGGTGGAGGCGAGCGGAAGGTCGATCGGGCTTGACGCCAGACCGGGCGGCGGCTCGGGGAGGTTGAACTCCTTCGGAGCGGTGTCGTTCGGCGTGGTGGGGTGCATCAGCGCGGCGAGGTACTGGATCTGGTCGCGGCCGACGCCGAGCTCGGACTGGCCGCCGCCGTAGGCGCCGATGCCCTTGTCCTCGCAGTAGTCGTAGGCGGCGAACAGCCGCTCGAGCGGCCCGAAGCGCGACGGCTTGACGTTGACGGTCTTGGGCGGGAACGGCAGCGCCTCGATGTCGGCGACCGAGTGGATCGGCGCGTCCCAGGTGATGCGGTCGCGGTGGGAATCGAGCACGGCCATCGCCGCGGCGCTGTCGAGGTCGGGGTCCTCGAGCCAGGCGTCGGGGAACGCCTCGGCGACCGCGCGGTAGAGCTCCGGGTCGGTGTCGACGTCGACCGGGGTTCCCTTGTAGCGGCCCTTGAGGTCGAGCGAGTCGACGGCACCGGTCTCGACGAGCTCGGCGATCAGCTCGGGCGTCCAGCCGTTCGTCGGGTCGAGCTTGAAGCGCGTGCCGGGGTAGAGCTCGAGCACCCGCAGCAGCCGGTCGGCGTTCTCGTTGCCCTCGTTGCCCATCGGCGCCAGCCGCATCGAGACGACGTAGTTCAGCGGCCTCGGCTCGCGGCCCAGCACGTCGCCGAGCGAGCGGCCCGCCTGGCGCAGCGCCAGGTCGAGCGCGGCCGACTCGAACCCCCAGCGGCGGTAGTCGCGGTAGTCCTCGCGATCCGGCGGCGAGGGGAACAGGTCGAGCCCGTCGAGCAGCGCCGCGAACGACCCGAGCGTGTGGTCGCCGGCGAGATCGTGGACCGGACCGGCCGCCTGCAGCCGGCGCTGGTCGTCGGGGTCGTAGGTGACGTCCTCGCCACGACCCTCCTCGCCGCCGCCGCGCAGCACGATCTCGGTCGTCAGCCGCTCGAACTCCGGCGAGAACGACTGCCTCAGCCCCTCCAGCTCATACGACTCGATCGTCAGCGGAAGGTCGCGCAGCAGCTCGTAGGTAGCCATGCGGCCATCCTATTCACGACCTGCCCGAGCCAGACGGCGTGAGAGGCGAGCCAGTGCCTCGAGGCGCTCGATGTCGTCGCGGTCCTTCGGCCGGTCGCTCTCGCGTTTCATCGCGATCAGGTCGTCGATCGACGCCACGAGCACCGGCGCGGCGGCGCCGACGTCCATCTGCGTCGCGTGGCGGCGTAGCGCGGCGTAAGGAGGACTGCCGTGGGGCCGGACGAGGATGTCGAGTGGACCGAGCGACGTCGAGAGCGTGAGGATCTCGATCCCCGCGAGCGAGCGACCGTCCGGCACGAACGGGATGTCCTCGTCGATGTCGCGGAGATGGGCGTCGATCTCGATCAACGCCGTACCGAGCGCGTTCGAGTTGGCGCTCCCCTGCGCGGGACAGATGTCGAGGCCGAAGGTGTTGCGCTCGGAGCCGTGAAGGGCGGCCGCGATCCCGCCGACGACCACGAAGTCGACGCCATGTCGCGTCAAGTGCTCGAGCAGACCGCGAGGGCGGAACTCAGCTGGCATCTGGCATCAGCTCACGCAACTCCGCCAGCTCACGGTGGGCTGTCTCGAACGCGGCGAGGCGCTCGGCCGGCGTCGACCGGAGATTGCGTGCCAGCAATGTCTCGTCGACATCATCGGTGAGCGGCTCGTCGGAGAGCGTGAGTCGACGACCTGCCGCACGAAGGACCGCGTCCAAGCGGACGACGGTTGGATTCGCGCCTGGCTGCTCGAGCTGGGCGACCGCGGCTTGCGAGATGCCGAGCCGCCGCCCCAGCTCGACCTGGGTCAGATTGCCCGACGCGCGGGCGTCACGAATCAGCTGGGCTGCTGCATACACCCTTGAGACATTAGCAATAGCTTATGTCTACGGAACGGGCTGGATGCTGCCGTTGGTGGCGAGGCGGATGCTGTCGCGGACGTTGGGGGTGTAGAGCTCGACCTGCTGGTCGGAACCGGGGTAGGCGATGCGGACGCTGCCCGGGGTGTCGGGGTCGATCAGCACGATGGCGCCGTTCTTCCCGCGCGCCAGCTCGGCGTTCGGGCGGTTGGTCACGCCACGACGCAGAGCGGCGGCGGCGTTCTCGACCGGGTAGGTGGCGACGGTCATGAACTTGGCGCTGCGAACGCCGGCCTCGGTGCCCTCGTCGAGGTAGCGGACGTAGACGCGACCGGAGTCGGACTCGGCCAGCTCGAGGTTGGTCTTCGGCCGCTCGCCCGCCCAGTAGATCGGATGGCCGAGCCGCTCGGCGGCGTCGGAGATGTCACCGGTCTCGACGATCTTCGGGCTGTCCTGCCGCTCGTCGTCGTCCGCCTTGATGACGAGGGCCCAGAGCAAGACCATTCCCAGCACCGCGATAGCCAAGCCGCCGGCGAGTGGCAGCCATGAGGGGAGTGCGCGTCTCGAGTCGTTCATATCTGTCCTCATACGGCAGCGGGCCCCGCCTCCTTTAGCGGAGACGGGGCCGTTGCAACCGGTTACTGGCTTCGAAGCCCTACGACGCGGCCGTGAAGCGCGCGGTCCAGCGGATCGTCGTCGTGCTGTCGGGATCGCTGGTCGGCGTGATCCGCACGGTGATCAGGTCACCGGCGGCGAACGTCGCGACATGGGACAGGTCGGTGCAGCTCGTGCTCGAGCTGCCCACGATCGCGCATGTCACAGCGCTTCCGGTCGTCCCGTTCATGACGGTGAACGTCCAGCTGTTGGGGCTGCTGCCGGGGTCGTTGCCGATCCTGACCGCGAACTGGTCCAGCGAGCCACCGACCGGCATCCGCTGCTCGACCGTGCTCTGGCTGGAAGCCGGCGCGCGATCGAGGAACGCCCCCGAGTACGAGTTGTTCGAGCTGCTCGGGTTGCCGACCCCTCCTCCGAAGAGGATCGAGGTGTTCGGACCCGCGGGACCCGCGGCTCCGGTAGGACCAGCGGGGCCGTCCGGACCAGCCGGTCCGGCCGGACCGACGTCACCCTGCACGCCTTGGGCACCAGCATCGCCCGTGGCACCCTGCGGGCCCTGCGGTCCGGTCTCGCCCTGCGGACCGACCTCGCCCTGCGGGCCCTGGGCGCCGTCGTCGCCGTCGGCGCCGTTGTCGCCGTCGGCACCGTTGTCGCCGTTGTCACCGTCATTGCCGGCATCGCCCTGGTCGCCCTTGTCACCGGCGTCACCCTTGTCGCCCTTCGCGCCCTTGAGCGAGAAGCCGGCCTCAGGCCAACCGTCGACGGTCTTGGGTCCGTACATCTGGTAATCGGTGGTGTCGATGTAGAAGTCGCCCGGAGCGCCGACCGTGGTCGGGAGGCCCGGACCGGTGAGGATCGTGCTGCCGGCAGCACCGGCGGCACCGGTCTCACCCTGAATGCCCTGCTCGCCCTGGATTCCTTGGGCCCCCTGCAGGCCCTGTGCGCCGTCGGCACCCGTCAGGCCGGTGTCGCCCTTGTCGCCCTTCAGGCCCTGCTCACCCTGCTCACCCTGGATGCCCTGCTCGCCCTGGTCGCCCTGGTCGCCAGTGTCGCCCTGCTCACCCTGAAGACCCTGCAGGCCCTGCTCACCCTGGATGCCCTGCTCGCCCTGGATTCCTTGGGCTCCCTGCAGGCCCTGTGCGCCATCGGCGCCAGTCAAGCCGGTATCGCCCTTGTCGCCCTTCAGGCCCTGCTCACCCTGCTCACCCTGCTCACCCTGCTCACCCTGGTCGCCAGTGTCGCCCTGCTCACCCTGCAAGCCCTGCTCACCCTGCAAGCCTTGCTCGCCCTGGATGCCTTGGATGCCTTGGATTCCCTGGATGCCCTGTGCGCCGGTGTCGCCCTTGTCTCCGGCCGGTCCGCGGGGACCCACGAGTGAGGTGGGGTCGCCCCACGGCGTCAGCTCGTCGGTCGTCTTCGGACCGTAGATCTCGTTGGCGCCGGTCGCGATGTAGAAGTCGCCCGGGTTGCCCTGATCGACCTCCGGCGCGCCAGACCCGCTCAGCACTGAGCGGCCGGCATCTCCCTTGTCTCCCTTGTCTCCCTTGTCGCCCTTCAAGCCCTGCTCACCTTGGAGACCCTGCTCGCCCTGCAACCCCTGCTCGCCCTGGGCTCCCTGGATTCCCTGCAGGCCCTGGGCGCCCTGTGCGCCGTCGGCGCCGGTCAGGCCGGTGTCGCCCTTCAGGCCCTGCTCGCCCTTCAGGCCCTGCTCGCCCTGGATGCCCTGAGCGCCGGCCGAGCCGGTGTCGCCCTTCGCGCCCTGGATGCCCTGCTCACCCTGGATGCCTTGCGCACCCTGAGCGCCGGTCGTACCGGTATCGCCCTTGGCTCCAGTGGCGCCCTGAATGCCCTGGGTTCCTTGAGTTCCGGTCGCACCAGTCGCGCCGGCATCGCCCTTGTCGCCCTTCGCGCCCTGAGCGCCACCGACGCCAACCACGCCCTGCGGACCGGCGAGGCCCTGGGTTCCAGCCGCGCCCTGCGGACCGGAGGCGCCCTTCTCGCCGGGCGTGCCGGCGGTGATGCTGATCAGCTTCCACCCAGCAGCGCACTTCGGCTTCTGGGCGAGGCGGACGAGGCCCGCCGAAGGCTTGCTCTGCTTGATGCAGATGTGGACCTGCGCTGCTGCCTTGACAGGCTTGGCCTGCGCGGGAACCGCTACCGCCACGGCAAGCAGCGCGCTCGCGCCAACCGTCAGCGCTGCGCGTCCCACCGTCTGCTGCCGCTTTGGGCTGCGAGTCATCTGGAGAACCCTTCTTAGGAGTGACAAAACCGATCTCAGCCAATTGACGAAGGCCGAGTGGGGCCAAGCTAGGTCGGCTCCAGGGGGGGTCGCCAGAATTCGACGAAAGGACGATGTGGGTCGCTGGAGGTAAAGCGAGGAAAAGCCGTGCAACCCCGGTTCAAAGGGATAACGCCGTAAGAAATCGGGACAGTTGTTGCAGTCCGTGATGCACCCACATGACGCCAACCTGGACGTCTGTATGAGCGGCGCTCAGGAAGCCGGGACGGCGAGCACCGGCCGGTCGGCGAGGTGCAGCAACTTGTGCGGCGTGGAGCCGAGGATCGCGCCCTTGATCGGGCTCTCGCCGTAGCTGCCGACGACGATCATCCGCGCGTCGTGGGCTGCGGCGAGCTCCAGCAGGGCATCGACTGGGCGGGCGTCTACGACCGCCAGCTCGGCCTCGACGCCGGCGGCGGTGGCGCGCGAGAGCGCATGGTGAGCCACCCGTTCCCCCAGCTCGCGCACGGCGGTGCGGGCGGCGGTCAGCTCCTCGCCGATGTCGCCCGGCGGCTCGTAGCCGAAGGCGATCACGATCCGATCGCCGAGGTCGCCCGCGAGCTCGATCGCGACCTCGAGCGCCGCGCGCGCCCCCGCCGAGTCGTCGTAGCCGAGGATCAGGTCACGCGCCATCGTCCGGCCTCCTGCTCGTTGCGGGGTCAGCTCGGTGCACCGGCGGTCTCCTCGACGGCGACCTCGCCGGTCGCGACGTCGGGCGGCACCTTCTCGAACGGCCGCCGGCCGAAGTAGTCGGAGTGGCCGCCAGCGCGCCAGAGCAGCATCAGGACGAAGCCGAGCAGCAGGAAGCCGACGCCGATCGCCGTCGGCAGGCCGATCCCGAACAGGTTCGATCCGGTGTAGGACTCGGCCGGGTCGGCGAAGTCGATCGTCGCCTTGACGAACAGGTAGCCGAGCGTCAGCGCGCCGACCAGCGGCGCGACCCCGATGAAGAGGAAGTTGGTCGTCGACTTCGTCAGCTCGTGGCGGTAGTAGATGACGCAGGCGATCCCGGTCAGCGCGTAGTAGAAGGCGATCATCAGCGCGAGCGCGGTCAGCGTGTCGAAGAGGAAGTTCTCGCTGAAGGCGCT
>Ga0190272_10000641_pt1 | contig 17738 bp, 10 predicted proteins | sample Popmic504T_FD_133746 | JGI IMG/M metagenome (GOLD analysis project Ga0190272, IMG submission 133746) | Populus adjacent soil microbial communities from riparian zone of Shoshone River, Wyoming, USA - 504 T | ecosystem: Environmental > Terrestrial > Soil > Riparian zone | place: USA: Wyoming... | reverse complement strand
TCCTACCGCATGCGCGAAGCCCGAACCCGACAAAAAGGAGGCTCCACCAACAGCTGACCAACCCCCAAAGGGGTGGGGACTTCCACTTGGCCACCAGCGGGGACAACAACTTGGCCGTTGACACCAGGGCTGGGACAGCCGAGCCCGATCCGTTCGCCGCGCAGCCGGGCCGGCGTGCGCATCCAGCCGCCGACCACACACCCGGCACAACAACAGCCCCGCCAACAGGTAGCGGCGCGTGCCGCCGTCCCCGGTTAGCCGGGGCGAACGGACCGCCTGGGCAGCGACGAAGTCCTCCTCACTGACCAACGCCGGATGCGCGACCTTCTTCGACTTGATCAGAAGCCTGTCCGCGTGGTTGCGTGTGACCCGTCACAGAGGTTGCCGCTTGGCGATCCATCCAGACCGGCGCCGGCCGAGCCTTCGTGGCGAACTGGCGGCTGACCCGGGCTGCCTCGGCTGGAGCCCGAGCAGATCGCGCGCCTGCTGGGGCCACGCTGGACAGCGTCGGCAATAGACGCTATCTGTTGGGCAGCCAGGCAAGCCTGTCACGGACGGCCAACTCGCTTGCGGACCCGCACCGACTGGAACGCAGGAACCTACATGGGCGAGAACCAGCGCGAGGCGGACGAGCCTGACGAGCAAGAACCGCCAAGGGTTTTTGTCACCTACTCCCACGACTCGGAGGAGCACAAGGACCTGGTTCTTCGGTTCTGTACGTTCCTTCGCGTCGAGGTGGGCGTGGATGCCCACCTCGACCGGTGGTACGAGGATGTCAGGCGCGACTGGACAGTCTGGGCGATCCAGCAGCTCGCGGTGGCGGACTTCATTCTGGTGGTAGCGTCGCCGGGCTACCGGCGGCGAGTGGATGGCTCGGCGGCTCCAGGTGAGGGCCGTGGCGCACAGTTCGAAGGTGCGATCATCCGGGACAATCTGATGCGGAACCTGCCCGCCGAAACCCGACGGGTGCTACCGGTAGTGCTGCCGGGGCGTGCGATCAGCGAGATTCCCACGTTTCTACACGCCTATTCGAGTTCCCGATATGTTGTTTCCGACTTCACGGTGGAAGGCATCGGCGATCTACTGGCGGTGCTCACCGGCGTGCCGCGGCACCCGATGCCGCCCCGGGGACGTTTCGTCGTTTCGTCTGCCGCGCCATGGCGCCGGCCCTTCGGCCGCGTCCCGATGCCGGTGCCGCGCTCGGTGACCGCCGAGGAGCCGGTGCGCCGAGGCGGGACACCAGATCTGACGCGGGCCCCGGACCTGCGGACGATCGCAGTTGCCGCCGTCGCCGTCGGCCTGGTCGGCCTCGCAGGGCTGGCGTGGACCGGCGGGCAGCCTGCGACCATTCAGGTCGTGGCCGCGTCGAGCCTCGTTCTCGTGGCGACCGTACTGTTCGCCACGCTGATGCGGCGGCGAGTTGGTGGCGGAGCCGAATCGTGGTTACTGGACCGGGTGAGCGCGGATCTCGCCAACGCCGTCCGCAACCAGTGGCGTGCGGAGGAGCGGTTCCGCCGACTACAGGATCCAGTACCCATCCAGACCCGTTGGGGCGAGCCCACCAGACCGGGGCTGCAGGATCACTGGGCCAACATCGTGCACGGAGCGGGTGGGCCGCACGAGCCGCGGCCCCGCGACCTGTCGGGCCGGCTTGCCGAGATCGCCGACGTCTTCGCGAGCGTGTCGTCGCAACGCCTGGTCGTGCTGGGCGACGCTGGTGGTGGCAAGACCATCCTGGCGTTGCGGTTGACTCTTGACCTGTTGGATCGGCGTACTGAGGCCGATCCGGTTCCGGTTCTGTTCTCACTGGTCTCGTGGAACCCGAATCGGCAGAGCCTGCACGACTGGATGGCCGCCCGGCTGGTCGCGGATCATCCCGGCCTTGCGACGCTGTCCGCCAGGAACTCCACCGCGGCAGGCGAGCTCGTCAGGGCCGGGCGTGTGTTGCCGATCCTGGACGGCCTCGACGAGATCCCGTCATCGCTGCGGGCGGCCGCCATCCGCAGGATGAACGCGACCCTGCATCCAGGTGATCCGCTGGTGGTCACCTGCCGGACCGGCGAGTACGCGGCTGCGGTCGCCGAAGCCGACGTGATCACCGCAGCGGCGGTGATCGAGCTGCGTCCACTCGGGATGGACGATCTTGCCGACTACCTGCCACGCACGGCGCGTGTGCCGGCCGATGCGACGTCCTCGGGAAAATGGGACCAGGTGATCACGCACCTGCGGCGACCTGGACGGCAGGACCATGCGGCTGCCCTGATGTCGGTGCTGAGCGTGCCGCTGATGACGTCGCTGGCACGGACCGCATACAGCGACACGGCGGCAGATCCAGTGGAACTGCTACAAGAGCCACTGTCCGGCTCGAAGGAGGCGATCGCCAACCATCTGGTCGATCAACTGATCCCGACGGCCTACGACGAACTGATCAGCGACCGCTCCCGCTGGTCAGCGGATCAGGCGCGCCAGTGGCTGGGTCACCTCGCCGGGCACGTCGACACGACCGACGAGCGCGCCTTCGCGTGGTGGCGGCTGCACCAGGCTGTTCCTCGAGCCGTGCAGACAGCCGTCGCGGTGGTCGTCGGTGCCATCGGCGCCGGAGGACCGGCTGGGCTTCTGGCAGAACGGGGAACGGGCGTGCTGGTCGGCGCCGTGGCAGGGCTCACCAGCGGACTGGTGAGCGTGTCGTCTCTTCCTGTGCCGTCGACGGTGCGGCTACGGGTGCGCGGTGGCCTGGACAGGCTGCGCCAGCGCATCCCTCCACGTTCGACACCGGTCGGCTGGCTGGCCGCTGCGACGGTGTTGTCGCTCACGCTGTGGTTCACCACCGGTCCGAACGCTGCCGCCATGGCGGGCGTCGCCGTGGTGGCGGCGTTCGGGTTGGACACCTGGTTCGACGTGCCGGCCGACGTGGGCCGCGCGGTTGGTCCACGATCCGTTCTGCGGGCCGACCGGCTCGCGGCGCTGTCCCGAGGCGTCGCGCGCGGCTGTGTCATCGGTATCGCCGTCGGCTTGATGGCGGGCGCGGTCGCGGGAGTCGGATTCGGGTTGGGCGTAATAGTGGTGAGCGTCGCATACACATCCTGGGGGAGATTCGCCGTTGCCCGGATATGGCTCGCTCTGTCGGGCCGGCTGCCGTGGCGGTTGATGGCCTTCCTGGACGACGCCCATCGTCGTGGAGTTCTTCGCCAGGTCGGCGGGGTCTACCAGTTCCGGCATGCCACACTGCAGGACCGGCTTCGTGCGACCGTCGAGGAGATGGTGTGACAGATCCGTCCATCGCTGATCTGCGTACCGCCCGCCAGGAACTGGACGACGTGATCGAGGAAATCCAGCAGGTGGAGAGCTTCGAGGACTTCCTTGCCGCACCGAGTTTCGACGACGTGGCGCGAGCGGCCGCCGACGGTCCGCTGGTTTACCTGGCCGCCGCCGAACCAGGCGGACTTGCCCTGATCGTGCGCGGCTCCGAAGTCGTGGATATTGATCTTTCCGCGCTGACCGCGAATGAACTGCGGTCCCGCGTGGAGAACTATCTTCAGCGGTACGAGAGATTTCGCCGCAATCCCGAACGCCATGAGCTCTGGACCGCATGGACGGCCTCGCTGGACGAGACGACCCGGTGGCTGTGGGACGCCGCGATGGCGGCCGTCCTGGCCGAGCTGGGCGATGTTCCCGAGGTGACCGTCGTACCGTGCGGGTTGCTGGGTCTGCTTCCACTGCACGCCGCCTGGACCGAGGATGCCACCACGGCAACCGGCAGGCGCCACGCCGTCGACGAGACGGCCTTCGCCTACATCGCCAATGCGCGTGCTCTGGAGATGTGCCGTGAACGCGCCGCCACCCTGCCCAGCGAACGGGTACTGGCCGTGGCCGATCCGTATCTGCCGACGGGCAACCGGCTGCCGTACACCAGGCCGGAAGCACTTGTCGCGGCCAACGCCTTCCCGAACGCCGATCTTCTGATCGACGAACAGGCCACCGTCGAGGCCATCGAGCAGGGGTTGCGCACCGCCGACATCGTCCACCTCGGCTGTCACGGCCGCGCCAACCTGGACGAGCCGCTGCGGAGCTACCTCCTGCTGGCCGGCGGACACCGACTCGAGCTGGAACAGATTCTCCTGATGCGCCTGCGTGTCCGGCTCGCCGTCATGTCGGCCTGCGAGACGTCCATGCCCGGCACTGAGCTGCCGGACGAGGTGGTGGGGCTTCCGACCGGGCTGGTCCAGGCTGGTGCGGCTGGCGTGTTGGCGACGATGTGGGCTACCGGCCAGCACGCCAGTGCGCTCCTGATGACCACGTTCTACCGGTACTGGCAGCGGGGTTCCCCTGCGGTTGCGCTTGCGAGGGCCCAGCGATGGCTGCGTGACGCCACCGTGGCCGAGTTGGAGCAGGAATGGGAAGCGGCCCTCGACGAAGGCGCCTCGTGGTTGCCCGCCCGAGCTGGTGACGAGCTTCTGTCCGGGTTGCTCGACCTCGACATGGAGCCGCAGGACCGGCCGTGGTCCGGCATCGACGTGTGGGCGGCGCCCGCCTTCACCGGGACATGAGGAAGGCCGGATGGACGAGATCGCCATGCGTCGCCTGGCCGCCCGGCTGCTGGCCGAGCTGCCGGCCGTGGTGGCCGACCCCGGCGAGCGGGCCGAGGTGCGGGAGCTGCTCGATGGCGCACTGGCGCGGCCGTCCGGGCAGGCTGGCAGGCAGTTGCGGCGGGTGTTCGCGCGGCCGCCTGTCCGGCGCTGGCTCCGTCGGCAACGTCCGTCGGAACGCGATGGGTTCAAGCTGCATCTCGATGACGACCGTCTCCCGGTGCGGTATCTGACGGGCGCGTGTCCGCAGGAGATTCTCGTCGGGCAGCGGTTTCCGTTGGAGGTCGCCGTCACGCGGCGGTCGCACGACGATCGGGACTCCGTGCAGTTGAAGGCGTTCGCGGTGCCGCCGGAGGGTGTCCAGGTGCGGGTCGTGCTGCGGCCGGACCGCCTCACGACCGACGATGACATGGTCAGGGAACTGTTTGTGCCGCCGGACGAGGAGAAGCGGGACTCCGACCCGGTGTTGTTCGTGCTGACGGCTCCGCGGGACGGCGTCTACCGTCCGTCGATCGGCATGTATGTCGGCGGGAAACCGGTGGGCGAACTCAGGATGGAGATCACCGCGGGAACGTGGAGCGGATCGCCGAACGGTGCCCGCAGCACCCCGCTCAACGATCTTGTCGTGGAGGGGGGCGAGCTGGCCTTCGACATCGTCCGCCGTGGAGGAGGCTACGACTACCGGCTCATCGCCGACGGTGTGGTCGAGAGCGAACACCACAGCCAGTTCCCGACCGATCTCGTGGCGATGCTCCACGGCGAGCTGACCCGGCTGGCAACGAGCCGCGACTATGACGAGACGAGCGCCCGCAGACATCTGGAGGACCTGGGTCTGCGCCTGTGGAACAGCGCGGTCCCCGGCCGGATCAAGGAGTGTTTCTGGGCGCAGCTCGACGCCATCCGCTCGGTGTCTGTGGTCACAGATCTCCACGCGGTTCCGTGGGAGCTGATGTTTCCCCACACTCGAGGGCGGGACGGGCTGTTCCTCGCCGAGCGGTTCCCGGTCGTTCGACGGACCACCGGGCAGGGACATCAACGCTCGCTGGACCTGAGCCGGGTGGCCTACGTCCATCCGCCACGGTCTCCGTCCGGAGTGGCCGACGAGCTGGCCGCTGTCCGCGAGATACTTGGCGAGCGGGCCACCCACCTGCCGGTGATCAGCGGCTGGGCCGAGCTGGACACGTTGCTGCGGCAGGGGGACTTCGGCCTGCTGCACGTGGCGTGCCACAACGAGTCCAGGAACCACGGGTGGGACCGGATCTCCATGGCGGGCGGTCAGTTCACCACGGTGAACCTCGAGAAGGCCAAGAGCGACAGGACACTCGTCCGGGCCGGTCCCCTGGTCTTCTTCAACGCGTGCCGGACCACCGGGGGTGCGGTCGACACCTGCTTCCAGTCGTGGGCGGCCGGCTTTCTCGCGGCCGGCGCCGGGGCATTCGTCGGGTCGGTGTGGCCGGTCCGGTCCGATGCCGCCCGCCGGTACGCGCTGAGCTTCTACAACGCCCTCGTGGACGACGGAATGTCGCTCGGTGGGGCCTCGCTGGCCGCGCGCGAGGCGATCAAGGACCTGCAGGACCCGACGTGGTTGGCCTATGCGGTGTACGGCAGCGCGTCCGCCGTGGTGACGAGGGTGTGAGGCGGCAGTGAGCATTCCGGTCTTCGTCATCCACGGCACGTCCAATCGAAGCCCGGACCAGCTGGCCGGGAGGGTGGCGCAGCTGCAGCGGCAGGTCGGCGATCGCTGGACCCTGCATCCGGTGTTCTGGGGCGACCTTGGCGCAGCCGCCGACCATCGGTGGATCCGACGAACCGTGCCAGGCTTCCGCGACCCGACGCCGCCTGTCGTGCGTGGCCCGATGGAGCAGCTGCCGGACGACGACCTCGACTCGCTGGCCGTCGCGCTGGCCACCGTCGCTGCCGAGCCGGGTGGACCGGTGCCCGACGAGGCCGACCGGATGAGGATGGTCGCGGTCGGGATACAACATGCGCTGGCCGAGCGCGACTTCACGGAGGAGGCCTTCGAGAGGGAGATCATCGAGGCGGTCGCGTCGGCGTGGACGGCCGACCTGTTCTGGCTGTGGCAGGTCGCCGATCCCGAGCTTCTGGCCGAGGTCGGTGCCGCGATCGCCACCGATGTCGTGAACGACATTCGGGCCGAGGTGATCGAGGTCCGCGACCGGGAGGCCATCAAGCGGGTGGTAGAGGACCGGCTCGCCGTCCTCAACGATGTCGTCGGCGCGGCACTCGGCGCGGCCGGCAACCGGGTCAACAGGTGGGTGCGGGTGTCGCTGGCCGAGCAGATAGCGGAGAGCTTCGGCGACGTCATCGTCTACCAGCGGCGGCAACAGGAGATTCTCGACCGGGTCCGGGGGGTGATCGCCGACGTAGACCCCCGTCTCGGCCGCGATCCCGAACATCGGGTGCACCTGGTCGGGCACAGTCTCGGCGCGACCATCGCCCTCGATCTGGCGACACAGGCGGCTGACGGCGAGCCCGGTCCGGTGTGGACGGACGCGGCGGTGACATTCGGATGCCTGTGGCCGTTGTTCCATGTCTGTGATCCGCGGGGCGGCGGAATCCGCCCCTATACCGGCCACCCCGTGTCGCTGCCCGGCTCGATCCGCCGATGGACCAACCTGTGGGAACCGCTGGATCCCATGGCCTTCGTCGCCGCCAACGTGTTCACGCTTCCCGACGGCACACCTCCCAGGGACGTCGAGGTCAAGCACCGCTACTCCGACGGACTGTCCACACATTCCGCCTACTGGACCTCGCCGCAGCTGGCGTCGGAGTTGACGAGGGCCTTCGCCGAGCCGCACGGTGTCCCGTAGCCGGAGGAAGCATGCCCGACGAGCTCATAGAACAGGCATACGCCGCCCAGGACTCGTACGCGTACACCGGCGACGCCGGGGCGGCGGACCTGGCCGTCCGGCTGTGGGAGCAGATCATCGGGATGGTCACACCGCCCGATCCCGACCACCTCAACGAGTTCGGGAACGCGCTCGTGGACCGCTACGAAGTGGGCGGCGGCATGGCCGATCTCGAGCGGGCCATGGACGCCTATGCGGCCGCCGTCCGAAGCGGCCGACCACACCGACCCGATTCCGGCTACCTGAACAACCTGGGCAACAGTCGCCGGCTGTTGTATCGGGAAACCGGCGATCCCGCCCTGCTCGAGCACGCGCTCGACGCTTTCGAGGATGCGGTACGCCAGGCGCCGGCCGGCTCGACGGAGCGGCCGATCTACCTGGACAATCTCGGGCTCGGCCTCGGCGACCGATACGGCCGTACGGGACACCGGCAGGACCAGGACCGCGCCATCTCGCTGCACGGCGAGGCCGTGGCGACCGCGGATGCCGATGACCCCGACCGGGCGCTCTTCCTCACCAATCTGGGGGGTGCGTTGTGGGACCGTCATACCCAGCGCGGCGATGCCGATGACCTGGACCGTGCGTTGTCGGCTTTCGAGCAGGCGCTCGCGGCAACCGGGCAGGAGGCTCCCGAGCGACCGATGCGGCTGGCCAACCTCGGCGGAGCCCTTCTCGACCGCTATCGCAGCGCTGACGCCATCGACGATCTCTACCGGGCCATCGACCTGTGCCGGGAAGCGGTTGCCACCGGCGGCACCGACACGATCGACCACGCCCGCCGGCTGACCACCCTCGGCGATGCGTTGCTGACCAGATACGAGGTCACCGGCGGCCACGACGATCTGGACACGGCCGTCGACGCCTACCAGGCAGCGGTGACCGCCACGCCGGAAACCGGCACGAGTTGGCCGGCGCGGGCCAACAACCTCGGGCTGTCACTCCTTCGCCGATACGACTTCCACGGACGCTCCCGCGACCTGGACGCGGTCGTGGACATTCTCCGTCGTGTGGTGGCCGTGACCCCGGCCGACGCGCCGCTGCTGCCGCTGCTGCTCACCAACCTCGGTGGCGTGCTGTTGAGCCGCTACACCGTCGGCGGCGCACGGGACGACATCGACGCCTCGGTCGACACGCTGCGCGACGCCGTCGACCGAACACCGAACGACGTTCCGTCCTGGCTGTCCAGGGTGGGCAATCTCGCGGTGGCGCTCTCGCAGCGGTGGAGCGTGTACGGCTCGGCGGCCGACCTGGCCCAGTCGAACGACCTGTTCGCGCAGGTCACCTCGCTGGAACAACAGGCCGGATTCCCACCGGCGGTCACCGCATCCGAACGAAACAACGTCGCCGTATATCAGGCGGACCTCTACCACCAGGGCGGCTCACCGGACGAGCTCGAACGAGCCGTCACAGGGCTCAGGGACGTGCTCGGCGGGCTGCCGCCCGCCGCGATCTCCCGGCCCCGCTGCCTGAACAACCTGGGCAACGCGCTGCGACACAGCTATCTTCTCTCAGGAGCCGGGGCCGATCTCGACGACGCGCTACGGTGCCACCGCCAAGCGCTCGGCGCGGCCCCAAGCGCTGCATGGGAGCGGCTCGAGTACCTCTGCGATCTCGCCAGCGGCCTGCGGGACCGGCTCCAGCGCGACGGGGTGCTGGCCGATCTGGACGAGGCCGTCGAGCTGTGCCAGCAAGCCGTCGACGCCACCCCAAGGAGCGCCCCGGCCAGGGCCGCCAGGCTCAACGACCTCGGGGACGGCCTGCGGACCCGCCACCAGCACACCGGATCGGCCCAGGACCTCTCGACAGCCGCGCGGTCCTTCGAACAGGCGATCGCCAACTCTCCGCCGACCGCACCGGACCTGCACGTGTACCAGGACAACCTGGCGAACGCCTTGACGGACATATCTCGCCTGACCGGCGACAAGCGACAGCTCAAAGTCGCCCAGAAGTGGTACGCCGCCGCGCTCTCCACCGTTCCGCCGCGATCACCGGCATGGTTTCGGATCCGCGGCAACCTCGGCAGCGCGCTGCTCCAGAGCTGGGCCTTCACCGGCGACCCTGACGAACTCGACAACGCGGTTGCGGTGCTCGATGAGGTTGTCTCCGGCACCCCGGCCGGCTCGCCGCGCCAGGTGGTGGCTCTCAACAACCTCGCCGTTGCCCACGCCCACCGCTACGGCATCCGGCATGAGCCGGGCGACCTCCGCAAGGCTGTCACGGCCTACGCCGAATGCGGCCGTTCCGGTACCGGCTCCGACACGCTCTGGAGCCTGCGTGCGGCCCGCAGCTGGGGTTCGTGGGCCGCACGACGCGCGTCGTGGGCCGAGGCGGCCGAGGCGTACGGCTGCACACTCCAGGCCATGCTGCGGCTGTTCAGAGTGCAGCACTCCAGGACGGACCAGGAAGTGTGGCTGCGCGAGACCGACGGCCTCGCGGTAGAGGCCGGCCATGCCATGCGCCGTGCCGGCGACCCCGCCTATGCCGCCGTCGCGCTGGAAGCCGGCAGGGCTTTCCTGCTGAGCGAGACGCTTGACGAGGTACGGCACGGCATTGCCCGCCTCGACGAGCGCCGTCCGGACCTGGTCAGGCGCTACCGGGCCGCGCAGATGCGGATCCGGCGTGTGGAACGTCCCCGGTGAGCCGCGCCGCCCGGCTAACGACCACCCGTTCCGCGTCGGCCACCGCCCTCGCCGCGGCCGCGTACCTGGCGGCCAGCGTCGGTGCCGGCTCGGCCAACCTGGCCAGGTCGGCACGATCACGCCGCAATGTGTCGGCCAGCAACAACGCCCGCCCGCCGTCCATCGCGGCGACCGCGCCCCGGACGTCGCCTGCACGGCAGCGGGCAAACGCGGCTGCCCCGGACAGGCCTTCCGACGTTCGCAGCCATGCCAGCTGGTGCTCACGCAGCAGTTGGCTGCGATGCAGCAACGCGGCGGCCCGCAGCCCGGCATCGCATGCCTCGACAGCCTCCTGCCATGAGCGCCGTTCGGTCGCCCACCGCTGCCAGTTGTCCGCGGCGCTCAGCACCGACTCGACATTGATGGCGGAGTCGAGGACGCAGCTGGCTCGGAAGGTGGCCGTGACCTGCTCACCGGTTTCCCGGTCGCCGGTGCGCTCGAATCGCAGCCGCAGCGCGATTGCCAGGTTGTTCAGCCGGCTCGAGCGGTGTGGCGACCCGGCTGTGGTGACCCGCACGGCCTCGGAGAGCACCTGGATCGCTTCGCCGAGATCGGCCTCGTCGGGCAGCACGGCCGCCTGGTCTATGAGGACGCTGCCCAGGTTTGTCAGGAACTTCGGCCGGTCGGGTGAGCCCTCGGGTGCCAGTTCGACAGCCCGCCGGTGCGCTCGAACAGCCAGTCGCAGATCCGTCACGTCCAACTGCTTGTCAGCGGGGGTTGACCAGTCCACTGCGGCAAGCTCCACCTCATAGCGCAGCAGACAGGCGTTGCCGAAGTTGGTGAGATAGCCCGCCAGCTCCAGTTCCGGCGCCCGGACCGCAACACCGGTCACGGCTGCGCGAGCCCACAGGATGCTGAGGTCCAGGTCGGCGCTGTTACCGAACCGCTCGTACCGGTCCAGGTCGAGGACGGCCAGCAGGTTGTGCAGCCGGGGCAGTCCGTCGTCGTCAGCGGTGGTGTTGTCGGCCGCGTCGAATGCCATGGCCCTCGCCTCATCCAGGTCGGCCAACGAGCCAGCGTGGTCGTACCGGTCGGAAAGAAACACCGCCAGGTTCGCCAGGTACATGCCGTGGTCCGGGTGTCCAGGCGGAGTGCGGTCGACGGCGCGGCGGGCCATCTCGATCGCGCCATCGAGGTCGTTCAGCTGGCCGGTACCGTCGTACCGGTCGGACAGCGCCACCGCCAGGTTGTTCTCGTGTGGCGCCAGGTCGGTGTGCCGGGCAGTCGCCAGGTCCACGGCCTTGCGGAACGTCTGCACCGCATCGTTGAGGTCGGCCGGCTCTCCCTCTGCGGCGTATCGCATGCGCAGCGCACCACCGAGGGCGCTCAGCCACCACGGCAGGTCCGGCTCGCCGGGTGCCGACTCGGTCACGGCCGCCTTGGACAGCTCGACCAGCCACGCCAGATCGCTGTGGTCAGAACGGGCCTCATATCGCTTGCGGACCTGCTGGGCGAGCGTCGCGATGCGGTCGGGCCGGTCGGGATCGGTTGCTGGCATCTGGTCTAGCGCCTGCCGCGCCAACATCACCGCTTGATTCAGCTCACCCGCATCCGAATCCGCCGCCGTGACCGCGCCGAGCGCTCCGTCGAGATCGTCGTGGGTCATCAGAGACCACGCCGCGCCGGGTGTTGCCGCTGCAGAGCCTCGGCCAGCAGCATGGCGCGGCCGTGCTCCATCGCGATCACCGCACGGACCGCTGATCCGGCTCTGGCGTGGGCGAGTCCGGCCGCGGCCGGCATGCCTTCCGCTGCGCCCAGCCAGCTCTCTTTGTCGTCGCGCTGCTGTTGACGACCGACCAGCCTGCTCATCGCCTCCAAACCCAGGTCGTAGGCGGCGGCGGCCTCGGCCCAGCAGCGCTGTTCGGACTCCCAGGCGCCCCACCGCATCGCCGAACCCAGCGCCTGCTCCGGCCGCGACGCCCGACCCGCTTCCACCGCCCGGCGGTAGGCCGACCGCGCGTCCGACACATCCTCATGACGCCGGGTCCGGCCGGCGAGGCTGGCGAGGCTGTTGGCCAGTCCAGCCAGCAGGTCCGGCTGCGCGACCGATCCGGCCGGCATCCCGGAAACCGCCTGGCGCTGTTCGTCAACCGCTTGCTCCAGGTCACGCTCATCACCGGCCAGAGAGAATCGCATGAGCAGGTCGACTCCCAGGTTTCCACGGTACATCGCCACTTCTATCGCCTCCGGCGCCGTGGCGATGGCCCGCTCACGCAGCCGCACGCAGCGATCGAGGTCGGCCCTCACGCCCGTGTCCTCGAATCGCATCGACAGTGCGTTCGCCTGGCTGTTGAGTGCGGAGGCACGCTCGACCGGCGATCTGCTCAGCGCCGCTTCCTCGAACAGCGCCAGTGCCCGATCCAGATCGACATTCGAGTGCCGCCGGCGACATCGCGACAGCAGGCTCAGCCCAACGTTGAGAGTCCGCTCCGGCGGACAGGGGTTGGGCGAAGCGAGCAGCTCCTCCTGCGCGGCGATGGCCTCGTCGAGCAGCGCCAGCCGTCCGGTGTGCCGGTACATCTCGTGCAGCGCCGCACCCAGATTCGCCAACATACGCCACCGTCTGTCCCCGGCCGGGATGCCAACTACGCGGCGCCGCAGATCTCGGGCCGCCTCCTCCAGCAGCAGTCCGTCCCTGGTGTACCGATAGACATCGATCAACGCGGTTGCCAAGTTGTTCGTGATCTGCTGGTGACGGTCTTCTGCCGCGTACGGCAGCACCTCCCGGTACAGACGCACCGATTCCTGCAGTAGTCCCACGTCGTCGTCGGCCGCGGCACGATCCTGTAGTGCCGACGCGAGGTTCATCGCCGTCCCGACGTGATTGTCGCCGCCCGGAACGGCACACTCGCGGGCCGCGCTGAATACCGCGATCGCCTCGCTGACCAACCCCCGGTCTCCACGCGAGCGACCTTTGGCCTGCAGCGACAGCCCCAGGCTGTTCAGGTAGCCGGCCCGCTCGTCCGCATCAGGCTCGCGGCAGTCCACCGCAGCCCGGAACAACTCGATCGCACGATCCCAGTCGGCAGCACCGCCGCCGTCTGGGATCGCGGTCGCCCGTTCGTGATGACACAGCCCGTGGCCATGCAACGCGACATCGACCCGTTCCCCGTTGGCCGCCAGCGCGGGGACGGCCGCATCGAACAGCAGGAGCGCACGCTCAAGATCGGCCGGATCGGCCGACCGTCCGTACCGGTCCGTCAACGCGGTGGCGAGATTCGACTGTGCCCGCGGCAGATTCACGTCATCGGCCGGCCAGGCCTCGACAGCCCGGTCGGACCACTCGATTGCCCGGTCCAGGTCATCCGCCCCGGCGGCAGCGGTACGCGCCCGCCACGTCAACGCCACAGCCCCCAGGGTCCACACGAATGCACGCCCGGTCTCGCCCACGTCCGCAAAGTCCGGTGCAGCCAGCAACCGTCTCACTTTCAGGACGGCCTCGGTCAGCAGTCGTGGCTCGCGCGCGGTATCGAACGCAACCAGCAACTCTCGAACCTCCGCAGTCGCTGCCGCACGGTTGGCGTCAGCCAACACAGCGCCTCCTGCCGTCCGACCGCACCCAGCCAGCCTCCATTCAGGGCTGATGCAGCCGGAGTCGTTGCCGTTCCTCGGTGGTGTCGGCCACGCGGTTCATGGCCAACCGCAACAGCGGAGGAGCCATCAGCGCCGTGACGATCGCGACCAGTACGACGATCGTATAGCTGATGGTGTTGAGGATGCCCAGGCGTAGCCCGACCATGGCAATGGCCGGTGGCCACGCGAGGGCCAGCGGGACGACGAGGCCGGCCAGGCTGACGCGCAGGGCCGTGGCCGCTGCGGCGCCGGACCAGCCCGAGATCGAGCTGCGTCGCGGTGACACCGACGAGCAGCAGCACCCCGAGCTGGCCAGCCGCGTCCAGCAGGTGGATCTGCTCCGGTCGCTGCGGCAACAGCCAACCGGCCAGGCCGGGGGCGACCTGCATGAGCAGGGACGGCCCCAACAGCACGCCGGTGAGCAGCTCACCGACGATGGCCGGCATGGACAGCTTCACGGCCAGCCGGCCGAGGCACGTGGCGCACAGCAGAAGCAGCCCCACCTGCAGGAGAAACACCAGGAGTTGGTGCGGTGCAAGGGGTTCGACGGGCGTGAACGCGATCGCCATCGGCTTGGCCGGCCGTCGCGATCAGACCGTGGTGAACACCTGCTCGGGCCGCAGCCGCGGCAGCCGACCGGACCACGCGTGCTCGGCCGGCCAACCGATGTTCATCACGCACAGCGCGCGGTGGCCCTCCGGGAGGAACTCCCTGCTGACGGCGTCCGCGTCGAACCCGCTCATCGGCCCGGCGGACAGCCCGGCCGCGCGCACGCCGATGATGAAGTAGCCGATCTGCAGCGTGGCGTTGAACGCGGCCGACTCCCGCCGGACGTCGTCGTCGGCGAACAGCTCGCCGGCCTGCGGGAACACCGGGAACTGCGTCGGCAGGTGGCGATGGAACTGGCGGTCGGCCGCCAGGCACTTGAGCTGATCGACGCATTCGATCGGCTGTGAGAGGCGGTAGAACGTGACCGACGGCCCGGCGGAAGAGGAACTCTCTCTCGGCGACCCCCAGGCGCTGCGCCGGCGATTCGAACAGACGGGCGACAGCAGCCTCCTCGATCGTGCCGTGGACATATATGCCCTGTTGGTGGCCCGTCACGCCGGATCGGCACCGGTCGGGCTGCTGGTGCAGTACGCGAACACCCTGCTGGCCCGCTATCAGGCGGTCGGTGATCTGCGCGATGTGGACCTCGCCATGGAGGTGGGGCAGCGGGCGGTGGACCGGGCAGGCGACTCGCCCGGCCCACGAGCGGTCACGCTGAACGTGATGGCCACCGCCCGCACGGCCTCGTTCCAGGCCCGGGGTGTAGCCGCCGACCTGTTCGCAGCCCTGTCGGCGCAGCGTGAGGCGGTCGACCTGCTCGACCCCGGTCAGGAAGCTCGAGTCGCGTTGGCGGTGAACCTGGCCAACCGCCTGATCTTCGCCTTCGACGTCGTACGTGAGCCGTCGGTCCTCGACGAGGCGGTGGACGTGACCCGGAATCTGCTCGCGGGTGCAATGCCGGACGGGTGGCGCGCCGCTGCCTTGAACAATCTGGGACTGGCGTTGCGGGCGCGGTTCGAGGCGACAGGCGACAGCGATGACCTGCACGCGTCGCTGTCAGCGCAGCAGGAAGCGCTGGACCTCAGCCCTGCCGGTTCGGCGGAGCGGGTCAACCGCCTGAACAACCTGGCCAATGCCCGTTGGGCGCTGTACCTGTCAAGCGGGGTTCTTGCCGACCTGGATGAAGCGGTCGTGGCGTACGAGGCCGCCGCAGCGCAGCCGGCCAATCCGCTCACTCGGGCAACGTGCCTGCTGGGGCTGGGCACCGCCCGCTGGAACCGGTGGGGTCGGCGCAAGCTGCACGGCGACCTCAACGCGGCGATCACCTCGTTCACCGCCGCGGCTGAGCTGGTGGACGACACGTCACCGACCGGTGCGCATTGCGCGCTCAATCTCGGCGCGGCCTACTTCGCTCGCTGGCGTCACACCCGCCAACGCAGCGACCTGGATCTGGCGGTCGGCCGCTGGGAAACGGTACGGACCAACCCGGCAGCGGCAGGCGAGATCGTGGAAGCCGCAACGTCGAACCTGGGTGGGGCGCTGTGGGAGCGATATGAGAACGCCGGCGACATCGCTGATCTCCACGGGGCGATCGAGTTCCTCGGTGCCGCGCCGGACGAAGCCAAGGTGACCTTGAAGCCCGGACGGGTGTTCACGTTGGCGGGTGCACTGCGCCGCCGCCATGACGTGCTCGGGAATGAGGCCGATCTGGACCGCGGGGTCGCCGCATACCGGCGTGCCTGCGCTCTCGGCGTGGCAGTCAACCCAGGTGTGGCGCTGAGCTCGGGGCAGCTGTGGGGTGAGTGGGCAACCAGCCGGCAGGCCTTCGGGGAGGCCGATGAGGCATTCACTCTCGCGACGGCGGCGGCCATCGGTCTGTACCGGGGGCAGCACTCCGACGAGCACACGAAGGTGTGGCTCGGCCAAGCAACCACACTGGCGGCCCGTCACGCGTTCGTGCAGGTCCGCCTGGGCCAGGTAGCCGCTGCCGCAGCGACGCTGGAGCGGGGTAGGGCCTATGTGCTGTCCGAGGCGCTGCACCGTGATGGCCCAGTCAAGCCCGACCCGGACGCGGCCGGTACCGACCTGGGACACATCGTCGCCGCTGGCGTCGATCAGTCCTGATGTATGTGGCTGCGGCCCCTGTGGGCATGGTGGAACTGCTGGTCGACCGTGATTTGAGTGTCTGAGGGTGGGGTCGTGATGCACGAATGCCCTTCTGGCCTGGGGTCGATAGGACTTGTCGAGGGTCCTGTTCAAAGAGAAGGCATCCGCTGGATGCGACCATTTCATTCTCGCCGCGCGGTGTCGATGCGGTTCGATGATCCGAATCTCGTGTGGTGTGCTGGGCACGCTGCTGGCCGACCGGGTGCGGATCGCGGCGAAGGGCGGGTGTGAACGCCACGGCGAAGGGTCCCCCGCAGCGACAACCCGCTCCCGTCCGCGGCTGGCGTGTCTTTCTTGACGGGTGGATCGGGGTCGCTGCTAGCCTGCGCGGCATGGACATTTCCGGGATTCCCGGAGATCTCCGGGGTTTGCGTGGTCAAGTCCCCCCTCGGACACGCACACTGTTCACCCCAACTCCGGCACCCACAGGTCCACGTCATACGCCTCGAAACGGGGCGCGACAAGCAGAACTGGTTCCAAACCAGCAGCGCGTACCTTCGCCGACCACCGCCGCCTGCCAGCCCCGGTTCGGGTCCTTCAGCGCCGCCAGCAGCCGGGCGCGCCCTCGGTCCGGCGCTCCCACGGCACCGAGCGCGACTTGCCGATGTCGAAGAACCCGGCCGCCCAGCGGCTCCAAGCTCGGCGTCCGCTCCCGCGTGGAGATCGCCCGCGAGAGGCTGTCCGGCACGCGAGCTGCCCGCCCGTTCGGCGGACTTCAGCCTTCCGGCAGCCCACCTATCTTCACTTTCAGGATCCGTCGCAGGTGCCCCTGTTCGACCACGGGCCCGCGATGGATCGCCCGGTGGTTGTCGACCACCAGCAGACCGGTCGCCAGATACGCCTTGAAGGCGTTCTCAACCTGATTGAGATGGCGGTCGAATGCGACGCACGCCCGGCCGATGGGGCTGTCGGGATGGGCGAACTCATCGGGGAGCGCGATGCTCAGCCATCGTAGAACCGTCGATCCGAGTACCGGGGCCCGCAGCTCACCCAGCCCGTTGAAGTCCTGTCGCCAGTCGACGGCGGTCGTTCTCAGGATGTCCAGATGGACGGGGTCGTCCTGCCACGTGGCGAGCAGGCGGTGTAGCGGCACGACCTCCGTCGGGGCGTCGGCGTACACGGGATCGCAGTGGTTGCAGCCGAGCACAGCCCACCGTGCGGGTATGCGCCACAGCACGGAGTCGGTGTGCCACGGACTTGGCGTCGCACGGTAGTCGGGCTCCTTGCCCGCCACGTAGTCGACCTGCTCGAAGATGTTCGAGCGGGGCCCCGAGGAGGGCGCATCCACCTCCACCGGTCCGAAGATCGGTGCCGGG
>Ga0190272_10000640_pt1 | contig 17767 bp, 14 predicted proteins | sample Popmic504T_FD_133746 | JGI IMG/M metagenome (GOLD analysis project Ga0190272, IMG submission 133746) | Populus adjacent soil microbial communities from riparian zone of Shoshone River, Wyoming, USA - 504 T | ecosystem: Environmental > Terrestrial > Soil > Riparian zone | place: USA: Wyoming... | reverse complement strand
GATATTTCCCTTCACATCCGCGTATACAAAGTTTTGCGTCGAGCCGCCGTATTTCTTTAGCGCCCCTGTAAAATCGCGCCAATCCTTTGCCCGGTTCATAAAATAGAACGCCTCGAACTCGCTGTTTGCGGGATCGCGGGCGGTCCATTTGAGGGCGTATTTCTTACCCGCTTCTTCGCGCATAATTACGCCGTTTCGAGTCTCTTCGACATCCAGCGCGACCGTTTCGGTATCGGTCTTCAACGGATTGGTCCGGACCTTGATCTCCTCGCGCCTGACTACCGCCTGTTCCCAGCCGGCCGGTGTCTTGTATTTACCGGCGGAATCAAAGGTCTCGATATAAACGTCCTGAACGTCAGGCCCGACATTTGTCGCACCCCAGGCGATCGACGCATTATGCCCGAGGACCACGCCCGGCACACCCGGAAAGGTGACGCCCGAGACCCGCATCCGGGGCGTGGAAAGGTGAGAGAGGTACCAGATACCCGGCGCGGTCGGGGCAAGATGCGGGTCGTTGGCCAGCAGGGGCTTGCCGTCCGCCGTGCGCTTGCCCGAAATCACCCAGTTATTACTCGCCGCCAGGTCCTCGGCGTACAAACCCACACGCGCCAGCGAGCTTTCACGCAGCGCATCTTCTTCGCGAACCATGCGCGCAAGCGATTCCGTGTTTTTTACTACCGGCGTCCGCTGGGCCGAATTCCCTTTCGAGTACGTAGCGTCTTTGCCGAACAGGACCACGTCGTATGGCGTCACATTGTTATACAGATCGTCGAGCTTGTCTTTAGGCAGGTTTTGAAGAGAGGCCCTGAGCAGGTCGTTTTGCCATGTCGAGCTAAGCGCATCGGCCAGGATCTTCCCTATTACAATTGTATCGGTCGCCAGCCACGGACGCGGCTTATACTGCAAAACCTTGAATTCAGCCGGCATCGTGCTGTCGTCCAGCGTCGCGATATAGGCGTTAACGCCGGCCGTATAGCTATCGAGCGCCGTCCGCAGATCGGGCGTCAAAAACCGCAGACTATCCTCGGCAATTTTTGAAAAACCGAACTTCCGCCAGCGTTTGTCTTCCTCGAGGGTCGCCTTGCCGAATATTTCAGCGGTTTCGCCGCGCGAGAGCCGGCGCATGAGGTCCATCTGCCATAAGCGGTCGCTCGCGGTGATGTAACCCTGGGCGAAATAAAGGTCGGGATCGGAGGCGGCCTCGATATATGGAATAGAACGCTCGTCACGGCGGACGGTGACCTTTTCCTTCAGGCCGCTAACGCTCAAAGTTTTTGACGCGGTTTGAGCATGGAGAGTGCTGGAAAAAGCGAGTAAAAGAATTATAAGAATGACCGGGATAAATTTGTTTTTCATCAAGATGAAAATACAGGATTTTTGAGATTTGATAAAGTGGAAGTGTATTCGTAAGCACCTTTACAAAACTTTGCAATTTCCGCCGCGTTTTACCCCTGTTAGGCACGGTGATTGATACAAAATAAAGCAGCGTATTAAAAAGGTACGCAAATTTTCAAGCAAGGGAGTATTTTTCATGAAGAAGAAAATATTAGTATTAGCTTTAATGCTAGTCTCGAGTGTCATCCTTTTACCGGGAGAGAGTTATGCAACTGCGGGAGCTGAGTCGACATCGATGACTCTGAACAATTCATCACCGCAGATCAGGGTCCGAATCGGTGGACAGCGCCGCCGGGGCCGCAATTGGAACAGAGGCCGTGGGCGTCAACGCGGATGGGAAAACCGGAGGAGAACCCGCCAGGTAAGACAAGTGTACTGGAGAAACGGTCGTAGATATGTCCGCTACGTCACGGTTCGTGGGTAAATTAACGACATCGAAGGGTCGCCGCCTCGGCGGCCCTCGTCATTACTCAACTCAGGAACTCACCACTATCAATTTGATCTCGCTCATCTCTTCCATCGCATAGCGGACGCCCTCCCGGCCAAACCCTGAGTCTTTCGAACCTCCATAGGGCATATTGTCCACCCGGAAGGTCGGCACGTCGTTTACGATCACACCCCCGTATTCGAGATTTTCCGCCGCATAATTCATGTTCGCCAGATCCCGCGTAAAGACACCGGCTTGCAGGCCGTATTTAGAATTGTTGGCCATATCTACGGCTTCCGCAAAATCCGTGAATTTCTCAACCACCACCACCGGCGCGAAGATCTCCTCCGAAACGACGCGCATCTCCGGATCGGTGTCGGTGATAATAGTCGCTTCGAGCATCTGGCCGTCGCGCCCGCCCCCGTAGAGCACCGTGGCGCCGTTATCCACCGCCTCTTTTACCCAGCCTTCGGCCTTTTTCGCCGCGTTCTCGTCGATCATTACAGAAAGCTGCGTCTGCTCATCGAGCGGGTCGCCCTTTATGAGGCGTTTTGCGCCATCGACAAGTTTTTCGGTCCAGTCGTTAAACACGCTTTCCTGAATATAGACGCGCTGAACCGAAATGCAGATCTGACCGGCGTAAGCGAACGCCCCGGTAAGCGTTTTGTCTACCGACCTTTCAATATCCGCGGTCTCATCGACAATGACCGGTGCGTTTCCGCCGAGTTCCAGGGCGACCGCCTTTTTACCAGCTTTCTGTTTTAGTTCCCAGCCGACCGCCGCGCTGCCGGTAAATGAGATCATCGCGATCCGCTCGTCTTCGAGCACGGAATCCATATATTTTACGTCCATCGGAACGATCTGCAGCGCCGATTCAGGCAGCCCGCTTGTCATAAATACCTCGCCTAAAAGCAGGGCCGTCAAAGGCGTTCGCTGGCTGGGCTTGATAATTATGGCGTTGCCGGCGGCAAGCGCGGGAGCGACCTTGTGCGCAACCAGGTTGATCGGAAAATTGAACGGTGTAATGCCGTAGATGACGCCCCGGGGAATGCGCTGCGTCCATGCCGTTTTCCCGCGGCCGTTCGGCTGAACGTCGATGGGCACCACGTCTCCGGTGAACCTTTCCGCCTCGCCCGCCGCCCAGTTAAATGTGGATATGGCACGCTCAACCTCGCCGCGCGCGAGACTGACGGGTTTGGCGGCTTCCAAAGCGATGGTCTTCGCAAATTCATCTTTACGCGCCGATATGCCTGCCGCGATCAGGCGCAGGCCCTTCGCGATCTGAAAACGGGCGAGCTTTCGCATCTCTTTCGCGCCGGTTACGGCGTGCGAGATGGCTTCGCCCGTCTCACTGTCATTCGCCGAATATACTTCCGCGATCAGCTCGCCGGTGTAGGGAGAACTTACCGTAAAGCTTTCGTTCGCTTCGCGCCATTCTCCGCCGATCAAGATCTTTTTTATAGCCATAGACCCTCTATTTTTTGCCAGGTGTTTATCAATAAGTTAAACTTTCGATGTTTCTGAAGCAAATTTTTACCGGAGATACCCTGGAATGAGTTCGTTTAAGTTCGGCTTTATTACTTGTGCGATAGCGCTTACGCTTTTGGCCTGTTCGTCCGGCAAAACCGGCAATGATATTACCGGAAACGGTAACACGGCAAATATTGCCCAAAATACGCAGCCGCCGGACACGGTCGAGATAGGGCGAAAACTGTATAAGCAGACCTGCGCCGCTTGTCACAAGGAGTCGGGGAAGGGCGGAAAAATGGTGTTCGAGGACAAAACAATCAACCCCGACGATCTGACCAGCGATAAGATAAAACACCTTTCGGACCAAAAGATCTTCGAGTATATAACCGACGGCGTGCCTGATGAGGGAATGCCCTCATTTAAGGGTAGACTGAAAGAGCCGGAGATCCGCGAGATCGTAAAGTTCATCCGCGCGGAACTTCAAAAGTAAGGCGCCGATTAATTTAAGGGCGGTTTGCAAATAGCCCCGCGAGTCATTAAAATCAGGAACGGTCAAGCACCCTTAGCTCAGTTGAATAGAGCGTCTGACTTCGGATCAGAAGGTCGCAGGTTTGAGTCCTGCAGGGTGTACCATCATATCTTCTTATTATTCAATAGATTAGAGAAATAAAAGGCGACTGATTAGGGTCGCCTTTCTTACGTTGTGTGCCTATTGTGTGCCAAACTAAAAAATCACGTTCCCAGCATCATTCTTTCAATCTTTTCCGTAGAAGATCTTTGCATGGTTGGTCAAGTTAACCCCAAGCGGGTTAGCTCCAAATACATGGGGCAAGGAAAAGCAAAATATGTCCTTTTCGGTGAAATCCTTTCGAATCGGTTCTGAAAGCAAATTGAAGTTTGCGATTCGAACCAAGGCCTTTGCCCAGTCCCGTTTTCGAAAAACCAAAGTATTTAAGAACAGCTTTCTAAGCTCTAAAGTCGACGTACGAACATCAACATCTGCTCTTTCATAATCACCGAAGCCGAAACGCTTTTCCATCGGACACATTGCTCCTTCCAGGAAACCATATATCACATCTGAGACAAACAGATGACATGAGAGTTGCGCATATAAGAGTCTAATAAACTCAGTAAATGTGGCCCTATTCGGAAAACAGCCTAGGCATTCGAAGCATTCTCCTAACCGAGTCTTGTAAGGCTTTCTTAAATGCCTCGTCTTTGGAATAAAGTCTGTACAAATCTAGCTCATTTTTCCGCTGCTTTCCGATTACCTGGTCAAATATTTTTTCAAATGCCAAATTCCTGGTGTGTATATCGGGATTTTCAGAGTATTTCTCCCTGAAATCCGGATGATCCTGAATGTTCTTAGCAATGGTAATAAATTTGACCCTTTGTTCTGCCGGCGTAGCTTCCCACCCATGGAACCATCGTTCATTAAAAGTCCGGACAATAGCCTCAAGTTCGTTCTCTTCCTTATCCCCTCCGTACGCTCCCCTGGGGTTCGGATTTTGAGGCTCCAACTCCGTTTCCGACGGATCCAAACCTATAGACGCATTTAGCCTAACCCGCTGCAATCCATATGTTGATAGATCAACCGAATTGAGAAGCTCATCCAGCTCATCTGCTTTTGGGTCCCTGATAATCAATTTCGGAATAAGGAATTTGAGGAACCAGAAAAGTTTTTCCCATTTGACAACCTCATAGGGCATAATTGATGCCATTTGAGAGTAAATTTTAACGAACTGTTTTGCCTTTATCTTAAAGTCCGCTTTTTCTTCATCTTCCAATGCCAGTATGGTGTTAAACCTATCCGCGGCCGTATCAATGATAGGGCTTAGATCTTGAGCATCAACCGAGTTAAAATATTTCTCAATGAAATCTTCAACTTCCGACCACTCGTAAACTCCAACGTTATCGAGAATAGCCTTTACTTCGTGCAATACGTTAATGTTGGTCGCTTCACTAAGGGTGGTCGAAGTGTAAAACGGATCGAATGCTTTCTTGATGTCCTCGGTCGAATTGAAGAAATCCAGAATAAAAAGATCCTCTGATTTTTTACCCAAGCGATCCGCGGAGCGGTTTAGTCGCGAGAGCGCCTGAACTGCCTGGACCTCTTGCAGTTTCTTGTCGATATACATTGCCGTCAGTTTCGGCTGGTCGAACCCGGTTAAGTATTTGTTCGCGACCACCAAAATGCGGTAGTCATCCTCGTCAAATTTTCCTCGCGTGTCCGTTTCGGAAAAGCCGTTAATGCCGGCTTCATGATATTTATTACCGTCAACCCACTTTTCTCCTGAAAATGCGATCAGTATCTTAAAGGGATTGCCCTTTTCACTTAAATTCCGGCAAAGCGACTGGTAATATCGAATAGCCGCTTCGATATTTTGAGTAGCTACCAAAGCTTTTGCTTTCCCTTTCAATCTCTTGGTGTTTACGATCTTCGTCAGGAAATGATCGAGCATTATTTCAGCTTTGGTTTCGATCGTTTTCGGATGGCGTTCGACAAACCCCCGCAGCTTTTTCTGTGCTTTGATGGTGTCGAAAAGCGGGTTTTCCGCGATCGACTTTTCGATCTCGTAATAACTTCGGTAGGTGGTATAGTTCGTCAGCACATCGAGAATAAAACCTTCCTCGATCGCTTGTTTCATCGAATAGAGGTCGAACGGATCAAACGTACCGTCCGGTTGCTTTTCTCCGAATTTTTCCAGCGTTTCTTCCTTAGGCGTTGCTGTAAAAGCTAAATAGGAGGCATTTTTGCTCATACGTCGCGAACGCATTATTTCAAGTATTTTTTCCTGTGCGTCGAATTCATCCTGATCGCCTGCTATCGTGCGGTTAAGATTGTCTGCGGAGGAGCCGCTTTGCGAGCTATGCGCCTCATCGATGATGACCGCGAACCGTTTATCGCTGAGGTCCGCGATGCCCTCGACAATATATGGAAATTTATGGATAGTGGTGATTATTATTCGTTTTCCGCTTTGCAGATGATTCTTAAGGTCCTCCGAAGTTAAGGCCGGGGCCACAATGTTTTTTACTTCGGAAAAATCGCGGATATTATCGCGAAGCTGCTTGTCGAGCAATTTCCTGTCTGTTACGACGATCACTGAATCGAAAAGCGGGGCATTTAGGCCCTTACCGCCGGCGGCCTCTTCGCTAGCCGGGCAGGCCGCGATCAACTGGAAGGCCACCCAGGTAATCGAATTCGATTTTCCCGAACCCGCCGAATGCTGAATAAGATACCGCTTCCCGACCCCGTTTGTGCTTACATCGGCCAGGATCTTACGCACGACGGCGAGTTGATGAAAACGCGGAAAATACAATGTCCTTCGACTTAATGCATCGGCTTCCCTACCGTCCAACCAGACGAAATGCTGGATAATATCGGCTACGCTTTCACGGGTCAAAATATTTTCCCAAAGGTAAGCCGATTTATGTCCGTTCGGATTAGGCGGATTGCCTTTACCGTAATTGTGGCCCTTATTAAAAGGCAGAAAGAATGTCGCGGCGCCGCTCAGACGCGTCGCCATGTACACCTCGTCGGTATCCACTGCGAGGTGGACCAGGCAGCGGCCGAACTCCAAAAGGGGTTGTTTATTGTCCCGTTTGAATTTGTACTGATTTTGACCGTGCACCTTAGCATTTTGGTGAGTCCAATGGTTTTTTAGCTCCATCGTCGCGAAGGGCAGTCCGTTGACAAATAGGACCATGTCGATCCTCTCCAGCGGATTCTCAATCGAATAACCGACCTGGCGTGTGAGGCTGAATTCGTTCCGAAGAAAGTTCTCTTTTACGGTGTGTCCGCTGGAAGGGGGCGGCAGCTGGTAGAGCATTGTGAAATGGGCATCATCGACCTCGAGCCCCTTTTTAAACAGGCGCAGGACGCCGTATTTTTTTATCAGCCGATCGAGGCGCTCTAAGATCCGGAGTTTCCAATCACTCTGACGTTGAAGTTTTGCCAATTCATCGGGTTGGGTTTCCTCGAGAAAATGCCAAAAACGGGTTTCATCGATTCCGTATTTAGAACTAAAATCCGCCGAGGTCCCGGAAATATACCCATTTCCGTTAAGGTGGTTTTCAATGGCGGTTTCGAGTGCCGCTTCATTGGTCTCGCTTGGCATAGTGTGGAGCTTTTAATGTTAAGTGTCTAGATACTATCACATACCCGTATTTTCCCGGTGACCGCGCTGTTTATCAATATTGCCTTATATTCGTTCAATTTTTCAATTTCTTTCTTTTTACAGGATATGGCCGTTTCGATTTTATCATTCAATTTGCAGATAAAATCGGAGATCTGTTTCTGCTCTTCAATAGGCGGTAAAAGGGTCGGGAGCCGCTTAAACTCTCCCCAATACAACCGTTTTCTAAAGTCGGCGATCCCCTTTGAAAAACGGTCGATCTGCTGAATATAATCACGGGTCCGAAACTGGAATTCTAAAAAACGCGGGTCAAAGGCAGCTTTGGGTTTTGCGACAATATAGGCCGGGCTCACCATCCCTTCGATTTCAACGGCGCCAATCGCTCCTTGCCATGCACGCATCATGTTAAATGCGATATCGCCCGGCTTTACCCTCTTGTAAGTAGTTTTATCCTCGCTTCGAACCTTTCCCCTAATATTCTCCTCATCGCTTATTTCTTCCGATGAAACGGCCGTATGGATCGAAACGGAAAGAATCGGCAGATCGTCCCTGCCGGGCTCATTTCGCTCTGCAAACAAAGCGTAATTGGACAAGACCTGCCAATGTCCGGGAATATTTCCGATCCAATCAACGCCGCTGTCTTTCATTTCGACATTTGGATCCAGGCCGCGGGTGACAGCTTTGTGAATAAGTATTTGCCTATGTTCGTGCAATAGTTCGATCTGTCTTTCTTTCTGGATGATCGCTTGGTCAATTTGATCAGTTTTGAGCTCTAGAAATTCAGCGATCGCGGTTTGTTCGCGCAGCTCCGGAATCGGCATTTTAACTTCGCGCGCCGAAATTTACCCGGCGTTTACGCAAAAGCCGGGAAGCATCGATAAGCTGAACCTTTCCTTTCCGGTGGGAAGGCTTATTATTCGAGAGAATCCAGATATACGTGGTTATCCCGGTATTATAAAAGAAATTATTCGGCATTTGGACGATCGCTTCGAGCCAATCATTTTCGATAATGCAGCGCCGAATATTGCTCTCACCGCCACCTGCATCGCCCGTAAACAAACTCGATCCGTTATGGACCGACGCGATCCGGCTGCCAAGAGCACTATTCTTCGGGGATTTCATTTTGCTGACCATCTCCATTAGAAAAAGCAGCTGCCCGTCAGAGGAGCGGGGCGTTGCGTCATGCTCTTCTTCGATTTTCCAATAGTTTTTCAGCTTTACCCGGAAGCGCGGGTCAATCACCTCCTTGCCGTCTTTTATATATTTCAGATCGCTCGCCCAGGACTTACCGTAAGGCGGATTGGAAAGCATAAAGTCGAATTTCGTTCCCGCGAATTCGTCGGTTGCCAAGGTGGAACCGACCCTGATATTTTCCGGGTTATTCCCTTTGATCATCATGTCGGCCTTACAAATAGCGTAAGTTTCGTCGTTAACTTCTTTGCCGAACAGGTATACATCACCTTTAGCCCTGATCTCCCCGTCTTCATCTTTGATAAAGTTCTGCGATTCGGTCAGCATCCCACCAGAACCACAGGCGGGGTCGTAAATGGTCATTATCGCCGGCAGAGCGGTTTTTATCGGCTCAAACACTATGTGGGTCATGAGTTCGATCACCTCGCGGGGCGTAAAGTGTTCTCCAGCTTCTTCGTTGTTCTCCTCGTTAAATTTTCGGATTAGCTCCTCAAAGACATAACCCATTCCCAGATTGGTTAAAGGCGGAAGCTTTCGGCCGTCGGAATCCAACTTTACCACCGAAGTAAGGTTTATATCGGGAGATGTAAATTTCTCCAGCACATCAAGCAGAACATCTTTGACTGCCATATGCCTCACTTTGGATTTTAGGTCGAACTTATCAATGATTTCCTTAACGTTCGGTGAAAAACCATTAAGATAATCCTCGAAATTCGATTGAAGTATCTGCTGGCTGTTCGTCGCCGTATCGTAAAGACGCGGGAGTGTCCAGTCGCTGATGTTATAAAAAACATAGCCCGATGCCCGACGCAGGGCACTCTCATCCCATTCGGTTAAGCCAACCTCGTCCCGCTGAAATGCCAATTCTTCCATTACCTGCTCCTTGGTGGACTCCAGCAAAGCGTCTAGACGCCGGAGAACTACCATAGGAAGAATGACATCACGATATTTTCCGCGTACATACACATCGCGCAGGCAGTCATCGGCTATCGACCAGATGAAAGACACAAGTTTATTGTGAAGAGAGGTATCCATAAATGTCGGTTGTTTCCTTATCTTAGACCGGAGAGGTTAAATAATGAAAACTTAGCGGGGCGGTTATAGCTGAATTTGCATACTTCCGTTAAATTAACTGTTCATAACCTTTTGTAAAGTTCGTTAGGGGCGCTGCCGGATCGAACGGATAAACGCGACGAAGTTGCGTGAAGAAGGCAAACCTACGCAAACGATGGGACATTATCAGAACTGAAGATTTACTGATCAGCGACTATCGAAATCCTGTAAGTTGAGTTACTTATAAACCAGCTTCGCGCTAAAATTATTTCGGAGCCGTTTATGTATAAATCGGCGAACTGAAATTGGCGCAACGATAGAGCAAAAGAAAACTTATCGGGTACCAGCCCTTTCTAAAATGGAGAAAACGCGACGAAATGGTTCAACCTAATTCATCAAACTGCGGATTGGAAATTCGTCAAAATCCCGATCATTCTGAATTAAAGCACCGATCCACAACGAATTAGGGCACACGGTTGAAAGTTGTCAATAGAATCGGCGTTGAAGTAACCTGAGGCGGGCCGGTAGCTAATTCCCACGTACGGGGTAAATTCGTCCGGCAGACCCGATCGCTGGAGAAACCACTCGGCAACAAAATTTGAGGGCAGTTCCGTAGCGGTAATCTGATTTTACGGGAGTGCCAAATTTCATCTCTTGTCCTTATCGTGAATGACCACGCCGTCCGCAACGGGAATAACCAGCTCTCCAATCATGTTTAGCTCGATTTCCAGGTCAATATTCCCGTTAATGCGGACCGCTCGGAAACATCTGACGGTTGTAGGTGCCCCGCATGGTCGAAGAGCTGCGCGGCCATTCATGCAGCCTCAGAAGAAGTATCTCTGCTGTTCACGTTCCTTTGCTCCGGTGCAGTAACCACGGAGCGCGAGATGAGCGAATCCGTAATCATTTATCTTTCAACTGCCGCAGCGAAGCTAAGGAAAGGCCGTTTGATTGCATCGGGGACCCCCGTCTTTATTAAACACGCTCGATCGTTAACGAAAACGGTGCCGGATTACTTCAATTTGTTCGGGAACAAACCAATCTTGGAGGCTCGTTCTCACTCTATGAAACAAGGTTTGAGGTGCCTTACCCGGCTGAATGGTCGGAACCTTTCCCATCTTTCTCTTCCGTGAGTGCGTCACTACCGAAGAGCGAACCGATGTCATACCCACAAAAATCATTCCGATGCTGATAAATCCAAAGATCAGTGCTGTTAGATGTGTAAAATTGCCCGTTATGCCGAATCCGGCGGCAATAATCACGATCAAGGCCCACAGTGCAGTATATTGTTTGAGGTTCATAATAATTTCCTCGCTTTACGGGTGATCGGCATTTCCGGCTTACCGGTAATGCCATTGTTTTGTATTTGCAAAGCCTGTGCCCATAGAAAAGTGCCGGTTTTGCTACCTTTCAGCAAAATCGGCACTAGTAAAATTTCGCGGCACCGGATATTTCTGCGAAGTTTTCCGCGGGGTTTATGTCTCTAAGGTAAGAAAGCCGCCGGAACCGGCTTGTCATTTGAAAGACCGAACTGCATCGCCCAGAAGTTCTCCTGCGACCGCAGCTGATACCAAGTGCCGTCTCGAAAAACCGCGAAATCGGTTTTACCGTCGCCGTCATAGTCGGCCGCAACCGGAATATCACTGCCAATGCCAAAATGCGTGGAGAAAAATCCCTCGGCGCTTCGAAGGACGAACCAATCGCCTGCGCGATACACGGCCGGATCGGCTTTAGAATCGCCATCGTAATCGCCTACCGTCGGCGTATCGGATGCAAGGCCGAATTGAACACCGGTAAAGGTGCCGTCCGAGCTTTTCAGCACGAACCAGGTGCCGTCACGGTACACGGCATTGTCGGTTCTTCCATCACCGTCGAAGTCCGCCGGAACCGGTCTGTCCGTATTATTGCCGAATTGAACGGCCTTAAATTCGTCATTCGCCAGGTTCAGAGTAAACCACATACCGCCACGATAGACCGCCGCCTCGGCCCGCCCGTCTCCGCTGTAGTCCGCGGCAACCGGGAGGTCACCCGTCAGGCCGAAGTTTAGCGCGCGAAAACTACCGTCCGAGCTTTGCAGCCAGTACCAGACACCATCGCGGAAGATCGTGATATCCGTCCGCCCGTCACCATCGAAATCGGCGGGCGCGATCTTGTCTCCCGCCAAGCCGAAACGCTCGGCGGTGAATCCCGTTGTCGAGTTTTGTATATACCAATAACTATCCGACGGACGGAATACCGCAATGTCCGCTTTGCCGTCGCCGTCAAAATCGAACGCTGCTCGCCTGGTTTGCTCTCCCCGGATCGCGACGATAAAAGCATCGTCGTGATGCTCCATTCCACCGGCGTTTTGCATTTGAAAGGCCCCGGACGTAACGGGAAAATCGTCGGCGCTGGTATCGCCTGTTATATATGCTGTGCCGTTTCGCGCCACCGCAATACCTCTACCTTCATCGAAGCCGTTTCCGCCCAGATAGGTTGAGTAGACGAGGGCCGTGCCCGTGGGATTCAACTTCGACGCGAATCCATCGAGGAGACCCCCGCCGTAATTCGGCTGGACCGCGTCAAGCACCGGAAAATTGGTGGATTTAGTATCCCCCGTGATATAAGCGTTACCCGCGTTATCAACCGCAATGCCCCAAGCCCGGTCAACGCCCGCCCCACCGACATACGTTGAATAGACGACCGCCGAGCCGTTCGGATTCACTTTTGTCACGAACGCATCGAAGCTGCCCGTTCTCTGAAATGCTCCCGGTGTCGTGGGAAAGTCCTGCGATTCGGTGCTGCCGGCGATATAAGCACTGCCTGCGCTGTCGATCGCGATGGCCTGACCTTGTTCGCGCGCGCAGCCGCCGAGAAAAGTTGAATAGACGAGTGTGTTTCCCGCCGGAGCAAACTTGGTGATAAACGCATCCAGCCCACAACGCTCGGTATCGTATGCCCCGGCAGTGACGGGAAAGTCGGGCGAATATGTATAACCGGTTACGTATGCACTCCCTGCGCCGTCGACCGCGATGCCTTCGCCCCAATCATCGGTCGCGTTAAGGATCTCACCGCCGCCCAGGTAAGTTGAATAAACGAGGGCCGTTCCGGCCGGGTTCATCTTCGTAACGAAACCGTCGTTGTAGCCGCCGCCGTAATTCGGTTGAAAGGCATTGACGACGGGAAACGTGCAGGTTTGGGCGCGGCAAACAGTCCAGCCCGTGATGTAGGCGCTGCCGGAAGAATCCAGGGCTATGGCGCGTCCAAAATCATCAAAATTCCCGCCGAAGCGTGATGAATAAATAAGTGTCGAACCACTCGGGTTAAGTTTCAAAATGAAGGCGTCGAAACCATAAGGCGACGTTTGAAAAGTGCCCGGTGTCGTTGGAAAGTTCGGCGGACCAGACTCACCGGTCACATAGGCGTTGCCCGAAGAATCCACGGCAATTCCGTTACCGATCGCTCCTCCAATGTAGGTCGAGTAGACTATCGCGCTGCCGGCCGCGTTTATTTTGGTGACAAAAGCATCGGTACTGCCGTTATAAGTTGTGTCGAATGCGCCGGTAGTGGTTGGAAAATTCGTTGTGCCCGTGCGGCCTGTTACATATGTGTTGCCGCTCGAATCGACGGCAATGGCGTAACCCTGGTCAAAGCCCGTGCCGCCAAGATAAGTAGAGTAAACGAGGACCGGATCTATGATGAGCGGTTTAGATTGGTCGTACTCACCGATCTCGAACCCCACCCGCCGATCCCGGACCTCCGAATTCGGATTGCGAATCGAATAGGAAGCCGCGATCTCGCGCCGCTCGCCTTCGATCTCCTGGTAAACAATGGGCTTTTGCTGGCTAAGTTCGTCGCCGCCCATATTCAGAATCAGGTCGCCTTCGGCTGAGATGCTTAGATCACTCGCTCCTTCAAAAGCCAGTGCGATATTTTTTGCACCGAGCGCGGAATTTTCCCCGCCCGTCCCGGGCGCCACGATAAAATCATACTCGAGTTGTTTACCGTTTCCGTAAAATACCTGGTCAACGCCGGGATAAACATCCCGGTACAGGACGCGGGAAAAACTCGAAACGCCCGATTTCCAGCCATTCGGATCACTTCCGCTAAAATAATTGCTCTTGCCCACCAGTTCATTCTGCCCTGTCATTTCGGGCCTTTCATTCGCCCCGTCGAGCCGTATTCGCAGGGTTGCTGGCGGCGTTTGAAGGTCATTCCGCCGAAGCGACAACACCGCTTCATTTGGTGTTAAAAACAACGTATAGCCCGGCCCTCGCGAAAGGAATTTGACCTGTTCGTCAGTTTGTCCGGCGTTAACTTCAAATCTGAGAGGCAGTTCGGCAAAATTAGAATTTATCGAATGGGAAGCGATTTCCGGGTTTGTCGTATATTTGTAATCCATCCCGACCGGGGTTCCCAATCCCAGAAACCCGTAGAATATAAAAAAGCCCGCAGCCATCATTATCGACACGCTAAAAAGTTGGATCGTGCCTTTTGTCCTTGAAATTATTTTAATTTTGCTTAACATAAATTTTTTATTATTCCTCACATTTCTTAAAACACCTGCAACTTTGCGCCCAGGCAGGCTAACCGACCATCCTCGCCATTTCCCGCGCGCTAAAACCCCGAAGAAGATCCATCGGTCCTATAAGAGTAATAAGCGTCTTGGTTCCATTCGACTCTTCTATATCGATAACTTCGCCGTGGCTTTCGTCACCTTTGAGATATGCTATTCGGCTGGGATTAACGATATTGTGTGTCTGATGCCGGTCCTTTTTTCCACCGACGGAGATATCGAGCGTAATTTCGTCACCTACCGTCTCCATAGTTAACCCGTTGAGCGGAAGTCCGTGGCTTAATACCTGGTCTCCCATTTCCGGATCCAGGACCTCGACACTGGTCCTCCAATCAAAGCGACGCTTGCTCATACTCTTAAAAAAATTAGCCCAGTCGTTTTTGTTCACTTCAACGTTCATTTTTATCTCCTGTGGCCGATCATGGCCTTTATCTGATTTTATTAACGGAACTCATCACGCGCTCCGTGGTCTTTTGTGCTGCCTCGCCTAACCGGCCGGCGCCTTCCGAAAGAAGGCTGCCTTCTCGGACAGCCTTCTTCCCAAAACCCCTCATTCGATCAAGGTATTAAATGTCATTACTGACATAATTCACCGTACTTTTGCATACAATTGAATTGGTAGAGGAACATTTTTTCGTCTGGCATCCACTTGCCATCTCTTGACGGCATCCATAAAAATGCATCCTTAGCGATCACGCCCTGAGTAGTAACGTCGATCATCGGACTTATGGCATACTGTCCGCCATAGGGTCTCCGAATTTCAGGGTCGATAGGATCGGCCGTTATTAACTCCGACTTCAGGAGCAGCTGAATATCATCGAAAGACCTGATAAGCGGCGTGCCGTCGGTCGCGAACCCGTTCTTTTTACCGAAATAGTCCATCATTTCAAACCCGTCTTGGGCAAAAGCTTTTTCAGTGTAACTAACGATCCGGATCTGCCTCATGCCAAGCGGATTTAGGTTGCTGTCTAAGCCTGAAGATTTCACCCACGAATCGTCTATTAAAGCCGCCTGACGCCCGTTCGTAATAGAATTAAAACTTTTTACATTCGGAACCGGAAATACGTAGATGGGGAAATACTTGGCAAATTCCCGGGTATGGGCCCCGATCCTGTCCGTAGTAAATCCGTCATATTGGAGCTCGCCCAGCGGATACCAAAATGTGAGTCCGCCATATTGGTCATAAGCGGGCATGGTGATGAGAACACGTACCGCCGAATTATTCGGGTTGCTCGTGTAACCAAAAACAGACAGCCCGTCTAACCCGGTACGCCGGACGATTATCGCTTTCGGATTTACACCGTTACTCTCGTAAAACCGGTTAGTGTAGTCATGTGGATTGTTTGTCGTGTCTTCCCATAAGGTCGGGAAACTGCCGTCATCGGATTTCTGCGCGGTCACGTAAAGCGTAGAAAGTAAAGATATTAATACAAATAAAAATACGATCGACCAGGAATGGGATCGGTTGTTGTTTCTTTTCACTATAGTGTCCTCCTATTAAATTTTCCCTGCTTGTTAAACGTACCTATCTTCAATTGACGTACCAGAGGAGCGTAAGCCCGTAAACGGCGTGTTTTGTGGGATATAGAGTAAATGGGTTGTGGCCGGCCTACATTAAACCTGTGAAGTATTTACACGAAACTGCGAACTTTTTCGCAGTAGGTCGAGGGTTTCGTTGGTGTGTGCGATATCGCACCGTTAAATGCATCAGAACGCCGTAAACTCTATGTTTACCCTCTCAGGTTTTGCGGCACATCTTTTGCAAAATTGACGCACGAGAGGAACGCGCTGTTGGCAGGCGGACCAGCATCCGGCATAAGCGACCTCCGCATTTCGTCCGTTGCTGCTGATGACAATATGAGAGGTTTTCCTAATTTTAAGATTCAGCACAAATGCCTCGACTGTAAGCTGCGCTCGAAAGGATTTTTTTGCGATCTGTCCCGCCCTTCTCTCAAAAGTTTCGAATCTCTCAAAATTACAAATGCCTACCCCAAGGGGGCCACGATCTTTGTCGAGGGACAGCCCTCTAACGGGATTTATATGCTATGCCAGGGACGCGTCAAACTTTCCACCTGCTCGCGTGACGGCAAAGTGATTATCCTGCGCATAGCGGAGGCCGGTGAGTTGCTTGGTTTGAGCGCCGTGGTTTCCGACTCGAATTGCGAAGCTACGGCGGAGGTTTTAGAGGCCTGCCAGGTAAACTTTGTCCAAAAGGACGACTTTCTTCGCCTCATTGGGCAGAATGCCGAAGTCGGGTTCAGTGCGCTTAAACAGCTGAGCCACAAATATCACACGGCGTACACGCAGGTTCGCTCGTTTGGATTATCGAATACGGCAACCGATAAACTGGCAAAACTTTTGCTTGATTGGGGTGGATCAGGCAGCAATGGGAACGGGAACAGCAACGGCAACGGCAATATCCATCTTAAGCTTTCCTACACCCATGAAGATATCTCGGAAATGATCGGGACGTCGCGGGAAACCGTCACCCGGATCCTGAAGGATTTCAGGGACCGCAAACTGATAACGCTGAAAGGCTCCGACCTTACTATTCTCGATAAAAAGAAACTTGATGCGACGATAGGCGTCCGGTTAGAGCCCGCATTGTGACCCCTGTCACCTTCCGGCTGTGACGAGCGTCCTACTTTTCATCCATACCCGGGAGCATATTCGCTGTGAACGGCGATGATCCTGGAAATCAAATCGAATCTCGAGTATTTCTCCCCTTTTTTTGCGGACGCCCTTTTTTCCGTGGCGACCTCAGAATCTGCGATATCACCGGCCTGCATCAAACGCACGAAAGAATTTCCGGAAGGCAGCCGCCTTTTCGCGGCAGGGGAAACGCCGCGTTACATATACCGCCTCATTAAGGGCCGAGGGCAGCTGCAATTAAATCCGGAATCAAAAGAGATAAATATTTCCCGGCTAATCGTACCAAACGAGGTCCTGGGTTTTACCGAAGCGATCCTGAACCTGCCCTACCAGACGAACGCCGGCGCTATTACTTCCTGTATTTGCGAATGTATCACCCGCAAGGATCTTGTTGGGTTTCTTCATGAAGAACCGGAGATTTGTTTCCGGCTGGCGCGGCGGTTGGCCGCAAACCTTCAAACCAGCGCCAAAGTCTTTTCTTATCAATAATTCAGTGTTTTTTGTGACGAGTATCACAGACCTTCTTTACGGTGAAATAGGAGAATCTAACCGGCTATAGTTTTACCCTTGATAGCCATCGCGGCTCGTGTGGTGCCGGAGGCAATATTATGGCTTTAAATGGAAGTATAAAAATCGCAGTGCTTGGCACGTTTGTGCTTTTATCCGCTTTATGGCTCATTTCGGGAACCAGCCTGAAGGCTATCGGAAGCAACGAAACCGGTCCCACCGGGACATCCACGCCCGGCCCTACGCCCGACCCGAGTGAATATGTCGGTGCGGAAACCTGCGCTGCCTGTCACGATGCCCAAGCCAATAGTGTCTCCCACACGAAACACGGAAAACTCGAAAAGCTCGAAGCATGGAAAGGCAAGGTCGTCAGCTGCGAAT
>Ga0190272_10000639_pt1 | contig 17780 bp, 13 predicted proteins | sample Popmic504T_FD_133746 | JGI IMG/M metagenome (GOLD analysis project Ga0190272, IMG submission 133746) | Populus adjacent soil microbial communities from riparian zone of Shoshone River, Wyoming, USA - 504 T | ecosystem: Environmental > Terrestrial > Soil > Riparian zone | place: USA: Wyoming... | reverse complement strand
CCATCGACACGCCCGACGGCTCCGGTCAGTGGATCGCGAACCCGGTGTCGACCGCGGCGGCCGGGCGGGCCATGACCGGCCTCGGCCTCGCCCTGACCTTCGTGACCCTCGGGCTGCTGCTGCTGCGGGGTGGGTGCCGCTGGCCGGCACCGCCGTGCTCGCGATCCGCACGTCCGCCTCCGGCCGTCGCCGGGCTGTACTCGCCCACCTCGGGACATGTGTCGTCGGACGGCGTGCCGGTCACCGACATCGACCCGGATCGGGTGGCCGAGCACGTCGTTGCGTCCATCTCGGCCGGGTTGCTTCCATCTCGGCGGGGTGGTGGAGCGGGCACCCAACGACGAACCGGTGGCGGTCGACCACGGCCACTACACGCGGCTGTACCGCATCCAGGCCGATCAGTACGCCGACCGGCCCTGACGACCGAAACGCCGGACACGCGCTACCGAGATGGCGGACACGCGCCGTTCAGCCATGGGTACGCACCCGACCCGACCTGCCGTTGCCGGCCGGGTCGGGTGCGCCGATGGCGTGATACCGCGGACAGGTGCTAGTGGGCGGCGGTGTAGGCCTCGACCACGCGCGACGGAATGCGCCCGCGGTCGGAGATCTGGTGGCCGTTGGCACGGGCCCACGAACGGATGGCCTCCGTCTCGGTGCGGCTGCGCGTGCCGTTCGACGACGGCGACGACGAACCGCGACGGGCCCGGCCACCCATCCGGCGGGCATTGGCGATGAAGCCCGCCAGGGAGTCCCTCAGCTTGGCGCTGTTCGTCTCGTTGAGGTCGATCTCGTACGACACACCGTCGACCGCGAAGTGAACGGTCTCGACCGAGTCTGCTGCGGTGCCATCGATGTCGTCCACGTACTGGACGAGGAGTTGCTGGGCCACGGTGATCGCCTTCCCGAAAATCCAGTAGTTGGCCGTTTCAATGCGGAACAATAACTACACGGAGGGGTCTACGCAAAACGCCACGCCGTTTGAATAACCCCGACGGAGTGTCGTAGCACCCCGTCAACGGGCGCTGACCAGGAGAAACCGGTTCACCCTACGTGTTTCCGGTTGTGCTCCGCCCACGGCACGTGCCGCCCCGACCACACCTTGTGGACCTGGCGCGGGAAGTTGACCGACGGGCCTGTTCCCCGCGCGGGCCCCGGCGGAAGTCCGGGCCTTATCAGAACGGCGGGGCCGCGGCGACGGCGGCGCGGCTGAATGGCCCGCGCCAGCAATCTTCAATGGCGGCCGCCGTCCTCAACCGTACGTATTCGGCGTGACCCGTTTGGCGGGTAGGCGTGCGCGGCGACAGACCGCGCGACAGACTGGCGCCCATGCTCCAGCACAGCGAAGTCGGTACCCGGTTGCCGGCCCGGGATCTCGGCCGGGCAAAAGCGTTCTACGCCGAGAAGCTCGGCATCGAACCTGTTGAGGAACGGCCCGGCGGGCTGCGGTACGAGTGCGGCGGCGGACGATTCTCGCTGTTCCTGTCGGCGGGCGCCGCGTCGGGCGATCACACCCAGATGGCGTGGGAGGTCGACGACATCGAGGCCGTCGTCGGCGAACTGCGCGGCCGCGGCGTGGTGTTCGAGGAGGTCGACGGCCCGGGGATGCGGACCGTCGCCGGCATCGCGGACATCGACGGGAACTACCCGTCGGCCGGCAGCGGTGAGCGGGCCGCGTGGTTCCGCGACAGCGAGGGCAACCTCCTCGGCATCGGCCAGTCCGTCCGCTGACGGGCTGGCGGGGCTGACGGGCTGACGGCCGGGCCGTCGGGCGGCGGCCTCAGTGTCGGCCGAAGACGATCGTCCGGCCGGGGCGCACCTGGCCACCGCGGTAGGTGACGCGGTCGACGACCGCGTGCCCGGCGTCGGTGAGGATGATCGCGTCGCCGGTGTTCGCCAACGGCACGGCGGGGCCGAGGGTGGTCAGGTGCGTCGCCCCTGACGCGAGGGCGCCGGTGAGCGCGTGCGGCCGGCCCGCGGTGTCGGTGAGCGCCCACCCGTCGAGCGTGACCGCGGACGCCGTGGTGTTGAGCAGGGTCACCGTCTCGCGGCCGGCGTCGGCGCCGGTCGGGTCGGGCAGCGCGGCCACGATGAGGACGGAGCCGACCGCGACCGGTGGCGGCGTCGGGCCGGACGACGGGTCCGGGCTGATGACGAAGTCCTCCGGCTGGACGGTGAGCCGCACCTGGTGGCCGGCGCCGCTGACCACGTCGTGCAGGTGGCCGTGCTCGGCGCGGTCGAGCAGGAAGATCCGGTCGTCGCGGTGCACCGGGTCGGCCCGCAGCCAGGCGTCGAGCCCGTCGAAGTCGGGGTGGCCCGCCGCGAGGTAGGGCACGAGGCGGCGGAAGAGCTTGGGCCACATCACCAGTTCGCGCAGCGCCGCGGCGTCCGGCACGTCGGCGGCCGTGGTGGGGTCGGCGGTGGAGCGCGGCCAGATGCCCACCCCGGCGGCGCGGGCCGCGCGGGACAGCCCGGCGAGGTGGGTCCGCAGCTCGGCGGGCAGGGTGGCGTAGAGCGCGGGGTAGGCGTGCCCGCCGGTCACGAGCGCCGCGTTGACGGACCGGTCGACGGCCGGCGGGTCGAGGAACACCTGGGCGCCGTCGGGGGCCTGCGGGTCGCCGGGGTACACGAACCCGATCACCCGCCCGTTGGCGTCGATGCCGTTGGACAGGACGTGGCCGCGGAGCCGGTCGGCGTCGGCGGAGCTGACCTTGTTCGGCAGGTCGGGGAAGAACGTGACGCCGGTGAAGCCGAGCAGGCGCAGCAGCTCGTCGCGGGCGAGGTTCGCGCCGACGAGCTCCTGGTGGGTCTCGGCGAAGTGGGTCTCCAGCGCGTCGATCCCCTCCAGCCGCACGGAGACGCCGCGGGCGCCCAGGTCGGCGGGCACCCCGGACGTGAGGGGCAGCGCCTCGACGAGGGACGGGTTGTCCGGGGCGAACTTGACCGTGTCGCCGTCGGGCTCCGGGCCCTGTCGCGGCAGGTCGGGATAGCGGATGACGAACTCGCCCCGCAGCACCGTGTAGGTCATGGCCGTACTCCTCCGATACCCCCGGGCCGTCCGATACCCCCGGGCCGTCCGATACCCCCGGGCCGTTCGACCCTGATGTCGTGAGGAGGTGGCGCGGGAGCGCGAAATACACCCACTATGGTGACGCGTGTTCCGTCCGTCACGCGCTGTGTCCAGGGGGTGTGCAGTTGGCGGGGGACGATGACGCCGAGGTCAGGGCGCGGGCCCGGCGCGGGGTCCGCGGCTGGGTGCGCGGCATCGGGCACGGCGTCCGGCGAGCCACCCCGTACGGCATCCTCGCGTTCCTGACGGCGTCGGTGGTGGCGCCGATCGCGGCTCCGTCGCTCGGCGCGGACGGCGAGTTCGGCGCGATCCTCGACCAGCTCGGCGCCATGGGCAGCGACCACCTGTCCGGGGTCCTGCGGACCACGGCGGAGCGAATGCGCGACCGCGACGGCGAGCCGACCGCCGACCAGTGGCGCGACGCGGTGGCCGAGGAGCTGCTGGCCCGGCTGGACGCCGCCGACGAGGGCGCACAGGCCCTGCGCGGTGAGATCGCCGAGCTGCTGCGCGCCGTCGGTGCCGTCCGGGTCGCCGTCGACGAGTCCGCGAAGGGCGACGAGGAGCTGCGCCGCCGCGTCGACGAGGCGTTCGCCACGATGGCCGGCTCCCACGACGAGCTGCGCTGGCTGGTGGTCGAGGCGCACCGCGTGCAGACGTCGCTGATCAGGGAGATCCGCGCCGAGCAGCAGGTGCACCTGGACCTCACTCGCTCGCTGGTGACCGACCGGGCGCGCCCGACGGCGCCGGCCGACCCGGACCGTGAGCCCGCCGCGGACCTGCCGTGTCCGTACCCGGGCCTGCGGAACTTCCAGCCGGAGGACGCCGAGTGGTTCCACGGGCGCGACGCCGTGGTCACCCGGCTGCTCGGCCGCCTCACCGAGCAGCTCGACGGGGCGGGTCCGCTGGTGGTGGTCGGGGTGTCCGGCGTCGGCAAGTCGTCCGTGCTGCGGGCCGGGCTCCGGCCGGCGGTGGCGGCGGGACGGCTGACCGGCGACGCCGCGAGCTGGCCGTGGCTCACCCTCACCCCGGGCGCCGCGCCGCTGGACGATCTCGCGGCCCGTACCGCCGCGCTCGGCGGGCTGGACACGATGGCCGCGGTCGAGGAGGTCCGCGCCGGGCCGCACGGGTACGGGGAGGTCGCGGCCCGCACGGCGCGGGCGCTGGGGAGCGCGTCCGGGCGGGCGGTGATCCTCGTGGACCAGTTCGAGGAGCTGTTCACCCTGTGCGCGGACCCGGCCGAGCGGGACGCGTTCGTGACCGCCATGACGAACGCCGCGCCCGCGCTGGTGGTGCTGGCCGTGCGGGCCGACTTCTACCCCCAGTGCACGACGCTGCCCGGCCTGGTGCCGCTGCTGTCCGGCGGCCAGGTGGTCGTCGGCGGGCTGACCGAGGCGGAGCTGCGGGAGGCGGTGCGCGAGCCGGCGGCGCGGGCCGGGCTGGACGTGCAGCCCGAGCTGGTCGACCTGCTGGTCGGCGAGCTCGGCGCCGGCCGCCCCGGCGGGTACGACCCGGGGTCGCTGCCGCTGCTCGCCCACGCCCTGCGGGCCACGTTCGACGAGCGGCAGGGCCGCACCATGACCACCGCCGGGTACGTGCGCACCGGCGGCATCGACGGCGCGGTCCGCGAGTCCGCCGAGGGCATCTACGCCGACCTGGGCGAACCGGCGAGGGCGGCGCTGCGGGCCGCGCTGCTGCGGATGGTCGCGATCGCCGACACCGGCGACGGAGGCACCGCCGTCGTCCGGCGCCGCACCGACCGGGCCGGCATCGACCCCGACGTGCTCGACCGGCTGGTCGCCGCCCGGCTGGTGACCGTCGACCGCACCACCATGCAGATCAGCCACGAGGCGCTGCTGCGTGCCTGGCCGCGGCTCGCCGACTGGGTCGACGCCGACCGGCGCGGACTGCTGATCCGCCAACAGCTCACCGACGCCGCCGACTACTGGGCCGGAGCCGGCGAGGACGACGGCGCCCTGTACCGCGGTGGTCGGCTGCTGGCGGCCACCGAGTGGGCCGCCGGCCGCGCCGACCTCACGCCGGCCGAGTCCCGCTTCCTGACCGCGAGCACGACCGCCGCCGGACGCCGCTCCCGGCTGATGCGGTCGCTGACCTCGGCGCTCGCGCTGCTGCTGGTGGTCGCGGTCGCTGCCGGTCTGGTGGCGTTCCTGCAGCGCAACGACGCCGAGCAGCGCGGCCGGGAGTCGCGGTCGCGCCAGCTTGCCGCGCAGGCGATGCTGTCGTTGAACGCCGACCCGCGGGGCACCATGGTGACCGCGCTGGCCGCGTGGCGGCTCAACCCGACGCCGGACGCGCGCGGGGCGGTGCTGTCCGCGCAGATGGTGGGCTACCAGGGCCAGCTCGGCACCGAGCTCGGCGGGATCAGCGTCGCGGTCGACCCGCAGGCCACCACGCTCGTCGTCGGGGGCGCCGCCGGCCGCATCCGGGTGTGGGACCTCACGACCCGCGAGCCGCTCGGCGTGCGGCTGGAAGGGCACACCGGCCCGCTCAGGTGGGTGGGATTCTCCCCCGACGGCGGCCTGCTGGCCACCGCGGCGATCGACGCCGGCGGGATCAAGGTGTGGGACATGCCGAGCGGACGGCTCCGGCACACCCTGCCCGGCATCGCGGCCGCCGCCTGGAGCCCCGACGGCACAGTGCTCGCCACGGCCGACTTCGCCAGGGACGGCGGTGAGGCCGCGACCATCCGGCTGTGGGAGCCGCGCAGCGGCGCCGCCGTCGGCACCATCGACGCCGGCGACGGACTGGTCACCACCCTGGCCCACAGCGCCGACGGTCGGCTGGCCGCCGGCCGACTGGACCGCGAGACGGACATCTGGCAGGCCATCGACGGCGGGACGCGCCTCGCCACGCTCACCGGCCAGCTGACAGACGCCCAGGAGACGGCCTTCAACCGGGACGGTCTGCTGGCCACCAGCGGTCGGGGCGCCGCCATCCAGCTGTGGGACGCGACCGGCCGGGAGGTCGGCCGAATGAACGACATCGTCGACGACTACGTGATCACCGGGCTCGTCTTCAGCCCCGGCGGCGACCGGCTGTACACGGCTGGTGGTGGGCCAGGGGTCCGCACCTGGAGCGTGCCGGAACGGGCCGAGGCGGCCGAGCTGGTCGGTGAGGAGGGCAACCCGACCGACGTGTCGATCTCCGCCGACGGCCGGACCGTCGTCGCGACCGGGCCGAACAACCCGACGCTGATGTGGAAGCAGAACCGGTCCTGGCTGCCGGCGCTGGGCTCGGGGGCCGTGGTGGACGTGGCCTTCGATCCCACCGGATCCGAGCTGCGTTACGCGGGCGCGGGCGTCGTCCGGACCTGGACGCTGGACAGCGGCGCGTTCGTCGACCTGACCGGCGGCGCGACGCTCGGCAGCATCGCCTCCGCGGCGGACGGCGCCACCGCGGTCGCCCTGGCCGACGGCACGGTTCGGGTGTTCGAGGCCGACGGGCGCGAGCGCGGCACGCTGCCAGCCGAGCCGGGTGGGCTCGGCGACCTCACCTTCTCACCGGACGGCACGCTGCTCGCCGCGACGACCCCGTGGGGATCGGGCATCGACTCGGGCCTCGACGAGGAGCAGCCGGTCAACGCGGTCCACGTGTGGGACGCCGCGACGCTGCGCCCGCTCGGGGTGCTCGACCTCGGCGAGTTCGACCCCGTCGAGATCGCCTTCACCCCGGACTCGTCCGCGATCGTCGCGGCCGCCCTCAAGGCGGACATCGTCGACTTCACCATGCAGCGGCGCAGCATCGCCCGGGTGTGGCGCACCGACGACCTGGCTGGCGAGCGCACCATCGAGCTGGGCGACCAGCAGGTCGTCGCCCTCGCGATCAGCCCGGACGGGAGGACGCTGGCCACCGGCGGCACCGGCCGCACCATCGCGCTGCGCGACCTCGACACCGGCCACCTGCGCACCGAGCTCGGCGCCCACCCCGCCGGGGTCCGCCTGCTCGCCTTTTCCCCGGACGGCTCAACGCTGGCCAGCGGCACCACCGCCGATCCGGTGATCCGGCTGTGGGACCCCGCGACCGGACAGCAGGTGGCCGGCCTCACCGGCCACGTCTCCGCGTCCAACGACCTGGCGTTCGCCCCGGATGGCCGAACCCTCGCCACCGGCAGCACCGACGGCTCGACCGCGGTGTGGAACCTCGACGTCGGCCTCGCGGTGGAGCGCATCTGCCAGGCGCTGGCCGGCGCCGACCTCACGACCGAGTGGGCCGCGCTGGGCCTCGACCCGGACACCCGCCCTTGCTGACTCAGGCGAAGGGGTCGGCCGGGCCGTGCGGCCCCGCCAGCGCCGAGCCGGGAGCGGCCGCGTGCAGGGCGTCGCGATCCGCGACCTCACCACGTTCATCGACGACGTACTCCCCTAAGAACCGTCGGCCCCCTGTTCTGCGCCGTCGTCGCCCGCCTATCGACGTAGGAGATTGCGGCGCGGGCGCCGGTTGGCGTCCACAAATCCGGGTGGCCGGAACTCGGGTCGGCCGCCCGTGATGGCGCAGTCCCAATCAGAGTGGTGAATGAGTCGATGATGCGTGCCGTATAAGAGGGCCAAATTGTCCAATTGTGTTGGTCCGCCGTCGGCCCAGTGTCGAATATGGTGACCGTGACACCAACGGTGTGAACGATCACAGGCCGGGAATGCGCAACCACCGTCCCGCAACACCAATGCCCGACGCAATGCCGTGGGAACGGTGTAACTCGCACGTCCCAGGTCCAGCGGTTCGGACCGGCTGCCGAGCACGGCGGGGATGACCTTGGCGTCGCAGGCGATCCGCCGGGCCGACGCCGCGTCGATCATCCCGACACCGTCCAGAACAGCATGACCGGTCGGACCGAGTGGCGCCGGGCCAGCGCGGTCACGGCGGCCGAACGAGCCACGGCCGACGCCCTCGCCGGCGCAGTGATCGCCCTGGTGAACGATCCCGGCGCGCAGGACCTGAAGTGGCACGGTGACGAGCACGTGGGGTTTCTCGCCGGCCTCGCTGGGGAGACCACCGGTGTCAGCGGCGAGTTGGAACACCTCGACGAGGGCGTCGCCCTGTCGTTCGGCCGCTGACCGTGGGTCGGGGCCGGTGTCGCTGGTGGGGCGTGGCTTGGCGAGTGGGCTGAGTACGGTGGTGAGCAGGGCCGATGCCTCACGGTCGAACTCGCCGCGCAGCACCAGACGGCCGTCGCGCCTGGTGTGCAGGTGGAGTTCGTTGACCGGCTCGGCCAGTTCCCGGTCCTCCGGTGGGGCGCCGTCCTGGTCGAGCCAGGCACGGACCCGGTGTCCGACCTTGGTCAGGGTGCGGGCGTCCATGCTGTGCGCCGCCTCCACCAAGGTCCGCTCCGCCACCTCACGGTCGGCATCCGGGACGTGCAACGGCAGGTCGGACAACGCTCGAGCGATCACGTCCACGTGATCCGCACCCAACACGCCCTCGCGCAGCGCGGCCGCGGTCACCGGCAACGCCGCCGGAACCACTCCACCGCTCACCACCGGCACCTCGGTGACCGCCGCCGCGTGACCGATCCGGCGCCGCGCCTCCGACGGGCTGATCCGCAACACATCCCGCAACAACCCAGCCAGACTCGGATACCCCACCTCGACCGCCACATCGCGATTACCGAGCTCAGCGACCAATTCCAACGACGCCGCGTACTCCCGCCGAATACACTCCTCGTGCGACGCCAGAGCACGCAGCAAATCCTCACTGCTACGCCGCCAATGACCCCCACCGCCCATGATTCATATAGTGTCAATAACGGCACAGCAAGGCGTCACCCACAAGAATGAAAGACACGGCCAGAAAGCCGGCGGCCGACGCAAAAGAACTTCCGGGTACCCATCAATGGCCGCGGAATGCCTCCTCCAGCCACCACGATCCGCTGTTCGCCGTCACCTTGGCGTCCACGACGAGGGGGCGGTCGCGGGGCCCGGCGAGCCAGGCGGCCACGCCGGCCAGGTCCGATGGTGCGCGCACCGTCACGGCGTCGCAGCCGAACCCACGGCCGACGGCTGCGATGTCCGTCGGTGGGAACACCACGGTGTCCAGCGGGTGACCGTCCGGGCCGAAATGGTGCACCTCGGCGCCGTACGCCTCGTCGTCGTAGACCACGACGACCATCGGCAGGCCCAGCCGTACCACGGTGTCGAGTTCGGCGATGCTCATCATCGCTCCGCCGTCGCCGAGCGCGGCCACCGGCAGCCGGTCGGGTCGGGCCAGCGCGGCGCCGATCGCGGTGGCCAGGCCGAGACCGATCGACTGGAACGCCTGGGTGAAGCAGAAGCCCTGCTCGTCGGGCACCGAGAGGTACATGCTCGGGTAGCCCATGAAGTTGCCGGAGTCGATCGCCAGCGTCCGTTCACGCGGCAGCAGGTCGTCCAGCCCGATCGACAGGGTCCGCGGGTCGATCCGGGTGCCGTCGCTCTCGTCGGGGTACGGCAGGTCCCGCCAGCGGCACTCCGCGGCGATGCGCGCGCGCAGGTCATCGGAGCGGTAGCCGGGGTTGACCGCCGCCAGCTCCAGCACGGCCGTGGCGACCACGTCCACGTCGCCGACCACGGCCACGTCGACCGGAACAGTGGCGCCGATCGCGTCGGCCGCCAGGTCCACCTGGACCACCGTGGTGTCCTGGCCGATCAGCGAGCCGTGCCGGGTGGTCCACATGGACAGCGAGCAGCCCCACGCCACGACGAGGTCCGCGTCCCCCATGAGCGACGCGGCCAGCGGGGAGCTGAACCCGCCGCACACGTCGAGGTACCACGGGTTGCCGTTGAACAGCCCCTTGGCGACCGCCGAGGTGGCGATGAGCGCGCCGACGCGGTCGGCCAGCAGCTCCAGCGCGGCGCGGGCGTGCCGGGCACCCCGGCCGGCGAGGAACACGGGCCGCCGCGCGCGCGCCAGGGCGTCGACCAGCTCACCGACGTCGGGCACCGGCACCGAAGACGTCGCCGGCGCGGGGGGCACGGCCATGAACTCCGGTGGGCACGGCGCGGCCTGCACGTCGAGCGGCAGGTTCAGCAGCACCGTCCGCCGCTCCCCGACGGCGCGGCGCAGCGCCCTGGCCGCGTCGGCCACCGCGGTCTCCGGCGATCCGATGCGTTCCGCGACCGCGCCGACGGACTCCACCAGCGCGGACTGGTCGATGCGGAAGTTCGACCGGACCGCGGACGCGGCCGTCTCGGCGGCCAGCACCAGCAGCGGGGTGCGGCTCTTCGCGGCCTCGGTGATGCCGGTGACCGCGTTGGTCAGCCCACACCCCTGGTGCACCGACAGCACGCCGACCCGACCGCTGGTGCGCGCGTAGGCGTCGGCCATGGTGGCCGCGCCGCCCTCGTGCCGCGCCGCCACGTACCGCGCGCCGCCGGCGACCAGCGCGTTCGTCACGTGGAAGTTGCCGCTGCCGACGACGCCGAACACATGGTCGACACCCAGCTCCGCCAGGGCGGTCCCGACCGCCTCGGCCACCCGCGTCACCGCGGCGCCCTCAACGCTCACCGCGGCGCTTCAGCGCTCGCCGAGGTGCTCGACGGGGTGCTCGACGGGGTGCTCGACCAGGGCCAGCACCCGCGCCGGGCTGCCGGAGCCGCCGACGATGGGCAGCGGCCCGGCGATCACCACGGCGCCCCGTACCGGCAGCCGGGCGAGGTTGCGCAGCTGGGTGAGGCCGTACTTGTCCGCCCCCAACAGGAACGAGTGACACGGGAACGGCGGGTCGAAGCTGTGCGCGGCCCCGGCGTCGGTGCCGACCGTCTCCACCCCGAGGCCCAGGATCGGTGACTCCGTCGCCAGCCACTCCACGCACTCCCCCGAGATGCCCGGCGAGTGCGGCCCGGTGTCGTCCGCGTTCAGGAACGCGGCCGCGTCGTCGGCCCGCGCGTCCCACCCGGTGCGGTAGAGCAGCCACCCGCCGCCGGGGAGCGGCCCGTGCTCGGCCTCCCACTCGCGCACATGGTCGATCCGCAGCAGGAAGTCGGGATCCTCCGCGGCCTGCGCCGAGAAGTCGAGCACCACGGCGGGCGCCACCAGCCGAGCCGGCGGCACCTGGCTCACGTCGTCGCCGTCGCGTCCGCTGACCCAGTGGACCGGCGCGTCGAAGTGGGTGCCGGTGTGCTCGCCGGTGACGATGTTGTTCCAGTACCAGGCCGGGCCGCGCTCGTCGTAGCGGCTGATCTCCTGCAACGAGAACGGAACCGTGTTCCCGAACGGCTCGGGCAGCTGCAGGATCGGCGTCGTCTCCGACAGCGGGGCCGTCAGGTCGACGACCTCGATCGAACCGCTCGCAATGCCACCGACGAGCTCCGCCAGCACCGCCATGATCTCCTCCTCGGATCGAGCCACCGCCCGCCGCGCCGACGTGGACCGGTGATCACCAAGACTGTCGACCCGAGTTCCTCCCGCGCAACACCCGATCCGGCAAGCAGGGTCGCGGCCGGGAGCCGGCCGACGCCAGGGCTGGCGGAGCCCAGGCGTCGGCACACCTCTGATGGCACGCATATTCGGTACAGCGGAACGCGGGATGGCGGAAACCGGAACCCCAGGTCAGGCAGTTCCACAACGGGCCGGGCCACAACGTCAACCCGCCCCGGTCCGCTACCGAACAGAACGATGGCCACCCGAATCCCGCTCGTCGGATCAGGGCTTCTTCGCACCCTTCGTGAGCACCGAGGAGAGCGCCGCGACGACCGCCGCACCCACGATGGTGATCGTCGAGATCGCAATGGTGCGAGCATTGCCGTCGAGTTGGATGCTGAGCGCGCTGCCCGGCATCACCAGGCCCCAGGTCGCCGCCGCCAGCAGCGCCGTCACGGTCTCCAGTACCGGCAGTGATGCCTTCCGACGCTGTGCGGAATCGACGCGGGGGGCCTTCTGGCCATAGGCGAACCACACCGCACCAACGGTCAGCGCGAGGAAGAAGCCGTACGCCCACCACCGGAACGGCAGGTAGCCGGTCGCCGCGTCCGCTCCCCCGACGGAGGCGACGACGCCCACCACGGCGGTGTAGACGGCCAGCGTCTCCGTGGGAATGGCGCTGGTCAACGTGTCACGCATTTGCTGTTTCTGCTGACCGCCGCCGTCGTCGTCCGTTGTCGATCGCCGCTTCGTGGTGATCGTCCGGACCTTGGTGGGAGTTACGTCCCTTTCGACGGCAACCTCCGCCAACGAAAGAATGCTCACATCAGCCTCCATCCCACCAGGTGTCAACCGGGTGTGGGCCATTGCAGCGGAATTGTCGCTGTGCCCATAGATCGGCGCCGGAGCGAGCCGCGTTACAACGACGGCCGATCAGTCAGGACGACGCAATGTCAACGACTGGAATCGGCTATGGCCCTGCCCGACGATGTGGAAGTCGATGATGTCGAACGACGCCAGCGCGAACCGTTGGATCTGCTCGTCGGTGCGCCAGGAGAAGAACCGCGGAGGGTCGTGCGTGTCCCCGTCGAGGGGACCCTCGGTGCCGTCGCCGCCGTACACCCCGAGGAAGAACAACCCGCCGGGCCGGAGGGTCGCGCGGATCGTCGCCAGGACGTCCGGCAGGTCGGCGTCGGGCACGTGCAGGAGGCAGTTCAGCGCGTAGGCAGCGTCGAACGACCCGGCGGGGAAGTCCAGGTGCAGGAAGTCCATCACCCTGGCGTCGATGGCCTTCTCCCTGCACCGCAGCACCATCGCCGGTGACAGGTCGGTCGCGACCACGTCCATGCCGTGGTCGCGGAAGAACACGCTGTCCTGCCCGGTGCCGGCGCCGACCTCCAGCAACCGCGTACATCCGTTGTGCCGCAACAACTCCAGGAAAGCGGCGCGCTCCGCCAGTTTCCACGGCGTCTTGCCCCCGCGGTCGCGCATCGCGGCGCCGCCGTCGTACGCCGTGCGGAGCCCCTCGATCACGTCCCGGTACCGCGCGCCCATTCCTCGTCCCCTGTCGTCAGCCGTATCCTTCGACGCAGGATGACACCTCGCCTGTACGACGCGGTCCTCTGCGACATCGACGGTGTGCTGCGGCTGTGGGACCCGCACGACGACCTCGAACAACGGCACGGCCTGGCGGTGGGAACGTTCGCCGCGGCGGCGTTCGCCCCTCCCCTGCTCCGGTCCGCGATCACCGGTGAGATCACCGACGAGCAGTGGCGCTCGGCCATCGCGGCCGGCCTCGCCGACATCTGCGGCTCCGCGGAGCGGGCGCGGGCCGCGGTCGCCGAGTGGTCCTCGGTGATGCCCCGCGTCGACCCCGAGGTCGTCGGCCTGCTGACGCGGCTGCGCGACACGGTCCCGGTGGCGCTGGTGTCCGCGAACTCGGTATGACGGCGCTGCTCTACCGGAGTCCCGAAGGGCTGCGGGCCGCCCTGGCGTAGGCATGATCGGGAGCCCGACGACCTGGCCGAGTTCTCCCGACAAGGGGGTGTGCCGTGGTCAGTCAGTCCGGCACTCTCGCCGGCCACTCGAACGCGTTGGCGAGCCTTTTCTCGAGCTCGCTCCTATCGAGGATCAAGTAGTCGCGCACGGCTGATGAGAACGGTGCCTGATCCCCGGTGTGGCGCTCCATGATGGATTCAAGGCTCACGCCGCGCTGGGACAACTCGACCAGAGCCAACGTGAAGGCATTTCTGGCAGCGCTCTGGAAGCGCTCCCGCTCGACCTCGAGCGCTTCCCTGGACAGGTCGTACACGTCGATCGAGTGTTGCCCCCGTTGGCTTCCGTTGCGCGCCACGACAGTGCCTTTGACGCCGAACTGCAGGTGGTCGGACGGGTTGTCCTGGTATGGATTGAGCAACAACGGCCTCTCGACCAGATCGAGCGCGTCGTTGGCCGCGCCATCGTCTCGGGTGAAAGCGTGCTCCCCGGACACCGGGAACTGGCTCATCTTCCCGTTCGAGCTGTTACACAGCTTGCAGGCCGGGAGAAGGTTGCGCCAGTCGTACGCCAGCCAGTAATAGCCCCGGTGTAGGACCCCGTTCCTCGCAACGGGGCGGACCTGGCCGCCTTCGCTGACCGTGACCGCGCCCTTCGGGCGGTAGTGATCCGCGTCCCCCACGTATCCGCTGACGAAGTACACCTCGCAGTACGCGCACTTTCCGTGGAACACGTTGTCCAGCAGCCATCTCTTGAGTTCGGACCAGACCCTGGTACGGAAGCCGGGCCGCCGGCCGGCTGCGACCTCGTCCACCACCTCCTGGGTGGCGACCTCGGCCTCGGCCGACCATCGGTCCCACCAGGTGCGGTCCTCGCCCGTGAGGCCGTCGGGATCAAACTCGACGCGACGCACTACGGCCTGCCCTCCCGGAGCCGACCGAGGTACAACCGCGCCTCCTGCATCACCCGCTCCTGTTCGTCACTCGACAGATCGCCCAGCCTGCCGACCATCCATTCCTCGACCAGTTCTTCGGCCCGGCGCGCCGTCTGCGTCTCCTGGTGACTCGGGACGACGCCTTCCAGATGTGCGGCAATCTCACGGATGCGTACACCCTGCGTCCTGCTCGGATCGGGGTGCGTCAGCAATTCCCGGTACTCCCGCATGAGTTCGCCGGTGGCGGGATCGCGGCTGGAGTCCAGGTCGAATGCCGGACCGGTGAGGATCTGGTCGGCCCGCCAGCCGCGAAACGACTGCTCGATCCGTTCCACGGTGACCCCGGAACCGGAATGGCGGCGGAGATGGTTCAGCTCGGACGGCTGCAGGTTCCCCACCACCAGTGGCGAGTGCGTCGATGCCACCACCTGCAGGCCGGGCAGGACCTCCCGGAGAATGGGCACGATCCGCGCCTGCCATTCCGGGTGTAGGTGCGCGTCGATCTCGTCGATGAGCACGAGCGCGGGCCGATGGTGCGGGTTCTCGTCGACCCCGTACACCTCGTACAGCCGCTGTACCACCGTGCCCACCCAGTTGATGGCAGAACTCATGCCCTGACTCAGGCGATCGATGGGAACCACGCCGTCGTCGGTCCTGACCAGGACGTCCCAGGTTCGCTGATCGATACCGGCGTAGGCGAAGGAGGAGCCCGGCATCAGACGGCCGATGATGGCGAAGAACGTATCGCGCTGCCCGCCTGCCGACTCCGTTCCCCCACCGCGGACCCGGTTGAGCTCGGAACTGACCGTCGTGTTGACCATCCACTGCTTCAACCGGTCCATGCGATGGTCCAGCCCAGCAGGGTCGATCAGCGGCAACAGATCGTCGACGACGGGTTCGGGCGAGTCGTTGACGGCGGGGCCGGCCGGGTTGCCGCTGGACACGCCCCGCAGCGACGGGAACCCGAGTACGAGCCACGCTGCCGCCTGGACCGGGGTGATCTGCTCGGACTTCACCAGCACTCGATTGCCGTCGCGCACGAGACCGGTCCGGTAGGTGTTGCGGCCAACCCGCAGCTCGACACTGCCCGAGCTGGTGCCGGCACGCAGCAATGACGACGCCCACGGCTCAACCCGTCGGTCGTCACCCGCCATGGCCAGCGCGATCGCTCGCAGGATCGTGGACTTGCCGCAACCGTTGTTGCCCAGCAGGACGTTCCAGCTCCCGGTCAACGGCAGGCTCAGTTCGGCGAACGGACCGATGTTGCGCAACACCACCTCGTCCAGCAGTTCGACGCGTAGGGCGGGACGCGCCGACGCGGAGCGGCCGTGCTCGACCGGCATCGCGCGGACGAACCGTTCGAGTTCCAGTTCGTTCCGTTGAGGGTCGTACTCGAGCATGGTGATACCAAACCGGGAACCCATCCGCTCACGCAGGAGCTCGCCATCACGCTCCGCCGGTATCACTGCGAAATGTCGCCGCACCTGGGTCGACCGGATCCTGAACGAGAAGAAGATCTCCTCGATGTCGGCTGCGGAAAAGCCCAGGAACAGGACCGTTCTGCGTGCGAACAGCGACGACATGAGACGCGGCAACTCTTCGTCGGTCGAGTGCATCAGAAGCTGACGGAGGCCGAAGACGATCGAACTCGGCTCCCGTATGCCGCCGAACAGCTTGAGGAGGAAGAACCTCTCGCCGCGGAGCACACCGATGTCGTGCAGGTCGTCATCGGTGGTCCCGCTGATGACGAGCGGCCGACGGCGGGAGAACACTCGCTCCAACGACTGATCCAGGTTGGTGGTGATCACCCCGGAGAAGGGCACTCCGGCCAGCCGGGAGTAGAGGTCGGGGACCTTCCGGTCCGACACCTCGCGGAGGGCGGAGTGCAGCAGGTGCTGAAACCTCTGGGACCCCAGGCGGGACTCCATGGCTTCGGCCACGTTCGAGGCGTCCACCCGCGTGAGCTGAGCGTGCAGTTCACGCCAAGCCTGCTCGGTGCTCTGTTCCTGCTGTTCCAGAAGCTGATCCAGAACGAGCCGCAACAACTCGTGCTGAGTCGGTAGCCCGGCCCGCTTCGCAAAACCGGCACCGACGAAAAGAATCACGTCTCCCTGGCGGCACAGGTCATACAGCTCGTCGGGCACGCGAAGCGGTGGTAGTGGCGCGGCAGCACGCATACCGCTCGGCGATTCCTTGTCGATCATCGACGCGGGCCGGGTCGATGCCGCTTTCCGCCGGCGTACGAGCTGTGCGGCCGACCAGACGCCGATGGCGAGCACGGACAAGCCAACCGCCAGGACCAACGCCAGGGTGTAGTCCACCTTCAGTTCCTCGCCACGAGCCCGAATCTCCGATCCGAACAGACCCCGAATGCGGCTCCGAACACAGAAGGCCGCGCGTGGGAATCGGCGACGAGGTCCGAAATGTTAGCGCAGGGGGTCGGCCTCGAGCAGGCGGGCGCGTTCGGCGTCCACGTCGTAGGTGGGTTCGGGGAACCGCGGGTCGAGGTCGCGCAGGGTGTCGAGCAGGATGCTCGCGGCGGCCCAGTTGCGGTACCACTTGCGGTCGCCGGGGATGACGTACCAGGGCGCCACGTCGGTGCCGCACCGCTGCAGGGCGTCGGTGTAGGCCTCCGTGTACCTGCTCCACTTCGCCCGCACGGCGAGGTCGCCGGGGTTGTACTTCCAGCGCTTGTTCGGGTCGTCCAGCCGGGCCAGCAGCCGCTCGCGCTGGGTCTCGGGCGAGATGTGCAGGAAGCACTTGACGAGGGTGACGCCGTCGGCCGCGAGTTCGGCCTCGAAGTCGTTGATCTCGGTGTAGCGCTTGCGCCACTGCGCGGCCGGGATCACCCGGTCGACCCGCACCACCAGCACGTCCTCGTAGTGCGACCGGTCGAACACGCCGATCAGGCCGGGCCGCGGCACCTGCCTGCGGACCCGCCACAGGAAGTGGTGTCGCAGCTCGGTGCGGGTCGGTTTCTTGAACGACGCGATGTGCAGGCCCGCCGCGTTGACCAGCCCGGCGACGTGCCGGATGACGCCGCCCTTGCCGGAGGTGTCCATGCCCTGCAGCAGCAGGAGCACGCGCCGCCGACCACCGCCGACCCCCTCGGCGTACAGCGCCTCCTGCAGCCGGTCGAGCTCGGCGCCGATGGTGGCGAGGCTCTTTGTCGCCTTCTTCTTGGACGCCGGACCGGCCGGTTTCGCCGACGGGTCGAGCGCCGCGAGGTCGACCGGCGCGCCGGGCACGAGGCGCAACGCCTCACGCGCCGAACGCTCTTCGCTGCTCACCATGGGTGTCGAGCCTAGATCACGAGATCGCCGCGGCCGCGAGGAGAACGAATCGCGGGTCCGAACGCCTGATCGCGCAACGGATCAACGCTCGGCGCAACGGTGTGCGGATGATTCTGTCACGCTCAGGCCCCTAGCCTTG
>Ga0190272_10000638_pt1 | contig 17800 bp, 15 predicted proteins | sample Popmic504T_FD_133746 | JGI IMG/M metagenome (GOLD analysis project Ga0190272, IMG submission 133746) | Populus adjacent soil microbial communities from riparian zone of Shoshone River, Wyoming, USA - 504 T | ecosystem: Environmental > Terrestrial > Soil > Riparian zone | place: USA: Wyoming... | reverse complement strand
GCTGGCTTTCGGCGTGATGCCCGAGGCTGCCGAAAGCCTGCGCGGGACCCATCCGTTGATCGCGCTGGTGCATCATCCGCTGGCGCTGGAGACCGGAGTTACGCCCGATCAGGCCAAGGCACTGCGCGCGAGCGAGCGCAGGGCGCTTGCCTGCACGCGCGCCGTCATTGCCAACAGCGCCGCGACTGCGCGCGCGCTCGCGGCTGACTACGGTGTCCCAGCCGAGCGCATGACCGTCGCGCCCCCCGGCACAGATCGCGCGCCGCTCGTGCGGCCAAACACCACATCAACTTTGGTAGCCCTCCTCGCCGTCGGTGCCGTCGTACCACGCAAGGGCTACGACCTGCTGATCGAGGCGCTTGCCGGCCTCACCGACCTGCCATGGCGCCTGACCATCGTTGGGGACTGTAGCCGTTCGCCCGAGACCGTCGAACAACTCAAGTCCGCGATAACAATGCATCGTCTCGCGCCGAGGATCACCATCGAGGACGCTGCTCCTGCAGCGCTCTTGGCGGAGCTTTACGCCTTCTCCGACGTTTTCGTCTTGCCCTCCCGCTACGAGGGTTTCGGCATGGCCTACGCGGAAGCGATCGCCCACGGCCTGCCGGTGATCGGCACGACCGCGGGCGCAATCCCCGATACCGTTCCGGCGACTGCCGGCGTCCTGATCCCGCCGGACGATGTGCCGGCGCTGACCGCCGCGCTGCGCCGCCTGATCGAGAACGCCGAAGAACGCGCCGAACTCGCCGCCGGTGCTGCTGCTGCCGCCACGCACCTGCCGACCTGGCAGGACTCGGCGAAATTATTTTCAGCCGCGATGGAGAGGGTCGTATGAGTTTCTCGTCTGGCTGGCTGACGCTGCGCGAGCCTTACGACAGGCGCGCGCGCAACGCGGCAGTGCTCGACGCGGTTGCCGCCTGGGCGGCGGAGCGGCCGTCCGTCGCGGTGGTCGACCTTGCCTGCGGGCTTGGATCGACGCTGCGGGCCGTATCCGAGCGGCTGCCGAAGCGCCAAAGCTGGCGGCTTGTCGACAACGATCTGAGCCTGCTGGCGCGTGCCGGCGCGCTCGCCAAGCCGCCCGATCTGACCGTCACGCCCGTACCGGTCGACCTCGCTCGCGATCTTGAGGCGGCGCTGGACGGGCCGGTCGAACTGGTCACCACCTCGGCGCTGCTCGATCTCGTGTCGCACGACTGGCTCGACAGGCTGGTCACCGAAGCAGCAGCACGGCGGCTGCCGGTCTATGCGGCGCTCAGCTATGACGGCCTGGCGACGCTCGACCCGGCCGATCCGCTCGATTCCGCCGTGATCGATGCGGTCAATCAGCACCAGCGCGGCGACAAAGGCTTCGGCCCTGCGCTCGGTCCGGAGGCGGCTGCCACCGCCCCGAGCGGATTCGAGGCGATCGGCTACACGGTCACACAGGGCGCGTCGGACTGGGTGTTCGGGCCGAAGGATGCCGAAATCCAGACCGAAGTGCTCACCGGATGGGCAGTGGCTGCGCGCGAAATCGGCGAGGCCTCGATCGGCGACATCATCAACTGGCTCGCCCGCCGGCGCGATCACATCGCGGCCGGCCGCTCATCCATGCGCGTCGGTCACGTCGACTTTTTCGCCCGGCCGATGGCAACGCGCTGAGCCGAAAGATCGCAGTCGAGCAGTACTTCCTCGCCGATCAGATGCGCGCGCATCGGCGCGCGCAGCGCCTGGTCGGCGGTCTGGATCGGCTTGAGGGTGATACCGGCCTGACCCGAGCCCAGCATGGTCGGCGCGACCATCACGTGCAGCCGGTCCAGGCAACCTGCTGCAATAAAACGTGACACCGTATGCGCGCCCCCTTCGATGAGGATGCGGGCAAGGCCGCGTTCGGCCAGCGCGCCAAGAATCGCAGCCGGCGCGACCTCTCCACCCGGCGCCGGAACCTCAACAATTTCAACGTTCGAGCTCAACCTTGGCCGCACGCCCTCGGCCGTGATGACGAGGCGGCGGATGCCATCGTCGTCCAATACCCGGGCGTTCGGCGACAGCCGCCCCTTTGGATCGAGCACGATCCGCGCCGGGCTCGGTCCGGCGACGCGGCGCACGGTCAGCAACGGATCGTCCGCGACGGCGGTGCCGATGCCCACCAGGACCGCGTCGACCAGCGCCCGCAGGCGATGCAGATGCGCCAGTCCGGCCGGACCGTTGATATACTTGGAGTGCCCGGTCACCGTCGCGATACGGCCGTCGATCGATTGCCCGATCTGCCCGACCACCACGAGGTGGTCGACCGCGCTCCGGCGCAGCGGACCGAACCTGTCTTCCCAGGGCTGGGGCAGGGGGTCCAAAGAGGTTCGAAATTTGCTTGGAACCTGAAACCAGCGTTCGGCGTTGCCACCCGGATCATCAGGCTCGTCCTGATGTGTCATGTCTTCGCATGAGCCTTTACTAGAGACGGAAAGACCCGAGCGACCAATCTCATGATCTTCGGTGATTAACGGCCGTTCATGGAGCGGGGACTTCATCCTGCCACACTAATCTGATACGCAGAACCTTGAAGGCCGAAGAACAGCAGACGGAATAACAGTGTAGTTCACGGTTTTCACCCTATCATATGGAATCCTCAAGCAACATGAGTAAAACGAAAAACGGGAACGGACACGCGGGAAGCGTGGTGTTCGGTTCACCGGATCGCGTGCTGGTCAAGCGTGCACTCGCCGAGTTCCGCAGCGGTCGGCCAGTCGTCTTCTCGTCACAGCCCGCAAAGTTCCTTCTCGCGCTTCCGGTCGATGGCCTCGACGCGGCGCGTCTGCATGCCTTCGAACATCTTTGCGCACCCGCGACGCCTCGACTGGTCGTGACGGCGCGGCGCGCGCGCGCTCTCGGAGTGGAATCACCGGGCCCCCTCGCGCTTAAGCTTGCGAAGGGGATCGGCGCGGATGCGATCTTTTCGCTGGTCGCCGACGCGGATCCGGATGAAGCCGTAGAGCCCGATGGCCCGGCAGACGAACGCGCAGCGGCTTCGATCGAGCTTGCCAAGATCGCACATCGGCTGCCCGCGCTGTTGGTTGCCGACATCGATTCACCGGCCAACGCAATGATCGAGCCAGCCCTGGTTGTCGTCGCGGCCGAGGCGGTGATCAAATTTCGCCGCGAAGACGTTCACTCGCTCGAGATCGCGGGCGACGCCAAGGTCCCGCTTCAGGGTGGACTCTCGACGCGCTTCGTCGTGTTCCGCGATGCGGTCGGCGGCGGCTCCGCGGCCGTCATCGTTGGCCAGCCGGATTTCTCCAAGCCGGTGCCGGTGCGTCTGCATTCCGCGTGTCTCACCGGCGACGTGTTCGGGTCGAGCCGTTGCGACTGCGGCGATCAGCTGCGCATCGCGCTCAAGCGCCTGAATGAAGAAGGCGGCGGCGTCATTCTGTATCTCGAACAGGAAGGCCGCGGCCTCGGGCTCGCCAACAAGATGCGTGCCTATGCGTTGCAGGATGCCGGCCTCGATACGGTCGACGCCAACACGACGCTCGGCTTCGATGACGACGAGCGCGATTACGGCATCGCGGCGCAAATGCTTCATAAACTTGGCTGCACGCGCATCTATCTGATGACGAACAATCCTGCGAAGCTCGACGGTCTCAAAGGGCTTGGCATCGAGATCGTCGGACGCAAGCCGTTGCACGCGCCGATCAACGCGCACAATCGCCGCTACATGACCGCGAAGGCGATGCGCGCCGGTCACAAGCTCGATCATCTGATGGCGGCGATCTCCGCCGAGGCGGGCGAGGTGCAGACGGTCGTCCGCGCCGCCGAGGAAGTCCGCTAGACAGCTTTCGTGGTTTGACGTGGATCGGCGCGATGGCGGGTCAGACCGTCACGCGCCGATCGGCTTTCGAACGGGCACCATCGCAACAATGAGGCCCCGCGCGTTGTGGGCGAACCCGTTCCGGTTCCAAGCTTTCCCAATGCGTAAACACACTGCTAACCATAATTCTGGCCGTTCGCATCGGCGCTCCGGTTTTCATCGTTTGTAGAGCGTGCCCGCAGTAAGCAAGAACTCTGTGCTCTGGAGCGGGCGTCGTATTTTCTTGTGGACCATTGGGCCGGCTTGAATGTCGTTCGAGGTCAACACTCTTTTTCTTCTGACGATCGACGTTGAGGCGATTCTTGGCCTGCTGCTGCTGCTCGTTTGGGTGCAGAACACGCGCGTCCATGCTGTCGCCTGGTGGGCCAGCGCACACCTGATGCGCGCCACGTCGGTGATGCTGTACGGTCTGTACGGGTCGGTACCGGATCTCATTTCGATCGATTTGCCCAACGTGATCCTGTTCTCCTCGTTCGGCGTGACCTGGAACGGCGCCCGCGTTTTCAACGGCCGCGCGGCGCTCCCGGGATCGCTGATCGCCGGCGCCGGCGTGTGGCTCGTCGTGTCCCAGTGGCCCGGATTCGAACCGGGTTCAGAAGTGCGCGGCCAACTCTCCGCGATGATCATCGCCGGCTATACCTGGCTCACGGCTTATGAGTTCTGGCGCGCGCGCAACGAGCCGCTCGTGTCGCGCTGGCCCGCCATCGTGCTGTTCGTCGCCCACGGTTCGATGTTCCTGCTGCGCACGCCGCTCAACGCGCTGCTGCACGGTAAGGAAACCGACAACATCCTGTCGAGCGCGTGGATCAGCGTGCTCAGTCTCGAAGCCTTCCTGATGACGATCGCGACCGCTTTCATTCTGCTGGCGATGTCGAAGGAGCGCACCGAGCTGCGCCACAAGACCGCCGCGATGATCGATCCGCTGACGGGTTTGCTCAATCGCCGCGCCTTCCTGGCTGACGCCGAGGCGCTGCTGCAACAGCAGATCGCGCGCGACCGCCCGATCGCCGTGCTGCTGATCGATCTGGATCACTTCAAGTCCATCAATGACCGCTTCGGGCATGCGGTCGGCGACAAGGTTTTGCAGATTTTCGCGAATACCGCGCGGGCGAGCCTGCGCCAGACCGATCTCGTTGGACGCTTGGGCGGTGAGGAATTCACCGTGGTGCTGGCCGATGCCAGCATGGACAACGCGTATCTGGTGGCCGATCGCCTGCGCAAGGCATTCGCCGCCGCGGCTGCCGTTGCCGACGGCGAGCCGCTGTATGCGACCGCGAGCGTCGGTGTGTCCGTGATCGTCGATCCGCGCCAGGATCTCACCAAGTTGATCACACTCGCCGATCAGGCGCTGTATCTCGCAAAGGCGCGCGGGCGCAATCGCGTCGAGGTCGCACCGATCGAAGTCGCGGGTGCCGAGGCGCCGCGGCGGCCAACGCTCGTTCACACCGCAGAGCGGACTGCCGCCTGATCGTTCACGTGCTCGGGTTGCAGGCGCGCCAGACTTTCGCGGGCGTCGCCGGCATATCGATACTCACCCCGCGCCCCTCCGGGATCGCATTGGCGATCGCGTTCATGATCGCGGCGAGCGAGCCGGTGGTGCCGGCTTCGCCCACACCCTTCACGCCGAGCGGATTCGTCGTGGCCGGAACATTGTGTCCGGAATCGACGATCGGCGGCATGTCGGCTGCGCGCGGCATTGCGTAATCCATGAACGTGCCGGTCACGAGCTGGCCATTGCCGTCGTCGTAGACGGCGTTCTCCATCAGCGCCTGCCCGATGCCCTGCGCCAGCGCGCCGACCAACTGCCCCTCGACGATCGTGTGATCGAGCACGACGCCCGCATCGTCCACGGCCGCATAGGCGACGATCTCGACGACGCCTGTGTCCGGATCGATCTCGACCTCGGCGATGTGGCAGCCGTTCGGGAAGGTCTGCGGCGTGTCGACCGTCGCCTTGGTGTCGAGGCTGTCGCCGTTCTGCTGCGCCTGCGCCGCCACCTCGAACAGCGGCACGCGCCGGTCCGTGCCGACCACTTCGAAATGCCCGTCGCGATACGAAATGTCGGCGTCGGCGGCTTCCAGCATGCCGGCCGCGATCGGCTTCGCCTTTTCCAGCATCAGGTCCACGGCGCGATAGAGCGCGCTGCCGACCGTCATCGTGGAGCGCGAGCCCACGGAAGGATTACCCTTCAGGTCCAGGTCCGTATCGCCGTGCCGGTGCACGATCTGCGCGGCCGGGATGCCGAGCTTCGCGCCGACCAGCCGCGGATAGACCGTGGCGTGGCCCTGGCCGGTGTTTTGCACGCCGATCCCGAGCACGAGCTTGCGGTCCCCGGGAAACAACAGAGAGGCGCTTTCGGTCGGCAGCGCGCCGGCGTGTTCGAGAAAGCATGAGACGCCGATGCCGCGCAGCTTCTTGCGCCTGAACGAGTCGCGGCGGCGCTTCTTGAACTCCGCGTAGTGCGCAAGCGCGAGCGCCTTGTCGAGGATCGGCGCGAAATCGCCGGAATCGTAGGTGGTACCGACCGCGGTCTTGAACGGGATATGCTTGCGCGCGATCAGGTTGCGCCGCCGCAGGCGGACCGGATCGATGCCGCTGACGCGCGCGGCTTCTTCCACCAGCCGCTCCAGCGCGTAGTTCGCCTCCGGCCGCCCGGCGCCGCGATAGGGCCCGGTCGGTACCGTATTCGTGAACACGCATTGCACGCCGACATCGATGCGCGAGATGGCGTACATGCCGGGCAGGCAGCGCGAAAAGTTCATGGTTTGGATGTTCGCGCCCGGAATGCCGATGTAGGCCCCCATCGCGGCGATGTGCCTGACGCGCAGCGCCAGGAACTTGCCTTTCGCGTCGAGCGCAAGCTCCATCCCGGTGATCGTGTCGCGCGCATGCTGGTCGCTCAGGAACGCTTCCGAGCGCGTCGACATCCACGCGACCGGACGGCCGGTCAGCTTGGCGGCGATCAGCAGCGCGGGATATTCCGGATAGGCGAGCGTCTTCACGCCGAACGCGCCACCCACGTCCTCGGTGATGACGCGCATCTTCTCGCGCGGCAGTCCCATCATGGCGATGAGCTGCTCGCGCTGCGGATAGGCGCCCTGCGAGCAGCAGCGCAGCGTATAGAAATCCTTTGCAGCGTCGTAGTGCGCCTGCGCGCCGCGCGGCTCCATGCTGGCGACGACGAGGCGCTGGTTGCGCACGGACACCTTGGCGACGTGGGCGGCTTGCCCGAACGCTTCGTCGATCGCGCGCAGCCTGGCTTCGTCGTTCGGGACCGGGCCGGGCCAGTCGAGCGCGATATTGCCGGGCGCGTCGGGGTAAAGTTGCGGCGCGCCCGCGGCGATCGCCGTGCGCAAATCCGCGACCGCGGGAACTTCCTCGTAACCGACCGCGACCAGTTCGGCCGCGTCCTGTGCCTGCCCCTGCGTTTCGGCCACGACCAGCGCGACCGCCTCGCCCGCATACATCACGCGCTCGCCCGCCAACGCGGGGCGGAATGGCTTGACCAGCGTCTTGCCGTCGCGGCCGACCAGCGGCGGATGCACCGAGGTCGAGCCGACGCCCGCCGCCTCCATCTCCTTGTGCGTCAGGACCGCGACCACGCCGGGGGCCGCGCGCGCCGCCTCGACGTCGATCGCCGTGATGCGTGCATGCGCATACGGCGAGCGTACGAATACCGCATGAGCCTGGTTCGGCTGCGGCGCATCTTCCACGAAGCACCCACGCCCGCGAAGGAGTGCATCGTCTTCGACGCGCGGCTCAAAATGGTGTTCGTGCTTGTCGGCAGAGTGATCCACGCGGGCGGCCTCCATGCTGGCCTGCCAGTCATACCGCGCGGTCGAGTAACATCAATGGGGTGACGAAGGCCTTAGCCTTTCACACCGGGAAAATCAGGCCGTTATTCGGGAACGACTGCCGTCGCCTCGATCTCGATTTTGGCGGCTTTCTCGACCAGGCCAACAACCTGCACCACCGCCATCGCGGGATAGTATGTGCCGATCGTCTCGCGATAGGCGCGGCCCAGATCCCTGAGACTCGCCCGATACTCGTCGAGATCGGTCACGTACCAGGTCAGCCGCACGAGATGCTCGGGTCCGGCGCCGCCTTCGCCGAGAATTTTCAGGATGTTGGAAAACGTCTGCCGCGCCTGGCCGGCGAAGGTTTCGGGAAAATTGCCCATCACGTCCCAGCCGACCACGCCGCCTGTGACCACGACCCGGCCCTTGGCGGTCATGCCGTTGGCGTAACCCTGCGGGCGTGGCCAGCCCTGCGGCAGCAAGGTGCGCGGGAGCTCATCGTCTTCGGGCGGCTTGACGAACAGTGTTGGTTTTCGTGCCATGGTCCTGATCCCTACGAGGCGAGTTTTCGCTGCGCCTGTTCGGCGGCCTGTCGGCGCAGTTCGAAGCGTTGCAGCTTGCCGGTCTGCGTCTTCGGCAGTTCGGCAACGAACTCGACCGCGCGCGGATACTTGTACGGTGCGATGTTCGCCTTCACGTAATCCTGCAGCGTGCGCGTCATCGCGGCATCGCCGTTGTGGCCGGCGCGCAGCACCACGTAGGCCTTGACGATTTGCCCGCGCTCTTCGTCGGGGACGCCGACCACGCCGCATTCGGCGACCGCCGGATGCAGCAGCAGCGCGGATTCGACCTCCGGACCTGCGATGTTGTACCCGGCCGAGATGATCATGTCGTCGGAGCGCGCCTGGTACCAGAAGTACCCTTCCTCATCCATCAGGTACGTGTCGCCGGTGACGTTCCAGCCGTTCTGCACGTATTTGGTCTGCCTGCTGTCTGCGAGATAGCGGCAGCCGGTCGGGCCGCGCACCGCGAGGTAACCCACGGTACCGGCTGCACACTCGCGGCCGCCATCGTCGATCACCTTCGCGTCGTAACCCGGCACGGCCTTGCCGGTCGATCCGGCGCGGATCTCGTTTTCCGGCGCGCCGATGAAGATATGCATCATCTCGGTCGCGCCGATGCCGTCGAGGATCTTCATGCCGGTCGCCGCGTGCCACGCGTCGAATGTGGCCTTCGGCAGCATCTCGCCGGCCGAGACGCATTTGCGCAGCGAGGAAATGTCATGGTCGGCAAGCTTGCCGAGCATCGCCCGGTACGCGGTCGGCGCCGTGAAGCAGATCGTGGCTTTGTGTTTCGCGATGGCCGGTAGCAGCACCTCAGGGGGCGCGGCCTCAAGCTGGATCGTTGCCGCACCGATGCGGAATGGGAACAGCACATGACCGCCGAGCCCGAACGTGAAGGCGAGGGGAGCCGAGCCAATGAAACGGTCATCGCGGTTCGGCTGCAGCACGTACTTCGAATAGCTGTCGGCGCTGGCCAGCATGTCGCGCTGGAAATGCATCGTGCCCTTCGGCTCGCCGGTGGTGCCCGAGGTGAACGCGATCAGGCAGACGTCGTCGGCGGCGGTGTCGCAGGCGGTGAAATTCCCATAGCCAGGTCGCGCCATCAGATCTTCGAGCTGGCCGTCACCCCAATAAACGATGCGCTCGAGTTCGCGCGCGAGCGGCCTTGTTTTCTCCATCTCGTCGAACAATCGTGTATCGCACAGCGCGAGCTTGATTCCGGCTTTCGCCACCGCGTACGACAGCTCCTTGGCACGGAGCAGCGGCATGGTGGCGACCGTAACCCCGCCCGCCTTGATGGTCGCCAAATGGCAGGCAATCGCCATTGGCGAATTCGGCGCGCGCAGCAGCACGCGGTTGCCCGGCACGAGCCCGAGGTCTCGCGTCAGCACATTGGCGATGCGGTTGATGCGCGCGGCAAGCTGCGCGTAGGTCCAGGTCTCGTAGGGTGACATGATTGCGATGCGGTCGCCGTCGCCGCGCGCCGCCCATTTGTCGACGAACTCGGTTACGCAGTTGAGCCGCTCCGGATACTGCAGCTCCGGCAGCGTGAAACGAAACTCCGGCCATTGTTCGCGCGGCGGCAGATTGTCCCGCGTGAAGGTATCGACATGTCCCGATTGGATCATGACGTGCTCCATCATTCCGCCGCCAGCGCGGGCTTCGCCGGGCGGTTCTTCAAGGCCTCGCGTGCGATGACGATCTTCTGCACCTCGGTCGCGCCTTCGTAGATACGCAGCGCGCGGATCTCGCGATAAAGCTCCTCGACCTTCTCGCCCTTGGTGACGCCGCGCCCGCCATGCAACTGCACGGCCCGGTCGATCACGTGCTGCGCGGCCTCGGTTGCGAACATTTTCGCCATCGCGGCTTCACGCGTGACGCGCGCCGCGCCCAAACCTGTTCGACCAACATCCTTGGTCCAGGCGGCGCGATAGACCAGCAGCGCAGCGGCATCGACCTCAGTCGCCGAGTCGGCGATTGTCGCTTGCGTCATCTGCAACTCGCCGAGCGGCGCGCCGAACAGGTTCCGCGTTGCCGCCTGCTCGACGGTTTCATGCAGCGCACGGCGCGCGAAGCCGAGCGCGGCGGCGCCGACCGTTGCGCGGAAAATATCCAGCGTCGCCATCGCGACCTTGAAACCTTCGCCTCCCGCGCCGAGCCGGTTGCTCACCGGAACGCGGCAGGCATCGAACTTCAGCGTGGCGAGCGGATGCGGTGCAATCACATCGATGCGCTCCGCAACGCTCAAGCCCGGCGTATCTGCATCGACCATGAAGGCCGAGAGACCCTTCGCGCCCGGGCCTTCGCCAGTGCGTGCGAACACCACGTAATGATCGGCGATGCCGCCGTTGGAGATCCAGGTCTTCGTGCCGTCGATGCGCACATGCGCATTGCCGTCGGGCGTCGCGGTCGTCGCCATTGCGGCGACATCGGAGCCGGCCTCCGGCTCGGACAGCGCGAAGGCCGCGATTGTCTTGCCGTCGCGCACCGGCGGCAGATAGCGCGCTTTCAGTTCCCCCGTGCCGTAGAGCGAGATCGAGCCGGTGCCGAGCCCCTGCATCGCGACCGCAAAGTCCGCGAGCCCGTCGCGGAACGCCAGAATCTCGCGCGCGATGCAGAGCGTGCGGACATCGAGTTTCGCATGCAGCCCGCCATACTCGGCCGGCACGCACGCCCTGAAGAACCCGGCCTTGCCAAGCGCTGCGACACGCGCGCGGCACGCCTCATCCACGTCGCCATGCGGCAGGCCGGGCAACGTCGCGTCGGCCCAGCGCGTGAGTTCATCCGCGAAGCGGCGGTGATGCTCCTCGAAGAACGGCCAACTAAGCGTCTCGGCGAGCGACATCAGTTGCCCTCGAACACCGGCTTCTGCTTCGCGGCGAACGCGCGAAATGCGCGCGCGAAATCCTCCGTCTCCATGCACAACGCCTGCGCGACCGCCTCCGCCTCGATCGCCTGCTCGACCGACATCGCCCACTCCATCTCCAGCATGCGCTTGGTCATGGCGTTGGCAAACGTTGGTCCGTCGGCGAATTCCTGCGCCAGCTTGGTCGCCTCGGCGAGCACCGCATCGGGCGCCGCGATCCGGTTGAAGAAGCCCCAGCGCTCGGCTTCCTCGCCGCTCATCGAGCGGCCGGTGTAGAGCAGTTCCGATGCACGGCCCTGGCCGATGATGCGCGGCAGGATCGCGCACGCCCCCATGTCGCAGCCCGCGAGCCCGACGCGATTGAACAAGAACGCGACCTTGGCCTTGGCGGTGCCGATACGCAGGTCCGACGCCATCGCGAGGATCGCGCCTGCGCCCGCGCACACGCCGTCGATTGCCGCGACGATCGGCTGCGGGCATTGGTGCATCGCCTTCACGGCCTCGCCGGTCATGCGGGTGAATTCGAGCAGCTCGACCGTGTTCATCTCGACCAGCGGGCCGATGATCTCGAACACGTCGCCGCCCGAGCAGAAGTTGCCGCCTTCGCCGGTGATGACGAAGGCCTTCACGATCTTGTCCTTCGCGGCGGCGCGGAAAATGTTTGCGATCTCGGCGTAGCTCTCGAAGGTGAGGGGGTTTTTCTTGTCCGGCCGGTTGAGCGTTAGCGTCGCGACCTTGCCGTGGACGGTCAGGTGCACGTGCTGCGCCTTGTAGTCCGAAAGTGGGAGCGTGACGGGGTTCGCGATCATGCGGCACCCCGTTCGGCGTTGCGCGCGGACGCCTTGGTCTTCGCCAGCAGGGTCATCAAGTGCTCGATCTCCGTGGCATCGAGCCCGGCGAAAATCTCCGCGATCCAGTCTTCATGCGTGCGCGCCATGGTGCGGAACACGCGGCGGCCTTCCGCCGTGAGGCTGACGATCTGCGCGCGGCGATCCTTCGGCGCGGCACGGCGGTCGAGCAGGCCCTGCTCGACGAGGCGCTCGGCCAGTCCCGTCACGTTGCCGTTCGATACCATCATGCGCCGGGATAATTCGCCAAGCGTCATTCCGTTCGGCGCCTTGTCGAGCTGCGCCATCAGGTCGAAGCGCGGCAGGGTCACGTCGAAGGTGTCGCGCAGCCGCCGGCGGACCTCGCCCTCGATCAGCGTCGTGCACGTGAGCAGCCGCAGCCACAGCCGCAGCTCGGCCTCGTGATCGGCCGGACGCTCGGCGACCTTGGTCTCGGAGTCGAGCGGGATGACGCGATCGTCCATCAGATCTCTCCGCCCGCGACGGTGAGCGTCGTACCGGTGATCGCGCTCGCACCGGGCGAACACAGGAACAGCACCGCAGCCGCCACTTCATCCGGCGTGATCAGCCTGCCGATCGGCTTGTCCTTGAGCATGTCGGCAACCGCCTGCCCTTCGCTGCGCCCGGTTTTGGCTGTGACGAAGTCGATTGCCGCGCCGACCAGATCGGTGTCCGTGTAGCCCGGGCACACGGCATTCACCGTGACGCCACTCTTGACCGTCTCCTGCGCCAGTGCGCGCACGAAGCCGACGACAGCGTGCTTCGCGGCGCAATACGCCGTCACGTAGGCATAGCCCTTCAGGCCGGCTACCGAGGAATTGACCACGATGCGGCCGAAGCCGCGTTTGGTCATGTCGCCGAGCACCGCGCGCGTCGCGTGCACCACGCCCATGACATTGAGGTCGAACATGCGGCGGAACTGCGCGGCGTCCGCTTTCAGGAACGGCGTGCTTTCGCCCGTGCCGGCATTTGCGATCAGGATGTCGACCGGGCCGCGCTCGCCGACGGCCTGTCTCACCGCGGCATTGACCGCGCTCTCGTCCGTGACATCCGCCACCACGTGGCCCTTGGCGTGTCCGGCGCCGACCGCATCCTTGAGCGCGGCTTCCTGCCGCCCCAGCACCGTGACGGACGCGCCGGCTCCGCTAAGCGATGCCGCGATCGCCCGGCCGATGCCGCGCCCGCCGCCGGTCACCAGAGCATGCCGTCCATCGAGGATTGCCATGAAGCCGCTTCCGCCGGCCGCGTCCACGCGGCGGCCCAATTACTTTAGGCTTAAAATTTCAAGGCTTCAAGCAGTTGGGGCGAAGCTTCAGGACTTGCCCGGCGCCTTGCGGGCCTGCCGCTCCTCGCGCGCCCGCTTGAGCGGCGCAAGCCGTTCGCGCAGGGTCTCCATCGCGGCGATCTTCTCGCCGAACGAGCGGCGCGCGAGCTCGCGCCGCCCCTCGGTCTTGCGCGCAAGGATGTCGGAGATGTCGGGGTATGGAGGTGTCTTCTTCATCGTCATTGATCTAGGCTGCAAGGGTCTACGATGCCAGTGCGAACGCAGAACGCGCTCCACGGCGGCCTCAGCTTGTGGCGGTCGAGAACGGCGCACAACGCCGCTATGTCGACCGCCTTTTCCTCAATGAACTGCGCGATTCGAACGAAGTCTTTGGTCCGGCCGACACGCAAGGCAACCGCGACGAGATGCTCGGGACGCAGAACGCGGGTGGTCACGGTATCGCCGCCCATCCGGATGTCGACCTGTTCGGCGCTGGCGAGCGCTTCGGCATCGAGGTCGTCCGCGACGGGAAGGAACTGCACCGCCCATCCCGCTATCACCACCCCTTCCTTCCGGAACTCCTCGTACCCTTTTCGCTTGAGCCAAGCCAGAACAGGGGCGAGCGTGATGAGCCCCGACCTTGAGGTCCCGGCCAGGTTTTCGAACGAGACCAGGATATCCAGGTCTTCCGTCACGGTCGGCGCAACGTAATTATAGGCCGCAACAGCGCCCGCGATGGCATAGCGTCCGATGGCGCCATCGGCCTCCATCGCATTGATCACGTCCAACGTCTGCTTCATCCCCATTGACGCAAGCCTAGCATTCCACACGCCGTCGAGGTTGCCCTATTGCGGACCAATTGCTTTAAGCTTAAAATAATTATTCGACGGAGGCAGCATGAAAGTCGACGTGATCGGCGGCGGTCCGGCCGGACTGTACTTCGCGATCCTGGCGAAGAAGGCCTGGCCGCAGATGCGGCTCACCGTCTACGAGCGCAACCGGGCGGATGACACGTTCGGCTTCGGCGTGGTGTTCTCCGACGAGACGCTCGAGACCTTCGAGAAATACGACCTCGAAAGCTACCGGGCAATCACGGCGAACTTCGCCTACTGGGACGACATCGAGATACACCACAAAGGCACGGTGCATCGCGTCGGCGGCAACGGGTTCTGTGGCTGCGCTCGCGTGACACTGTTGAAGCTCTTGCATGAACGCGCCCGCGCGCTCGGCGTCGAGTTGAAATTCCAGACCGAATACGATTTCGACACGGCGAGCGACGCCGACCTGGTCGTGGCGGCGGACGGCATCAATTCGCGCATCCGCGAGAAGCATGCCGCGGCGTTCCGCCCGAGCGTCGATCTGCGCCCGAACAAGTTTGCCTGGATGGGTTCGACGCGTCCGTTCGATGCCTTCACGTTCTTCTTCAAGGAAACCGAGCACGGCATCTTTATCGCGCACTGCTATCAATACGAGCCCGGGCAATCGACCTGGGTGATGGAGACCGACCCTGAGACGTTCGCGCGCGCGGGGCTCGACAAGCTTGATGAGGCCGCGTCAGCGCGTTTCCTCGAAGGCGTATTCGCCAAGGAACTGGAGGGCCACAAGCTCATCATCAACCGCTCGCTCTGGCGCAGCTTCCCGACCATCCGCTGCGAAAGCTGGACGCACGATAACATCGTGCTGATCGGCGACGCCAAGGCGACGGCGCATTTCTCCATCGGCTCCGGCACCAAGCTTGCGATGGAAGACGCGATCGCGCTGTTCAACGCCTTCAAGGCGACTGGCGGCACCACAGGCAAGTCTACGCAGCCTGCGGAAACAAAATTGCACGTGAAGCGCGCGCTCGCCCATTACGAAACCGAGCGCCGCCTGGAAGTCGAGAAGACCCAGCATTCGGCCGACGTGTCGCTCGTCTGGTTCGAGCACCTGCGCCGGTTCTGGGATATGGACCCGACGCGCTTCGCGTTTGGCCTGATGACGCGCTCCAAGGCGATCACCTACGACAACCTTGCACTGCGCGCGCCCGAGTTCATCGCCGAAGTGGACAAGCTCGTGGCGCGCGATGTGCGCAATCAGGGCTTCGATGCCGACCTTGCGAAGCCCGCCGTGCCGATGTTCCAGCCGTTCCGGCTGCGCGGCATGACGTTGAACAATCGCGTCGTCGTCTCGCCGATGGATCAGTATTCGGCGCAAGACGGCATGCCGACCGACTGGCATCTCGTGCATCTCGGCAGCCGGGCCACCGGCGGCGGCGGATTGATCTTCACCGAGATGGTCTGCGTCTCGGCGGATGCGCGCATCACGCTCGGCTGCACCGGCCTCTACAACGACGCGCAGGAAGCCGCGTACCGGCGCATCGTCGATTTCGTGCATGCCAACTCGGCGGCGAAGTTCTGTCTCCAGCTCGGCCACGCGGGGCGCAAGGGCGCCACCAAATTGATGTGGGAGGGCATCGACCAGCCGCTGCCGGAAGGCGCGTGGCCGATCGTCTCGGCTTCGCCGATCCCGTACTATCCGCACAGCCAGGTCCCGCGCGAGATGACGCGCGCCGGCATGGATCGCGTCATCGCCGATTTCGTGCAGGCCGCCGAGCGCGGCAACCGCGCCGGCTTCGACATGCTGGAACTGCACTGCGCGCACGGTTATCTGCTCGCCAGCTTCATCTCGCCGCTGACCAACAAGCGCACCGACGAATACGGCGGCACGCTGGAAAACCGCCTGCGCTTCCCCACCGAAGTTTTTCGCGCGCTGCGCAAGGCGTGGCCGGACGAAAAGCCGATGTCGGTGCGTATCTCGGCGACCGACTGGGAGGACGGCGGCCTGACCGGCGACGACGCAGTCACGGTCGCGCGCGCCTTCGCGGACGCCGGAGTCGATCTGATCGACGTGTCGACCGGTCAAACCACGCCGGACGCCGACCCGATCTACGGCCGCATGTTCCAGCTGCCGTTTTCGGACCAGATTCGCAACGAGGCGGGGCTTGCCACCATGTGCGTCGGCGCGATCACCAGCGCGGATCAGATCAACACCATCGTGGCGGCGGGCCGCGCCGACCTCGTGGCGCTGGCGCGCCCGCATCTGGTCGACCCGTTCTTCACCATGAAGGCGGCGGCGTGGTACGGCGCGACGGACATCCACTGCCCGCCGCAATATCTGCCCGGCCGCGACCAGATCTTCCGCAACTCGGTGCGCGACCGCGCCGACCTCACCGAGCTCAAGCGCAAGGCGAAGCCGAAAGGCCACGCGACGCCCGGCTGGAAGCAGGCGGCGGAGTGACTTTCAGCGGCGAATAGCGAATGGTGAGTAGCGAATAGTGAGTAGCGAATAGTGAGTAGCGAATAGTTGAACAAATCTACTCGCTATTCTCTGACTTACACCTGCAAATATCTCGTCTTCACACTCGCATCCGCCGCGAGCGCCGCCGAGTTGCCTGTCCACACCACGTGGCCCTTCTCGATCACCACATGGCGGTCGGCAATTCTTGTCAGCGCATCGAGGTGCTTGTCGACCAGCAGGATCGCCTGCCCCTCGCGCTTGAGCCTGGCGAGACACGCCCAGATTTCGCCGCGGATCAGCGGCGCCAGGCCCTCGGTCGCCTCGTCCAGAATCAGCAGCTTCGGATTGGTCATCAGCGCGCGGCCGATCGCCAGCATCTGCTGTTCGCCGCCGGACAACTGATTGCCCATGTTGGCGCGCCGTTCGGCGAGGCGGGGAAAGAACTCGTAGACGCGCGCCAGCGTCCAGCGCGCCGTGCCATGCCGTGCCGCCGCGGTTGCGACCAGGTTCTCCTCCACCGACAGCGTCGGAAATACCTGCCGTCCTTCGGGCACCAGGCCGAGTCCGCGTTGCGCGATGCGGTAGGGCGGTCGCCCGAGCAACGCTTCGCCCTCAAAGCGCGCGGTGCCGCCACGCGCCGGCAGGAGGCCCATCAGGGTGCGGATCGTGGTGGTCTTGCCCATCCCGTTACGGCCGAGCAGCGTTACGACCTCACCCGCGCCGACGGAAAAACTCACGTCGAACAGCACCTGCGCGGGGCCGTAGCCGGCTTGCAGTTTTTCGACGGCGAGCATCACTCCATCTCCTCGCCGAGATAGGCGGTGACGACGGCCGGGTCGGCGCGCACCTGCGCGGGCGGACCGCTCGCCAGAATGCGGCCGTAGATCAGCACCGAGATGCGATCCGCGAGCGCGAACACAGCCGTCATGTCGTGCTCGACCAGCACCATCGGGAAGCGCCCTTTCAGGGAGCGCAACACCGCGACCAGCCGTTCGGTTTCGTCGTGGCCGGTGCCGGCCATCGGCTCGTCGAGCAGCAAAAGCTTCGGCTCCATCGCGAGCGCGATGGCGAGTTCGAGCGCGCGCTTCTCGCCATGCGAGAGCTCGCCGGCCGGCGCGTCCGCGCGCTCGGCAAGGCCAACTTGGCCGAGAGCAGCCATTGCGGGGGCATTCAACTCCTCTTCGTCCGCCGCGCTGCCAAAAAACCGGAAGCTCGTGCCGCGCCGCGCCTGGACGGCGAGCGCGACATTCTCCAGAACCGAAAATCGCGGCAGGATGGAGGTGATCTGGAACGAGCGCGCGAGTCCGCGCTGCGCACGTGCCGCGACCGGCATGGTCGTGACATC
>Ga0190272_10000637_pt1 | contig 17808 bp, 16 predicted proteins | sample Popmic504T_FD_133746 | JGI IMG/M metagenome (GOLD analysis project Ga0190272, IMG submission 133746) | Populus adjacent soil microbial communities from riparian zone of Shoshone River, Wyoming, USA - 504 T | ecosystem: Environmental > Terrestrial > Soil > Riparian zone | place: USA: Wyoming... | reverse complement strand
CGCGCACTGAGGGTGATGACTGGGCTTGGGGTGGACTCGAAGATTTACCTGATGGTCAAGCCGCCGTTCCTGACCGACGGCGAGGCGGTGGCCGACGTCGTGCGGTCGGTCAACTACCTGACCGGGCTCGGCGTGCGGGGGATGACGCTGTGTCCGACCCGGGTGTCGCGGAACACGGTGGCGTGGGAACTGTGGCAGGCCGGTCAGTACTCGCCGCCGAACCTGTGGACGGTGGTGGAGGCCATCCGCCGGGTTCATGAGCAGCTTGCGGTGCGGGTGGCGTGCGTGAATCTGCGAGGGACGGACTTCGAGTCGGTGTTCCCGGACGCCTGCCCGCAGTGTGCGGACCGGGTGGTGGACGCGCTGATGCGATTCGGGGAGACCGGTGATCCGACCGACCTGCCCGAGGACTGCGCCTGCCGGCCACGGCTTGACGTGGCAGAGCTCAATCACGCGGTCATCACCGCGCGGGCGGTGCAGCAGATGAACGTCCTGGAGCGGGTGGGTGTCTGAGCGGGTGGTGACGCCCGCCGCTGGCGGGTTACCCCCGTGGTACCCGTCGGGAGGCTTCGACGAGGACCCGTTGGGCGTCATGGATCGGGCGCACCACCGCCACGGGCCGGTGTTCCGGATGACGGTTGACGGGGCCGAGACGGTGCTGGTGGGCACTGGGGCGGGCCTGGGTGAGCTGTTCGCTGCCGAGCGCGGCCACCTGGAGGTGCTCAACACCGCGCTCGTTCACGACCTGTTCGGCCAGGCCGTGTTCAATCTCGCCGGCGACGGGCACGCCGAGGCCCGGCGCCGGCTGCGTACCGCTCTGTCTGGCCGAGCGCTGTCCGGCTATGTTGCGCCCCTGCTGGACATCAGCGCCCCGATGTCGATCCGGTGGGCGGAGCAAGGCGTCGTGGACCTGCACGCGGCAGCGCGGGAGCTGACCCTGGCGATGAGCGCCCGCGTCCTATTGGGCATAGGTCCCGGCGAGGCCGACGCGGACGAGTTCGCTGCGGACTTCGGGCGGTTCGTCGCAGCCACCGACCTGCAGCCGGGATGGCGCCGGTTCACGGTAGCCCCGTATTGGACGGGGCGCAGGGCTCGACGGCGGCTGCACGCCCTGTTCTCCCGCCGGGCGGCCCCGACCGGAACGGGTGTGGACCCGAGCTCGGCGCTGCCGGGTTTGGCTGCCGCGTTCGAAAACGCATCGGATGAAGTGGGGCCGCTGGCCGACCATCTGCTGGCGCTGCTGATCGCGGCGCGGGAGACGACGGCGAGCCAGGTCACCTGGTGCCTGATCGAGCTGACTTGTCACCGTGAGGACGCTGAGCTCGCGGCCCAGGAGGCGCACGCCGCCATGACGGAGCCGGGGTTGCTGGTGCGCCGGGACGCCCTGCCGGTCCTACGGGCGGTGCTCGCTGAGACCCAGCGCATGCACTCGCCGAACCTGCTGTCCATGCGGAAGGTGGTGTGCCCGATCGAGTTGGGCGGCTATCGCGTCCCGACCGGGATGAGGGTGGCCTACTCCCCGTCGGCGGGGCACTTCGATCCCGAGGTGTTTCCTCAACCGCACGTGTTTCAGCCAGGCCGGTTCCTGGCAGGGTCGACCCCTGGGGCGAGGCTGTGGGCGTTCGGCGGCGGTGCGCACGCCTGCCTGGGCCGGCCGCTCGCCGAACTGATGACCGTGACCGCGGTGGCGTGCGCCTTGCACCGGGGCCTACCTCGGCTGCCTGGGGCCTTACCCAGCCAACTCCGCTACCGGCCCGCAAAAGCGCCCCTCGGCGCCGTGCCGTTCGTCCTCGATCCTCAGGAACCTGCCCCGTGACCCGCACTCCGCCCGAGGCGCTCGCCGTTCTGCGGCGGGTGGCCGCCCATCATGAGACCGGCCGGCAGCGGCTGCACCTGGTGCCGAGCGAGAACGGGCTGTCGCTCGCCGCCCGCGTGCCACACTTGATGGAGGCAGCCATCCGCTACGCCTTTCCCGGCCCCGACGGCGGAGGGGAGAACTGGGCCTGGCCGGGGCGGCAGGACCTGGTCAACATCGAGCGGGCTGCGGCCGTACAGCTCGGCACGCAGTTGGGTGCGCGGCACGTGAACCTCAAGCCCGTGTCCGGGGTGTCGGCGTTGACAGTGGCACTCTCGGCGTTGGCCCGCCCGGGGGATGCGGTGTTCAACTTGGCGGAGCGGGACGGCGGGCACGGCTCGACCCGCTTCATCGGCACCCGCCTGGGGCTGCTGATGGAGGACCTGCCGGTCGACCCCGCCACCTGCACGCTCGACCTGGATGCTCTCGCGCAGCAGCTCGACGGCTGTCCCCGGCCGGAGCTGGTGTACCTGGACGCGTTCATGTGCCTGTTCCCCATGGACCTGACCGGGCTGCGGGACGTCGTCGGCCCCGAGACGGTGATCCACTACGACGCCTCCCACACCCTTGGCCTCATTGCTGGCGGTGCGTGGCAGAACCCACTCGCAGAGGGGGCGGACAGCCTCGGCGGCTCCACTCACAAGACCTACCCGGGCCCGCACAAGGGGCTCCTGGCCACCAATGACGCAGAACTTGCTGACCGATTGAACGAGCACGCCTCGCACTTCGTCTCCCACCACCATCCAGCAGACGTTGTCGCCCTCGCGGTGGCAGCCGCCGAGATGGACGCGCGCGGCGCCACGTACGCACACACTACGGTCGCCAACGCGCGCCGCCTCGGCACGGCGCTGGCCGAGCGCGGGTTCACGGTGTGCGGCGAGAAGGGTGGGTTCACCGACTGCCATCAACTATGGATCGACATCGCGCCGCTGATGGACGCAGAAGCGGCGTCCCGGCGGATGGTCGAGGCGGGCATCGTCATCAACGCGATCCCCCTGCCGCACGTATCCGCTCCCGCGGGGCTGCGCTTGGGCATGCAGGAGGTGTCCTGGGCGGGGATGGGCGAAGCCGAGATGGACGAGCTCGCCGAGATTTTCACCGCCGTGCTGCGCGACGGCCAGGACTCTCGCGCCGTCGCAGTGCGGACCCAGGCGCTGGTGGAGGTGCACCGGCCGGCCGATGACGACGAGCAGGCTCTGCGCACGGCCCTCGCCGCCGTCGGCGTGGAGGACGCGGTGTGATCCCGGACCAGATCCCGGCCAAGGGCGTTTTCCTCGGCCCCGTGCACACGATGGACACGTTCGAGATCCACCCGGACTGCCGACACTTCGCGGGCGGGATGCCCTGTCGGCACTGGCGGCCATGCCACGGCTGCCCGCACCACGACCCTGTCGACTACCGGGTGCTGATCGTGATGCTTGGCCTGCTCGGGGACATGCTCATCGCCTCCCCACTGCCCGCGCGAATTCGCGCCGAGCGGCCCGGAGCGCACATCACCTGGCTGGTGGACGAGGCGTGCGCCCCGATCCCGCGGATGAACCCGTACGTCGACGAGGTCCTCGTCCACGACTGGGAAGCCGTAGCCCAGCTGCCGTCCCGCCGCTTCGACGCCGTCTACTCCTTCGAACGGACCCCCTCCGCGGCGGCCCTGGTCGACCGCATTGACGCCGGACACAAGGCCGGGCTCGCCTTCGGCGGCCCCCACCACTCCCTCTATCCGATGGGAGAAGCCGCTATCCAGTTCTTCCGGCAGAATACCTGGAACGACTACCGCACCATCACGAACACCCAGACCTGGACGGAGCTGTACTTCGCCGTCGCCGGATACGAGTACGCGGGCGAACCATACGTCGTTGAGGTACCGGAAGCCGCTCAACGGCGCGTGGCAGGGCTGCTCGGGGAGCGGACCGGCCCGCGGGTGTGCCTGAACCTGGGCGGGTCGCTGCCAACGAAGCTGTGGCCCGAGCGGCACTGGGCTGAACTCGCCGACGCTCTGCTCGACCACGGCACCCAGTTGGCCGTCCTCGGAGGCCCCACCGACCGTCAGGCGTGCGAGACCCTGGTGCGGCATGTACGGATGCGTGGCGCCGACGAGACGTGTGTGAGGTACGCCCCGCTCAGCCTGGAGGAAGCCGCCGCACTGCCGAGCCTCGTCAACATAGTGGTGACCGGTGACTCCTTCGGCTTCCACCTCGCCCTCGCGCACGAGAAGCCGGCCGTGCTGCTGCTCGGGCCGAGCAGCAGCGCCGAGGTGATCCCCAAGCATGTCCAGCACGTGACCGCATTGCGGTCCACACTGCCGTGCTCGCCATGCGCCCACCAAGTCGCCTGCGGCGGAGTCGGCGGCTGCATGGACACGATCGACCCGGCGGACGTCCTCAAAGCGACCCTCGACCATCTGACCACCGCCTGAACCCACCACCGCCTCGGGCCGGCGGCCATCGAGAGAAGGACGGAACACCACATTGGGAATCGTGCTGGGGCTGGGCGGCCCGTACTACCACGACGCCTCTGCCTGCTTGGTCATCGACGGCCGGATCGTCGCCTTCGCCGAGGAGGAGCGGTTCTCCCGCCGCAAGCACCACAAGGACTCCCGGTCCTGCACAGTCGCCGCGGCGTACTGCCTCGCCGAGGCCGGCATCAGCCTGGCCGAGGTGGACGAGATCGCGATCGCGTTCAACCCCACCTGGCCCGAGCCGAGCGAGACCTACACGGACGCCGAGCTGATCGCCGAGCTTCTCGATCCCGCCCAGTTCGGCCACCACCTGCCGAGACAGCTCACCGTCATCGAGCACCATCTCGCGCACGCCGCGTCCGCGTTCCACCCTTCTGGGTTCGACGAGGCCGCTGTGCTGGTGGTCGACGGGTCCGGCGACGGCATCTCCACCACCCTTGCCCACGGCACCACAAACGGCCTCAAGGTCCTGCGGCAGTGGCCGTTCTCTCAGAGCGTCGGCTGGTTCTACGAGACCGTTGCCGAGCACCTCGGGCTGGGCGACTGGACCAGCTCCGGCAAGCTGATGGGGCTGGCCGGCTACGGCAACCCCGACCGATACACGCTGGGATTCCTCAGCCCCCAGCCGGGCGGTTACCACCTGGACCTGTCCCGCTGGGGTATCCGTCCCGACGAGCAGGTCGACGACCAGTACACCGACCTGTGCTATTACAGCCGCCTGAAGACCGCGTACGCTGCGGCCTACACCGACCTCGGCATCCCGCCCCACCGCCGCGTCCACGCCTACGACCCGGGCAGCGGCCGTGCCGTGCCCGACACCGGCTTTCGCCCCGAGCACGCCGACCTCGCCGCCGCCGCGCAGCACCTGCTGGAGCAGTGCCTGATCGAACTGGCGCGCGAAGCCCTCACCGCTACTGGGGCCACACGCCTGTGTGTGGCCGGCGGCGTCGGCCTGAACTGCTCTGCCAACGGACGCCTCGCCGCCCTGCCTGGCGTGGACGAGCTGTTCGTCCAGCCTGCCGCAGGGGACGCCGGCTGCGCCATCGGCGCGGCGCTTGAGGTTGCGCTGCGGCGCGGCGACCTTGCGCTGCCTGGCCAAGTAATGACCACCGCCGCCCTTGGCCCCGCCTTCGACGCGGCGACCATCAGCGCGGTTCTGACCGACTTCGGCTTGGCCTTCCGCGACCACGGTGACGACCTTCCCGCCGTGGTCGCAGGGCACCTGGCGCTGGGCCACACCGTCGGCTGGTTCCAAGGCCGTATGGAAGCCGGCCCCCGCGCCCTCGGACGGCGCAGCATCCTCGCCGACGCGCACCGCACCCAGACCCGCGACCACATCAACCGCCACGTCAAGCACCGGGAGGAGTGGCGGCCACTGGCCCCCGTCCTTCTGGAGGAGGCCGCGCCCGACCTGATCGGCACCAGCACACCGCACCCGTTCATGATTGTCGCCCGGTCGGCCACCGAGGCCGCTCGGGAACTGATCCCCGCGGCCGTGCACACCGACGGCACGCTGCGTCCGCAGACCGTCGCCTACGACGCCGCCGACCCGTACGCGCGGATGCTCGCGTCGTTCGCCGAGCAGACCGGCCGCCCGCCCGCGTTGCTGAACACCTCCTTCAACCACGAGGCCGAGCCGATCGTGTGCACCCCCCGTGATGCGGTCGCGACCTTCGCCGCGAGCCCGCTGCACGCGCTCGCCATGGGGCCGTTTCTCGTCCGCAAGGATAGGCCGAGCTGGCCGTCCGGCACGCTGCGCGTGCGAGAAACACTGCCCAGTCATGACCGATACGTTGTGGTCCGGCCCCGGCCATCATCCGCATCCAGCGAACAGGACCCGAATTCACGATGACCAGCACTGCCCCCGACCTGTCCGCCGTCAACCGGCTGCGTGCCGAGCATGGTCCGGCGCTCACTCTCGGCTCCGACTGCGACCTGCCCGACGACCTCGTGGTTGAGATCGACACCGGCGCCCACCTGACGATTGGCGACCGGGTCTCCGTTCGTCGCGGGTCCACCATCCAGGTCCACCGCGGCGCCACGGTTGTCATCGGCAACGATGTCGCTATCGGAGAGCACACCTTCATCTCCGCCATGGTCGGCATCCGCCTCGGTGACGGTGCGGCCCTGTCGAACATGGTCGACCTGCACGACCACAACCATCGCGTGCGCTCCGCCGACAACGTGCCCACTGGGCAGCTCGTGCCGTGGGCGTCGGGGTTCGAGGCCGCGCCGATCATCGTCGAGCCGGGCGCGATCCTCTCCAACAAGGTCACGGTCACCGGCGGCGTGCGGATCGGGGCGAACGCCCTGGTCGGCGCGAACGCGGTCGTTACTCGCAGCATCGCCCCCGACACGGTCGCGGCGGGTGTCCCAGCCGGCGTCCGCCGCAGTTTCGACGGCGCTCCCGTGGAGGGCGAGGATCGGCGCACCCTGACCGTCGGGTTCTTCGGCACGAGCATCATGGAGCACCTCGAAGCGTTCAACGCGCAGATGACCACCCAGGCCGACCTGCCCGAGATAGGCTCCAAGGTCACCGTCGAGGGCTGGCACCAGCGTGGGTGGGTACACCGGCTGGTGCTGTCGCTGCGCGCCGCCCGCCCGTACGTGAGCTTCAACGTCCGCAACCACGGCGAAGGCGGAGCCAACAGCCGGGATGTCGCCTCCCTCGTCGAAGCCGATCGGGCGACCAACGGCGTCGACTATGACCTGGTGTTCCTCGGCTGCGGCATCAACGATGTCTGGCGCCGTTTTCAGAACCGCATGAGCGAAGCAGTCGACATCGACGAGTACACCCGACACCTGAACGCCATGCTGGAGAAGCTGACCGGCTACTCCCGCCAGGTCGTCGTCATCAGCGAGACCCCCTTCGGACCCATCGAGGCTCCCGAAGTTGTTGTCGAGATGAACGCCGAGATCGCCCGGTACAACACGGCCGCCCAACGGGCCGCTGCCGCGCACGGCGCGCTGTTTCTGGACGTGTGCACCCCGTTCACCGCAGTCGCACGCCACCTGCCCACCGGCGACGAGACGAACGGTGTGTGGAGCGACGGCGTCCACCTCAGCGAACTCGGAGACACCGTGCTGCTCCAGCACGCCGAGCGACTTCTCGCCGAGCACCGGGTCATCGACCAACTCCTGAACTACCCGCTCCTGGAACGGGACCGCGCCCAGGCCGCATACGGGCCGCTGTTCGCCCAGTGCCGGCCCATGGACGGCTGAGCTGCTGGGGTGCCGGGGTGCCGGGGTGCAGCACAGGTCGGTCATCGCTGGCACCCCGGCAACCGTCCCGCCCTTGCCTGTCATGCCCATTCCTTCGAGGAGTTGACCGTGACCACGTTGGGCCGCGCGCACATTCAGGCGCTCGCCACCGCGCTACCCCTGCTCGACACCGACCGTCTTCAAGCATGGGGGCGCGCCCTCGCCGACCGGCTGCCCGCAGGCGGGCGGCTGCTGGTCGCGGGCAACGGCGGCAGCGCGGCCGAGGCCCAGCATCTGACCTCCGAACTTGTGGGCCGCTTCCGTGCAGAGCGGGCGCCGCTGTCCGCCATCGCGCTGCACGCGGACTCCTCCTCGGTGACCGCCATCGTCAACGACTACGGCGCCGAGGAGGTCTTCGCCCGGCAGGTGCGCGCGCACGGTCGGCCCGGCGACGTGCTGCTGCTCCTGTCGTCCTCCGGCTCCAGCCCCAATGTGCTCGCCGCCGCCCGCGCCGGCCGGGAACTCGCCCTGGACGTCTGGGCGCTGAGCGGCCCTGCACCGAACCCGCTCGCCGAAGCCAGCGATCAGGCAGTGTGCGTGGACGCCGAGCAGGTCGCGACCGTCCAGGAATGCCACCTGGTGGCCGTGCACGTGCTGTGCGCGGCCCTCGACACCCACATCACCACGCCGTCCGAAAAGGAGGACCTGGACAGCGGGCGGCGGCTTGTGGTGGTCGGGGATGTGCTGCTGGATCGCGACATCATCGGTACCGTCGATCGGCTATCACCCGAGGCCCCGGTACCGGTCGTCAGTGACACCCTCGCCGTCGACCGGCCGGGCGGCGCCGGACTGGCTGCCATCCTCGCCGCTCGAGAGCCAGGCTGGCGCATCACCCTGGTCGGCGGTATGGGCCAGGACGCCTCGGGCGCACGGGTCCGCGAACTGCTCCACGAGGCCGGAGTCGAGGTCATCGACCTCGCCACCGACGGCACCACCCCGGTCAAGACCCGTGTCCGCGCTGCCGACCGCACCCTGCTCCGCTACGACACGACGCACGCCCCGCTGCGCCTCGGCCCGCTCCCGGACAGAGCCCGCTCCCGACTGGCCGAGGCCGCGGCCGTGGTGGTGTGTGACTACGGGCGCGGCATCACCGCCCATGACGAACTGCGGTGGGCTCTGACGGACGCTGCCCGCCGCCGCCCGCTGGTGTGGGATCCGCACCCCAAGGGCGCCGCCCCGGTACCGGGAACAGCCTTAGCCGTCCCGAACGCGGATGAAGCCCTGGTCCTGTCCGGCGCCGCCGGGCCCCAGGACCTCGCCGGAGACACGGCTCGCGCCATACGGCTGCTCGCCGAGTGGCCGGTTAAGCAGGTTGCCATCACCAGGGGCCGCGCAGGCGCGGTCCTGGTCGCCCACCCCGACGCCCACCCTCTGGTCGTCCCTGCCCGGCCGACCGGCTGCGACAGCTGCGGGGCCGGTGACCAGTTGGCCGTCACCGCGGCGATCATGCTCGGTGCCGGACGGCTGCCGTCTCACGCCGTGGCCGCAGCCGTCGAGGCCGCGACCGCCTACGTTCATGCGGGCGGCCCCTCTGGCCTCCGCGACCCGCAGCCCGCCCAGACCTCCGGCCCGCTGGAGCTGGCCGCGCAGGTTCGGGCACGCGGCGGGAAGGTTGTGGGCGCTGGCGGTTGCTTTGACCTCCTCCACGCCGGGCACCTCTCCCTCCTGGCCCAGGCGCGTCGCCTCGGTGACGTCCTGGTGGTATGCATCAACAGCGACGGCTCCGTCCGACGGCTCAAAGGGGAGGACCGGCCGGTCGTCGGGGAACGCGAACGCGCGGCACTGCTGGAGGCGCTGGACTGCGTGGACAGCGTGCTCGTCTTTGACGAGGACACCCCCGCGCGGGTGCTGTCCGAATTCCGCCCCGATGTGTGGGTCAAGGGCGGCGACTACGGGGGCCAGCGGATCGCCGAAGCCGACTTGGTCGAGAGCTGGGGCGGCGAGGTCGTCGTCGTGCCCTACCTGGACGGCCACTCCACCACCTCCTGCATCAAGAGGCTCACCCAGCAGACAGGCGCATGACGAGCCCGAGCGGTGAGGTGCTGATCACCGGCGCGGCTGGGTTCATCGGCCGACACACCACCATGTCCTTCCACCATGGTGGATACCGGGTCACCGCTGTCGACCTGCGCGCGGCGCCCGATCACCTCGTCCGTGCAGCACGCTGGCAGCATGGGAACTTCGCCGCCCCAACCCTTCTCGCCGAGATCGCGTCCGGCCGCTACCAGACGGTCGTGCACCAGGCTGGCATCAGCAACACCCGAGCCCCGGCGGGGCCTGAGCTGGAGGAGACCAACATTTGCGGCGTACTCCGGCTGGCCGACGCCTGCCGAACCGGCGGTACTCGCCTGATCTATGCCTCCTCGCACGCCGTGTACGGCACCCTTCGCCGCCGCGAGCCGATCGCCGAAGACGCGGACACCGACTCTGCCCGCTGCTCCGGCCCGCTCAACCCGTACGCGGCATCCAAGCTCGCCCTCGACCAACAGATGCGCGCCCGCCATGGCACCGGCCTCGACTGGGTGGGGCTGCGCTACACCAACGTCTTCGGCCCTGACGAGATCGACAAAGGCCAGATGGCCTCGATCATGTCCCAGCTCCTCCGCGCGGCCGCTCGTGGGGGCCAGGTCCGTCTCTTCGACGACTCCCTGACCGCCGCCCGCGACTACATCCCCGTCGAGACCGTCACCGCCACAATCGTCCAGCTCGCCGAGCATCTGGTGCCCGCCGCGGTCTACAACCTGGGCGCTGGCTTTGTCGTGTCGTTCGCGGACTTGCTGCAGTGGTGCGCCCGCCTGCACCGCGGGGCGACCGGCGCGCCATCGCTACACGTGGAGTTGGTGCCGAACGCAGTCACAGCCGCCTACCAGTACTTCACGTGCGCGGACATGACCGCACTCGACAATGCCTTGCCCGACCGGCCGACCGTCTCACCGCTGTCCGTGGAATCCCGCGCGGCCGAGCTGTTCGAGACTTTCCGCAGCAGTGGGACAGGATGACCGAGACGACGCGCACCGACACCAGCCCACTGCGCCGGCGGGCAGTGTTCCTCGACCGCGACGGCACCCTCACCGAGCACCGCCACTACCTATCCCGCCCCGACGACCTGGTCCTCCAGCCGGGAATCGGACCGCCGCTGCGTGCCCTCCAGAACGCGGACTTCGCGTTGGTCGTCGTCACCAACCAAAGCGGACTGGCGCGCGGGATGTTCCACCAGGCGGCCTTGGACCTGATGCACCAGCGGCTCCGAGAGCTCCTCGCCCGCCACAGCGTTCAGCTCGACGGAATCTACGTCTGCCCTCACCACCCGGACGGCACGGTGCCGCCCTTCGGCGCCCTCTGCCCATGCCGCAAGCCCGCACCCGGGATGCTTCGCCAAGCCGCCCAGGATCTCGATCTTGCCCTCTCCGAGTCGTGGATGATCGGCGACTCCGCATGCGACATCGGCGCCGGGCGCCGAGCCGGAACCCGCACCGCGCTCATCGGCCCCCAGCCGCTGGCCACAGTGACACCCGACATGCGTCGGGTGACCACCGCCGACGCGCTCTACCACGTCCTGACCGCGGAGACCGAGCTGATGGCTACGCCGTGCTCGTCGCGCTGATGACCACAGCGCTGTTGGCGGCATACACCTTCTCCCACGGCTCTTCCGGTGTGAACAGGTGCCGCGGGACCGCCACGAACGCGTCGGCGATCCGGTCACTGTAGATCGCCCCCAGCTCTCGCAGTTCAGTGACCATTCCCGTGCGCAGCACATACACCCGGGTGGCCTCGTCGGTATTCATCTCTCGGGGACCACACCGTGGTGATGTGCGCCGTCAGGGCAACCCGACCGTGTTGTCGTTCTCTGGTATCTGGTTGCCGTGTGGGCGGCTCCGGTGGATGGTCGTCTCCGGGTTCTCCATGTTCCGCCGCGGCTGCGTAATTCGATGTCTGCCTCACGGAGCAAACTTATGGATGAATCTGTAGGAGCGGCCGGCCTGTCGGCGAGTATACAGATGCTCGCGCCCTTCTTGTAGCGCTTGGCGACTTTGTCGATTAGTCTGTCGCGTTCTGTGTGGGTGATTCGGCGTCCTTTGGTGAGTTTCAGGAGAGTCACGTCTCGTCCTCCGGTGGGTGAGGGGTGGCGCCTCGAAGGTCTGGGTGAGGTGGGTGGTCGGAGTGGCGCGATGACCTTGTTGATGTGTTGCGGCTCCAGACGATCACGTCGTCGGTGTCGGTTTGTGGTGGTGGTGGGGTTTTCGGTAGCCGGTGTCAGCCGGAACGCGGTGTCGGCGTTTCGGAGGAGTCGTCGGACGTGTGTGGGTGATCGGGCGAGTTTGTGGTGCCAGGAAGGCGATGCTGGCGCCGGTCTCGTACTGTTGCCGCAGGGTGGCGCTGAGGGTGGTCTCGGTGTGTTGGTCTGGTCGACGGGCAGCGGCGACGAGTGCGTGGAATGCGGCCCATTGGACGTGGAGTGAGTGTGGGAGCCGCCGTAGGGACACCACTTCTGGTGATGCCGTGTCGATCAGGATGGTTCCGAATCTGCGGTTCGGTGCGTGGGTGACCCAGTGGACCGCGGCTCCGTTGGCCGGTGGGGTGGGGGCAGGTTGATTATCCGTTCACGACCGATCAACGTCACCGTGGACTCTGGCGTGAAGTCGCGGATCCGGGGTGCGCCGGGCTGTACCAGGAACCACCAGATCGGTGCGCGGCGTCTGATTCTGGATTGCAGGACCGGTAGCTCGGGGTCGGCGAGTTTGAGCAGGAGCATGCGCCGGCCGATGACGGCCGGTACCTGTACGAGGTCGAAGAGTTGTCCTACGGGGCAGGCGATACCGTATCGCTGCGAGGACCACCAGTCGAACGCGACGTCAGGCGACGCGGGGGCCTGTCCGCAGATCAGTTGGGTGTAGTCGTGTGCTCGGGTGGGCAGGATCAGCCAGCCGGCCGCGCTGTAGGTAACGGCCGCGTCGCACAGCCGATCCCGCGTCGGGTCTTTTAGCAGTTGTCGATCCGCGGGTGACAGCTCAAGGCCGTGAGGAACACCCGGGTCGGCGGTCGGCACAGCGCAACCCCGGTCAGGCTGGCTTGGGCCGACGGAACTCCGGTGATGCGCAGTACCTGGCCGGTGGGTGTCCAGTCACGCGGGGGTGTGTCGGCGTCGAGGAGCGGTTGGCGGACGAACCCTCGGGAGCGGCTACTGGCCACGGCCGGTCGGGTGATGGTGGCGCTGTCGGGGTAGGGGTCGGCGTACGAGGCGCGAAGCGCGGCGTGGTGACGGCTACCCATGAGCGGCTGGGTCGGTGAGCTGATTGTCATGGCGGCGTGGTCCTCCTTGTGGGCCGAGGGTTGCCGTGGGGTACGCCGGGTGTGCCCGGGATCGGGGGTGCCGGTCCCGCCCGGCGGTCTGGGTGGCCGAGTGGCGGTGGGGAGGGTGTCGATGAGGTCGGCCCGGTCGGCCGCGGTCTCGGTCGCGGTCTCGCGCGATGGCCGGGGTCGGGGTCGGGGTCGGGGTCGGCGGCAGCATCCGGATCTCGTCCTAGTGGCGGCGCAGCAGGACAGCGACCGGGATCGACCCACCCGTGTCCTCGGCGTCGATTGCGTTGATTGCGTCGACGGTGTTGTCGGGTTTGGGGGGTGGCCGGCAACAAGAACACCGTGGCGGCTACCCAGCTGTGGGGTGGTGGGCTGGACGCGTTCGCTCTGACGGAGAAGCTGCTAGTCGGTAGCGAGATCAAGGTCATGCGCACCATCGAGGTCCCCGGGCCGAGGGTGACCTGGTCGAACGTCAGGTGCTCAACCCCGAAGCCACCGAGGAGGCCAAGGACAAGGTAGGTGGCCACGTCTACCGTGCTTGCCATCACCCGCTTTGCCTGCCTGGGCCCTACTAGCGCTTACTCGTCGCCGCTTATGGATAGGCCTCGACTCGACCGCTGACTAAGATGTTCCCGGCTCTCACCGAGACCTGCCGCCCGGCGAGGGCCTGTCCAGTGGTTGACCAGGACACGGCACCGGTGACGGTGCTCTCGTCGGACACCTGATCTGTCATGCGGAAGCCGGCCACGTCGAGCCCGGGTGCCAGGGCCTGGCCCAGCAACATGCCGGCGGTGGCCTGTGTCATGGCCACGAAGTCGTTCTGGTTGATGAGCGCAGGAGACATTCCGGCGGCTCCGTTCGCCGAGAAGGAGAACGGAACCGCCAAGCCGTTCTTGATGTTCAGCAGACGGCAGGTTCAGGTGGTCGTAGCAGTTGATCTTGGTGGTTGGTGGGGAAGGGTTCCCTGTCGTGCGGAGGTTGTTGTCGTTGGCTGACCGGGAGGAGATCTCCCGTGGGTTGGTCGGGTCGTTGGAGTTCAAGGAGATCGCGTGTCGGATCGGGCGTGATGCGTCGATCGTGTCGCGGGAGGTGTCCCGTCATGGTGGTCGGGATCGGTATCGGGCCGTCGACGCCGACCGGAGTGCGGTAGCGGCCCGGGCGCGGCCGAAGGTGAGGGCGGTGGACCGGTCCCCGCGGCTGCGGTCACGAGTGCTTCGGTTGTTGCGTGTGGGCTGGTCGCCGGGGTCGATCGCGGGGTGGTTGGCCCGTGATCAGGCGACCGGGGACGCTTCTCGGGTGAGTCACGAGGCGATCTATCAGTGGGTGTATGCCCAACCGGTGGCGACCCTGCGCCGGGAGTTGATCGCGTTGCGGACCGGCAGGACCCGCCGGACGGGTCCGCGGCCGGCGCCGGCGCCTCGGATCCGCGAGCCCCGTTACCTGGACGAACGCCCTGCGGAGGTGGCGGGCAGGGCGGTGCCCGGGCACTGGGAGGGTGACCTCGTCATCGGCAGGGGCGGCCGCAGCGCGGTGGCCACTCTGGTCGAGCGCGCCAGCCGGTTCCTGGTCCTGGTCCCGCTGACCGGACGGGACTCGTTGACCGTCACTCAGGCGATCATCGCCGCTGTCGGACCGCTGCCCGCCTCGGTGAAACGGTCGTTGACCTGGGACTGCGGGTCGGAGATGGCCCTGCACAAGGACGTGACGGCCACCGGCCTGCCGGTGTTCTTCGCCCACCCGCACTCACCGTGGGAACGCGGCAGCAACGAGAACCTCAACCGCATCGTCCGCGAGTACCTGCCCAAAGGCATCGACATCACCCACGACCCCGCCTACCTCGCCGCCATCGCCGCCGAGATCAACGACCGACCCCGTAAACTCCACAACTGGCGCAAACCCAGCGAGGTTTTCACCGAACTCCTGGAAGCAGATGCTTCCAGCGCCTGAACCTGCCGGGCCGTGCCGCTCGGCTCTGGCCCCACCCTGGCTTGGTTGACTTCAGCTCACTTCCTGAGGTGAATCCGCGAGAGTTCCAATTCGCTGAGGGGATCGGGGTCATGACCTACACGGAGGATCAATTCCGTGAATTAACACGAACGCCGCTCGCCGTCGGCGTGGACACAATCACGCACTTCTTTGGCGGGTAGGTCGCCAGTGCAAGCGGACGTCCGCGGCCAATGGGCGTGGGCGACGATCGCTGACCAACATCACCACCCCACAGCCGCGACTTACGCTAGTCGCACGGGCTGAGAGGTTCAGGCGTTCGCCCTCCAGCGGTTGGCCCAGGGGCCAGCATGGTCCGGCGGCCAGCATCGCTACAAGCTCACGATGAGGTCCAACAGTGAACCGACGATGAACAGGACGAGTGCAATCCACCGCACTCGTTTCGCGGAGTCGTCCTCTCCTACCAGCCACGCCACCACACCGGTCGACCATCTCGCGACCGTGGCGAGCCCGATCTTGACAACTAGGTTCACCCGCGTCGACGACGCAGCGCCAACTGCGTACAGGATGAGGGCATTGAAACAACTGATGGCGATCACTGCCAAGAGCCAGTCGGGAAGGCCGACACGTATGTTTGGATCGGAGCGAATTTCAATGGCCAGCCACACGCCTAGCGGTATGCCAACGAAAATAAAAAGTGGTCCAAGAAGTCTGAAGATGCGACTGCTGTGGCGCTCATGCCGCACCTGAAACTCATCAAGTACTTGGCGCTCCGGGCTGTCGGCATCCAGCCGTTCCGAGAGAAAGTTCATGGACCGTTGGAACATATCAGCGTCGTGGTAGACTGCGCTGACATCTCCAACTCTTAATTGAAGACGTCGCATCCTTGAGGCGGCGATTTGCTGACGGCACTCTGCGGCAAAGTTCTCGAACTCGGTCGGTGTGAAGTATTCGGACTCCATCGAGTTTGATCTGAGGACGCTCCAAGCTATGGTGCGCGCGAGCGAGTTCAGCTGCGACACCAGGCGCAGCCGGGTCAGATTTCCACGATACTGTTGCTGGCGATCGATGGCGGTCCGCTTGGCGGCGGCAATTGGCTCGACCCCGATCAGGTCTAGGAGCACAGCGAGTCCCGCGAGCAAGATCAGCAACTTGCCGAGCTGTTCCATGCGTGTCCTGAGCCCTTCGTTGACGCCCGACCTGGCCTAAGCACCGCCCCGGAGTAGGGATCCACCTCGACCTTGCGGCCAACAGCGTGGTCTTCTCTAGGCGGGACTAGCCCATGGGCTAGTGGCTGAGTCCAGGCATAGTGGGATACTGCGTGTATGGCGAGACCAACCACCACCTCATCGAGGATGGTGCCTGCCGGCGTTGCCGGCCTGGTACTGGGACTTGTGATTGGATCCCTAGTCCAGGGAGGTGCGAGTGGGCGCATTAGGCACAATGTCCAAAATGGACCCGTGGTGGCTAATGACGTGCAGTGTCCGGTGTCCCGAGGCGGTGAAGCATCGACTCACGGGGAGCTACAGGTACCGTCTAGGCGGGCGAAAGGCTTCGCCGCCGCGGCGATAGCACTTCACCTGTTTCTCATCGTTCTGCTCATCATCGGCATCGTGAAAGCGTATCAAGTTTTCGTCGAAGTTGCCGCCGTTCCTGCGCCACGCGAGGATCCTGGTGAGGTCTACCTGTACTTTGATCGACCTGGGGTCGCCGCTTACCTTGAAGCCCGGATTTCCGATCTTGACTACAGAGGTACGGATCTAGAGTACAGTGTCGAAGTCGACGCCACTGTCGAGAGGCCGGTACGGTACTTCTTAGTCCTGACTGGCGATGCGAGCACTGAAGAACTATACCCAAATGGCGAGCCGTTTCCGCGAACGGATGGCTGCTGGAGTAGCGTCTCCGTCTTTCCCGACAATCAGCTAAGCTGCAAGTCGGCGCCACTGGCTCGAGGTACTGGCTACTCGCGACCCGAAGAACACCAACCTACGCAAGCAGTGACCGGGGTCATCGACAACGATCAATACGGCCCAGTGTTGAGAGCTAAGGTTTCCACCATGGCCCGTGGCGAGTATTCGGTGACCGCTGGCAAGCGACGCTACTTTGGACTTCCAGCCATCGGCACATCCTTCGTGCCCGAAGGTTTTCGAGCTGATATAGCGGCAGATCTGGGGGACGGAGTTCAGGCGTACGTACCGTCCAAGCTCGATGTCGGCATCGACTATGGAAAACTGAGCACTACTGACCGACTGGAGAGCGTCGCCCCCGATCCACTCCCCGGCCTCCTTGCATGGGTAAAGACCGATACTTCACTTCTTCAGGCGTGCGGCTCAATAGTCAATACAGTTGACGAAGAGAATGGCCAGCGCACGCTGTTCTTGCTGGCGGTATTTGCTGGCGCCGCATCGACGATCCTACCTTTGCTGGTGTCGGGAGTTTTCAGGGCGTTCGGCAGGTTACGAAGTAATCGGCGCAGGTAACTCATTTAATCCAGTAACTACGCACTTGGATGGCTTGGTCTCAACTCCTGAGTGCATGATCCGATAGGATGATCATGACGATGGGAGAGTGGAGCTGTGCCTCGTGGTGTGCTGCTTGATTTAATGGAGCGTGAGCAGATCGCGCGTGGTATTGATCGGGAGTGGACAGCGACGGCTATCGCTCAGAAACTCGGGCGGAACCAGTCGGTCATTTCTCGTGAGATCATCCGGAATGGTGGCCGTGATCGGTATTCAGCGGTTCGTGCTCAGGTGCGCGCTGACCGGCTACGTGCTCGTCCGCAACCACGGAAGCTCGAACGCCACGGCGGTCTCCATGATGCGGTCAACAACGGACTGGCGCACAAATGGTCACCGTGGCAGATCGCCCGCCGACTGACTCTCGATTATCCGGACGATACGATGATGCGCGTGTCGCCCGAGACGATCTACGAGACGTTGTTCGTCCAGGCTCGTGGAGAATGCCGAACGCAGCTGAGACTCGCGCTCCGCTCCGG
>Ga0190272_10000636_pt1 | contig 17844 bp, 14 predicted proteins | sample Popmic504T_FD_133746 | JGI IMG/M metagenome (GOLD analysis project Ga0190272, IMG submission 133746) | Populus adjacent soil microbial communities from riparian zone of Shoshone River, Wyoming, USA - 504 T | ecosystem: Environmental > Terrestrial > Soil > Riparian zone | place: USA: Wyoming... | reverse complement strand
TCGAGCACCTTCACGATCTGGTTCGGTTTCACCGAACCCGACGTGATGCGGCCCGTGACGACGCGGCCGAGATAGGGGTTCGCCTCCAGGATCGTGCCGAGCAGGCGAAACGGACCTTCCTCGACCACCGGCGGCCGGACGTGGTTCAGGATCAGATCGAACAGCGGCTGCATACGATCGTCGTGCGAGCCATCGAGGCTCGTCGCCATCCAGCCCTGCTTGGCCGAGCCGTAGAGAATCGGAAAGTCGAGCTGATCATCGGTCGCGTCCAGCGCGGCGAACAGGTCGAACACCTCGTTCACGACTTCCACCGGGCGCGCGTCCGGCCGGTCGACCTTGTTGATGATCACGATGGGCTTGAGGCCCATCTTCAGCGCCTTCGACACGACGAATTTGGTCTGCGGCAGCGGCCCCTCGGCGGCATCCACCAGCACCAGCGCCCCGTCCACCATGTTGAGGATGCGCTCGACCTCGCCGCCGAAATCCGCGTGACCCGGCGTATCGACGATGTTGATGCGCGTGTCCTTCCACAGGATCGATGTCGCCTTGGCGAGGATCGTGATGCCGCGCTCGCGCTCCAGGTCGTTGGAATCCATCGCCCGCTCGACCTGGCGCTGGTTGTCCCGATACGTACCCGACTGCTGCAGCAGGCGATCGACCAGGGTGGTCTTACCATGGTCGACGTGGGCGATGATCGCGACGTTTCGAAGGTTCATTGTACTCTTCTGGAAATGCATGTGCCCGGCGCAGCCGGGCACCTCGATGCTGCGCTGCATATAATGATTTGCAGGCCTCAGGGCAATCCGACGTCTTGACGTTGATCCGACCGCCGCGCGCCGCGCCCGGCGCCCGGAACCATGATGCGCAATGGCCACGGTCGGCCGTCTTCCGCCGCTAAGCTATTGAAGCCACATACGGGTTTGTACGATGATCCGGGCACCCTGAGGTCGGAGACACGCATGCGGTGCCCGTTGCCAGTCCAGAACAAACGCCGCGTGTTGTGCGTTTTTCCGGGCTACACGCCGTCGTTCGGCACGTTCCAGCATGCCTACAAGCTGATGTACCGCGTGAAGGCCTTCATGCCGCCGCAGGGCCTGCTGCTGATCGCCGCCTATATGCCGGAGAGCTGGCCGGTCCGCTTCATCGACGAGAACATCAAGCCGGCAACCGAGGCCGATTTCGCCTGGGCCGACGTGGTGCTGGTCACCGGCATGCACATTCAGGGCGAGCAGATTCGCAATATCCAGGCGCGCGCCAAGGCAGCTGGCAAGGTGACGGTGCTGGGCGGACCCTCGGTGTCGGCGTCGCCCGAGATGTATCCGGGCTTCGACTACCTGCACGTCGGTGAAATGGGCGACGCGACCGACGAGATCGTGCGCCTGATCGACGAGAGCACGGCGCCGCCGGCGCAGCAGATGGTGTTCAAGACCAAGGACCGTCTGCCGCTCACGAGCTTTCCCATTCCGTCCTACGACAAGATCCCGTTCGGCCGATATCTGCTCGGTACGATCCAGTTCTCGTCCGGCTGCCCGTATCTGTGCGAGTTCTGCGACATTCCCGGACTTTACGGGCGCCAGCCGCGGATGAAGACGCCGCAGCAGATCGTCGCCGAGCTGGATTACATCTTCGCGCAGCCGAACCCGCCGGCCACGCTATACTTCGTCGATGATAATTTCATCGGCAACCGCAAGGCCGCCAAGGAGATGCTGCCGCATCTCGTCGAATGGCAGAAGAAGCATTCCTATCCGGTGATGTTCGCCTGCGAGGCGACGCTCAACATCGCCAAGCAGACCGACATCCTGCAATTGATGAAGGAAGCGAATTTCGTCGGCATGTTCGTCGGCATCGAGACGCCCGAGGCCGACGCGCTCAACGCCATGCGCAAGGGCCACAACAATGCAGTCCCGATGATGGAGTCGATCAGGACCCTCAACAGCTACGGGATCGAGATCACGTCCGGCATTATTCTTGGCCTCGACTCCGAGACCGCCGATACCGAGCAGCGGCTGAAGGATTTCATCGATCTGTCGCAGATCCCGATGCTGACCATCAATCTGCTGCAGGCGCTGCCCAAGACGCCGCTATGGGACCGCCTCGCGCGCGACGGCCGGCTGCTCGACGACGACACGCGAGAGAGCAATGTCGTGTTCCTGCGTCCCCACGACGAGGTCGTGGCGACGTGGCGCCGTTCGATCGCCTATGCGAACGATCCCGAGAAGCTGTTCGAGCGCTTCCGCTACCAGGTCGAAGCCACGTATGTGAATCGCAAAGTCACGCCGGCGAAAGGCAAGCTCACCTGGAACAACCTGCGCGGCGCCGCCGTGATGGCGTGGCGTATCCTGTTGCACCTTTGCCTGCTATCCGACTTCCGCAAGCCGTTCTGGCGCATGACAAAGCACGCGCTCAAGCACGGGCAGATCGACGGCATGATGGGCGCGGCCTTCATGGGCTATCACCTGATCGAGTTCACCCGCGAGGCGCTGCGCGGCGACCAGAATGCCTCGTACTACTCGACCAAGCAGCGCACCGCCCCGATGGCGGCCGCCAAGCCGCCCGCCCGGCAGGACGAACAGGCCGCGGCTTAAGATCGGCGCGGCCAAGGCGCGGCGCTACGATCCCGGCCGCGCTTCGAGCGCGTTGCGCACCGCCTCGGCGAGTTGTTTGGTCCGGTAAGGCTTGCTCAGCAGTGCCACGCCGGCTTCGGTCGGCCCGCGGCCCTTGATGAACTGCTCGGAATAGCCGGACGTGAACAGCGCCTTGAGTCCCGGCCGGAGCGCACGCGCGCGCCGCGCCAATTCCTGGCCATCGATGCCGTTCGGCATGATCAGGTCGGTGAACAGGAGATCGATATGTCCCGGCCGCTCGAGAACCTTGAGCGCGCTCGGTCCGTCCTCGGCCTCCTCCACCTGATAGCCGAGCCCACGCAGGATGTTCACCGCCACGCGGCGTACCGCGTCGCTGTCCTCGACGACCAGGATGGTCTCGTGGCCGCTGAGCGCGGCCCGTGGCGATGCGCCCGGCTGTTCCGCGACGCGTCCCGCGGCAGCGGCGCGCGGCAGATAGACCATGATGCGGGTGCCGTGTGCGATCTCGCTGTAGATCTTCACATGGCCGCGCGATTGCTTGACGAAGCCGTACACCATGCTCAGGCCGAGCCCGGTCCCGCGGCCGACCTCCTTGGTGGTGAAGAACGGCTCGAACGCGCGCTCCACGACGTCAGGCGGCATTCCGCTGCCGGAATCCGTGATCGACACCGAGACGTATTCGCCGGGCATCACCTCGACGTTCTGCGCCGCATACTGCTCATCCAGGACCGCGTTGGCGGTCTCGATGACGAGTTGTCCGCCGCCCGGCATGGCATCGCGGGCATTGACCGCCAGATTGAGGATCGTGTCCTCAAGCTGCGATGAATCGGCGAACGCCGTCCACAGATCGCCGGCGAGGACGGTCTTCACGGCGATGTGCTCGCCGAGAGTCCGCTCCAGCAGCTTGACGGTGCGCGACACGGCTTCGTTGAGATCGAGGTCGCGAGAGTGCAGCGGCTGCTTGCGCGCGAAGGCGAGCATGCGCTGCGTGAGCTGGGCGCCGCGGGTCGCGGCCTCGTCGACCGCCGCCACGATCGGCGAAAGCTCCGCGTTGCCCGCCAGCTCGTCGGACAACAACTCGGTCATTCCGATGATGACCGTCAGGATATTGTTGAAGTCGTGCGCGACGCCGCCGGTGAGCTGGCCGACCGCCTCCATCTTCTGCGCCTGGCGTAGCTGGCTTTCGAGCGTAACCCGCTCGGTCACGTCGCGGCCGATGAAGAAGTACCGCTCGTCCGGCTCCGACCAGACGCCGGTCCAGGCCAGCGGCACCGGATGGCCGTTCTTGTGCATGTAACGGCATTCGAACGTGCGCGGGAGACGCCCGCGCCGCGCCAGCCGCATGTTGCTGCGCGTGTCTTCGATGTCGCCGGCGTGCACGAACTCCTTCGCGCTCCGTCCGATCATCTCGTCCGGCTGGTAGCCGAGGATCGCGAGCGAACTCGGGCTGACGCGGAGAAAATCGCCCCGCCGGTCGACCACCAGAATGAGATCGAGCGAAGTATCGAAGATGCGCTGGTTGATCGAGCGCGTCGCCTCGCGCTCGCGCGCTGTCTCCGCCATCCGCACGATCGGCCGCTCTTTCGAGCCGGCACTGAACAGGATCGTATAGCCGTCCGGATGCGGGTAGCCGCGCGCATCCACCCACGCACCGTAGACCTCCGAATAGCCCACATAGGCGAGCGGTTCGCCGCTCTGCTTCGACTTCATGTACGCGGTCATGAACGGATTGTCGGGCGCGAGCTGGAGCGACTCGTGCAGCGTCCGGCCGAGCAAGCTGTCCGCGTCGCCGCCCCAGACCCGCTCGGCCGCGGGATTGGAGTAGACCAGGCGCCAGTCGTTATCGAGAACGATGACGGCATCCGAGATGCCGGCGAGGATCGCCTCGGCGCTCGGCCGCACAGGCGCGCCTGCCTTGCCGTCCGATGAAGAACCCGGATTGTCTCGGAGCGCCGCGGCATCGGCGTTCGCCGATCGCCCGGCAGCCAGATGATCACTCATCGTTTGCTCCGCCAACGATGTCCGCCCTGGCGCCGACTCTATTCGGAATCCCAGTCGGGCGCAGCACCATCAAACGCTACCCCGGTGCCGATGGTGAAGAAATCATGACGAAAGGTAACGCGGTGAGGCGCTTTTAGAGCTTCAGCTTGCGCTTCCTCTGCCCGAGCGTCCGCAGCCGCAGCGCGTTGAGCTTGATGAAGCCCGCAGCATCGCGATGGTCGTAGGCGACCGCGCCTTCCTCGAAGGTGACGAGGTCTTGATCGTAGAGCGAATACGGGCTCTCGCGCCCGATCACCGCGACCGAGCCCTTGTAGAGCTTGAGCCGCACGCGGCCGGTGACGAATTCCTGTGAGCGATCGATCGCGGCCTGCAGCATCTCGCGCTCGGGCGCGAACCAGAAGCCGTTGTAGATCAGCTCGGCATATTTCGGCATCAGCTCGTCTTTCAGGTGCGCGGCGCCGCGGTCGAGCGTGATCTGCTCGATGCCTCTGTGCGCGGCGAGCAGGATGGTGCCACCGGGCGTCTCGTACATGCCGCGCGACTTCATGCCGACGAAGCGGTTCTCCACCAGATCGAGCCGGCCGATGCCGTTGAGCTTCCCGAGTTCGTTCAGCTTCGCGAGCAGCGTCGCGGGCGACATCGTCTTGCCGTCGATCGCAACCGCATCCCCGCGCTCGAAATCGACGGTGATGACGGTCGGCTTGTCCGGCGCGCTTTCGGGATCGTCGGTGCGCGAATAGACGTAATCCGGCACCTCCTGTGCCGGGTCTTCCAGCACTTTGCCCTCCGACGACGCGTGCAGCAGGTTCGCGTCGACCGAGAACGGCGCATCGCCGCGCTTGTCCTTGGCGATCGGAATCTGGTGCGCTTCGGCGAACTCGATCAGCCGGGTGCGCGAGGTCAGGTCCCATTCGCGCCACGGCGCGATCACGGTCACGTCGGGCTTGAGCGCATAATACGCCAGCTCGAAACGCACTTGGTCGTTGCCCTTGCCGGTGGCTCCGTGAGCCACAGCGTCGGCGCCGACATTCTCGGCGATCTCGATCTGCTTCTTGGCGATCAGCGGGCGCGCAATTGAGGTGCCGAGCAGATACTGCCCCTCGTAGACCGTGTTGGCGCGAAACATCGGAAACACGTAGTCGCGTACGAACTCCTCGCGCAGATCCTCGATGAAGATGTTCTCCGGCTTGATGCCGAGCAGCACCGCCTTGGCGCGCGCGGGCTCGAGCTCCTCGCCCTGCCCGAGATCGGCCGTGAACGTCACGACCTCGGCGCGGTAGGTCTGCTGCAGCCATTTCAGGATGATCGAGGTGTCGAGCCCGCCCGAATAGGCGAGCACGACTTTTTTCACGTCGGATTTGGCCATCAGAGAAGTCCGCTTTGCGAATGCGCGCGGACTATAGGGGGAATGAGATGAAGCTCAAGGCCCGCGAAGCCGGGCGATGAGCCGTGCCGGCGCGATGCTTTCGATCCAGCCCTCGACCTGTGCGTCGGTCAGCCGCGTGCGCCAGCGGTAGATCAGGCCGTGGACGGCCCAGATGACGAGGAAGGTGAATACCCCGGAGAACATCACGTCGGAGAAGAAGTGCGCGCCGCCGGCCAGCCGCTGGGCGCCGGCTGCCGTGCCGAACAGCAGCGCCGCGCCGTAGGCCGCCGCGCGCCAGGCGGGCGGCGCGAGTGCTGCGGGCGCGAGCGTCCAGAATCCGCCCGCGCCTTCGCCCGCCACGAACGAGCAGTTCTTGTCGCAGGCACCGCGCGGATCCCACCACGGCATGAACTTTTCCGGGCCGTAGAACTCGGTGATTCCCGGCGGGCGCGGGCGGTGCCAGTTGTCCTTGAAGATCACGTTGGCCACCAGGCCGGGGCCGAGTGCGAGCGTTGCGATCAGGAACAAGGATGCGCGCGCCGCGATCAGCATGCGGCGGCGCGGCAGGATGATCTTCAGTGCGAGCGCGATGAACGCGGGCGCCGCAAGCAGCGCGATGACCCAGGTGAAAACCTCGCGCAGGTGGCGCGATACGAGACTGTATTGCAGCGGGAAGACCCGATACGCCTCATTGAAGAAAAGGCGCGACATCGCGATGTCGAGTTGCGAATACACGCCGAACACAACGCCGACACACGCGCCGACAAGCAGCGCGATCACAAGTCCCGTCCGATTCATGGGTTGCGGTCTAGCGGAGAGGGCCGATGAGGGAAAGACCCTTCACCCGCTATACCGGATCGAGGCCGAGCGACTGCGCGCTCTCGATCCAGGTCGGCAGTTCGCGCTGGTACAGCGCGTTGCTTTCCTTGAAACCAAGTGTCGGCTCCAGCGCGAAGGTGGCGAGAACTTCCTTCACTTTCGGATCGCTGTTGGCGGCTACCAAGAGTTCTGCGAGCCGGTCGACGATCGGCTGCGGCGTTGCCTTCGGCGCTGCCCAGCCCGTGAAGCCGCTGATCGTGAAGAACTTCGATGTCGCGCCTTGTTCAGGCAGGGTCTTGATATCCGGGATCGCGGCGACCCTCTTGGAATGCACGGCGAACAATACGCCGCGATTGCTTTGAAGCACGGGCTGGGCGGCCGTATAGCTGCCCATCGCGGCATCGATCGAACCTTCCATCAGTCCTGTCCACATCGGCGCTTCGCCGCGGTAATGGATCGGCTCGATCTTGAGACCATACTGCTGGTTGAGCGCGATGACCGTCATGTGCGGCGCCGAGCCGGCACTGTAGGTGCCAAAGTTCACCTTGTCCTTGTTGCGCGCGAACGCGACGAAGTCGCCGAGCGTCTTGATGCCGGAATCTTTCTTCGCAATCAGCAGCAGCCCTGCGCCGGGAATGATGCTGAGAAGCGTCAGGTCCTTGTCCATGTCATAGCCGGGATTCTTCAGCATGACCCGATTCATGACATACGTGGTCGAAATCGAGCACAGGACGGTGTGACCATCGGGCGCTGCACGCGCGACTTCCGCCGCGCCGATCGAGCCGGAGGCGCCCGCCTTGTTTTCGACGACGACTATCTGCCCCACCTGCTTGGAGATGTAATCGCCGAAGGCGCGCGCCAGCAGATCCGTCTGCCCGCCCGCCGGGTAGCTGCAAACCATACGGATTGTGCGCGACGGCCAAGTACTTTGCGCGGAAGTGCCTTGCGCGGAGGCGCCACGCGCGAGGTAAGGCATCGCGGCGGCGGCCGTGCCGGCGGCGATGAAATGACGGCGATTGAATTTCAAGGACATGTTTCCCCCCCTTTTATTTGCGCTGAGCCTACCGCATCGTCCGGCCTCTGCAACTGGGGCAACGACCGGCTCGAACAGGCGCTCGGCTTCGCGAGGACATCATGACATTCCTGCCCGACCTTACGGTCATGCTCGCCTATACGGCGGCGGCGGTCATCCTGGTCATTACGCCGGGCCCGGACATGACGCTGTTTCTCGGCCAGACGCTGACCGGCGGCCGCGCGCGCGGCATCGCGGCGTTTCTCGGCGCCTCCACGGGTCTGGTGGTGCACACCATGCTGGCGGCATTCGGGCTTTCGGCGCTGCTTGCGCATTCGGCGACGGCGTTCGGCGTGCTCAAGATCGCAGGCTGCGCCTATCTGCTTTGGCTCGCGTTCGACGCGCTGCGGCGCGGCTCTGCGCTGACGCTTGCGCCCGGCGCGGGCGCGCCGCAGCCGCTCGGTCAGGTGTTCCTGATGGGCGTCGGCATCAATCTGCTCAATCCGAAGATCATCATGTTCTTCCTGACCTTCTTGCCGCAGTTCGTTTCGGCGAGCGATCCGCACGCCGGGGCTAAGCTGATGTTTCTCGGCCTTTACTTCATCGGGCTCGGCATCCCGATCTGCCTCGTGCTGATCCTCGCCGCCGAGCGTTTCACGGCCGCGATCCGCCGCTCGCCGCGCCTCATGCGCGCGATCGATTACCTGTTCGCGGGGCTGATGGGCGCGTTTGCCGTCAGGCTTCTGTTCGCGCGGGCGGATTGAACGGATTGTTCGCGGGCGGCGGCAATGCACGCCGCCGGAACACCGGCTTCCAGAAGCCCGCGCTCCAGCCCGCCACCGCCCAGTAGGCGAAGCCGCCCGCAAGCCCGGCGCCGAAAATGAATGTCGTGTCGTTCATCGCCGTGCTGGACTGATCGATCGAGGAAAACGTCTGCCAGCCGATCCACCCCGAAATCGCGCCGTTGAGCGCGTGGAAAATCCAACTGCGGATCGCGATCGCTTCCGAAATGAGAATGCCGACAGAACTCGGCAGCCACATCGAGGACGCCAGCACGACGAACATCACCGGACCGGCAATCAGCGCGGCGAAAAAGCCAGCCGTCGCGGTGTCGGGATTTTCGCTCAGCATCATGGTGCCGGTCTTCCACGACCCGAGCACGAGCACGCATGCGCCGACCGTCACCGCCGCGAAGTAGCCGAGCGGCACGAGGATGAAGCGCAGCAGCAGGCGGAGAAACGAATCCAACGGGAACCACCGGAGCTTAAGGGTGAAGGGCCAATTGCGGGAGTAGCCCTCAGCATCGGACGCCTCTGAGCATGCCTCGTCAACGACGTTGGTTGAGCGGCCGGCCCACTGCTCACAAAACTGTTATGGCTATCTGCCGCGCTCTTCCCTCCTTCAATTGGAAATTGGCCGCAATCGCACTAAATTGAGGGTGTCCCGCGCCTGTTACCGTCCTCTCGGCGGACATTTGCACGGTCGCAACGAGGAACTGACATGACCACCGTCGCACTCAACCGCCGCACCCTCCTCGCCGCTGGCGGCTCCGTGTTGGCGACGGGGGTCTTGGCAACCGGGGGTTCCGGGCTCCTGTTGCCCGCGCGCGCGCAAGGCGTCGCACCGACCCAATCGATGTCGGGCGGGGCGAACAACTACCGCAAGGGCGCGGCGATCGTGGATCGGATCGGCAAGGGTGGCTTCTGGATGAGCGGCACCGTACGCCGCGCAGGCGACGGGGCCCCGCTTGCCGGGCAGCGCATCCAGATTTGGGCCCACACGACCGAAGGGCAGGAGCACGAGCCGCAGAGTCATGGAGCCACGCTCACCGGCAAGGACGGCAAGTTCCGTCTCGAGATGCCGCAGATCGTTCCGGTCTTCGGCCAACCGCATGGCCACCTCGCCTATGACAGCGGTGAATTCAAAACCGTGTTTCTGCGTCCCATCATGAAGAGCGCAAAAGACAAGAGCCTGGAGGCGCACTTCGTCCTTCAGTCCGCCTGAGACCAAGGTGATGAGATCGGCCCGGGTGGCCCTGATCTGGGCCGCCCTCGTGGCCGCTATTTTCGTGCCGGTCGCCCTCGCGGCGACAAGCGATCTGCTCGCATACCGCGGCCCGGTCTACATCCTCGCCGGATTCGCCGGGATCGTCGCGCTCGGTCTCGTGCTCGTTCAGCCCTTGCTGATCGGCGGATACTTACCCGGCCTGCCGGGCTATCGTGGACGGCGTGCGCACTACTGGATCGGTGGCGCGCTGGTCGTAGCCGTGGCGGTCCACGTCGGGGGCCTTTGGATCACCAGCCCGCCGGACATGATCGACGCCCTTCTCTTCGTATCGCCGACGCCGTTCTCCCCCTTCGGTGTGATCGCCATGTGGGCGATCTTCGCCGTCGCGCTTCTGGCTGCGTTCCGCCGGCGATTGGGACTGGCACCGCGAACGTGGCGCCTCGCTCATATGTCCCTCGCGGTGGTCATCGTCCCCGGCAGCGTGGTTCATGGTCTCCTGATCGAGGGGACGATGGAGACGATGTCGAAGGTGGCCCTGTGCGCGCTGGTCCTCGTGGCGGCCATCAAAGTCATGGTTGACCGGCGGGTGTGGAGAAAGCGAGCGACGTCTTAATCCGTCATCGCCATTGCGCGCAGCGCCAGGCGCTCGCGCGCGGAGAGTTTCTCGGTGGCGCTCTTGAGCTGGCCGCAGGCCGCGAGGATGTCGCGCCCGCGCGGCGTGCGCACCGGCGACGAATAGCCGGCGTTGAAGATGTATTCGGAGAACTTCTCGATCTGCTCCCACTCGGAGCACTCGTATTTGGTGCCGGGCCACGGATTGAACGGGATCAGGTTGATCTTGGCCGGAATGCCCTTGAGCAGCTTCACGAGTGCTTTTGCATCGGCGAGCGAATCGTTCACGTCCTTGAGCATCACGTACTCGAAGGTGATGCGCTTCGCGTTCGAGACGCCGGGATAATTGCGGCAGGCGTCAAGCAGTTCGGCGATCGGATATTTGCGATTGAGCGGCACCAGCTCGTCGCGCAGCTCGTCGCGCACCGCATGCAGCGAAATCGCCAGCATGGTGCCGATCTCGTCGCCCGCGCGCGCGATGTTCGGAACGACGCCCGAGGTCGAGAGCGTGATGCGGCGCTTGGAGATGCCGATGCCGTCTCCGTCGGAGACGATCAGCAGCGCGTCGCGCACCGCCTCGAAATTGTAGAGCGGCTCGCCCATGCCCATCATGACGATGTTGGTCACAAGGCGCCCGCCGTCGGTGGGGACAATGGCCCCACCGACCTCGGGCTTGCCCGAGTTCGGCTCTAAATTGCGCAAGTCGGGCAGGCCCGACTTGCGTGGCGGCGTGCCGCCCGGCCAGTCGCCGAGCCGGTCGCGCGCGACCATCACCTGCCCGACGATCTCGCCCGGCGTCAGATTGCGCACGAGGCGCTGCGTGCCGGTGTGGCAGAACGAGCAGGTGAGCGTGCAGCCGACCTGGCTCGACACGCACAGCGTCGCGCGTCCCGTGTCCGGGATGTAGACGCACTCGACCTCGTGCGGGCGCTCGTCCGCGTGCTCGCCGGGCAGCCGCAGCAGCCACTTGCGCGTGCCGTCGGCGGAGACCTGTTCGGCGACGACCTCTGGCCGCTCCAGGGTGAAGTGTTCATCGAGCGCGGTGCGCAATTCCTTCGACACGCTGGTCATGGCGGTAAAGCGCGTCACGCCGCGCACATAGATCCAGTTCCAGAGCTGCTGCACGCGCATCTTGCGCTGCTTCTCAGGCACACCGATCGTGCCGAGCGCATCGGCCAGCGCGGCGCGCGAAAGCCCGACCAGCGAGGGCTTGGCCGGCGGCACGTAACGCTCCAGCGCGGTCTTTTCGAGCACGAGCCCGCGCGGGGTGGTTTCAGCTTGCAGGATCGTAACCATGGAGGCGCATGTGGGGCTTCAGGGCCCCCGGTTGCAACCTATTTGCATTCCTGCGCGACGCGGTCGAGCGCCTGCGACAATCCCTTGAGCGCATAGCGGTCGGTCGACTTGGTGCCGCGGCCGGATTCGCCCGCCACCACCATGTCGGACCCTTTGCGCATCGCGTCCACCATGCGCGCCTCTTCGGCAGCATTCTTGATCCACGCGCCGTCGGCCTGCGTGTACATCGCGTATTTCGCCGAGCCGATGTCGACGCTCGCCTCGGAGCCCGGCTTGAAAGGATAGCCGATCACGATCGAAATCTCGTTGCGCACGCTCTCGCTCGGCCGCGTGGAGATGAAGACATAGGCCGGATCGCGCGGCCGGGTAGGCTCGGTCGCCGACGATGAGGGCTTGGCCAGCGCGTAACACAGCTTCTTGCCGCCGTTCGACGCCGTGTAGGCGCCCCAGTCGCCAAACTGGCCGAGCAGGGTCGGCTGTCCGCCGCCGGCCGCGGGGCCCGGCGCGGCCTGCTTCGTCTGCTTCGCCTGCGGGGACTTCGCCTCCGACTTCGTCTCGGACTTTGCAGCGGGCTTGGCCTGCTTGGCGGGCGGGCTCTGCTGCGCCGACGCGACCGTGAACAGGCCGACCGCCGCCGCCAGCGCAAGCGGAACTGCAAGTCGATAGGAAGAAATCGTCATCGAGCCTCCCGCCTCACCCAACGCCCCGGAAGTCATAGAAATAACGGGGGAAATCGGCAATGTGAAGGCACTAGCGCATGATCCGGCGAAAGCCTGCCCCGGACTTGATCCGGGGTGGGCACCGGTTCGCCGCCACGATCATGCGCCAACCAAATGTAACCGCCCTGCCCAGCTTTCGCCCGCGTGACGGCGCTGTTCCGGCCCCTTAAGGTGCGGGCGTCGTTCCCCGAATGCGAAGTTCCCATGAAAGCCATCCTCTGCAACCGCTTCGGCGGCCCCGACGATCTCGAATTCGCCGACCTGCCCGACCCCGCCCCCGGTTCGGGCGAAGTGGTCGTCGCGATTCATGCCGCGGCGCTCAATTTCTTCGACACGTTGCTGATCGCCGGCAAGTACCAGATGAAGCCGCCGTTCCCGTTCTCGCCCGCGTCCGAATTCGCCGGCGTCATCGAGAACGTCGGCGCGGGCGTGACGGGCTTCGCGCCGGGCGACCGCGTGCTCGGCTACGGCGGGTTCGGCGCTGCGCGCGAGAAGATCGCGATTCCGCCGCAGCGCGTGGTCAAGATCCCCGACACGCTCGACTTCGACCGCGCCGCCGGCATCACGGTGATCTACGGCACCACGCTGCACGCCCTGAAGGACCGCGCGAAGCTGAAGTCCGGCGAGACGCTCGCCGTTCTCGGCGCTTCGGGCGGCACGGGTCTGGCGGCAATCGAGATCGGCAAGCTGATGGGCGCGCGCGTGATCGCCTGCGCGTCATCCGACGACAAGCTCGCGTTCTGCCGCGAGCGCGGCGCCGACGACGTCATCAATTACGCCAAGGAAGACGTGAAGGAAGGGCTGCGCCGTGTCACCGCCGGCAAGGGCGTCGACGTGATCTACGATCCGGTCGGCGGGTCCTATGCCGAACCCGCACTGCGTTCGATCGCCTGGGGCGGGCGGTTTCTGGTGATCGGATTTGCGGCCGGCGAAATTCCGAAAATTCCGCTCAATCTCGCGCTGCTCAAGGGTTGCGACATCGTCGGTGTGTTCTGGGGCGCATTCATCGAGCGCGACCCAAAGGGCCATCAGGCCAACATGGCGGAGCTCGTGCGCTGGGCCGACGAGGGGAAGATCTCGGCCCATGTGCATGCGGTGTATCCGCTGGCCGAGACGCCCGCCGCCCTCAAGGCGATTGCGGAGCGGAAGGTGATGGGCAAGGTGATCTTGAGGCCGTAGCCCGGACATGGACCTGCAATTCCTGGAAGCATTCAAGCCGGACGGGGACGCGCTGCTGCGGCGTATCTCACCGCATGTCGATGATGCGGCGCTGGAACTCATCGCCGACCAGGATCCCATCGGCAGCGATTCGCGGCGCGCAAGTTTCATCAGTGCCCTTCGCAAACTCCGCGATGGCGGCCCCCTCATGAAGCAATCGGATTTCGCCTCATGGGACGAATTCTTCGATCAGGATGTCACGGAGTTTCTGCAAGCAAGCTGGTTTGCCGAGCCGGATACGGATCGCAACAAGCCGCCGTGGCGTGGCACGCGAGGGCATTGGACGCGCGCTTTCGCCAGCGCCGTCCTGCTGCGCTCGTATGCGGATTATGAAGTCCGCACTTACGTCCCCAGCAACTACAACGAAGCGATGATCCAACTGATCGAGAGTCTTCGTCGCCTCGATGCCGGGTTCGAAGCGGAAACCATGGCCGCACTGGCATGGTTTATCGTGCGCGCCTACGCCGATCGTTGGGACGACATCGAGCACAATCAACGTGCATTTGCCGGCGTCGGCATTTTGTCGCTCGCGGTCAATTCAGGGAACATGGTGCCGCATGACACCATCATGAGGCTCTCGGATTGGTTGATCGCCGGGGAAGAAAGAGCTTTTGGCGAATGGGGCCAGGGTACAGGGGATTTTCCGCATCATTGGCTGTTCCGGATCACCTCCTTCGATCATCAGCGCGAAAAGTGGATGGCCATCGGCGCGGAGCTGGCAGCGTGCAACGTCACGGGCCCATGTGGCGATGCCGTGCGCGGTATTGGGCAAAAGCTGTCCGGGCAGACACCGATGACGTGAACCGGGCAGCGACCGAATTCCCGGCCGGCCCACACGCCGACCTCGTGCGCTGGACCGCCGAGGCAAGCTGCGGACTCCTTATCAGCAGCAGCAGTTGCCGCATGCGAGTCCTCATCTCATGAAAGCAAGGCTGCCGCCGCAGATTTGAAGCGGTTTTGGAATGCTGTAGGAGAGGTCGCGCTCGTTATGTTGGGCGCCTATGGGCGTGTTCAGGTGTATAGAGGCTGCGCTGAGAGCAGGGATACTCTTGAAATGAAAAAGCTTTGCGTGTTTGCGCTCGTCATGATGAGCGGAGTCGCCTACGCCCAAGACGACGAATGGGACGATAGTTATGTTAGGTTGGACGATCGATTGTTTGCGGCGCGCGCTCGCATCGACCCGGAGGACAGTAACCCGTTCTGCGATTGCATCAGAAATGAGATCGAACGGCTCGGAAGAAGCCGTTCCTTTGCATCAGTGAAACAGGCCGTCGATCAAACATGTGCCAATCAAGAGCAAGTGTATCGAGAGGCGCTGATACGAGAAGGCGCAACACCGGCCCAAGCACGCAGTTTCGCAAACCTAGGGAAGCGTGTTCGGATTCAGGACGCGCTACCCCCAATGGTCCCTTTGGAGAACCGGAGTTGTCCCCTTTAAACATCGGGGCAGCGAGCGGGGCTATCAGCGGCAACGCCCATTTAAATCTTGATGCCGCGAAACTTGATCACCTCGCCCATTTTTCGGTGGCCTCCGAGAGGATCGTCCCGAACGCCGCAGGCGAGCCCCAAGCTGCGTGCCGGCTCCGATCACCAGCGATATTGGTCCCGGCGAAAATACCGGTCGTCGTCGCGCCAGTCTGGATTGCCAGGTTGGGAGCCCCAGCCTCCCTGAGGACCCGTGAGAGAGCCCCCGCTGCGCGGGGCGCCAGTCTGACCGCGCTGCGGACCCGGTTGAGGCCCCCAGCCCTGAGGACCGTTTTGAGAGCCCCAGCCGCGCTGGAAAAACGAGTAGCCGTCGTCGGCGTACGGGTCGGCCGCCGCAATCATCGGAGTACGCTCGCGCGTGATGAAGCCGCCCTGCGGCTGGTTGCTCAGCACCGCGACGAACTCGGTGCGGTAGTTGGTTTCCTCGCTCAGCGGCTCGTCCGAGACGATAATCGAGGAGCGCGGCAACGCGGTCGGCGCGATGCGGTCGAGCACGTCCTTCGGGATGGTGATGCGGTCGAGCGCGTTCCTGGCGTCGTCCCCGTCGATCGTGACCGCCGTCCAGCGCAGGCCCGCATCGTCGCGCGCCACCGCCGTGAACACATGCGTGCCGATCGGCCTGCCGGGATCGCGGATCGCGATCGGAACCTCGATAGACGAATCGAACACCTCGCCGCCCCCATCCGGGGCCGGCTTGTGCGTGTTGCGCCGCACGTAGAGCTTCTGCGTCGCGCGGCTGATGTAGATCGAGACCGGCTCCAGCGCGAGCTTCGCCTCGAGCGCAGCCTTTGCGGTTGCGGCCTTCCTGGTCTCGGCCGCCTTGGCGGCCTCCTTTACGGCGGCGGCGTCGGGCTTCGACTTCGCGTCGGCCCTGGCGGTGTCGAGCTGCGTCCCGGCTACCACAGCTTTGGCATCGGCCTTCTGCTTCGCCTCCTCGGCTTTCGCCTTGGCGTCATCCGTCTTTGCGGCGGCAAGCGCCCGCTCGGCGCGCGAGAGCTCGGCGTCGGCACGCACTTTAAGCTGCTCCAGCTTGCGCAGCGACACGGTGAGCGATGCGCTCTCGCGCACCGCTGCCGCGGCGGCTTTCTTCGCCTCGTCGGCGGCTCTCGCGGCCTCCACGGCCTCGCGGACGAGCGTCTCGGCGCGTACCGGCGCAGCCGCGAGGGCCTCCGCATTCGGCACGAAGAGTGCCGCATGGGAGAACTCGATCGGCGCGGCGTCGTTCGTCGCGATGATCACCCGCATCCCGATCCGCGTCTTGCCGAAGAGCTTCTCGGCAAAGCCGAAGGGCATCCGCACGCAGCCGTGTGAGGCCGCATAGCCGGGCAGCGGCCCGCCGTGCAGCGCGATGCCGTTCCAGGTGATGCGCTGCATGTGCGGCATATGCGCATCGTCATACATGTTCGAGCGGTGGTCCTCTTTCCTCTCGACCACGGCGAAGACGCCGGCCGGCGTCTCACGTTCCTTGGTGCCGGTCGACACCGGCGCGCGCAGGATCCAGCCGTCCGCGTCGTACAATGTGACCTGCTGCGACTTGATCGACACGATCGCCATGATCGGCTCACCGGCGTCGCGCGGCGCCGTCGCCTCTTTGGGGGGCGGCGCGGGGCGCGCCCTTTGCGCGACGACATCGACGGTCAGCGCCGTCAGTGCGGCCATCGCGGCGAGCGTCACCGCGATGGTGGAGTACGCCGTCGCAAATCGAAATGACATGCTGTGCCCGCTGGAACGAGACGGCCGCGCTTGCGTGGATCAAAGGCCAAAGCCGACATAAGCGGTCTGGCCGGATTCGCCAAGCGGACGAAACGGGTGTCCGCGTCGCACCCCCTACTCAACCTTGATACCCGCGAACTTGATCACCTTGCCCCACTTCTCGACGGCGTCCGCGAGGATTTTTTCGAATTCCGCGGGCGTGCCTCCAAGCGGCGTGCCGCCAAGCTCGGTGATGCGTTGCCTGACCTTGGCATCCGCGACGCCGGCGTTGAGCTCCTTGTTGAGCAGAGCGATGATGTCGGGCGGGGTGCCCCGCGGCGCGCCGATGCCCGCAAGACCGCTCGCCTCATAACCCGGCACGAAGTCTCCCACTGGGGGAACGTCCGGCAACACGTCCAGCCGGGCCGCGGTGGTTACTGCGAGCGCACGCAGCTTGCCGCTCTTGATGTGCTCGATCCCTTCCGACACCGGGCAGAAGATCACCTGCAGGTGCCCGCCGATCAGGTCGGTGACGGCGGGCGCGCCGCCCCGATACGGCACGTGCACCAGATTCACCCCGGCCATCATCTTGAAGAGTTCGCACGCAATGTTTTGCGGCGTGCCGGGGCCGGCCGATCCGTAATTGATCTTGCCCGGGTTGGCCTTCGCATGAGCGATGAACTCGGGGATCGTCGTGGCCGGCACGGAAGGATGCACCACGACCACGTAGGCGAGGCGCGCCACGTGGATCACCGGCGCGATGTCGCGGATGAAGTCGAAACTGAGATTGCTGTAGAGCGCGGCATTGATCGCATGCGGGGTCACGACTTGCAGCAGCGTATAGCCATCCGCGGGTGCCTTCGCGACCGCCTCGGTGCCGATGTTGCCGCTGGCGCCGGCGCGGTTCTCGACGATGAATTGCTGGCTGAGGCGCTGCGTCAGCCATTCACCCATCAGGCGCGCCATGATGTCGGTAGCGCCGCCGGCGGGAAAGCCGACGACGATGCGTACCGGCCGTGATGGATAGGCTTG
>Ga0190272_10000635_pt1 | contig 17848 bp, 14 predicted proteins | sample Popmic504T_FD_133746 | JGI IMG/M metagenome (GOLD analysis project Ga0190272, IMG submission 133746) | Populus adjacent soil microbial communities from riparian zone of Shoshone River, Wyoming, USA - 504 T | ecosystem: Environmental > Terrestrial > Soil > Riparian zone | place: USA: Wyoming... | reverse complement strand
TCCGTTGTGGACGTTGGGCTCCACGTCCTCCGGCCGGTCCATCTTGGTGGCGCCCACCGCGTCGCCGGCGAGCCGGGCGAACACGTACACCTCCTCGGCGGACATTCCCGGCACGAACGAGGTTTCGTTGCGCGCCAACGGAATCCACACGCCGGAGCCGTCGAACTCGCCGTCGGAGGGGAGCAGCCCCGAGCCGTCGATCTCCGCGGCCGGGCTGTCACCGGTGAAGCGCGCGACGTACAGCGTGCCGGCGTCGAGCAGCTTCTTGTTGTGGTCGCGGGCGCGGCGCGACGAGCCCGGCAGCATCCGCTCGTCGGACACGAACTTGTACAGGTAGTCGAAGCGCTCGTCGTCGCCCAGATACGCGACGACCCGGCCGTCGCGCGCCACCTGGATGTTGGCGCCCTCGTGCTTGAAGCGGCCGAGCGCGGTGTGCTTGATCGGCGCCTCGTCCGGCGAGTGCGGGTCCACCTCGACGATCCAGCCGAAACGGTTGGGCTCGTTGGGTTCGCGCAGCGCGTCGAAGCGGGGGTCGTAGTTCTCCCACCGCCGCTGCGACGCCCCGCCGGTGACGCCGTAGCGGGCCAGCCGGGCCCGCACCACCGGGTCGGCGACCGAGCCGCCGTTGGCGAAGTATTGGTTGAAGTTCTCCTCGCCGGACAGCACGGTGCCCCACGGGGTGACGCCGCCCGCGCAGTTGTTGAGGGTGCCGAGGACGCGGCGCCCGGTGGGGTCGGCCGTGGTGCGCAGCAGCGCCGAGCCGGCCGCCGGGCCGCGCACCTGGAACTCGGTGGTCGCGGTGATCCGCCGGTTGTACCGCGGGTGCAGCACGGGCCGCAGGCCGCCGTCGCGGGTGCGCTCGACCACCACGACCGACATGCCGTGCGCGGCCCACGCGGTGCGCACCTGGCGCTCGGTCGGGTTGGCGTCGTCGTAGTGGCGCCACATGAACGGCTCGGAGGTGTACTCGTGGTTGTTCACCATGAGCCAGCGGTCGCGGTCCAGCGGTACCAGCCCGCAGAAGTCGCAGTTGAAGCCGAACTGCCGCGACTGACGGTCCTCGTTCTGCGCGGCGAAGTCGAACTCGGGGGCGCCGGGCAGCACCGGGTCGCCCCACCGGATCACGATGTCCTGACGATGGCCGGGCGCGACGACCACCTCGTCGCGGACGTTCGGCTCGACCGGGGCGAAGCGGGTGCCCGGCGGTTCCTGCGCGGGCGTCGGGTGACGGCCGGCACCGGGTGCGGCCGCCGCCAGACCGGGAAATGCGGCGCCACCCGCGACGGCCGCCGCGACCACGGCCCCCGCCCTGAGCAGCCCGCGCCGACCCAACACGGTGGCCACGACGTCGCCGAAGTACTCGTTGTCGGAGGTGTTCGGGGCGTCATGGGCACAGGCGTTGCCGCACCGGTACTCGCAGGTGACGGCAGCGCGACCGCGCGGAACGGGCAGGAGGGGCAGCAGTCGGCGCCGCCCTGATGGTTCGGACACGGACCCTCCACGGTGGTGGTGACTCGGGAACGGGCCCGACGCTAAGCGCCGCACCCGATCGGTGGCCACCACCGCGTGGATGAACTCTGGGTGAATGGCACATCCGCCCGGTAGAACCGGCCACATGTGCCATTCACCCGATGAAGAGCCCCAGGAAGAGCCCCAGGAAGAGCCCAGGGAGGAGCGGGCGTCAGCGCTCGATGTCGCCGCGGATGAACGCCTCGACGGCCTCGTGCGCCGCGTTGTCGTCGTACTGCTCCGGCGGGGACTTCATGAAGTAGCTCGACGCCGACAGGATCGGGCCGCCGATGCCACGGTCCATGGCGATCTTGGTGGCGCGCACCGCGTCGATGATCACGCCGGCCGAGTTGGGCGAGTCCCACACCTCGAGCTTGTACTCCAGGTTGAGCGGGGTGTCGCCGAACGAACGACCCTCCAGGCGCACGTAGGCCCACTTGCGGTCGTCGAGCCACGGCACGTGGTCCGACGGCCCGATGTGCACGTCGGCCTTCGCCATCTCGTGCGGGATCTGCGACGTCACGGACTGCGTCTTGGAGATCTTCTTCGACTGGAGCCGCTTGCGCTCCAGCATGTTCATGAAGTCCATGTTGCCGCCGAAGTTGAGCTGGTACGTGCGCAGCAGCTCGACGCCGCGGTCCTCGAACAGCTTGGCCATGACCCGGTGGGTGATGGTCGCGCCCACCTGCGACTTGATGTCGTCGCCGACGATCGGCACGCCGGCCTCGGTGAACTTGGCCGCCCACGTGGGGTCGGACGCGATGAACACCGGCAGGGCGTTGACGAAGCCGACGCGCGCGTCGATGGCGCACTGGGCGTAGAACCTGGCCGCGTCCTCCGACCCGACCGGCAGGTACGAGACGAGCACGTCGACCCTCGCGTCGCGCAGCGTCCTGGTGACGTCCACCGGGTTCTCGTCGGACTCGGTGATGATCTCGCGGTAGTACTCGCCGAGCCCGTCGAAGGTGTGGCCGCGTTGCACGGTCACGCCCATCGGCGGCACGTCGCAGATCTGGATGGTGTTGTTCTCGCTGGCCACGATCGCCTCGGACAGGTCACGCCCGACCTTCTTGGCGTCCACGTCGAACGCGGCGACGAACTCCACGTCGCGGACGTGGTACTCGCCGAACCGGACGTGCATCAGGCCGGGTACCCGGGTGGCCGGATCCGCGTCGCGGTAGTAGTGGACGCCCTGGACCAGTGATGCAGCGCAGTTGCCGACGCCGACAATCGCCACCCGCACACGCTTGTCACCCATGCTCGGGCTTCCCTTCTGCTTCTGTTGATGTGGTTCCCGACTCGCGCTGCTCGTGAGCGATCAGCTCGTTGAGCCAGCGGACTTCCCGCTCGCTGGTTTCCAGCCCCATGCGATGCAGCTCTCTGGTGTACCGGTCGATCTGTTCCTCCGCCCTGGCCAGCGCGGACCGCCGGGCCTCCCGGCGTTCCTCGACGCGGCGACGGCGGCCCTCCAGGATGCGCATCCTGACCTCGGCCGGGGTCTGCGAGAAGAACGCGAGGTGCACGCCGAAACCGTCGTCGTCGAAGGTCTGCGGACCCGCGTCGGCGATGAGCTCGGCGAACCGGTCCTTGCCGTCGGCGGTGATCTTGTAGACCCGCCTCGCCCGCCTGCCCCAGGCCGGGCTCCGGCCCGGCTCACCGTCCTCCTCGGCGATGAGCCCTTCTCGCTGCATCCGCCGCAGGCTCGGGTACAGCGAGCCGTAGGAGAAGGCCCGGAAGGCTCCGAGCAGGCCGGTCAGCCGCTTGCGGAGCTCGTAGCCGTGCATTGGCGCCTCGTGGAGCAGGCCGAGGATGGCGAACTCGATCACGGACACCTCCCTGGCGCAGTCGGACCGAACTGGTGCGATCGGTCACCTCACTATATCGCACCGATACATCCGTCCACGTAGCGTTCGACACGGTCCACCACGGGTGAGTGAGAACGGGTGCGCCAAACGGCCCATCGGCGCCCGAGAGCTCGCCGCGTACGCTGTCAGGGTGCGGACCCAGCGGCAGACAGTGGACTACGCGTTGCAGCGCAGGGCGCTGCTCGCCGACGTCCACTCCGGCCGCGTTGGTGTCACCGAGGTGTGCGACGCCGGTCCGTACCTGTTGCGGGCGGCCAAGTTCCACGGCGAACCGAGCACAGTGACCTGCCCCGTGTGCCGCAAGGAACCGCTGACGCACGTGGCCTGGGTGTACGGCGACGAGCTCAAGCACGCGGCCGGTTCGGCCCGCGTCACCGAGGAACTGGTGAAGATGGCCGGGCTCTTCGAGGAGTTCACCGTCTACGTGGTCGAGGTGTGCCGCACCTGCAGCTGGAATCACCTGGTGCAGTCGTACGTCCTGGGGACACCGGGGCTGCGCACCCGCCGGCCGGGCAGGAAATCGGCGGCGGAGTAGCCGTTCCAGGTGCGGTACCACGCACATGAGAAGTACGGTGCCTGCGACACGCGGCACCGCCCTTTGGGAGGCCAAGCGAGTGACCGACGAGCGCGATCAGCGATCGTGGCGGCGGCCGGAGCCGGGCGACGGACCCGACCTGCGACCCCGCCCCTACCAGTCACCGGCGGGGCCGGGCGGCCGACCGCCCGCCGAACCGGCCCAACCGGTGGGTACGCCGAGCGAGCCTGACGGCACCGGTGTCTGGAAGCCGTCGTGGGACGACGATGAGGACGGCCCGGACCTGCGCAACCTCAGGGCACCCAAGGACGACGCGGCGGCCAAGGGCTACTACGTGCCGCCGCGGTCCCAGGCCGGCGGTCCCGGCGCGCCGCCGCAGCGCGGGTTCAACGGTCCGCCCGGCGGTCCGCCGCCCGGTCGTCGCGGTCAGCCGCCGCCCGGCCCCGGTCAGCCCGGCCGTCCCGGCCCCGGCGGTCCTCCGCAGCGGGGTCCCCGGCCCGGCCAGCCGTGGCCTCCCGGCGGACCACCACCCGGACCGCCTCCCGGGATGCCGCCGGGGATGCCACCCGGCGGTCAGCGGCCGCGCCACGCCGACCCGGACGCCACCGAGCACATCCCGCGGGTCGCCACCTCGCTGCCCCGCGAGCCCGAGCTGATCACCCACCGCGAACCGCTGCCGCCCGACCTGCCGACGCAGTACGTCCGGCCCGCCATCGACCCCGATCTGGACGGCGACGAGGACGAGCTGACGGCCGAGGAAGCGGCCGCGCTGCACCGCAAGAAGATCTGGCGACGGGTCCGGCGCATCGGGTACGCGGTGGCCGCCGCGTTCATCCTGGCGCCGATCCTGATCTTCCTCATCGGCTACTCGATGTACGACGTGCCGAGCCTCGCGTCCGTCGTCAACGATCAGAAGCAGCCGGTCGTGATCATGTACTCGGACGGCGTCACGGAGCTGGCCAGGGTCAACCCGGAGGAGGGCGGCAACCGGATCAACGTCAAGTACGACGAGATCCCGCAGCACGTCCGCGAGGCCGTGCTGGCCGCCGAGGACCGCAGCTTCTACTCGAACCCAGGGTTCGACGCCACCGGCATCGCGCGCGCCGCGTGGAACCAGGCGACCGGTGGTACCGGCGGCGGCTCCGGCATCACCCAGCAGTACGTGAAGGTGGCCACCGAGCAGGACGACTACTCGCTCAAGCGCAAGTTCAAGGAGCTGGTGATCGCCACCAAGCTCTCCAAGGACCTGTCCAAGGAACAGATCCTGGAGAACTACCTCAACATCATCTACTTCGGCCGGCAGGCGTACGGCATCCAGGCGGCGTCGAAGGCGTACTTCAACAAGGACGTCAAGGACCTCACCCCGTCCGAGGGCGCGCTGCTCGCCGGGATGATCCAGTCGCCGTCGCGCAGCGACCCGCTGAAGAACCCGGAGCGCGCCACCAACCGCTGGAACTTCGTGCTCGACGGCATGGTCACCGAGGGGTGGATGCGCGCCGAGGACCGGGCCATCATCCAGTTCCCGCCGGTCGTCGACCCCAAGACCGTGGTCGGCGCCGGGGCCGTCACCGACAGCCGCAGGCACATCCAGGACCAGGTGCTCGCCGAGCTTGCCGAGCGGGACATCGACCAGTCCATCCTGAACCGGTTCGGCGGCCGGATCGTCACGACCATCGACCCCAACGCCCAGGCCAAGGCGCTGGAGTCGGTGGTGTCGAACCTGCAGGGACAGCCGGAGAACCTGCGTGCCTCACTGGTCGCGGTCGATCCCAAGACCGGTGCCGTCCGCGCCTACTACGGCGGCGAGGACGGCGTCGGCCTCGACCTCGCCGGCCAGTCGGCGTTCCAACCCGGGTCGTCGTTCAAGCCGTTCGTGCTGTTGGCCGCGCTCAAGAACGACATTGGCCTCGGCTCGGTCTACCCGGGCTCGTCGCCGCTGAAGATCGGCGGCCAGACGTTCAACAACTCGGAGAGCGCCAACTACGGCGAGCTCACACTGAAGAAGGCCATGACCCAGTCGGTGAACACGACCTTCGTCCAGCTCACCCAGGATGTCGGTCCCACCGAGGTCGCCGCGGCCGCGCACGGCGCCGGCATCCCGGAGACGATCAACGAGAAGAAGACGCTGGTGAACTCCGACGGCAGCGCGCCGGGGCTCGCGATCGCCCTCGGGGCGCTGCCGGTGCGGGCCATCGACATGGCGTCGGCCTACGGCACGTTCGCGGCCGGCGGCACCAAGCACCAGTCGCACTTCGTGCAGGAGTACATCGGCAGCGACGAGCAGTCCCGGTACAAGCACGTCGACCGGAGCGCCCCCGCGTTGGACGCCAACAGCGCCGAGCGCAACGGCCAGCTCGCCTGCAACGTGACCGACTCCCTGGTCGACGTCGCGAGCTACTCCAACCGCGCGCTGGCGTCCAGCCGGCCGTCCGCTGCCAAGACCGGAACGGCCCAGTACGTCGACCCGCAGGGCGCGAAGACCAACGACAACTCGGCGGCCTGGATGGTGGGCTACACGCCGTCCATCTCGACCGCCGTGTGGGTGGGCGATCCGACGTATGCGCCCATCAAGCTCAAGAACGGCCGGCCGATCTTCGGCGCCAGCCTGCCAGGGCCGATCTGGAAGTCCTTCATGGACGCCTACCTGGGCACGTCGCCCAAGGAGACGTTCACCAAGTGCAAGCCGATCGGCAAGGTCGAGGTGACCACGACCGTGCCGCCGCCGACCACCGCTCCGCCGGTCACGAGCGACCCGACGACGACCGAGCCGCCGACGACGACCCGGACCGGCCGGCCCACCAGGCCGACGACCACCGGCCCGACGCCGACCTGCGGCGGCATCTTCAACCCCTGCCCCACGTCCACGGAACCCAGCGATGGCGGCGGCGGTGGCGGCGGCGGAGGGGGCGGCGGGGGCGGCGGGGGCGGCGGCTAGACGGGGCCTCGCCGGCCGGCACCGGCGGTCGACCTGATCATCGCCGAGACGGCGGATCGGCCACGGCCGAAGTTGACCACCCCGTAGCATCCGACGGGTGAACGGGGACGCCGACGAGCGATGGGAGTCGCCGGGACGGCTGGATCAGCGGTCGATCGGCCCCGACGAGCGGGTCGTCCCCACCTGGACCGACCGCATCGCGACGCAGGCGAGCCGGCTGTTCGGCGGCCCGCTCGGTGACCACGCCGTCATCGGTCGCCACTGGTTCTGGACGTCGTTGCGCGTCGTGCTGCTGCTCGCGACGTTCACCCTGGTGCTCGGCTGGTTCGCCAAGGCGCCCTGTCTGCAGCAGTACGCCGACGAGTTCGGCGTCGCCCAGCTCGACTGGCGCGACGGCCGCCAGTACGAGTCCATGTGCTACTCCGACACGGTGCCGCTGTACACCGCGGAGCGGCTGCACGAGGGCGGTTTCCCGTACCGCACGTCGTGGGTGGACGGCGCGGGCACCGCAGAGGAACAGATCAGGTACATGGAGTACCCGGTGGTCACCGGGCTGTTCCAGTGGGTCAACGCCAAGATCGCCCAGACCTGGGCCAACGGCGCGTCCGCCGGGGTGCTGCCCGGCGCCCTCACGGTCGTCATCTACTTCAACGTCACCGCGTTCTGGCTCGCCCTCGCCTGGCTGATCACCGTGTGGGCGGTCCACCGGCTGCGGCCGAAACGGCCGTGGGACGCCGCCCTCGTCGCGCTGTCACCCATCGTCGCCGTGCACGTCTTCACGAACTTCGACGCCCTCGCGACGGCCCTCGCCACGGCGGGGGTGCTCGCCTGGTCGCGGCGGCGGCCCGAGCTCGCCGGCCTGCTCATCGGCCTCGGCGGCGCGGCCAAGATGTACCCGTTGTTCCTGCTGGGGCCACTGCTGATCCTGTGCCTGCGCGGCGGACGGCTGCACGAGGGCCTGCGGTGCGCCGCCGCGGCCATCGGCGCGTGGGTGCTGGTGAACCTGCCGATCGCCATGGCCTTCCCCGACGGATGGCGGGAGTTCTTCCGCCTCAACACCGAACGCGGCGCCGACCCCGACTCCCTGTACAACGTGGTCGCCTACTTCACCGGCTGGCAGGGCTTCGACGGACCGCTGCCCCACGGCGAACCGCCGTCCACCCTCAACCTGGTGAGCGCCGGGCTGTTCGCGCTCGCCTGCCTCGGCATTGCCTACGTGGCGTTGACGGCGCCGCGCCGGCCGCGGCTGTCGTCGCTCGCGTTCCTCGTCGTCGCGGCGTTCCTGCTGACCAACAAGGTGTGGAGCCCGCAGTTCTCGCTGTGGCTCGTACCCCTCGCGGTGCTGGCCCTGCCGCGCTCCAGGGTGCTCCTGGCCTGGATGGCCGTCGACGCCTTCGTGTGGTTCCCGCGGATGCTCTACTACCTCGGCACCGACCAGAAGGGGCTGCCGCAGGACTGGTTCCTCGGCGCCGTCATCGTGCGCGGCCTGGCGGTCGTGGTGCTGTGCGTGCTCGTCCTACGGTCGGTCTACCGGCCGGAGACGGACCCGGTGCGGTCCGGCGGCGCCCCCGGCTCCGACGCCGGCTCCGACGCCGTCGATGACCCGGACGGCGGCGTACTCGACGGCGCCCCCGACCGCTTCGTCCTGACGCCCGCCCGGCCGGCCCTACCCCCACCCTCCGACGCCAGCACCGCCGTCGACCGCCTGTAGGGGACGAGCGCGGCAGGTCAGGCGCGGGCGTCGCTGATGCTGGCCAGGCGGCCGTCGGTCCGGGTGGCCTCCCGTGGTGGGGGTGCCTCGTTGGCGGCGGCCAGCGCCGGTGGTCGCTCGGTGTCCACGGTGGACCGGGCTCGCAGGAACACCCAGAACAGGACGACGAGCAGCAGGGCGCGCCCCCACACGCCGACCATGACGGCCTGCGACTCCCACGAGTCGTAGATGCCGGAGGGCAGGCCGGTCTTGGTGACGTAGAACCACCGGAAGATGCCGATGCCCATGGCGGCGTCGGCGACGAAGTACATGCCGACCAGGGTCCACGGCACCCGCAGCAGCACGAAGAACGGCACCAGCCACAGGGTGTACTGCGGGGAGTGCACCTTGTGCAGCAGCAGGAAGCCGACGAGCATCGCCGCCGAGACGGCCACCCACGGGTAGACGCCCTCGCGGCGGTAGCGCCACCAGCCGAACGCCACGGCGATCGCGAACGAGGTGAACACGGCGACCGGCGACAGCCAGTCCATCAGCGACTGGAACGACTCGTTGTCGGGGTTCGACGTCGGGCGGAAGCCCCAGAACCAGATGGAGTTCGTGGTGATGTCCACCTTGCGCTCACCCTGGAACGCGAACGACGCCCACCAGCCCTGCCAGCCGAGCACCGCGAACGGCACGTTGACCGCGATCGCCGTCACCGCGGCGACGACCGCCACCCGGACCGCCCCTGCCACGTCGTACCGGCCGGTGGGGCGCGACGCGGTCAGCACGTACAGGGCGAGCGGCAGCACGAACGCGCCGGGGTAGAGCTTGAACGCGAAGCCGAGGCCGAGCAGGACGGCGGCCGCGGTGGCCCGGTCCCGCAGCGGCCGGTCGGTGCCGGCGGACCCCCACCCGCGGCGCAGCACGTACACCGCGCCGACCGCGCACGCGACGACCGGCAGGTCCCAGTTGTGGAACGCGTACAGCACGAGCGGCGGCCCGAGCGCCCAGATCAGCGCGCGCCACCGCGACAGCCGACCGAGCATCCACGCGGTGAGCAGCCCGAACGGCGCCATCAGCAGCGCGGAGCCGAGCAGGAACCCGGCGTCGGTGTCGGCGAACAGCGCGCCGCCCCAGATCACCAGGCCGGTCAGCACCGGGTACTCCACGGTGCCGCCGACGAGCGCGCCGTCGGGGGTGATGCTGCCGGACAGGTACGGGAAGACGTGCTTGTCGATGTCGCGGCCGAGCCACAGGTACTGGATGTCGGAGTAGCAGACGTCGCGGTCGTACCGGACGTTGAAGTCGGGCCCACTGCGGCCGGCCTCGTCGAACTCGGGGCCGGTGCACCGCGCCTTGTTGGCGTAGCCGAGCAGCAGGACGCCGCCGCAGATCAGCACGATGGCTGCGAGGGTGGCCCGACTGAAGCGGCTGTTCACCCGTCGCGCCCCAGGCGGGCCCGCAGGAAGGCGATGTCCGCGGCCTGCCCGTCGGCCGGGGTCTCGACGAGCACGGGGGCACCGGCCGCCGCGCACACCGCGGCGAGCGCCTCACCGTCGATCATGCCGTCGGCGATGTTGGCGTGGCGGTCGGCGCCCGAGTCGAAGGCGTCGCGCGAGTTGTTGAGGTGCACCAGGTCGATGCGGCCGGTGATGGCCTTGACCCGGTCGACGACGTCGACGAGGTCCTCGCCGGCCGCCCACGCGTGGCAGGTGTCGAGGCAGAACCCGACGTCGAACTCGCCGACGGCGTCCCACAGCCGGGCCAACGCGTCGAACTTACGGGCCATCGCGTTGTCGCCGCCCGCGGTGTTCTCGATCAGGATCGGCACCGGGAAGCCGCCGTCGTCGGCCTGCCTGGAGAGGAACTTGCGCCAGTTGTCGAAGCCGACGGCCGGATCGTCGTCCTTGTTGACGTGACCGCCGTGCACGATCAACCCCTGGGCGCCGACCTCGGCAGCCGCGGTGGCGTGGGCGACGGCCAGCTTCCGCGACGGGATGCGGATGCGGTTGTTCGACGTGGCCACGTTCACCAGGTACGGGGCGTGGATGAAGATGTCGACGCCGGCCGCGCGCAGCTCGCCGGCCTGCGGGTGCGCCTTCGGTGCCTTGAACCCCTGGGGGTCCGCCAGGAAGAACTGCACGACCTGGGCGTCCCGTTCCCGGGCGGCGGTCACCAGGTCGGTGGCGTGAATATGGGCCCCGATGCGCATGGGAAGAGGGTAGACGTGCCCGCGGGGCGCCTGCACAGGCTCTCGACCCCGTTCACTCAGTCACAGGCGTGTCACCTCGGGTTACCTCGGACGGGTGGCGTCTGTCATGACTTCACGACAAGTGGTAGAGCGCGTCACTATCCAGGTTTAGTGTCGTTCCACTACCGGGTAGTAGAGAAGTAATTGTAGGACCGTGCCGTGGAGGCAGCCGATGACCGCAGCTCTGGCCCGTCGCCTGGGCTCCGCTGCGCTCGCGGCCACGATGACCGTCGGCACGCTGCTCCTCGGCGCCGGATCGGCGTCCGCGCAGCCCCGGGTCGTTGACTGCACCGTCGATCTGAGCCGGCCGCTGGCGCCGGTCTCGGTGCGAGCCGGCGAGCAGGTGCAGCTCCGGCTCACCGCGGTCGTTCCGTTGCTCGGCACCCGGATCAGCGTCAACGTCGGCCAGCCGCAGACGGTCGTGCCCGGTACCCAGGCGCTGACGGGGACGGTCGAAGGACTCACGAGCCTGCTCGGCGGCCTGGTCGGCCAGGTCTGCCAGGCGGCCGTGACCGTGCAGGCCACCGTGACGTCTGTGGTGCCGGTGCCTACCATCACGATTCCGAGCCTGCCGATCCTGCCGTCGCAGTCGCTGCAGATCCCGATACCGGGGGCCGGTCTCGGCGTAGGCGTCGAGCAGCCCGGCGCGGACGGCCAGCCGACGCAGCCGCCCGGCACGACGAACCCCGACCCGTCGCAGCCCGGCGCCACCCAGCCGCCGTTCGTCCCACCCGGGTCCTCGGTCGGCGCCCCCGGCTACCGGTACGAGCGCGGCGGCCTGCCGATGTACGACTTCTCGCGCACCCCGTACAGCGTCGCCAACCGCTTCGGCCAGGCCGCGGCCCCGGCGTTCCGCTTCGGCCAGCAGCTGCCGGGGTACGCGCCGCAGTTCGGCGTACTGGACGACGCCGTGACGGATGCCGGCGCGGCCCGCGCCCTGCCGGTCGGTGGCCCCGGCGCCGTCGCGCTGCCGGTCCTGCTCGCCGTCCTGATGCTGTCGGCCGTCGCCGGCGCCCTGGTCCGCACCTGGGTCCTACGCCGCGCGATCTGAGGCGCTCCCCGGGACTGTCGGTGGTCGGGTGCATGATCGGTGCCACGAGGGCCGCGATTTAGCAATCGACAGTGGAGCTTGCTAGTGTCGCCGGGTTGCTCCCGGTTCGGACGTACCGCTGTGGTCCGTTCGCCGGGTGGACGCGACGAGACCCTCCTGCCACGGAGATGCCGTGGCCGCGTAGACCATAGGAGGTGAGTGGTCTTCATGCGTCATTACGAACTGATGGTCATCCTCGAGCCCGAATTCGACGAGCGCTCGGTGGCACCCCAGCTCGACACGTTCCTCGCCGTGATCAAGAAGTCCGGTGGGACCGTCGAAAAGGTCGAGGTGTGGGGCAAGCGCCGGCTTTCCTTCGAGATCAACAAGAAGACCGAGGGCATCTACGCGGTGCTCAACGTGGTCTGCGAGCCGGACGCGGTCAAGGAGCTGGACCGCCAGCTCGGCCTGAACGAGTCGGTGCTGCGGACCAAGGTCATGCGGCGGGACGGCTGAGGGGCGCGACATGGCAGGCGAGACGACGATCACTGTGGTCGGGAACCTGACAGCCGACCCCGAGCTGCGCTTCACCCCCTCCGGGGCGGCGGTGGCGAGCTTCACGGTGGCCTCGACGCCGCGCACCTTCGACCGCGCGAGCGGCGAGTGGAAGGACGGCGACGCGCTGTTCCTGCGCTGCAACATCTGGCGTCAGGCCGCGGAGAACGTGGCCGAGTCCCTCACCCGCGGCTCGCGGGTGCTCGTGTCCGGCCGGTTGCGGCAGCGCTCCTTCGAGACCCGTGAGGGCGAGAAGCGCACCGTCGTCGAGCTGGAGGTCGACGAGGTCGGCCCGTCGTTGCGGTACGCGACGGCCAAGGTCAACAAGGTCAACCGCGGCCAGGGCGGCGGCGGTGGCGGGGGCGGTTACGGCTCCTCCGGCGGTGCGTCCGACGACCCGTGGGGCTCGGCCCCACCGGCCGGCTCCGGCGGCCCGAGCGCGCCCGTCGACGACGAGCCCCCGTTCTGACCCTGCTCCTGAGATCGAGGAAGAACCAACACTCATGGCAAAGCCACCCATTCGCAAGCCGAAGAAGAAGGTCTGCGTGTTCTGCAAGGACACGAAGAAGGGCCGTCCCTTCTCCATCGACTACAAGGACACCACGATGCTGCGGAAGTACATCTCCGACCGCGGCAAGATCCGGGCCCGCCGCGTCACCGGCAACTGCAGCCAGCACCAGCGTGACATCGCGATCGCGGTCAAGAACTCCCGTGAGGTCGCACTGCTGCCCTACACCTCGACCGCGCGCTGAGAGAGGGGTAGCGACATGAAGCTCATCCTGACGACCGACGTCGCCAACCTCGGCGCGCCCGGTGACCTCGTCGAGGTCAAGGACGGCTACGGCCGCAACTTCCTGCTGCCCCGCGGCCTGGCGATCATCGCCACCAAGGGTGCGGAGAAGCAGGTGCAGACGATCCGCCGCGCCCGCCAGGCGCGCGAGGTCCGCGGCCTCGACCACGCCAACGAGCTCAAGGCCGCGCTCGAGGGCCTTGGCTCGGTCACGCTGACCGCCCGCTCCGGCTCCGGCGGTGGCCGGCTGTTCGGCTCGGTCGGCCAGGCCGACGTTGTCGCGGCGGTGCGGGCCGCCGGCGGTCCTGCCGTCGACAAGCGCACGGTGGAACTCCCCGGCACGATCAAGACCACCGGCACTCACAAGGTCGGTGTGCGGCTGCACCCGGAGGTCACGGCCTCGATCTCGCTCGAGGTCGTTCCGTCCGGCTGAACTGACCCATCGCGTTACCGGAGGCGCTCCCGCTGGGGGCGCCTCCGGCACGTTCCGGGCCGTTCGTCCGACGACCGCGCGCCACTCGAACAGCGCAGTGGCCCTCGCGGACGGTAGTCGGCTTCGCGACACGCCGAGCGAGCCGGAAGGCCGCGACACGCCGGGGTGTGGACCCACAGTCTTATCCACACCGTATGCACAGGCTCTGACCTGGTCCGATGTGCGAAAACAGTTGAGTTGTGCACAGGTTGCCCACAGGCTTGCCCACCGTCTGTGGCCAGGTTCCGTCGGCCTTGCACAGGCTGTCCCCATGCCGTGCACAGGGCAATTTGCCCTGCTCTTTCCGGGGTCATAGCGTCGCCGCCCTGACCCTCGCCGTTTCGCTCCGTGTCCGCCCCGGCCTTGCCGTGGGTGTCACACGCAGGGGTGAAGATCGGGCCGACGGCAGGTACGGTAATCGCACATGTGTTCGAATAGCAGCGGGACGGGCGGGAGACACGGTGGCACTGACGGACGACCGGGGCACGGGGCGAGGAACCCGATGGGACCGGGAGACCGCCGGACCACTGCGTGACCAGTCGCAGGCCGGAGGTGCCGGCGACTACGACCGCCAGCCGCCCCAGGACATCGCCGCCGAGCAGTCCGTGATCGGCGGCATGCTGCTGTCCAAGGACGCGATCGCCGATGTCATCGAGGTACTGCGGCCGAACGACTTCTACCGCCCAGCGCACCAGGTCGTCTACGAGTGCGTGCTCGACCTCTACGGGCGCGGCGAGCCGGCCGACCCGGTCACCGTGTCCGCCGAGCTGGAACGCCGCGGCGAACTGCTGCGGGTCGGCGGGGCGCCGTACCTGCACACCCTGATCGCCACTGTCCCCACCGCGGCCAACGCCGGGTTCTACGCCGAGATCGTCGCGGCGAAGGCCATCCTGCGGCGGCTCGTCGAGGCCGGCACCCGCATCGTCCAGCTCGGATACCACGGCCAGGACGGCGCCGACGTCGACGAGGTCGTCGACCGCGCCCAGGCCGCCATCTACGAGGTCACCGAGCGGCGCACCAGCGAGGACTACGTCGCGCTGGAGGAACTGCTCCAACCCACCATGGACGAGCTGGAGGCCATCGAGACCCGCGGCCTGTCCTTCGGCGTGCCCACCGGGTTCGAGGACCTTGACGCCGTCACCAACGGCCTGCACCCCGGCCAGATGATCATCATCGCGGCCAGACCTGGAATTGGTAAGGCGCTGGCCATCGACACTCCGCTGCCGACCCCGGACGGCTGGACGACGATGGGCGACGTCACGGTGGGCGATCGGCTGCTCGGTGCCGACGGTCGACCGGTCACCGTCGTGGCCGCCACGGATGTCATGCACGAGCGGCCGTGCTACGAGGTGGAGTTCTCGGACGGCTCGGTCATCGTGGCCGACGGGTCCCATCAGTGGCTCACCGAGACGCGCTCCTCGCGGCGCTCCGCCCAGCAGGCCGCCACCGGATACAACCGGTACCGGAACCAGCGGACCTTTCCCGCCGTGCGCACGACAGAGGAGATCGCGGCGACCCTGAGGTGCTCGACGGCCGATCGCCGACTCAACCACTCGGTCGTGAACTGTCGGCCGCTCGATCTCGCCGAGCGTGACCTGCTGCTCCCTCCCTATGTCCTGGGTGTGTGGCTGGGTGATGGAACCAGCGATTCGGCCAGCTTCACCAGCGCCGACCCCGAGATCGCCATGTACGTGGAGGCCGACGGCCTGCTCGCGCCGCGGCTCGGTGCCGATCTCCGGTACGGCCTGCGCCTGCCGGACGAGGAGCCGGTGTCCGCACGCCGTTGTGTGGTGTGCGATCAGGAGTTCGTGCCGAGGACCAGTCAGGTGCGCACGTGCGGACGGTCGTGCGGCGGCAGGGCGAGATTCGTCTCGGTACCGGTGCCCGCGCCCACCTGTGGTGACTGCGGTGGTCCGTCGTGCGGCCTCGTCCGGTGTCAGGCCTGCCGGGACCGACACGGCACCGTGCAGGCGCGCCTGCGCACGCTGGGAGTGCTCGGCGACAAGCACGTTCCGACGGCCTACCTGCGCGGGTCGTCGGCACAGCGGCGGGCGCTGCTGGCCGGGCTGCTCGACACCGACGGAACCGTGAACCCGACCGGCAGCGTGCAGTTCACCGGCACCAACGAGCGGCTGGTGAGAGACGTGTACGAGCTGGTGGTGAGCCTCGGGTACCGGTGTTCGGTGAGCACCAAGCCGGTTCGTGGTCGAAGCCAACGCACCTCGACCGCCTACACGATCACCTTCACCACCGCCGACGATGTGTTCCGGCTCCACCGGAAGCAGTTGGTGCACAAGCAGCGACGCCGCACCACCGGTTCGGCTCGTACCGGTTCGCGGTACGTCGTCGACGTCCGGCGGGTGTCGAGCGTGCCGGTGCGTTGTGTCGAGGTTGACAACGCCGACCACCTCTACCTCGCCGGCCGGTCGATGATCCCGACCCACAACTCCACGCTGGGGCTGGATTTCGCCAGGTCGTGCTCGGTGCGGCACGGGTTGACCAGCGCGATCTTCTCGCTGGAGATGAGCCGCACCGAGATCACCATGCGGCTGCTGTCGGCCGAGGCGGGCATCCCGCTGGCGGACATGCGCACCGGCAAGATGAACGACGACAAGTGGGCGAAGCTCGCGCGCAAGATGAGCGAGATCAGCGAGGCCCCGCTGTTCGTCGACGACTCGCCCAACATGACGATGATGGAGATCCGGGCCAAGGCGCGGCGGCTCAAGCAGCGGCACGAGCTGCGGCTCGTGGTGATCGACTACCTGCAGCTGATGACGTCCGGCAAGCGCGTCGAGTCGCGGCAGCAGGAGGTGTCGGAGTTCTCCCGGCACCTCAAGCTGCTGGCCAAGGAACTCGAAGTGCCGGTGATCGCGATCAGTCAGCTCAACCGTGGACCGGAGCAGCGCACGGACAAGCGTCCGATGCTCGGTGACCTGCGTGAGTCCGGCTCGCTGGAGCAGGACGCCGACATGGTGATGCTGATCCACCGGCCGGACGCCTTCGAGCGTGACGACCCGCGGGCCGGCGAGGCGGACCTGATCCTGGCCAAGCACCGAAACGGCCCGACGGCGACGATCACCGTCACCAACCAGCTGCACCTCAGCCGCTTCACCAACATGGCCCGCATGTGACCCGATAGTGGGTTGTGGCTCGATGCTGTAACTGGCATCATTCGAACATGCGTTCGAACATCCTCAATGCCGTGCTTGCCTCCCGCGCGCTGGTGGGCGGCGCCGGCCCGCGCACGAGTACCTCGCTCGACCGGGTGTGGACGTCGTTGTCGCAGTTCGAACGGGCCCAGCTCGAACGCGAGGCCGACGCCCTCACCGCCAGTGGGGTACGGGCCGCGCTGTTGGGCGTGGCCGACCCGCTGTTCTACTCGGGGCCGCTGGAGTCCGCCGGCGCGCAGGTGCTGGCGGTGTGCGGTCCCCGCGAGGCGAACGGTGAGGCGATCCGGCTTGCCCGCCGTGCCGCCGAGGCCGCCGCCGACGCCGGTGTCACCGTGCTGTCCGGCGACACCGACGGCCTGGAGGCGGCCGCGCTGCGCGCCGCGCTCGACCGTGGCGGGCTCGCCGTGTCGGTTCTGGCCGAGGGCTTCACCACGGCAGCGGCGCGGCCCGAGCCCGGCCTGGTCGCCGTCACGCCGTGCGCGCCAGGGCGGCGGTGGTCGGTCGAGTCCGCCATGGCCCGCAACGCCACCATCGCCGGGCTGTGCACCGCCCTGGTCGCGATCTGCGCCGCGGGCACCGGCGCCACTCTGGACGCGGGGATGCGTGCGCTGGACGCCGGCCGGCCGGTGCTGGCGCTCGGCCCCACCGCGGGCACCCGGCTGCTCGTGGACTACGGCGCCACCGCGGCCACCGACGAGGTCGAGCTGGCCTGGTGGTTGCAGACCCGCACCGGCACCCACCTCGGAACGGGCCGTCCCCACGGCGTCGCCACCCCCGCGGTCGCGGCAGCCTCCGCGCTGGGTCGTGCGGCCGGCGCGGTCCGTACCGACCGCGCCCGCAGCTGCGAGGCCGTCATCCGCCCCGCCGCCGGCCGCCCCACGTGGCACCGGACGGCGCGCCGCTGGTCCACCGCCTGAGCCTCTGTTCCCTGAACGGGCCGTACCGGTACCACCGGTGCGGCCCGTTTCTCTGTGTCCCTTTGCCCGCGCCCCGCGCCCCGCGCCCCGCGAGGCCGGCCTGTGGACAGGTCGTGAGTGGCAAAT
>Ga0190272_10000634_pt1 | contig 17856 bp, 20 predicted proteins | sample Popmic504T_FD_133746 | JGI IMG/M metagenome (GOLD analysis project Ga0190272, IMG submission 133746) | Populus adjacent soil microbial communities from riparian zone of Shoshone River, Wyoming, USA - 504 T | ecosystem: Environmental > Terrestrial > Soil > Riparian zone | place: USA: Wyoming... | reverse complement strand
CGATCCGGGCGTCCAGTACGACACGATCATCAACCGCTGGCACACCTGCCCGGAGTCGGGCCGGATCAACGCCTCCAACCCCTGCTCCGAGTACATGCACGTCGATGACTCGGCCTGCAACCTAGCCTCGCTCAACCTGATGAGGTTCCGCCGCGAGGACGGCTCCTTCGACGTCTCCGACTTCGAGCACGCGGTCGACATCGTCTTCCTCGCCCAGGAGATCGTCGTCGGCTGCTCCAGCTACCCGACCGAGGAGATCGGCGCCAACGCCAACGCCTTCCGCCAGCTCGGCCTCGGCTACGCCAACCTCGGCGCGCTGCTGATGTCCGACGGGCTGCCCTACGACTCCGACGCGGGCCGCAACGTCGCCGCCGCGATCACGGCGCTGATGACCGGCCGCGCCTACCGCCAGTCGGCGCTGATCGCCGCCGGCGCGACCGGGCCCTACGACGAGTACGAGAAGAACCGCGAGCCCCACAACGGGGTGATGCGGATGCACCGCGACGCTTCTTACGACGTCGACCCGACCGGGATCAAGGGCGACCTGCTCGAGGCCGCGCAGCGGGCCTGGGACGAGGCAGTCGAGCTGGGCGAGGCGCACGGCTACCGCAACGCGCAGGCGACGGTGCTGGCCCCGACCGGGACGATCAGCTTCCTGATGGACTGCGACACGACCGGGATCGAGCCCGACTTCTCCCTAGTCAAGTTCAAGGAGCTGGTCGGCGGCGGCCAGATGACGATCGTCAACAAATCGGTGCCGCTGGCGCTGCGCACGCTCGGCTACAACGACGCCGAGGTCGACCAGATCGACGCCCACATCGCCGAGCAGAACACGATCGTCGGCGCGCCGGGGCTGAAGGACGAGCACCTGCCGGTCTTCGACGTCGCGGTCGGCGAGCGGGCGATCTCGCACACCGGCCATATCGACATGATGGCCGCGACCCAGCCGTTCATCTCTGGGGCGATCTCGAAGACGGTCAACCTGCCGCAGACGGCCACGGTCGAGGACATCGCCGACGCCTACACGCGCGGCTGGCAGGGCGGCCTGAAGGCGCTGGCGATCTACCGCGACGGCTCGAAGACGGCGCAGGCGCTCCGCACCGACGCCCATGAGGAGGCAGAGGCGGAAACGGCCACGCCCACGCCGGAGCGCAAGCGGATGCCGCAGGAGCGCGAATCGATCACCCACAAGTTCTCGATCGCCGGCCACGAGGGATACATCACCGCCGGCAAGTACGGCGACGGCTCGGTCGGCGAGATCTTCCTCACCGACATCGGCAAGGAGGGCTCGACGATGCGCGGTCTGCTCAACGCCTTCGCCACGGCGATCTCGCTCGGCCTCCAGTACGGCGTCCCGCTCGAAGACTTCGTGCGCAAGTTCAGCTACATGCGCTTCGAGCCGGAGGGGATGACCACCAACCCGGAGATCCCCTTCGCCAAGTCGATGCCCGACTACATCATGCGCTGGCTGGCGAGCCGCTTTATCGAGGACACCGAAACGCTCGAGGACCTCGGCATCCTGACCAAGGAGGTGCGGGCCAAGCGCGAGGCGGAGACCGCGCAGCTCGGCCTCGGCGTCGACACCAGCGGCGGCACCGCCGGCCCGGCTAACGGAGGGGGCAACGGGAACGGCAAATCTCAGCCGGCCGCCGCCGCCTTCACCGAAACGCCCCCGGTGGTGCCGGCGAAGATGGCCGGCCTCGACCTCGGCCCCGCCTGCGAGCAGTGCGGCGGCATGATGCAGCGCACGGGCTCCTGCTACACGTGCTCCAGCTGCGGCAACAACACCGGCTGCGGCTGACGCCATATAACCGGCACGTGGCCGCGCCCGCGGCTTCGCGCCGTGCAAAGCACTGTCGCTTCGCCGCGTGCACTCCCACGCTTGGTTCTACGGCGTCAGGTTGAATTCTCAGCTCCTCACCCGGCTGCTCATTGCGGTGCTCTGCCTCGCCGCGTTCGTCCTCATCCTCTTCATCGCCAGCGGCCCGAGCCTCGGCGAGGAGAGCTGGAACGTGCTCTTCGCCGCCGTCGCCCTTGCCTTCTTCAGCCTCACCGGCGTAGCCGGGATGAGCCTGGTCGGGCGTCGGTCCGAGCTCTGGTGGTTCGGCTACCTCACCGCGATCGTCTCGGCCGGCGCCTTCGTGGTGACGGTGATGGCGATCTGGGCCGACGACGGGTGGAAACTCGCCGGCTGCGTCGCCGTGCTCGCGCTCGCCAACGGACACACGTCGCTGCTGCTCGCATCGCAGCGGGAAGACGACAGCGACGCCGTGCGCCTCCTGCGTGGTGGGGTGCTGGGGACGCTGTCGCTGCTGTGCCTGATGGTGGTGGTCGAGCTCTCGTCTCGCGGCGAGAACGTCGGCATCCGGGCGATCGCCGTCGTCGCGGTCCTCTACCTGCTCGGAGCGATCCTGCTGCCGCTGATGCGGCGAGCGTCGGCCGCGGCTGGAACCGGAGTGGACTAGCTCAGGACGACGGTCGCGTTGTGGCGCGGTGTCTCGGTGATCGCGCGACGGAAGATTCGTTCGGGCCGGGGATCGGCGGGGCGGATGTGGCGGCGGCGGACCAGCTCGCGCAGGACGACCGCCATCTCGAACTGGGCGAAGGAGGCGCCGAGGCAGCGGCGGACGCCGCCGCCGAAGGGGATCCAGGTGTAGGTGCCGGGCGGGTTCTCGAGGAAGCGCTCGGGCAGGAAGCGGTCGGGCTCGGGGTAGACCTCCGGGTTGCGGTGGACGAGGTAGACGCAGGGCGTCACCCCGATCCCGGCGGGTAGCTCGTAGCCGCCGATCTCGACCGGCTCGGTGAGATGGCGGACGACGATCGAGATCACCGGGCGCAGCCGCAGCGTCTCCTGGATCGTCGCGGTCAGGTACTCGTCGCGGTCGCCCTCGACCTCGTCGCGCAGGCGTTCGAGCTTCGCCGGGTGGCGGGCGAGGCGCTCGACCGCCCAGGAGAGCGAGGTCGCGGTCGTCTCGTGGCCGGCGACGAGCAGGGTGAGGAGCTCGTCGCGGATCTCTTCGTCGCTCATCGGGCTGCCGTCCTCATGCTGGGCACCGACCAGCATCGAGAGGACGTCGTCGCGCTGCTCGAGGTCGCCGGCGCGGCGGCGCTCGGCAATCTCGGCGTAGATCAGCGCGTCGACCCGCTCGACCCGGCGCCGGAAGGGCCGGAAGCGGGTGATCCGCTGGGGCCCGACCAGGAGCAGGGGCAGCAGCGCACGCGGGTCGGTGGTCAGGTCGAGGAACTCGCGCAGCGCCTCGCGCAGCTCGGCCAGGCGCTCGCCCTCGCTGACCCCGAAGACGGTGCTGAGGATGATCTCCAGGGTTATCGCCTGCATCCGGGGTCGCAGCTCATATGGCGTGCCGACCGGCCAGCTCTCGATCTCGCGCGCGGCGATCTCGCTCATCGTCTGCTCGTAGCCCTGCATGCGGGCGCCGTGGAAGGGCGGCAGCAGCAGCTTGCGCTGGCTCATGTGCGGCTTCTCGTCAAGGACGAGGACCGAGTTGCGACCGAGGGCCGGTTCGAGGATTTTGTTGCCCTCGCCGGCGTGGAAGACGCGCGGGTCGCCGGTGAAGACCTGCTTGATCGCCTCGGGGTCGGCCAGCATCACCCACTTGCCTTCGTAGGCGATGTCGATCGTGAACATGTCGCCGTAGCGCTCGTGGCAGGCGAAGAGCATGCGCCGCGCCTGGCGTGACCAGATCGCGGTCTGCACGACACGCGGAAGGGGCGGGCCGGGGGGAAGGCGTCGCTCCGCCGGCCTGCTCAGCGGCCTCGGGGCGGTTGTCGTGGCTGCCTCCATCAGGCCTCTGTGGGGAGGCTAGTGCCAGAGTGCAGGCTTCGTGTGAGATCCGTCTCACGGGATGGCATAGCCTGCCGACGTGGCCGAGCTTCCCCGTCTCTCTCCGCAAGCCGAGCACAGGGTGCTGAAGCTGAGCTGCGGCCTGCCGGCGCCGGCGCAGCGACTGCTCTTCGGCCGCCCCCCGGCGCTCGACGGACAGGTGCTGGCGAGCGACATCCAGGCGCTGATCCGGCTCTCGGAATGGGCGGGCAGCAAATCGATCACCGAAGGCGCGCCGCCAGAAGAGGCGCGCGCGATGAGCCGGGCCGGAAGCGAAGCGGCCGGCGGGCCGAAGCTGCCGATGGCCCGCGTCGAAGACCTCGAGCTGCCGGGTCCGGGCGGGCCGATCCCGATGCGCTTCTACGTCCCGCTCGGCGCGGTGGAGCCGATGCCGCTGCTCGTCTACTACCACGGCGGCGGCTGGGTGATCGGCGACCTCGACACGCATGACGGGGTCGCCCGCTTCCTCGCCGCCAACGCCGGCGTCCTCGTGCTCTCGGTCGGCTACCGGCTGGCGCCGGAGCACCCCTTCCCGGCAGCGACCGAAGACGCCCTGGCGGCGTTCCAGTGGGGCTCGGAGCAGGCCGTGGGGCTGGGCGCCGACGCCCGCCGCATCGCCGTCGGCGGCGACAGCGCCGGCGGCAACCTAGCGGCCGTGGTCAGCGTCCTCGCCCGCGACGCCGGCGGCCCGGACCCGGCGATGCAGCTGCTGATCTACCCGGTGACCGACGCCGACGGCGGCCCATCGCGGCAGCTCTTCGCCGAGGGGTTCCTGCTCACCAAGATGGACATGGACTATTTCGAGGGCCACTACCTGCCGAATCCCGATGACTCCCGGGACCCGCGTGTCTCGGTGCTCCGCACCGGAGACCTCTCCGGCCTCCCCCCCGCCTACGTCGCCAGCGCCGGCTTCGACCCGCTGCGCGACGAGGGCGAGGCCTACGCGGCGCGCCTACGCGAGGCGGGGGTGCGGGTGGCGCTTCGTCGCCACCCCGGCCTGGTACACAGCTTCGCCAACCTGACCGCGGTCAGCCGCACCTCGCGCGCGGCGATGCTCGAAGCCGCGGGGGCGCTGCGCATGGGCCTCGCCGCTAATACCCCCTAGGGGTATATGCAATACTGGGTCCGTGGAGACCGCCTCCGGGCCACACGCCCACCACCATCACCACGAGATGCCCAGCGAGGGCCGGGAGCTGACGATGATGGCGGCCAGCGCCACCCTGCACTGCCTGACCGGGTGCGCGATCGGCGAGGTGCTGGGGATGGCGATCGGCACCGCGCTCGGCTTCTCCGACCTGGGGACCGTGGCGCTGGCGATCGGCCTGGCCTTCCTCTTCGGCTACACGCTCACCAGCCTGCCGCTGCTGCGGGCCGGGATGGCGTTCTCCGTCGTCGCACCGATCGCGCTCAGCGTCGACACGGTCAGCATCGCGACGATGGAGATCGTCGACAACGCGATCATGCTGGCGATCCCCGGCGCGATGGAGGCCGGCCTCGGCGACGTCCTCTTCTGGGGCTCACTGGCGGTGGCGCTGGCGATCGCCGGCCTCGCCGCCTGGCCCGTCAACCGCTGGCTGATCCGCCGCGGCAAAGGCCACGCCGTGATGCACGAGACCGGGATCCACGGCGGCCTGCCGACCAAGCCCACCGCCGTCTTCTTCGCCACCGCGGCGCTGTTCGGGGCCGTTGTCCTCGGCGTCGAGGCGCTCAGCGACGACGGCGGCGGCCACGGCGCCGAGACCGAGAGGAGTCACCCCCATGAGTGAGACAACCCGGGGCTACACCGAGAACAAGGAGGCGGTGCTGAAGCGGCTGCGGCGGGTCGAGGGCCAGGTGCGCGGCGTCGAGCGGATGGTCGAGGAGGACCGCTACTGCATCGACGTCGTCACCCAGGTCACCGCGATCCAGGCCGCTCTCGACAAGGTCGCGCTGGAGCTACTCACCGACCACGCCGCCCACTGCGTGATCGGGGCAAAACGTGCCGAACAGCCAGAGCGAACTGAAGAGTTGATGGCTGCGGTCTCGCGCCTGCTCCGCCGCTGACGCAGGCCCCGCTTACTCGTACTGCAGGGCCTCGAGTACTTTGAGACGCGAGGCGCGGCGGGCGGGCGGGATCGCAGCGAGGACGCCGGCGAAGGCGGCAAAGACCAGCATCGCGAGCAGCTGTCCGACGGGGTAGGAGAGGGCGAAGCCTTCGTCCTTCAGCGGCTGCGCGATCAGGGCGGCGAAGATCACGCCGATCACCATCCCCAGCAGCGCCCCAATCAGCGCCGTGATCACCGCCTCGTAGCGGATCATCGTCCGCACCTGGCGGCGCGACATGCCGATCGCCCGCAGCATCCCCAGCTCGCGCGTGCGCTCGTGGATCGAGAGCGCCAGCGTGTTGGCGATTCCGAAAAGGGAGACGATCACGGCCAGCGCCAGCAGCGCGTAAATCAGGCCGAGCAGCTGGTTGATCTGTTCTTCCTGGTTTTCCTTGAGTTCCTGCTGGTTGCGCACCTCGACGACCGGGAACTCCCGGTCCATCCTTTTGATCAGGGCGGCTTGGACTCTTTCCGCCTCGGCGCCCGGCGCCAGCTTGACGAAGTCGAAGACGTCGTCGCTCTGGTCGAACGCCCGATCCATCAGGCCCTGGGTGACGATCGCCGAGCCGAGCAGTTCCGCCTTGTCTTCGAACTCTCCGACCACGGTGAGGTTGGGCCGCGCCCCGATCTGGGTGAGGAAGCGCGCCTGATCGCCGCGCTCGAGGCTGTTGTCGGAGGCGAAGGACTTGTCGAGGATCACCTCGCCGTCGGTCAGCCGCCGCAGCGTCTGCGGTCCACCCTCGGTCCAATCGATCGTCAACACGGAGCTCGCGTCGGGCTCCAACGCCGAGACCCGCTCCCTGCCCCCGCCGTCAGCGAGCTTTGCCTGCGCGGCGCGTATGGTCGAGACCAGCTCGACCCCCGGCACCTGGCGAGCGGCTTCGGCCGCGCCTGGCGATATCGGCGAGAAGCCGTCGGAGTTCTGCAGCACCAACTCGCCCTGGAAGCTCTCGTCGACCGCGGTAGCGATCGAGCTCTTGATCCCCGCGGCGAAGACGGTGACGAAGGCGACCACGGCGAGGCCGATCATCAGCGCCGCCGCGGTGACCGCGGTGCGCGCCGGGTTGCGCTGCGTGTTCTCGCGGGCAAGGCGGCCGGTGAGCTGGCGCAGCATCTCCAGCGGCCGTCCGGCGACGGAGGCCAGCGGCCGCACCAAGCGGGGGCTGAAGAGCGAGACACCAAGCAGCACGGCGACGGCGCCGGCACCCATCAGGCCGGCGGCTCCCCCACCGCTGGCGCCGCCGAAGAGGCCCACGAGGACCATCACCAGCCCAACGACGCCGAGCAGGAGAGCGAGCCCGGCGACGACGATGCCGCGGCGACGGCTCTGCGGCAGCTCCAGCGCCAGCAGAGCGGCGATCGGCGGCACCCGGGTCGAGCGCAGCGCCGGGATGAAGGAGGAGACCAGGGTGATGCCGACCCCGATCAGCAGCGCGACGACGATCGTGCGGTCCTTGGTGACCAGAGCGGTGGTCGGCAGGTCGATCCCGATCGCAACGAAGAGGGCGTTGAGGCCGACCGCGATCCCGTAGCCGCCGGCGATGCCGAGCAGCGCGCCGAGCAGCCCGATCACTAGCGCCTCGACCACCACGGAGCCGAGGATCTGGCCACGCCCCGCGCCGAGCGTGCGCAGCATGCCGAACTCCCTGATCCGCTGGGCGACGGTGATCGAGAAGGTGTTGAAGATCAAAAAGGCGCCGACGAAGAGCGCGACGAAGGCGAAGACCAGCAACGCGATCCGCAGGAAGCCGATGTCTTCGCGGATCTGGTCGGAGTTGCGTTCGGCGTTCTGCTTTGCCGTCTCGACCAGCAGCGAGGGAGGCGTGACCTGGGCCACCCGCCGCGCCAGCGTGGCTTCGGAGATGCCCTCGTCGGCGGCGACCAGGACCTGGTCGAGTTCGCCGCGCTTGTCGGTGATCCGCTGTGCCTCGGACAGGATCAGGCCGGCAATGCTGGCGCCCCCCCAAGAAGCGTCACCGAGCTTGGTCAGGCCGACGATGCGGTAGGCGGTCACCCGTTCGACCGAGGCCAGCTTGAGCGTGTCGCCGATTCCCAGCCCGGCCTCTTCGGCGGCGCTCTGGTCGAGCGTGACCTCCCTCCCGCTCCGCGGCGGGCGGCCTTCGACGTAGGTCTGCGTTTCCAGCTCCTCCGGCAGCACCGAGGTGATGAACTTGGGCGCGAACTGGCTGCCGATCTCCTCGTTCTCCTTGTCGAAGAACGCGCCCACGGTGAAGATCTGGCCGGTTGCCAGCCGCACCCCCTGCACCCGCTTCACTTTCGGCAGCACGGCCGCTTTGAAGCTGGGCGTCTCGCCGCTTTCCTGGCGCACCTCCTCCTTCGCCGTGATCACGACGTCGGTCTTCGCCAGCGAGTCTTCGAAGATTTCGTCGAAGGCGGCGAAGGTCGTGTCGGTGAGGATGTAGGTGCCAGCGACGAAGGCGACGCCGATCACCACCGCCAGGGTCGTCGTCAGGGCGCGGACCTTGCGCGCCCAGAGGCTCTTGACCGCGAGCCGCGTCAAACCGCTAGTCGATCGTCTTCATCAGCTCGATCACCTCGTCGGCCGAACCGGGGGCCGCGTCATGAACGATCTGTCCGTCGCGCAGGGTGATCAGGCGGTCGGCGTGAGCGGCGGCCTCCGGGTCGTGGGTGACCATGATCACCGTCTGGCCGAACTCGTCGACCGCCTGGCGCAGCAGGCCGAGAACCTCGGCGCTCGCCTTCGAGTCGAGATTGCCGGTCGGCTCGTCGGCGAAGACGACGGCCGGTTTGGAGACCAGGGCGCGGGCGACGGCGACGCGCTGCTGCTGACCGCCGGAGAGCTCCGAGGGCCGGTGGGTGCGCCGCTCCTCGAGGCCGACGGTGCGGACCAGCTGGTCGAGCCACTCGGCATCAGGCTTGCGGCCGGCGATTGAGAGCGGCAGCACGAGGTTCTCCTCGGCGGTGAGGACCGGCAGCAGGTTGAAGAACTGGAAGACGAAGCCGAGCTTGTCGCGGCGCAGCCTGGTCAGGTCGCCGTCGTCGAGGCGGGTGATCTCCTCGCCGTCGAGGGTGACCGTGCCCGAGGTCGGCTTGTCGAGCCCGGCGAGGATGTGCATCAAGGTCGACTTGCCCGACCCCGACGGCCCCATGATCGCGGTGAAGCGTTCGCGATCGAAGGCGGTGCTGACGCCCACCAGGGCGTCGACCGCCGCCGCGCCTTCGCCGTAGCGGCGCGATACGTCGGAGGCCACCACCACCTGCCCGTTCGACTGGCTCATCCATAAGCACCGTATCGAGGTCGCCGGTTGGGCGTTCCAATCCATAGATAGCCTGCTCGCGATGGCGCTCGCGGACTCCTACGACGGCTTCCTGGTCGACCTCGACGGCGTCGTCTGGGAGGGCAAGGAGCTGCTGCCAGGCGCCGTGGAGGCGCTGAGCGCGCTGCTCGCCGCGGGCAAGGAGATCGTCTTCGTCACCAACAACTCGGTGAGCAGGCCGGCCTCCTATGCCGCACGCCTGCGCGACGCGGGAATCGAGGTCGCCGATGAGCGGGTGATCACCGGCGGCGAGGCGACAGCCCGGCTCGCCGTCGAGAAAGTGGGGCGCGGCGGCACCGCCTTCGTGATCGGCGCCCCCCGCTTCAAGGAGGCGGTCGCGGAGGCCGGGCTGGAGGTGCTGGACGGCGAAGCCGGGATGGCTGCCGAAGCCGTCGTCGTCTCGGCTCACCGCGAGTTCGACTACGCGGAGCTGCTGACCGCGACGCGCGCCCTGCAGGGCGGGGCGCAGCTGTTCGGGACCAGCCGCGACCCGACCCTGCCGATGCCCGGCGGGGCCTGGCCGGGGACCGGCGCGACCCTGGCGGCCGTCGAGACGGCATCCGGCAAACGGGCCGAGACCGGCGGCAAGCCCGAGCGACACCTCTTCGATCAGGCGCGAGCGCTGATCCCGGATGCGGTCCGAGTGGCGATGGTCGGCGACCGGCCCGCCTCCGACATCGAGGGCGGCCGGCGAGCTGGCCTGGAGACAATCCTCGTCCTCACCGGGGCGACCTCGGCAGAGGAAGCGGAGCAGGCCGAGCCGCGGCCGGACCACACGATCGACGACCTGCGCGGCCTGCTGCGATGAGCGCCGTCGCCTCTCCGGTGGAGCGTCCTGGCGTCGCCTTCGCCGGCATCTTCGCCGTCACCTTCTTCTGCCTGCTCGCGGTCGGCGCCGTGCTGCCGGTCCTGCCCCGCTACGTGCACGGCCCGCTCGAGGGCGGCAACATCGCCGTCGGCGTCGTCGTCGGCTCCTTCGCCGTCACCGGCCTACTCTTCCGGCCCTTCGCCGGCCGCCTCGCCGACCACCGAGGGCGGCGACGGACGGTGCTGATGGGCGCCCTCCTGGTCGCCGTCTCCGGCTTCCTCTACCTGCTGCCACTGGGTATCCCGGGGCTGATCGTCGCCCGGCTGGTGCTCGGCGTCGGCGAGGGGACGGTCTTCACCGCGGGCTCGGCCTGGATCGTCGACCTGGCGCCGGAGGGGCGGCGCGGCCGCGTGATCGGCCTCTACGGCCTCGCGGTCTGGGCGGCGCTCAGCATCGGGCCGCTGATCGGCGAGCTGGTGCTGAGCGCGTCCAGCTACACCGTGGTCTGGCTCTGCGCCGGCGTCGCGCCGCTGATCGGCGCCCTGATCGCGGTCCGCCTGCCGGACCCCTTCCGCCCCCTTGCCCAAACCGAGCGCAACCCGCTGATCGCCCCCGAGGCGCTGCGGCCCGGCGTCGCCCTCGCCCTCTCCTCGATCGGCTACGCGACACTCGCCACCTTCGTCATCCTCCACCTCGACGAGCGCGGCGTCGGCCACGGCGCGACCGTGTTCGGCGCCTTCGCGACGATGGTGGTGCTGACCCGGCTGGTCGGAGGCGGCCTGCCCGACCGGATCGGCCCGGCCCGCGTGGCGATCACCGCGGCGCTGGTCGAGGGCGTGGGGCTGGCGACGATCGGCCTGGCGCAGAGCCTTGAGGTCGCCCTGGCCGGGGCGCTGACGATGGGCGTCGCCTTCTCGCTGCTCTATCCCTCGCTCTCGCTGATCGTCATCGGCCGCGTCCCCGAGACGCGGCGCGGCGCCGCCCTCGGCACCTTCACGGCCTTCTTCGACGCCGGCATCGGGCTCGGCGCCCCGCTCGCCGGCCTGATCGCCGCCGTCGCCAGCTACGAGGGCGCCTTCCTCGCCTCCGCCCTGCTCGCCCTCGCCTCCTCGGCGACGGTTGCGCTGGCGGTCTCGAGCTGGGGCAGGGCCTTGCTCGCCGAGCGCTAACGCTGCGAGAGCAGCAGCGTCTGGGCAGCGCGGCCGATGCGGCCGTCGGTGTCGGAGAGAACCGACTCGGCGGTGCCGATCCCGTTCGCCTGCGGCAAGGTGGTGGCGTCGACACAGACCCACTCGCCCCGCGGCATCCGCTCGAGGTGGACGGTTAGGTCGACGTTGATGAAGACGTGGGTGCGCCAGTCGAGCACGGCGCTGATCCCGTTGCCGACGTCGGCGGCGATCAACGTCCGCTGCAACGGCGAGGGCTCCTCGCCGGCGATCAGCGGGTGGCGCATCCGCATCCAGACGGTGGCCGGGCCGGGCTGTAGGAACTCGCCTGAGATCGCCCGCCACTCCATCGCCGTGTGGTAGCCGACCGAGTCGCCGGTAGCGAAGAACTCCGGTTCTGAGCCCTGCTCGGGGGCGGGCGGCGGCGCCGGCTCGGAGACCTCGGGCGGCAGCTCGATATCCGCGGTCCGCAACCGCCACCCCCGCGCCCGCACCAACACATCGTCCCCGTTGGAGAGCGAAGCCTCGACCATCTGCACCCGCCGCCCTGGCCGCACCACCTCAGCCTCGACCTTGACCGGCCCGATCGGCACCGACTTGAGGATCTCGAAGGTGACGCGGCCCACCTGAAACTCGTCCGCCTCGTCGAGCGACTCGATCTCCCGCCCCAGCAAAGCTGAGGGAGGCCCGGCGTGCTGAGCACCGGGATCCCACGGTCCGCGCGTCAACTCAGTGGCCACAAAGCCATCGCCGTCGATCTCGTAGAACGCCCCGGCCATCGAGGCGGGATCGTAGGGCGTCTACCCTCCATCTATGGAGAAAACGAAGAAGACCGACGCCGAGTGGCGCGGCCAGCTGACCCCCGAGCAGTACGAGGTAACCCGCAACGCCGGCACTGAGCGCGCTTTCACCGGCCCCCACCTCGAGGAGAAACGCGAGGGCATGTTCCATTGCGTCTGCTGCGGCGCCGAGCTCTTCTCCTCGGACACCAAGTTCGACTCCGGCACCGGCTGGCCCAGCTTCACCGAGCCGGCCCACCTCGAGAACGTCGAGCTGCGGCCGGACAACGGCCACTTCATGCGCCGCACCGAGGTCGTCTGCAGGAACTGCGACGCCCACCTCGGCCACGTCTTCGACGACGGGCCCGTGGACAAAGGCGGCAAGCGCTACTGCATCAACGGCTGCGCGCTCGACTTCTCAGACCTTGCCGCCGACGGCTCCTAGGTAGCTGAACCGCACCGCCAGGGCGACCGCCTCGGTGCGGGTGTCGACCTCGAGCTTTTTGATCGCGTTGCGGACGTGGGTGTGGACGGTGGCCGGGCTCAGTTCGAGCCGTTCGGCGATCTCTTTGACCCGCAGGCCCTCGGCCAGCAGCTCGAGGATCTGACGCTCGCGCGGCGAGAGGTGGAGCAGCTTTTCGACCTCGGCCGGCTTGCCGCCGGCGAAGTCGCCGCCGAGGAAGGTGCCGCCGCCCATCACCGCCTTGACCGCGCGGGCGATGTCCTCGGCCGGCGCCGACTTGAGCACGTAGCCGGAGGCCCCCGCTCGCAACGCCAGCGCCAAGAGGTCGGGTTGGGCGTGGGCGGTGAAGATGATCACTTTGGTGCGCGGCCGGACCTTCAGCACCTCCTTGGTCGCTTCGATCCCGTCGCGCTTCGGCAGCTCGACATCGATGATCAGCACGTCGGGTTCGAGTTCCTTGACCACCTCGACGACGTCGCGCCCGTCGGCAGCCTCGCCGACGATCTCGACCGTGTGCGAGTTCGCCATCCGGGACTTGATCGCCTCGCGGACGATCTCATGGTCGTCGCAGAGGACGACCCGCCTGGCGTCCCGCATGGCACTCATCGCGGCCCGATCCTCTCAGGCGCGCCAAGCGAATGCAAAGTTTTAGGTACGGAGAATGATCCGTCCCGTTCCTGCCGGTTCTCGATCAGCGCGATCATCGTCCTTCCAACGGCTACCGCCGTGCCGTTCAAGGTGTGCACCATCTGCGGGGAATCATCATTACTGGGGCGGTATCGGCAGGCTAGGCGTCTAGCCTGATAGTCGGTCGTGTTCGAGCAGGAGGTCAACTCCCGGTAGCGGTCCTGGCTCGGGATCCAGGCCTCGCAGTCGTACTTCTTCGCGGCCGGGGCGCCGAGGTCGCCGGCGGCGACGTTGACGACGCGGTAGGGGATCTCGAGCTCAGTCAGGATCCGCTCCTCAATCACCAGTAGGCGCTCGTGCTCGGCCGCCGACTCTGAAGGCTCGACGAACGAGAACATCTCGACCTTGTCGAACTGGTGGACGCGGAAGATGCCGCGGGTGTCGCGGCCGCCGGCCCCCGCCTCGCGCCGGAAGCAGGGGGAGTAGCCGGCGTAGCGCAGCGGCAGGTCGCCGGCGTCGAGGATCTGGTCGGCGTGCAGGCCGGCGAGCGAGACCTCGGAGGTGCCGACCAGGAAGAGCTCGTCCTTGGGGATCTCGTAGATCTGGTCGCGGTCGCCGGGCAGGAAGCCGGTGCCGTACAGGGCCTCTTCGCGGACCAGGACCGGCGGCACGACCGGCTCGTGGCCCTCGCCGCGGACCAGCTCCAGGGCGAAGCGGACCAGCGCCAGCTCGAGCAGCACCAGATCCCCCATCAGGTAGGAGAAGCGGGAGCCAGAGAGCTTTGCCGCCGCCTCCATCTCGATCAGGCCCAGCTCGGTGCCGAGCTCGAGGTGATCGCGAGGCTCGAAGTCGAATCTCGGCTTCTCGCCGACCTCGCGCAAGACGACTGCGTCCTCCTCGGTCATGCCTTCGGGGGCATCGGGGTCGGGCAGGTTGGGCAATGCGGTCGCCACCCGCTCGAGCTCGGCGCCGACTCGCTCCAACTCCGCTTTGCCGGACTCGATCCGCTCCTTCAGCTCCTGCACTTCGGCCATCGGGCCGGCGGCGTCCTCTCCCCTCTGCTTCGCCTCGCCGATCTGCTTAGAGAGAGACTTGCGCTCCGCCTGCGCGTTCTCGATCTCCGGCAGCAACTCGCGCCGTCGAGCATCCAGAGCCAGCAGCTCGTCGACTCCGTCGGCGGCGCCGCGACGGGCCAGGGCCGCCTTGACCCGCTCAGGATCGGAGCGGATCAGCTTTAGGTCGAGCACGGCGTCCTCAGGTCAGGGCGATTCCGGCCCCGGACGGGGCGATTCTTCGGCGTCCTGCCCGGCGTACTTGGCGACGAAGCGGGCGACCGCTTCGGCCTCCTCGCCGACGACGATGTTCTGGGGCATGATCGCCCCGGAGAAGCCGCCGTTCTGGATCGCGAAGAGAGCGTCGTCATAGGTCTCGGTTCGTTCATCGAGGTTCGGCCCCTGCACGCGGGCGGCACGGTTGCCGCTGCCCTGCGTGCCGGCGGCGCTGAGCGTGTGGCAGCCGGAGCAGTGACTGGCGAAGAGCACCGCCCCTCCGTGGTTGGGGTCGTTCTCGGGGACCGAGATGCTCTCCTCGCCGAAACCGCAGGCGGCAAACACGAAGGCGGCAGCGATGGCCAGGGCTGTGGCAATGGCGGGACGCACGCGGCCGGCATCATATTGTCTGGTCCAGCCATGAGTCCCCCCGACCCCGCTCGCTTCCGCGCCGCGATGGGCGCGCTGCCGACCGGCGTCACGGTCGTCACCGCCAGCAGGCCGGAGGGCCCAGCGGGGGCGACGGCGAACGCGGTCTGCTCGCTCTCGATCGAGCCGATGCTGATGCTGGCCTGCCTCGACCGTGGTTCCCGCACCCTGCTCGCCGTGCAGGCGGCCAACCGCTTCGCCGTCAATGTCCTCCACGCCGGCCAAGAGGAGATCGCCCGCGCCTTCGCCACCAAGGCCCCGGTCGCCGACAAGTGGGCGGGCGTGCCGTGGAGCGAACGCGACGGCATCCCGATGATCGACGGCGCCCTCGCCTTCGTCGCCTGCGACTTGCGCGACGTGATCGCCGGCGGCGACCATGTGATCGTCACCGGCGAGGTGACGGCCCTGGAGACGAGCGAGACGGACGCCCCCCTCGTCTTCCACGGCGGCGAGTACCGCCCGCTGTCGACTTAGTCGCGCATATGGCGACTAAGTCGACAGCTCAACCCTGAGCGCGGTGGCAGACGGCCTCGACGTTGTTGCCATCGGGGTCGAGGATGAAGGCGCCGTAGTAGCCGGGGTGGTAGATCGGGCGTGGACCGGGGGCGCCATTGTCAGAGCCGCCGGCCGCGAGGGCAGCGGCGTGGAAGGCGTCGACCTGCTCGGCGGTGCGGACGCCGAAGGCGACGTGGGCGCCGCTGACAGCAGGACGCTCGCGAGCGTAGATCCAGAAGAACGGCATGGGCCCGTGCTCAGTGTCCTTGCCGAACCCGGCCGCCCCTTCGACCGGCTCCATCAGCAACCCGATGCCGAGCGGCTCCAGCGCCTGTTCGTAGAACGCCTTGCTGCGCTCGAAATCGCTGACCTCGATGCCGACGTGGTCGAGCATGTGCTCAGCCTAGCCAGCCTCGAGACCATCCCGCGGCGGAGTAGGCTTCGGCGCCGATGGAGGCGACGACGGTGCAGCGGGAGCCCTGGACCTTCGCCCAGAAGGCGATCGTGGTCCTGGCGGCGTTCCAGCTGCTCTGGGCGCTGGCCGGCTTCATCGCCGAGCCGAGCTTCCACCTCGGCGAGGACGCGCCGACCGAGCGGGTGCTCGGGATCGACTTCAACGGCTACCACGCCCTGGCCGGCCTGCTCCTCTTCGGCCCGGCCTTCTACTTCGCCACGCGCCCCGACTGGGCCCTCTATTACGCGATCTACGCCGCGGTGGCCCTGATCGTCAGCGGCATCTGGGCCCTCTTCTCGACCCAGCCGGCCTGGGTCTTCACCTTCCCCAACAACGTCGCCGACGCGATCTTCCACCTCGCCACCGGCGCCCTCTTCGCGATCGTTGCGGGCATCCAGATCGCCCAGGACCGCGCGACCTCTAAGCACTAACGCGACGCGCCAGAAACGCGATGCGAGCTACGCGCTTCGCGCCAAGCGGCGCGACGGGCGTCGATCTGACCCCTGAAGCGAATGATGACCCCTCCGACCGCCAGGACGATTCCCGTGGCGAATAGATCGTGCGGCGGGGAAAGGAAAAGTCCCGCCAGATATATGGGAAGGATCAGGATGAAGAACATCGGCGCCATACCCATGAACAATTCGACTATGAAGTTTTTTGTCTTCATTCTCTTCTCAGTATAGCCCCGAGACCAGCCCGAATACCCAGGCCAGCAGGCCAAGGCCGATGCCTGCGAAGCCGCCCAGAAATGCCTTCCACTGCACCTCTTCTCTCGAGTTGCGTCGACCCAGTGCATAAGCAGTCACCGCAAAGCCGACGAACGCTCCGACTGACAACGGGAAGCCGGGAGAGCCCGGATCGGGAGCCGTCACAGCGAGCATGTCGCCGATCGTCGCGAGCCGCAACGCGCGTGTGGCGCGCTGAATGTCAAAAGAGTGTCAGAGCAGCGTGCTGGTGCTGGCGGCGCGGAGGGCTAGGAAGAGAATCACGCCGCAGCTGACGACCATGATCCCCATCTCTCGGCGGACGATGGCGAGGGCGAGCGTCTGCTGCGAGTCGGCGGGGAGGGCCTCGAACTCGACGTCGCCGAGCTCGCGGTGGGCGGCGCCGGTGCGGGCGCCCTCGGCGAGGAAGGAGACGACCAGGGGCAGGATGCCGTAGAGGTAGTGAAGGTCATCGCTGGCTTCGTGGCCGGTGAAGACGAGCAGGCCGCCGAGCAGCGCCTGCACGAAGACCGCGACCTGGGCGGCGCGGAGCAGGTACCAAAAGGGGACGGAGGACTCGCGGCGGAACCAGGCAATCCCGCCGATCGCGAAGGCCCCTCCGTTGAGGGCGATCACCGAGAGCCCGACGACGAGGTGGATCGCGACCATCTAAATCCGCCCGAACGGGTCGGGGTTCCGCTTGCTGATGCGGAATATCACTATGTAGCAAGTTGTCACAATGTGGGTGTATAACAGCGCCTGCAGCGGCGATCGTCGGCCGCTCGCGAAACCCCGGACCTCCCTGTGCTGAAGAGCTACCTGCCGATACTCGTCTTCGCCCTGCTCGGCCTCGGAGTCGGCGGCGCCTTCGTCATGCTCAACCACCTGATCGGGCCGAAGCGGTCGAAGCGGCCGACCGCGGCGAGCCTGCGGCAGACCGAGCCGTACGAGTCCGGCATCCCGGTCGAGCCGGCGCGCGGGATGCGCTTCGGCATCAGCTTCTACCTGATCGCGATGCTCTTCATTCTCTTCGACATCGAGGTCGTCTTCCTCTACCCCGTCGGGGTGATCCTCGAGGACGCCGACAGCCTGCTGGTGCTGGGCGAGCTGATCACCTTCGTCGTCCTCCTGCTCGTCGCCTTCGTCTACGTCTGGCGCAAGGGAGCCCTGGATTGGAAATAGAGCGACAGACGATGCGCGACCGGCAGCTGCGCGCCCGCGACATGCTGCGCGGCGATCTCGAGGGCGAGGAGCTCGAGCGCTTCGTCGAGGAAAAAGTCGTGATGACCAACTTCGAGAAGATGCTCGGCTGGGCACGCTCGAACTCGATGTTCCCGCTCACCTTCGGCCTCGCCTGCTGCGCGATCGAGGTGCCAATCTCGATCGTCACCGCCCGCTACGACCTCGCCCGCTTCGGCGCCGAGGCGCTGCGCGCCTCG
>Ga0190272_10000632_pt1 | contig 17873 bp, 18 predicted proteins | sample Popmic504T_FD_133746 | JGI IMG/M metagenome (GOLD analysis project Ga0190272, IMG submission 133746) | Populus adjacent soil microbial communities from riparian zone of Shoshone River, Wyoming, USA - 504 T | ecosystem: Environmental > Terrestrial > Soil > Riparian zone | place: USA: Wyoming... | reverse complement strand
GTGGGACGGCATCCGCGCGGTCGCACGACTCGACCGCGGCCACCTCGACCTGACCGGCCGCAATGGCACGGACTACAAGCCGCGCTACCCCGAGCTGCGGCCGCTCGGCGCCGCGCTCGGCTCGACGCGGGCGATCCTCGACGGCGAGATCGTCGCCTTCGACGAGCAGGGCAGACCGAGCTTCGAGCGGCTGCAGTCGCGGATGCACCTGACGGGCGACGCGCAGGTGAAGCGTCGCTCCAAGGAGCTCCCCGTCACCTACGTCGCCTTCGACCTGCTCTGGCTCGAAGGCCATCCCACGACCGGCCTCCCCTACCGCGACCGCCGCCGGCTGCTCTCCGACCTCGAGCTCGACGGCCCGAGCTGGCGAGTCCCCACCCACCACGAGGGCGACGGCGCCGCGCTGCTGGAGGCGACCCGCGAGCAGGGTCTCGAGGGCATCGTCGCCAAGCGGATCGACTCGGTCTACGAGCCGGGCCGCCGCTCGAGCGCCTGGATCAAGGTCAAGAACGTGCTTCGCCAGGAGGTCGTCATCGGCGGCTGGTCGCCCGGCGAGGGCAAGCGGGCCGGCCGCCTGGGCGCGATCTGCGTCGGGGTGTACGCCCGCGACGCGAATGGCGGCGACGCCGGGCGGCGTGGTGGCGCCGGCAGCGGTGACAACCCGGCTCGCGTCCTGCGCTACGCTGGCAAGGTCGGCACCGGCTTCGACGAGGCGATGCTCGACCTGCTCACCGCCAAGCTCGAACCCCTGCGCCGCGACACCAGCCCCTTCACCGGCCGCCAGCCGCCGCGCAACACCATCTTCGTCGACCCCCAGCTCGTCGCCGAGGTCGAGTTCCGCGAGTGGACCCGCACCGGCACCCTCCGCGCCGGCGTCTTCCTCGGCCTGCGCGACGACATCGATCCCGCCACCATCGTCCGCGAGGCCTAGGGAGGGTCTAGCGAAACTCGTCGGTCCGCCTACATCCACATCAACATCGACAACGTCGCCCGACGTTCCTATCATGATAAGAACGATGGCCGCGAACGGAAGAGCAACACAGAAGGCGAGCAATGGGCATTCGAGGATGACCCCGAAGCGTCGCGCAATGCTCCTCGATCGCTTTGCCAAGCGCTCTATCAGTCTTGAGGGCATGGATCGAGATGCCCTGATGGAGCTTCAGGACGACGCCTTCGGCAAGAAGCTGCCGAAGGTTTGAGCGCCCCGTTCGGGGGCGGCGTATTCGTCGTCGACACGTCCGCCTGGCTGCGAGGTCATGAGGTCAGAGAAGAGTGGTCCGCAGCCGTCCAAGCCGGCCAGATCATGACCACGCCGGTTCTCGCATTCGAGCTACTCCGCACCGCTCGCGATCTTCAAACGTTCGGCGATCTGGAGGAGGAGCTAAGCGCCTTGAAAGAGATCCGACTGGACCGCGGCGTGGTGGATGCTGCGCGGTCGGCTCTTCGTGAGATGGCGCGCACTGGCCAGCATCGCTTGCCGTTCCAAGATCTACTCGTCGCAGCCGCTGCCCAGGCTCGCGGGGTCGGCGTTCTACACTACGACGGCCACTTCGATCGCCTCGCACAGTTCCTCAGCTTCGAGAGCCGCTGGATCACCACGGTCGCCAGGGGAAAAGGGCCAAAGACGTAACTTTCCGTCCGAGCTGGAGGCCGCTCGTCAGCCGCGGGCGTTCAGGCGCATCGGCATGGCGAGCGCCTCGTGCGGCAGCAGCCTCCCGAGCTCCAGGAGCCATCCGCCGTTGCCTCGTTGAACGAAGGAGACACGGAAGCGCCTGCCGCTGGAGTCCTCGACCCAGAGGCCCGTGATCCCGGGATACGTCCTGGCCCATAGGAACCGCAGGGGCGGCGATCTGAACCCCTGGTCCTTCAGCTCTCGCGCGTAGACGCGCAGCTTCCTCTCACACGGCGCCTCCGGGGAGGCTCCGGTTGGGATGAACTCCGACATGGGGTCGATGTGCCCGCACGCCGCCGCCATGTCTCCCGTCAGGAAGTCGTACTGGATTCGCGCGAAGAGAACGGCCACGTAACGGCGGACGCGGGGGTCACCCCAAGCACGGATCTCGGTGCCGTTCGGCTTCGTGAGGACGCCCCTGGCGTCGGGGTAGAGACCTATGCCCGAGCGCTCCTCCGACCACCTCGGCGCCACGACGCGCGTCGGCGGGGGCATCGCCGGAAGCGGGGGCGGTGGCTTGGCCGATGGAGCGCTCGCGCCAAGCGCTCCGTCGTCGCCGCCGTCGCCGCAGGCCGCGATCGCACCCGCGATCGCCACGACAGCGACCAGAGCGGCGCCGCGAGCACGGCCGAGCATCGACAAGTCCACTCCCCTCCTGATTGGACGACGGCAGCGTAGAGCAGGAACAGCCGCAACGCAATTTCCCTGCCAAGCCTGGATTGGCGCTGGCGCGAGGGGGTACGGTTCGGGACATGCCCAGAGCTATCTGGAGCGGGGCGATCAGTTTTGGCCTCGTGAACATCCCGGTGAAGCTGTACTCGGCGGTCTCGAAGAAGACCGTCCGTTTCAACCAGCTCGATGGCAAGGATGGGACGCGGATCCAGCAGAAGCGGGTCAATCCGACGACCGGCGAGGAGGTCCCGTACGAGCGGATCGTCAAGGGCTACGAGCTCTCGCCCGACCGCTATGTGGTCGTCAAGCCGGAGGAGCTCGAGTCGGTCGAGCCGCGCAAGACGCACATGATCGAGATCGAGGACTTCGTCGAGATCGACCAGATCGACCCGATCTTCTACGACCACCCGTACTACCTCGCCCCCGGCAAGGGAGCCACGAAGGCCTACGCGCTGCTGCTCGAGGCGATGGAGAAGTCGGGCAAGGTCGGCATCGCGCGCGTCGTGATCCGCTCGAAGGAGCAGCTGGTCGCGCTGCGCGCCCAGGACGGGGTGCTGCACATGGAGACGATGCTGTTCGGCGACGAGGTGATCCCACCCGACTCGCTCGAGGAGATCCCCGACGCGTCCGAGCTTCAGGCGAGCGCGCGCGAGGTCAAGATGGCCGGCGAGCTGATCGAGTCGCTGTCGGCCGACTTCGACCCGTCGAAGTACCGCGACTCCTACCGCGAGCAGGTGCTCGACCTGATCGAGCGCAAGGCCGAGGGCGAGGAGATCGCCATCCAGCCCGACGAGGAGGAGCGGCCCGAGGTCCCCGACCTGATGGCCGCCCTCGAGGCGAGCATCGCCGGCGCGAAGCGCCAGGGCGGGACGGCCGCGGCGAAGCCGAAGCGCAAACGCGCGGCGGCAAGCAGCGACGGCGGCGCCAAGGCCAAGCCGAAGGCCGGCGCCAAGAAGACCGGCGCGAAGAAGAAGCCCGCCGCCGCCAAGCGCAAGCCGGCCGCGAAGAAGTAGCGGCGGGCCGCCGTGGCGCCCGAGGTCGACGTCGACGGCCGGCGGCTGAAGCTGTCGAACCTCGACAAGGTCCTCTATCCCGAGCCCGGCTTCACCAAGGGCGAGGTCATCGACTACTGCACGCGCGTCGCCCCCGCGGTGCTGCCACATCTCCACGCCCGCGCGCTGACCCTCAAGCGCTACCCCAACGGCGTCGACGGCAAGTACTTCTACGAGAAGCAGAAGCCGTCGCACGCGCCCGAGTGGGTCCGCTCCGCCACGGTCGAGACCGGCGACCGCGACATCGACTTCGTCCTCTGCGACGACCTCCCCACGCTCGTCTGGCTCGCCAACCTCGCCGACTTGGAGCTGCATCCGTCTCTTGCGCTCGCTGAGGACCCCGACCGCCCGACAGTGCTCGCCTTCGACCTCGATCCCGGCGAGCCGGCCGCGCTCCCGGAGTGCCGCGAGGTCGCGCTGCTGCTGCGCGACACGCTCGCCGACCTCGGCCTCGACTGCCTCGCCAAGACCTCCGGCTCGAAGGGCATGCAGGTCTACGTGCCGCTGAACACCCCCGTCACCTACGACGACACCAAGCCGTTCGCCCAGGCGCTCGCCCAGCTGCTCGAGAAGCGGCACCCGAAGCTCGTCACCTCTTCGATGAAGAAGAGCCTCCGGCCCGGCAGGGTCTTCATCGACTGGAGCCAGAACTCGCGCCACAAGACGACGGTCGCCGTCTACTCGCTGCGCGCCCGCGCGCGGCCGACCGTCTCGACCCCCGTCACATGGGACGAGGTGGCCGACGGCGAGCAGGCCCTGGTCTTCGAGACCGGCGCCGTTCTCGAGCGGATCGAGGAGCACGGCGACCTCTTCGCCCCGGTGCTCGACTTGAAGCAGAAGCTGCCGACTGGCTAAGGTCAGCCGAATGGTCGACTGGTCGATTGCGCGCAGGGTGGCGGGACTCGTGGCGCGAGACGAGAACCGCGTGGTCGATCCGGGACTCGATCTGGTCGCGCTCGGCGCCGAGTTCGAGGGGCGCGTGAGCGACTACACGCGGCTGGTTCCGGCGACCCCGATCCCCGCTCCCGAGCTGGTCAGCCGCCAGGGCTGGTCGGACGCGAACTTCGAGGCGATGGCCGAGCTGATGAAGCCGGTCGAGGACCGGATGAGCGAGCGGTTCGAGAAGGTGGGTCCGCTGGCGGGGCCGTTCCGCGCCGGCGCCGGCGCGGCGCTGGCGGCCGAGATCGGCCTGGTCGTCGGCTACATGTCGCAGCGGGTGCTGGGCCAGTACGAGCTGTCGCTGATCGCCGGGACCGCGAACCCGCGCCTGCTGTTCGTCGGCACGAACCTGGTCGGCGCGGCGGCGGCGCTCGGCGTCGACCGCGAGGCGTTCGTCCGCTGGGTGACCGTGCACGAGCTGACCCACGCGATGCAGTTCGGCGGCGTGCCGTGGCTGCGCGACCACATGGGCGGCCTGCTGAAGGAGTACCTCGAGACCGTCGACGTGAAGTCCGAGCAGAGCACCCCGACCGCCTCCAAGAGCGGCCTGATCGACCGCCTGCGCAACATCGACCTCCCGGATCCCTCCGAGCTCGCCGACCGCTTCCGCGACGGCGGCTTCGCGGCGATCGTCCAGAACGACCAGCAGCGCGACGTCATGGAGCGGATGCAGGCCGCGATGGCCATGGTCGAGGGCCACGCCGAGCACGTCATGGACGCGCTGGCCCCGGAGCTGGTCCCCCAGCACGAGGGACTGCGCGCCGCGATGGACGCCCGCCGCCAGAGTCGCTCGGCGCCGGAGCGCGTCCTGCTGCGGCTGCTCGGGATGGAGATGAAGCTGCGCCAGTACAAGATCGGCAAGGAGTTCTGCGATGCGGTCGTGGCGGCCGAGGGCATCGCCGGATTGAACCGAGCCTGGGTCGAGCCGGCGGCGCTGCCGACGCTCGCGGAGCTGGAGAGACCGTCCGACTGGCTGGCTCGCCAGACAAGCGATCGGGGGCGGCTCGCGACCGGCTGAGGCCGCTCCGGGAGCCACTTCCAAAGTGCTCGATTTGGGAACGTCATCTTACCCGCGATCCCGCTCCTGAAGCGAACCGGTAAGACCACTAGAGTCCCGGCGCGATGACCACGACGCCCTGGGGTGATGCGACCCAACTGCGTGCGCGGCGTCTGCGACCCGGCCCGGGCGCGGACCCCGCCGCGGTGACTCGCAATCAACGCGAGCGAATGTACGCGGCGATGGTCGCGGCAGTCGCCGAGAACGGCTACGAGGCGACCCGCGTCGCCGACGTGGTCAAGCTCTCGGGCGTCTCGCGCAGCGCCTTCTACAAGCACTTCGAGGACAAGCTCGACTGCTTCCTGGCCACGCTCGACGAGACCGCCGCGCTCGCCTACGAGCAGCTATCGAAGGCCTACGACGAGAACCTCCCGTGGGAGGAGCGCCTGCGCGTGGTCGCCGACGCGTTCCTCGACCTGCTGCTCGAGCAGCCCGCGGCGGCGCGCCTGTGCCTGGTCGAGGTCTATGCCGCCGGCCCCCAGGCCGTGCAGCGACTCGACCTCGCGATCTTCACGGCCGAGACCGCCGTCCTGAGCGCCTTCGGCGAGTCCAAGGAGCGCGCGGGCATGCCGCGCGACATCGTCCGCGCGATCCTCGGCGGCATCCTCAAGACTGTCCACACGCGCCTCCGGCGCGGCCACGAGGCCGAGCTGATCCACGAGCTGCCGCAGCTGATCGACTGGGGGTTGAGCTACCACACCCCGGGCGTCAAGCTGCGCCGCCCGCGCCGCCGCCCGGACCGCGGCGCCGCGCCGACGCCCGACCCGACGATCGCGCGCGAGCGGCTCGTCACGGCGATCACCGAGACGATCGCCGAGCGCGGCTACCCGGACGCCACGATCATCGAGATCGCCGACCGCGCCTCCGCCTCGCTGAGCACGTTCTACGGCAACTTCGAGAACAAGGAGGAGGCGCTGCTGGCGGCGCTCGACCGCGAACGCGAGCATTCGCTGATCGCGTTCCGCGCCGCCTACGACGAGGCCCCGGACTGGCCGCTGGCGACGCGCGCCGGCATCGACGCGCTGTTCGGCTTCCTGGCCGCCGATCCGGCCGGGGCGAGCGTCGCCGTCGTCGACGTCTTCACCGCGGGACCCGACGCGCTCGAAGCCGGCGACCAGACGATCCACTCCTTCCAGGTCTTCCTCCAGCCCGCCCTCGAGCTTGCCCCCGACAAGCCGCCGCTCGTCACCGAGGCGGTTGGCAACGCCGTCTACGCGCTCGTCTACGGGCAGATTCGCCAAGACCGCGTCGAGCAGATGCGCGAGCTGACGCCGACGGCGGCGTTCGTGCAGCTCGCGCCGTTCGTGGGCACCGCCGCGGCCTGCACGGCCGCCAACGCCTGACGCCAGCCGGCCGTCGAGAGCGCCCGGCGGGGCCGATGCCGGTCGGCCCTGGCTGACGGGCAGGGCTCGACGTCGCCGAAAATCTTGGCTGGCTCGCCGGCCAACTTTTCAGTATCTTCGTGTTCCTATCTTGTAAGATGTTGTTCCTAACATCATGCGGAGAGGCAGGATGGAGACTCGCAGGAGGCCCACTATCAAGCTGACGGGCGGACCGCACGGGATACCGCGGGCCGTCGTACATGAGGTTCAGCGCGGGCGGCTGCTGGACGCGCTCGCCGAGGTGATAGCCGAAGAGGGCTACCTGAACACGACCGTCCACAAGATCCTCAAGCGCGCCGGGATCTCGCGCCGCACGTTCTACGAGATCTTCACCGACAAGGAGGACTGCTTCCTCGTCGCGTACCAGGAGGCGGCCGACCACGTGCTCGTCCTCGTCCAGCGCGCCTGCCGGCTCGGCGGCACGCCCGAGATGCGGATCGAGAACAGCCTGCGGGCGATGCTCGAGTTCGCCGAGCGCGAGCCGCAGGTCGCCCGGATGTGCATCGTCGAGGTGATGGCGTCCGGCGAAAAGGGCCGCGTCCGCAGGGCAGCCACGATGGAGCAGCTGACCGCCCTCGTCGCGGCGGTGCTCGAGGAGCGCTGCGGCAACCAGGACGAAGCGCTGCTGCGCGCCCGGGTGCTCGTCGGCGGCGTGCACGAGATGGTCTACGACTCGCTCGCGCGCGGCGAGGTCGAGGGGATCTCCGATCTCGCCGAGGAGGTCGTCGCCTCTCACCTCTCGCCGCCAGAGGCCGTGCATGGCGGTTAGCGCGCCGACCGCCGCGCCACGCAGCGCCCGGCGCCGCGTCCGACGCCCAGACCAGCTGACCGGCGGCCGGCACGGACTGACGGCCGAGGAGGTGCGCGCCTCGCAGCGCGAGCGGATCGTCACCGCGATGACCGCGGCGGTCGGCGAGCACGGCTACCACGGCGTGCGCGTCGCCGACGTCGTCTGGCGAGCGGGCGTCTCGCGCAAGACCTTCTACGAGCTCTACGCGGGCAAGGACGACTGCTTCCGCGCCGCCTACGGCACCTGGATCGACCGCCTGTCGAAGACGATGTTCGACGCCTTCGACACCCAGACCGAGTGGGTCGACCAGCTGCGCGCCGCGCTCACGGCGCTGCTCGGCAGGCTGGCGCGCGAGCCCGCCGCCGCGCGGCTCTGCTTCAGCGAGGTGATCGCGGCCGGCGGCGACACGCAGCTGCGCCGCGACCAGGCGATCGCGATTGTCGCCGCCCGGCTGTTCACCGCGCCGGGAATGCCCGACGGGGCGCTCGGCGAGACGATGCGCGCCGGTCGCGTCAGCGAGCTCGGCGAGACGCTGCGGCGCGAGATCGCCGCGGGGCGCACCGAGCAGCTGCCGACGCTCGTGCCCGAGCTGATGTGCGCGATGGTGCTGCCGTTCCTCGGGATGGACGCGGCGCAGCGCGAGCTCGACCGCGGAACGGTGCTGGCGCGATGACAGACGGGGGCGCTTCGCCTCCGGGACAGTCGTTCGCCGACGAGGCGTTCGCGGCCACCGCCGACGCATACGCCCGCGCGCCGGGGGGCTGGGAGCTCGCGATCCAGTCGGCGATCGCCGGCCTGTTCGACTTCCTCGCCCGCCGGCCCGCCCAGACCAACGCCTGCATCGTCGGCGACTGCGGCGCCGGGCCGGACGCGCTCGCGCGGCGCGACCGGACGATCGACCGCTTCGTCGCGCTGCTGCGCCCGGGCTTTGCCAGGGCGGCGATGCCGCCGCCACCGATCGTCGCCGACGCGATCGGCGGGGGGATCTACGAGCTCGTCCGCAGCCACGTGCTCGAACGGCGGCTCGGCGAGCTGCCGGAGGCGGCCCCCGACGCCACGATCGTCGCGTTGGCGCCGTTCGTCGGAACGGACGGGGCGATCGAGCTGGTCAGCTCGATCCCGGAAATTTAGGCACATACGGTTACCGACGGCTAGAGTCGCCCCATGACTGCCAGGGAGAAGCTGCTCGAGCAGGCGCCGCGCTGGACGGAGCGAGAGGCGGAGATAGCGCTCCGGGCCGTGGCGCACGTGGCGGAACAGGAAAACGACGTCGCGGAGGACTGGGGCGACCTCTCCGCGTTAAGGGCGGCGCTGAACGACTACGACGCGTCCGAGGCGCCTGAAGACGGCGGGCGGGAGCCGCGCTGACGACTCCGGTGCGGTCGCGTCCTGCGATACGCCATCGGAGGTTGCTGGAAGCCGGGGGGCTGGCCGTCGCTCTCACGGCGGTCGCGGCGCTCGTCTACGGTCCGCACGCGGTCCACGGGGGCTTCATCTCGGACGCCTGGACCTGGCGCGCCGTCTACGAGTTCGCGCCCGGCGACGGGTTCCTCCAGTCGACCCAGTACCTGATGGACCAGCCGAACATGGAGGCCCGGCCGCTGTACGCGATCTACCTGTCGCTGCTGAACGCGGCGTTCGGCCCGCACATGGGGTTCTGGCTCGGCTTCAGCGTCGCGCTCGGCGTCGTGATGTCGATCTGCGTGTTCCTCCTGCTGCGCGAGCTGACGATCCCGCCGCTGGACGCCGCGGCGATCGCCGTGCTGGTGCTGCTCTTCCCCGCCTCCAGCTCGCTCCGGTTCTGGGCGGCGACGCCGGGCAGTCAGCTGACGATCGCCCTGGTCGCGCTGGGCTTCGTGGCCGCGCTGCGTGGATTCGCGGCCCGCGGACGGACGCGGCTCGTCCTGCACGGCGTCTCGCTCGCGCTGTTCGTGACGAGCGTCCTCCTCTACGAGATCGCGCTCGGCGTGCTGCTCGCGTCCGTGCTGGTCTACCGGCTGTGCGTTCCGTGGCGGGCGGCGGTGTCGCGCTGGCTGGTCGACTGCGCGGTGCTCGTGCCGCTGGCGGTGCTGGCCGCGACGCGCTCGCCCGAGGACTTCTTTCCGAGGCAGGACTCGCAGGGGATCTGGAACCACGTGACGCTCATCTGGGAGCAGGCCCGGACCCTCCTGACCACCGTCGTCCTGCCATTCGGCTCCGACAGCTGGTACGTGGTCGCGCTCTTGGCGCTCGTCCCGGCGACCGCGGCGCTCGTCGCGGCGCGGCTCCCACCGAGCGATCCGGCTCGCGCCGCTCTGCGCCGCTCGCTGATCGTCGTCGCCGGGGGGCTCGCCGTCGTGATCCTCGGCTACGCCGTCTTCGTACCGACGCTCGACACCTACTCGCCGATGGCGCCGGGGATCTTCGACCGCGTCAACGCGCTGCCGAGCGTCGGCTGGTCGCTGCTCGTCTACGGCCTGATCATGCTCGCCGCGAAGCTGGCCTGCCGTGGCCTGCCGGACGCGCCGCGGCTCACGTCGGGGCTGGCGGCCGTGACCTGCGCGATCGTCGTCGCGAGCTGGCTCGGGACCCTGGCCGACGACGCCGACGGCTACACGCGCGCCTACGAGAAGAGCCAGCGCGTCCTGGACACGGTGCGCCGGACCGTGCCTGAGCCGGCGGCGAACAGCACCATCTGGACCTTCGGTCAGCCAGCGGAGCTGGACACCGGCTACACGGTCTTCGCCGGCTACTGGGAGATGACCGACGCCGTCAGGCTCGCCTACGACGACCCCACGCTGGCGAGCTATGTCGGATACCCGGGGACGACGTTCCAGTGCGAAGCGCGCGAGATCGTCCCACGCGGCCACGTCTACTACGACTCGCCCGGAGAGCTCTACAAGGGGACCGACTGGTACGTGCGCAGCTTCGCCTCGGCGTACGGCAGCACGTACTTCGTCGACACGCGCGCCGACCGCGCCGAGCGGATCGACACGCCGACCCAATGCCGCCGAGCGTCCCGGAGCTTTCCGCGCGCGTGATGGTCGAAGGCGGCCGCAGGCTCAATTTGCTGGCGCGTCGTAACGCGCCGCGTGACGGGGACGGGAGTCGAGCCAGTGGGTGGTGGCACGGATGCCGTCGGCGAGACTGGTGCGAGGCTCCCAGCCGGTCTCCGTGCGGATGCGGGCTATGTCGGCGACCCATGTGTCGGTGTCCCAGGGACGGGCGTCACCGGTTCCCCAGTGCGGCTCGGCGCGGAAGCCGAGCGTTGCCTGGACCGTCTGGACCGCCTCGCGGAGCGTCGTCTGAGTTCCGCTGCCGACGTTGAGGATGTGGCCTCGCGAGAGGTCGTCGCGCTCAGCGGCCATCAGCAGCGCGTCGACGACATCGTCGACATAGACGAAGTCGCGCGCGGTGCCGGGGGCCGCGAGTGGGGGCAGGAATCCTTGCCGCCCGCATGCGATCAGGCGCGGGAGCAAGCGCCGCGGATCCTCCCACGGGCCGTAGACGGAGTAGAGCCTCAGGGTCACAACGTGCGCGTCCGCCTCCCGCGCGCGACGCCTGCAGTACATGGTGGCGGCTGCCTTGGCGATCCCGTAGTCGCTGTTCGGGTCGAGGCGCTCCTCCTCGTCAGGGGCGTGGTCGACGGCGCCGTACTCGGACGAGGAGCCGGCGTGGACGAAAGCCCCGACGCCGGTTTCGAGCGCGGCGTCGAGCAGGTTGACCGTCCCGGTCAGGTTCGTGTCGAATATCCGTCGAGCATCGTCCTGCCATGAGTAGGCGCCGTGAGCCGCGAGGTGGAAGATCCACGCGGGCCGCACGGACCTGACCACGGCCCGCACCGCGTCCTCGTCGCGAAGGTCGGCCTCGACGGTCCGCGCGTCTGCGGCTACGTCGTCAAGGCGCCACCTCGCGGTCTCGGGGCGCAACAGCATGTGAACAGCGTGGCCGCCCTCGACGAGCCGCCTGACGAGGTTCGCCCCCACGAAGCCGGCGGCACCGGTGACCAGCACGGTGCGCGGTGAGGTCATCCGTCGAGAAATCCCGAGTAGCCGAAGACATCCAGGTACCGCTCGGCGCGCACGCGCACCTCCTCCCGCTCGTCACCGGAGAGCTCCCGAGCGGTCGCCTGGTTGGCCTCCGGCGTCGCGGTGCGAATCGTGCCCCAGGGATAGACCTCGTCCAGCGGCTGCCCGTTCCAGGTCGGAGCGCGCAGCTCGGGCGCGTCGTCAGCGATGCCCAGCGCCTGGCAGACGGGACGCAACGCGGCCCGCGGGTCCGACATGACGTCCTCGGCGCGCACGATGTGCATGCGGTCCGGGTACTTGGCACGGAACAGGAGGGCGTGATGCTGATTCAGCACCCAGCCGAGCATGTAGTGCTCGATCGAGAGCGGCACCGGCCGTCGCTTGGTGTCGGCATAAGCCGACCAGGGATTGCGCACGACGTGCAGGAAGTGCGCCTGTGGCAGGTCGTCGAGGATCTTGTCGGCATCGACCACGACGATTGGGCTGTAGCCGACGTAGATTCGCTCGCGCCCCGAGCGCTCGAAGTCCCGCCACGCCTCGAACATGGCGCGAAAGAATGCGGCGACGTTGGCCGCTCGAGAACGGCCGCTCTCGAGCACCATGCGAACGTAAATGCGCATCCGCTCGTCGTCGTCGAGCTCGAGCGGGCGTCCGCGGAACTTGCTGACGTGGGGAGTGCGAGCGCGCACCTTGCACTCCTCGTCCAGGATCGCCCGATAGTCGGCCTCGGGGGTTCCGTCCAGAGCGAAGACCGGCCAGCGGTACTTCACTGGGAACGTCGACGTGAGCGCGTCCCGAACGAGCGCCGTGCCGACCTGCGACTCGAAGGGGTAGACGAAGAGCTCGGGATGGGCGTCGAAGTGGCGGTGGGTGACGTTCCCCCCGTTCTCGTACATCGCTCCGATCATCAGGAGGCGGAAGTCGTTCGTCATGTTCGGTCACCTCTTCCCGTCGTGTTGTCGAAGTCGTAGAAGAGCCGCTTCGCGGCGGCGTGTCCCCGGCCACGGCCCACCTCGTAGGGCAGCCCTTGCGACCATGACCGTTCCATCAGCTCGATCGCGAAGAGCTGGTTCCCCCACGGCCAGACGTAGCTGCCCAGAACACGGCCCGACTCCGCCTCGATCGCGTAGACGCCGCAGGAGGCGCTGTCGACGTCGATGCCCGGCGCGTAGCGGGCGAAGCGTGGGATGACCCGCGACACGCCCACGAAGGCGACGCCGCTCGGCTCGTGAAAGCAGAGGCCGCGCGTCCAGCCCGGCAGCCGGACCGGGTCGGCCAGCTTCCCGTCCTCGATCGGACCGAACTCACCGTAGCCGCTGTTGGCGATCCAGAGGCGGCCTCGGTGCAGGCGCGCCGAATGTGGCCGTGTGAGGCCGCGCGCGACCGGCTCTCCCGATCGCGAGGAGAAGACGACCCCGCGCCCGTCGACCGGGTAGTTGAGATGACCCGGACGGCGTGCCGAGGGCTCCGCGGACGAGGCGGAGAAGAACGAGGCTTCCAGCTCAGGCCCGGCCGCGATCGAGTTGAGCTGGAGGTAGTTGCGCGTGAAGTCCGGAGCACCGCGACGCTCTATCGAGCGCGGCCACCACACGCGCTCGTATCCACCGCTGGAGAATCTGACGACCGCGTTCTGCCCCACGGCGCTTCCGTGTAACGCGTCTCCGACCAGCGCGAGATCGTGCAGGTAGAGCGAGCCCGGATAGAAGCGCGAGGCGATCGGCAGCAGAGGCCGGCCAGCGGCCGCGGATGTCGGAGCCAAGTCGATCACCTGGTTCGGGTTGCGCGTGCTCGCGACGTGGACCAGGTTTCGCGCGCGGTCCATCGCGAGCCCTGACGGATGCGGCAGGGGCAGGTAGCTGAGCCGGGGCCCGGCCTCGTCGGTGGTGAGCGCCATGAGCAGATGCTCGTACTCGCGCGTAACCAGAAGGGTCACGTCGAGCGAGGCGAGCAGCTCCCACCACTCGCCTCGAGCTCGTCCCCGGAGCAGCCGGGGATCGACGCCGCTTGAGCCGTTCCAGACGGCGACGTTCTGCGCGGGGTCGCGCCACGCGGCGTCGTGGCCGCGCCAGAGGGCGTCGAGGTCTGGAGCGGGCGTCATCCGGACCGCGCCTGCCGATGGAGCCGCAACGCCCCGAGGTACATTCTCGCCGCGGCCCAATAGCCGGTCGTCGAGCGCCCGCCGGCGCGGCGCGTCGCCAGGATCGGGACCTCGACCACCGGGTAGTCCTCGCGCTTGCAGACCCAGTTGAACTCGAGGTCGATCAGGTCGTCGTCGCGACGAAGGTCGAGCAATCGGTCGAAGCGCCGCGGGAACACCTTGGGCGTTCCGTTGATGTCCCAAACCGGGAGATCGAACAGGGCCCGGCACTCGAGGTTGTAGAGCAGTGAGCCGAGCCGCCTTCGCCAGTTGTCCCGGATCTTCCGGTTCGCCTTCAGCACGACCCCTGGATAGGCGACGGCGTAGACGAGCATCAAGGTCAGCATCTCGGGTCGAGTGCGAGCCGAGTTCGTGTAGCAGAGGACCTCCCCGCTGGCTGCGCGGAGCCCAGCGCGAACCGCGGCGCCCCAGCCGGCCGAGTCGAGGTCGAGCGCCCGAACGTCTGGATGGTCGGCCGCGAGCTTGGCGCAAACGGCCGGCGAGTCGTCGCTGCAGCCATTGGTCACGAGCACGATCTCGACCGGCCTGCCGAGACGCACGAGGTCGTCACGATAGGCGTCGACTATCGCGCGTATGTGGTCCTCCTGGTCACAGACGGGCAGGACGACCGACACCAAGCCTGGGACGTCGCGCGGCACGGCGACCGGACCCGGAGTCAACCGGCCTTCAGCGCCTGGAAGGCCATCGCGCTCTCGACGACCTTGTCGGCGGACAGGCCGAGCTGTCCGTACAGGTACGGAAGCCGTCCCGTCAGTCCGCGCGGAACCTCGCGAACGCCGTGCCGGACCAGCCTGCATCCGAGTCCGTGCTCGGCGATCACCTCGGCGACGAGCGAGCCCAGGCCTCCGGCCACGTAGTGCGCCTCGAGGGTGATCGCCATGCGGGCGCGTCCGAGCACGGCCGCCAAGTCGGCGACGGGCGGGGGACTCACGCTCTCGACGACGGTGACCGACACCGAGAGGCCCTGCTGTTCCAGCAGGGCCCGGGCGCGCATCGCCTCGTCCGCTATTCCGCCGAGGGCGACGAGAGCGACGTCGCGACCCTCCCCGACGCTGCTGGCGCTACCGAGCTGGAAGTCGCCTCCGACGGCGCAAGCGGGGCCGGAGCTCTTCCCGACGCGGAAGTAGACCGGTCCGCCGAGCGACGCCGTGCGGACGACCGCCTGGCGCGTGCGCTGGTCGTCCGCGGGGACCACCACGGTCAGCCCCGGCTGTGCTCGCATCAGCGCGACGTCCTCGAGAGCATGGTGGGTCACGCCGTTGTGACCGTAGTCCAAGCCGCCTCCGATGCCTACGAGCCGCACCGGAAGGTCATGGAGGATGGCTCCGTTGCGGAAGAACTCGTAGGGCCGCATCGATGCGAACGTCGCGATCGAGTAGGCGAATGGCACGAACCCATCCTCGGCCAGGCCAGTCGCGAGGCCGAGCATGTTCTGCTCCGCGACGCCGACGTTGTAGAAGCGATCGGGAAAGCGAGCCGCGAAGTCCTCGAGGACCGTGAACCCGAGGTCGCCGGTCAGCAGGACGACCCGCTCGTCGCGTTCGGCGAGCTCGGTCAGCGCGGCGACGAACGCGTCCCTCACGACGCGGCGACTCCGGCGGCTGCGTCCAGCTCGCGCATGGCCCGCCTGTACTGGTCGTCGTCCATCGGCCAGTAGTGCCAGGCGACCTGGCCCTCCATGAAGGACACGCCCTTGCCGAACGTGGTCTCTGCCAGCAGTACGTGCGGTGGTCCGGCTTCCGTGTCGAGGCGCGAGACCGTTTCCCTCAGCGCCTCCACGTCGTGACCGTCGACCTCGTGGACGTCCCAGCCGAAGGCCCGCCAGCGGTCGCCGAGTGGAGCGAGGTCGAGCACGTCGCGCGTGTGACCGAGCGCTTGCTGACCGTTGACGTCGACCAGGCCGACGACATTCGAGAGGCGGTGGTGCGCGGCGAACATCGCGGCCTCCCACAGCGATCCCTCGTTGTTCTCGGCGTCGCTCATCAGCACGAAGACGCGTCGCCGAGACCGGCGGATCTTCGCCGCCAGGGCCGCGCCGACGCCGATCGGCAGCCCGTGACCCAGCGAGCCCGTCGAGAAGTCGATGCCCGCCAGCGTGTGCTCGGGATGACCGCCGAGATCGCTGCCGTCACCGCCGAACGAACGCAGCTGGGCGTCGGACAGCACGCCGCGCTCGTTCAGCGCCGCGTAGAGCGCCAGCACCGCGTGCCCCTTCGACAGCACGAGACGATCGCGGTCGGCGTCGTCAGGATCGCCGCGCAGCTCGCCGGTCAGCAGCGCCGCGAGCAGATCGGCGATCGAGAGCGCCGAGCCGATGTGCCCAAGGTTCGCTCGCTTCGACTGCTCCAGCACTTTCCGCCTGATCGCGCTCGACATCGCTTGCGCGTCGCGCGACCTCGCCCGCTCGACCTGTTCCGTCATCGGGCGTAAGGCAGAGTTCCTAACATGCGGGGACTATAACCGGACCCTGGGTGCCAAGGGCGGGATCGAAGCGGCTGCTCATCGACGCCACGCGCTACCTGCTCGAGCAACCGAACATGGCAACCAAGCCGCTCTACGCAAACAGCCAGCGCCTGCTTGACACCGTTCGCCAGACCGTGCCGGCGCCCCCCAACAGCGCCGTACGGTGTCGAGTAACACATTTGCGCTAGCCTTTCCGGCACCGCGACCGGAGGGGTCGCGAAGAGCCAGCGTGTCCAACGGGCACCAGGGAGGGAAGGGGAGGCAGATGCGCAATTTGCGCAGGATGTCGACGATGTGGGCCGTCGCGGTGATCGCGGTCGTAATGACCCCCGCCGGAGCGGGAGCGACGGCGGGTGTCGAAGTCATCGACCTCGACACCCAGGAGCATTGCGGTGAGGTCACCGTAGTCGATCACGTCGTATCGGGGGGCTGCGAGCTTTCCGCGACCAGCGAAGGCGGCCCGAGCGCGCCGAGCATCGAGGTCCTACAGCATGCCGGGCTGTCCGAAACGGTGATCAGCACCTGCTACCAGGAGCTCGACGTCCACGTCAACGAAGAAGGACACGGCTACGTCGCCAACCAGGTGCTCGCCGGCGACGAGTGTGGCCTCGAGGCCTGCGACGAACCGACGCACGAGGAGCTGCCGTGGGAATTCCAGATCGGTGAGTTGCTCAACGGGCACGTGGCGTTGGGCATGACCTTCTGTGTCCGGCCGCCCGACGACTGCGTCGAAGGCGAGAACACGATCCAGCCGTGCGCCGTCGTCGCCGACGTCGTCGAGACCGCGCCGCACGAGTATGAGATCGAGACGACCGGCGCGCCTTGCGTCGACGGACCATCGACCGAACTGCGGGGGCACTGGGTGCTCGACGCGTCCGAGATCGAAATCCAAGGCTAGGTCGGGAGAGAGGAAGCCATGCGCAAACTACGCACACTGCTACTGGCCGCAAGCGGGCTGGCGGCGGTCATCGCGATCGCCCCCGCCGGCGCCGGTGCCACCGCGGCTATCGAAGTCTTCGACGAAACGAGTCAGACCCACTGCGGTGAGGTCGTCCTAAACGGTCATGAGGTCTCAGGGGGTTGCGAGATCTCAATGACTGCCGAAGGCGGCACGAGCACGCCCAGCGTGGTCATCGTCGGACACAACGGGGTCAGCGAAGTCGTAGCCACGTCATGCTCCAATCGCTTTGACGCTCGCTTCAACGAAGAAGGATACGGATACGTCTTCAATCAGGTATGGGCGGGCACCTTCTGCCCATTAGTGACATGCGACGAAGCGTCGCACGCCGAGGTGCCGGGCGAGGCGCAGTTCGCGGAACTACTGCCCGACCGCCTAGTTCTGAGCATGACCATATGTCTACGTCTCGCCAACAGCGGCGAAGGCGGCGGCCCGCTGATCCAGTGCCAGATGACGCTAACCGTCAGCGAGCCGGAGCAGCACGAGTACGAACTCACCAACAACGCTCCCTGTGTCGGCAATCCCGGAGGGGAACTCCTCGGCCACTGGCTGATCGACGAAACGGCGATCGAAGTCGCGCATCTGTGAAGCGCGCGCGGACTAGTGACCTGAGTCGTTAGTTCGTAGGCGTTGGGGTCTTCGCGTCGAAGTCGTCGTTATCGCAAGCGACGATGGGAGGCGTGATGGCCCAGCGTGTGGATGTAGTTGTCGATGAGCAGCAGC
>Ga0190272_10000631_pt1 | contig 17896 bp, 17 predicted proteins | sample Popmic504T_FD_133746 | JGI IMG/M metagenome (GOLD analysis project Ga0190272, IMG submission 133746) | Populus adjacent soil microbial communities from riparian zone of Shoshone River, Wyoming, USA - 504 T | ecosystem: Environmental > Terrestrial > Soil > Riparian zone | place: USA: Wyoming... | reverse complement strand
GACGTCGTCATCGACATGTTCTGCTACCGCCGGTTCGGCCACAACGAGGGCGACGACCCGACGTTCACCCAGCCGTCGATGTACGCCAAGATCAAGGACCACCCCTCGACCCGCGAACTCTACAGCCGCCGCCTGATCGCCGAGGGCGTCGTCAGCCAGGCCGAGCTGGACGGCTGGATCGCCGAGTTCGACACCTTCCTCGACAAGGAGTTCGAGGGCGGCAAGAGCTACACCGCCGACAAGGCCGACTGGCTGGACGGCAAGTGGTCGGGCCTGACCCTGCCCGGCGACGAGGACAGGAAGCGCGTCACCGGCGTTTCCAAGCAAAAGCTGCTGGATATCGGCCGCCAGATCACCACCGTCCCCGAGCACCTGAACGCCCACAAGACCGTGCGCCGGATGATCGACGGCCGCCGCGCGTCGATCGAGGCGGGCGAAAACATCGACTGGTCGACGGCCGAGCACCTGGCCTTCGCCACCCTGCTCGACGAGGGCTATCCGGTGCGCCTGTCCGGCCAGGACAGCGTGCGCGGCACCTTCACCCAGCGCCACAGCGCGCTGATCGACCAGACCACCGAGGAAAACTACGTCCCGCTAGCCAACATCCGGCCGGGCCAAGCCCACTTCGAGGTGCTCGACAGCCCGCTGTCGGAAGAGGCGGTGCTGGGCTTCGAGTACGGTTTCTCGCTGACCGACCCCAACACCCTCACGTGCTGGGAAGCGCAGTTCGGCGACTTCGTGAACGGCGCCCAGGTGGTCATCGACCAGTTCATCGCCTCGGGCGAACGCAAGTGGCTGCGGATGAGCGGCCTGGTGCTGCTGCTGCCGCACGGCTACGAGGGCCAGGGGCCGGAGCACTCCTCCGCCCGGCTGGAGCGCTTCCTGCAGCTGTGCGCCGAAGACAATCTGCAGGTCGTCAACTGCTCGACGCCGGCCAACTACTTCCATGTCCTGCGCCGCCAGATGCACCGCGAGTTCCGCAAGCCCCTGGTGGTGATGACGCCGAAGTCCCTGCTGCGTCACAAGCGGGCGGTGTCGAACCTCTCCGACATGGCCTCCAACTCGTCCTTCCACCGGGTGATGATCGACGGGGCCGAGGCCGGCTGCGACGTCGGCGGCATCGCGCTCAAGAGCGACGACAAGATCAAGCGGGTCATCATGTGCTCGGGCAAGGTCTACTACGACCTGGTCGACGCCCGGGCAAAGGCGGGCCGCGACGACATCTACATCCTGCGCCTGGAGCAGTTCTATCCCTGGCCGCTGAAGTCGGTGACCAAGGAGCTGAAGCGGTTTTCCAATGCGGAGCTCATCTGGTGTCAAGAAGAGCCCAAGAACATGGGCGGCTGGGTGTTCGTCGACCCTTGGCTGGAGCTGACGCTCGACCGCATGAGCATCAAGGCCAAGCGCGCCCGCTACGTCGGCCGCCCGGCTTCGGCCTCAACCGCCGCCGGCATGATGAGCCGCCACACCAAAGAACTTGAGGCCTTCCTCGCCGAAGCCCTCGCCTGAGAAAGACCGGAAGACCCATGGCCGACATCATGACCCCCGCGCTCGGCGAGTCCGTCACCGAAGCCACCGTCGCCCGCTGGACCAAGAAGCCCGGCGAGGCGGTGAAGAAGGACGAAATCCTCGTTGAGCTGGAAACCGACAAGGTCAGCCTGGAAGTCGCCTCGCCCGCCGACGGGGTGCTGTCGGAAGTCGCGGCCAATGACGGCGAGACGGTCACCCCTGGCGCCCTGCTCGGCCGCGTGACCGAAGGCGCCGCCGCGGCGGCTCCGGCCCCCGCCGCCGCCGCGCCGCCAAAGCCGTCGGAAGCCAAGCCGCAAGCCGCGCCTGAAACCGCGACCGATGTGGCTCCGGCCGGCGAGGCTCAGCCCGGCGCCGAGCCCGGCAAGGCGCCCCCGAAGGACGGGCCGGTGCCGAACATGGCGGCCGACGACAACGCGCCGTCGGAGCCCAAGCCGCTGAGCCCCTCGGTGCAGCGCATCGTCACCGAGACCGGCCTCGATCCCATGGGCGTGTCCGGCTCCGGCAAGGACGGCCGCCTCACCAAGGGTGACGCTCTGACCGCGCTGGAAACCCGCGCGGCGCAACCGGCTCCGGCCGCCGCGCCCGCCGCCGCCCGCCCGGTGCATGAGCGCGAGGAGCGGGTGCGGATGACACGCCTGCGCCAGACTATCGCCCGGCGCCTGAAGGAAGCCCAGAACGCGGCCGCCATGCTGACGACCTTCAACGAGGTCGACATGAGCGCGGTCATGGCCCTGCGCGGCCAGTACAAGGACGTCTTCGAAAAACGCCACGGCGTGAAGCTCGGCTTCATGAGCTTCTTCGTGAAGGCCGTGGTGCACGCGCTGAAGGAAGTGCCCGAGGTCAACGCCGAGATCGACGGTCAGGATCTGGTCTACAAGAACCACTATGACATCGGCGTGGCGGTCGGCACGGAGAAGGGGCTGGTCGTCCCGGTAGTCCGCGACGCCGACACGATGAACCTGGCCGAAATCGAAAAAGGCATCGGCGCGCTGGGCAAGAAGGCCCGCGACGGCCAGCTGGCGCTGGAGGACCTGCAGGGCGGGACCTTCACCATCTCCAACGGCGGGGTCTATGGCTCGCTGATGTCGACGCCGATCCTCAATGCGCCGCAGTCGGGGATTCTTGGCATGCACAAGATCCAGGAGCGGCCGATGGTCGTGAACGGCCAGATCGTGGTGCGGCCGATGATGTACCTGGCGCTGTCCTACGACCACCGCGTCGTCGACGGCCAGGGCGCGGTGACCTTCCTGGTCAAGGTCAAGGACGCCATCGAAGACCCGCAGCGCCTGCTGCTGGACCTCTAGAGGCTAGTAGATGTCCGGCGGCGGCGTCGCCGCCGGCGGGGCCAGCAGGTCGCCGACAGGATCGGCCGGCGGGGCCTCTTCCTTGGGCGCGGCGGGGATTTCGGTTCTGGGCGCCTCGGGCTGCGGAGCCGGCGTGGGCTCGGCCTTTTCCTCTTCGGCCGGCTTTTCCTCTTCCTTCTTTTCCTCGGGCAGGGGGGCGGTGTTCTCCTGCATGGCCGCCTCGATGGTGACTCCCGACTGGGCCGCGGCGGCCGGCGGGCCGGTCTCCGGATCGACCCGGCCGGGCATGGCGCCCTTCAGGCCCAGGATGAAGCCCAGCACGGCGCACCCGGCTAGAAAGCCCAGCACGCCACGGACGAGTTTGGTTCGGTCGCTCAGCATGGCGGCAAGCTAATCCACGCCGCGCCATTGCGGAACTGAAAAGCCGAACGTCTGAATAGTGGACGCCCGCGTCCACTTATCCCTTGCGAGCGGCGCCCGCCGGACGTATCGCCAATCCACTGCTGGTGTTTGTGGCTGGGGTTTTTCGGGCCGATGCCGTCCATTCCAAGAAACAGGCTGGCGCCGCTCGCGGTCGCGGTCGTCGTCGCCATCGCCCTGGCGGTCGGCGGCATGGTGTGGTGGACCGACAAGCAGACCTACGAAAAGACCGACAACGCCTTCGTCCAGGCCGATACCGTACTCGTCAGCCCGCAGGTGGCCGGCTACGTCACCGAGGTGCTGGTCTCCGACAACCAGCGGGTCGAGGCCGGCCAGGTGCTGGCTCGCATCGACCCCTCGGCGTTCGAAGCCAGGCTCGCCCAGGCGCAGGCCAACGCCAGCGCCCTCGACGCGGCGGTGCGCGGGGTCGACGACAAGTCCTCTCTCGAGCAGGCGATGATCGCCCAGAAGGCGGCGGGCGTGGCCAGCGCCCAGGCCGAGGCTGGGCGGGTGGGCTCGGACCTGCGCCGCTATGACGACCTGGCCAGGCAGGGCTGGGTCTCCGAACAGAAGCTGCAGACGATCAGGGCGCAGGCCGCCGCCTCCGCCGCCGCCGTCCAGGAAGCCTACGCCACGCTGGAGGCCGAGCGCCGCACCGCCGCCTCACTCGGTTCGGCCCGCGCCCAGACCCTGGCGCAGGCCCAGGGAGCCCGGGCCGGCGTGCAGCAGGCCCGCATCGACCTGGAGCGCACCGTCATCCGCGCGCCGGTCGCCGGCGTGGTCGGCGCCCGCGGCGTGCGACCGGGCCAGCTGGTCCAGACGGGCACGACGCTGATGGCCATCGTGCCGCTCGGCAAGGCCTATGTGGTCGCCAACTTCAAGGAGACCCAGGTCTCGCGCCTGCGCATCGGCCAGCGGGTCGAGATCCACGCCGACGCCTTCGGCAAGGAGCCGATCCGGGGTCGGCTGGAGAGCTTCTCGCCCGCCACCGGCTCGGAGTTCGCGCTGATCCCCGTGGAGAACGCGGTCGGCAACTTCACCAAGATCGCCCAGCGGGTGCCGGTGCGGATCGTCGTCGACCGCTCGACCCTGGGCCAGGCGTTGCGGCCGGGGCTGTCGGTGCAGGTGAAGGTCGACGTCACGGAGCAGGCCGGCCAGTCATTCGCCGAGGCCGGTCAGGCGACGCCGCGGTACGCCAAAAGCAGCCAGCCGCAGTAGGCCGCGCCGATGGCCGTGGTCGACAACTTCACCGCCGATCCCGACCATCCGCCCGTCGACTGGCCAAAGCTGCTGCTCGGCTTTAGCGGCATGGTCATCGGCCAGTTCATGGCCGTCCTCGACATCCAGATCGTCGCCTCCTCGATCGCCGAGATTCAGGCGGGGGTGGGCGCCACGGCCGATGAGATCAGCTGGGTGCAGACCATCTACCTGCTGGCCGAGATCGTCATCATCCCGCTGACGGCCTACATGACCCGGCTGTGGGGGACGCGGAACACCTTCGTCACCTGCTGCGCCGCCTTCCTCGTCACCAGCGTCATCGTCGGCTTTTCCACCGACATCGAGATGATGATCGTCACCCGGGCGCTTCAGGGGCTGGCGGCCGGGGCGATGATCCCGGCGGTGTTCGCCATCGCCTTCACCGCCTTTCCGCCCGAGCGGCGGATCACCGCCAACGTCGTCGTCGGGCTGATCGTCACCCTGGCGCCGACCGTCGGCCCGACGCTGGGCGGACACCTGACCGACGCACTGTCGTGGCGCTGGCTGTTCTTCGTCAACGTGCCGCCGGGCCTGCTGGCCATCGCGCTGGTCTGGCGCTGGGGCGACTTCGACAAGCCCAACCCCGCCCTGGCCAAGGGCGTGGACTGGATCGGGCTGGCCACCCTGACGGTGGGGCTGCTCTCCATCCAGTACGTTCTGGAGGAGGGCGCGGCCGAGAGCTGGTTCAGCAGCGGTCTGATCCTGTGGCTGACAGTGCTGGGGGTGCTGACCAGCGTCGTCTTCGTCTGGCGCCAGCTCACCTACCGCCAGCCGCTGCTGAACCTGGCCCCGTTCCGCGACCGCAACTTCTCGCTGGGCATGATGATGAACTTCACAGCGGGCGCGAGCCTGTTCAGCTCCACCCTGGTGCTGCCGCTGTTCCTGGCCCAGATACGCCACTTCTCGGCCGGCCAGGTGGGGACGACCATGCTGGTCTCGGGCCTGTCGATGCTGATCACCGGGCCGGTCGCGGGCGGTATCGTGCGGCGCTACGATCCGCGCATTTCCATGTTCCTGGGCTTTGCGCTGGCAGCCTACGGCACCGGACTGGGGGCGCGGGTGACGGATGAATGGGGATTTGCGGAGTTCGCCTGGCTGCAGGCGCTGCGGGGGGTTGGCACGATGATCGCCCTGATCGCTTCACAGACGTTGACGGTCAGCACCGTGCCGCAGCACCTGATGAAGGACGCCTCGGCGCTGGTGAACCTGACGCGCAACGTCGGCGGCGCCGTCGGGCTGGCGGTGATCACCACCATTCTTGGCCACCAGACGGCCGTCCACTACGGCGCCCTGACCAGCGCCATCAGCATCGACAACCAGACCGCCTCCGCCCTGCTGGGCGGCTTTTCGCAGATGATGGCCGACCCCGGCGTGCTCGACCCGGCGGCGGCGGGTCGCAAGGCCTTCTCCAGCCACCTGCACCAGAAGGCGCTGATGCTGGCCTTCGGCGACGCCTTTGCCTGGCTGGCGGCCGGATGTGCGGGCGCCGCCATCCTTGGCCTGCTGGGCAAGCCGGGCAAGGCGCGGGCGGCGCCCCTGATGGAGGCGCCCTGATGCCCCGCATCGCGGGTCAGATCGATCCGGCCAAGACCGAAGCCATCCTCGACGCCGCCTCGCAGGTGCTGGCCGAGCGGGGGCTGGCCGCGCCCATGGAGGTGATCGCCCGGCGGGCGGGGGTGTCCAAGCAGACCGTCTACAACCGCTATGGCTGCAAGGCCGAGCTGATCCGGGCGCTGATCGAGCGGCGGGTCGACACCATGACCGCGCCGCTGCGCCTGCCGGACGCCGGCGAGCATGCCGAGGACGCCCTGGCCGCCTACGCCCGCACCCTGCTGGAGATCATCACCCGCACCCACTCGGTGTTGCGGCTGACCATCCAGAGCGCCGAGGAGATGCCCGACTTGGCCAAGGTGGTGTTCGAAACCGGCCCAATGCGCTCGCGCAAGGCGCTGGCGCGCTTCCTGAGCGCCGAGGCCAAGGCCGGGCGGCTAGCGGTCGGGGATCCGATGCAGGCGGCGGAGTTCTTCGCCGGCATGGTCACCGGCCAGCGCCAGACCCGCTCGCTGCTGGGGCTGAGCGCGCCGATGACCGCTGCGGAGGTCGATCAGATCGCCCGGGAAGCGACGCGGCGCTTCCTGCGCGCCTACGCCCCCTGATCGCCTTCGGGATCGGGCAGGCCGATCATGTGGAAGCCGGCGTCGACGTGGACAACCTCGCCGGTGGTCGAGCGGCCAAGGTCCGACAGCAGCCATAGCGCGCAGCCGGCCACCCCCTCCATCGAGGTGTCTTCCTTCAGGGCGCTGAACTGGCGGCCCTGGCTGAGCATCCCGCGCCCGCCCGAAATGCCGGCCAGCGACAGGGTGCGCATGGCCCCGGCCGAGATGGCGTTGACGCGGATGCCCTTGGGGCCGAGGTCGCGGGCGATGTAGCGGGTCGAGGCTTCCAGCGCCGCCTTGGCGACGCCCATGGTGTTATAGTTGGGGATGACCCGCTCGGACCCCAGGTAGGTCATGGTGATCAGCGACCCGCCGTTCGGCATCAGCCGCGCCGCGCGCTTGGCGGTGTCGACGAAGCTGAAAGCCGAGATGTTCATGGCGGTCAGGAACCCCTCGCGGGTGGTGTTCTCGACGAAGGAGCCCTTCAGCTCGTCCTTGTTGGCGAAGGCGATGGAGTGGACGACGAAATCGAGCGTGCCGAAGGCCTTTTCAATCTCGGCGAAACCGGCGTCCATGGAGGCGTCATCGGTGACTTCCAGCGGCACGAAGGTCTTGACCCCGATGCTCTCGCCCAGCGGCCGCACGCGTTTTTCCATGTCCGGCAGGTAGGCGAAGGCCAGCTGCGCGCCCTGGGCGGCCAGCTGCGAGGCGATGCCCCAGGCGATGGAATTGTGGTTGGCCACGCCCATCACGAGGCCCTTCTTGCCCCGCATCAGCTCGCCCTTGGGGAAGGTGTAGTCGTCGGCCATGATTTACTCCGTGCGTGGTTCGAGACGCTCGGCTGGGGCCTCGCTCCTCACCATGACGATCTCAGAAGTCCGTCATCCTGAGGAGCCTGCGTAGCAGGCGTCTCGAAGGACGCAAAGCTAGACGCGGGCGAAGATCACCGAGCCGTTGGTGCCGCCGAAGCCGAAGCTGTTGGACATCACCGTTTCGATCTGGCGGTCGATGCGCTGGCGCACGATGGGCATGCCGTCGAAGGCCGGGTCGAGGTTTTCGATGTTGGCGCTCTCGGCCACGAAGCCGTTGTTGAGCATCAGCAGCGAGTAAATGGCCTCCTGCGCGCCGGCCGCGCCCAAGCTGTGGCCGGTCAGCGACTTGGTCGAGGAGATCAGCGGGGCCTTGTCGCCGAACACCTCACGCACCGCCTCCATCTCCTTGACGTCGCCCACCGGCGTCGCGGTGCCGTGCGGGTTGAGGTAGTCGATGGTCCGTCCGCCGATAGTTTGCATCGCCAGCCGCATGCAGCGCGCCGCGCCCTCGCCCGAGGGAGCGACCATGTCGAAGCCGTCGGAGTTGGCGGCGTAGCCGATGATCTCGCCGTAGATCCTGGCGCCGCGCGCCTTGGCCCGCTCATATTCCTCCAGCACCACGATGCCGGCCCCGCCAGCGATGACGAAGCCGTCGCGGTCGCGGTCGTAGGCTCTGGAGGCGCGCTGGGGCGTGTCGTTGAAGTTTGAGCTCATCGCGCCCATGGCGTCGAAGAGGTTGGACAGGCTCCAGTCCAGCTCCTCCGTGCCGCCCGCGAAGATGACGTCCTGCTTGCCCATGGCGATCTGCTCGGCCGCCGAACCGATGCAGTGGGTCGAGGTGGCGCAGGCCGAGGAGATGGAGAAGTTCAGGCCGCGGATCTTGAACCAGGTGGCCAGCGTCGCCGACGGACCCGAGCTCATCGCCTTGGGCACCGCGAACGGGCCGATGCGCTTGGGCCCCTTCTCGCGGGTGGTCTCGGCCGCCTGGATGATGGCCTGCGTAGAGGGACCGCCGGAGCCCACGATAAGCCCGGTGCGATCGTTGGAAATCTCGTCCTCGCCCAGGCCGGAGTCGGCGACGGCCTGCTCCATGGCGATGTGGGCGTAGGCGGTGCCTGGGGCCAGGAAGCGAGCGGCGCGGCGGTCGACCATCGACTCCCAGTCGATGTCGGGCTTGCCGTGGACCTGGCAGCGGAAGCCCAGCTCGGCGTATTCGGGGGCGAAGGAGATGCCCGAGCGGGCGTCGCGCAGGGACGCGGTCACCTCTTCGGCGTTGTTGCCGATCGAAGAGACGATTCCGATCCCGGTGACCACTACACGGCGCATGCTGTGCCTCCTGCGTTTGGCGGCTCGCTACGACCGCTGGTAAAGGCCGACGCGAAGGTCCTCAGCTGTGTAGATGGCCTCGCCGTCGACTTCCAGAATACCGTCGCCGATGCCCATGACCAGCCGGCGGTTGATGACCCGCTTCATGTCGATCTTGTAGACCACCTTCTGCTTGTCGGGGGTGACCTCGCCGGCGAACTTCACCGCGCCGCAGCCCAGCGCCCGGCCCCGGCCCTTGCCGCCGATCCAGCCGAGGTAGAAGCCGACCAGCTGCCACAGCGCGTCGAGCCCGAGGCTCCCCGGCATGACCGGGTCGCGGATGAAGTGGCAGTCGAAGAACCAGAGGTCGGGGCGAATGTCGAACTCGGCCTCGATGTAACCGAGGCCATGTTTGCCGCCGGTGTTGTCGATGTGGACGATGCGGTCGAACAGCAGCATCGGCGGCGCCGGCAGCTGGGCGTTGCCGGGCCCGAACATCTCGCCGCGCGCGCAGCTCATCAGCTCTTCGTAGGTGTAGCTAGACTTCGCCGAGGGGTGGGTGGTCATCCGATATCTCTTGTCGAGCCACCCCATCGGCGGCCCGCAGGGGTTAGCAGAGCCGTCAACCGGCCTCAATCTTTCCCCGCCTCAATCGTCTAACGGCACTGTGGCTTGTCGGTTGCGCCCCAGACGGAGGCGGCCGAGACCCAGCCGGAGACCCGCTCGACCTTGATCCTGCACCAGCCGCTCTTGCACTCGTCGAGGGCGGCCAGGGCGTCGGGCCGGAGGAAGGCGACCACCTTGGCGTCGGGTTTGGCCTTGGAGCGGATGGCGGCGGGGGGCGAGGCGCCCAGCACGTTGCGCTTTCCATCGACGGTGCGGCCATGCACCCAGGCCAGCCCCCCCCGCGGGTCGCAGACGCGCCGCCACTCGCGGGTTTCGGCGATCACCTGCACCGGCAGGCCGCGCGCCTTGTAGACCCACAGCATGCGGTGGTCGTCGCCGGGGCCGGCCCGGGCGTTCACCGTATCGAACTTCAGGACCACGTAGCGCGGCACCGGCAGGCCGCTGGGCGTCGCCCGCGCCGCCTTGTCGGCCGAGGCGGCCGGACCTGCGCAGGCCAGCGCCGCGAGCGCCGCGCCGCTGAGCATGGCGCGCAAGCTTGAGCCTGCAAGCCACGCCTTCGCTTGGCCCTGCCACCCCGCTTTGCTAAGGGTGCCCTCGCGCCCGCGCCGGGCGAGCCGCCCGTGTTGTTCAGAACCGTTCATGGCCGCCCGAAAGCCCAAAGTCATCGTCACGCGAAAGCTTCCCGATCCGGTGGAAACACGGATGCGGGAACTGTTCGACACTGAGTTGAACGTCGATGACAAGCCCATGACCGCCGACCAGCTGGTCGACGCCATGGGACGCTGCGACGTTCTGGTGCCCACTATCACCGACCAGCTGGATTCGCGCACCCTCGCGCGGGCCGGCGAGCGGCTCAAGCTGATCGCCAACTTCGGGGCCGGGGTCGACAACATCGACGTGGCCACCGCCAACCAGCGCAACATCATCATCACCAACACCCCCGGCGTCCTCACCGAGGACACCGCCGACATGACCATGGGCCTCATCATGGCCGCCTCGCGCCGGGTGGTGGAAGGGGCCAACGTCGTCCAGAGCGGCGGATTCCAGGGCTGGTCGCCGACCTGGATGCTGGGCCGCCGCATCTGGGGCAAGCGCCTGGGCATCGTCGGCATGGGCCGCATCGGCCAGGCGCTGGCCCGCCGGGCCAAGGCTTTCGGTCTGTCGATCCACTACCACAACAGAAAACCCGTCAGCCCGCGCATCGCCGAGGAGCTGGAGGCCACCTACTGGGAGAGCCTGGACCAGATGCTGGCGCGGATGGACATCGTCTCCATCAACTGCCCGCACACCCCGGCCACCTATCACCTGCTGTCGGCCCGGCGGCTGAAGCTGCTGCAGCCGCACGCCATCGTCGTCAACACCGCCAGAGGCGAGGTCATCGACGAGGGCGCGCTGGCCAACATGCTGGCCAGGGGCGAGATCGCCGGCGCCGGGCTGGACGTCTACGAGCACGAGCCGGCCATCAATCCCAAGCTGATGAAGCTGCCCAACGTGGTGCTGCTGCCGCACATGGGCTCGGCCACCGTCGAGGGCCGCATCGACATGGGCGAGAAGGTCATCGTCAACATCAAGACCTTCATGGACGGCCACCGCCCGCCGGATCGGGTCATCCCCTCGATGCTTTAGAGCCGGTACTCCGCTTCCAGCCGGTAGCGGGAGCCCTCGCTGGTGCGGTGGCTGGAGTAGAGGCAAAAGCGGGCGACGGTGAAGGCTGGCGACTTCAGCAGATTGTGCTCCTGCTCCCAGGCCGCCACCCGGGCCGGGTCAGGATTGCGCAGGTAGCTCAGCGTGACGTGCGGGCGGTAGAGGCGGCTTTCCGGTTTGACGCCGGCGCGGCGAGCGGCCGTTTCGCAGCGGGCCGCCAGCTGGCTCAGGGCCGGGCTGTCGACGACGCCGACCCAGACGGCGTTGATACGCTCGCCCTCGCCGAAGTGTCCCGCCCCGGCCAGTTCCAGCGAGAAGGGACCGGCGCCGATGCCTGAAAGCTCCAGGTCGAGGTCCTCGGCCACGTCCTCGCGCACGTCGCCAAAGAACTTCAGCGTGATGTGCAGCGTCTCGGCCGGCCGCCAGCGGGCGCCGGGCAGACCGGCCTGGCGACGGACCAAGGGTTCGGCGATCTCCGGCGGCACGGCGACGGCGGCGAACAGGCGGATCATCTCACGTCAGGGGCAGGGGTTGGGCTGCTCATAGTGCAACGCATCGACCGCCGTTTCGAGTTCGCTGGTCCAGGGCGTCTCGAAGGCGTCGATATCGGACTTCAGCTGCTCCAGGTTTCTGGCCCCGATGATGGTCGAGGTCACGAACGGGCGGCTGTCGCAGAACTTGATGGCCAGCTGCTCGGGGGTGAGGCCCCGCGCCCTGGCCAGCTCGACATAGGAGCGCAGCGCCTTCTCCGCCCCTGGTCCCTCATAGCGCTCGCCGCGATCGAAGAGGGCGGTGCGCGATCCCTCCGGCCGCGCGCCGTCCAGGTACTTGCCGATCAGGTAGCCCTGGCCGACCGGCGAATAGGCCAGCAGGCCGACCTGTTCGCGCATGGCGATCTCGGCCAGCCCGAACTCGAACACCCGGTTGACGAGGTTGTAGGCGTTCTGGACCGAGGCGATACGGGGAAGACCCAGCGCCTCGGAGGCGGCGACGAACCTCATCACGCCCCACGGGGTCTCGTTGGAGACGCCGATGTGGCGGATCGTGCCCTTCTGGACCTGGGCGTTCAGCGCCTCGAGGATGTCCTCGAAGCGCTCGTAATCGTCGTCATAGTCCTGGAAGGTCATGCCGCCGAAGTTGCGGGTGCCGCGATCGGGCCAGTGCAGCTGGTAGAGGTCGATGTAGTCGGTTTGCAGCCGGCGCAGCGAGGATTCCACGGCCTCGGCGACCTGGGCGCGGGTCTGGCGTGTCGGGCTGCCGTCCCTGCGCAGCCAGGTCATCGGCGAGCGGCCGGCGACCTTGCTGGCCAGCACCAATTCCTGGCGCTTGCCTGGGTTCTTGGCGAACCAGTTACCGATGATTGTCTCGGTCACCCCTTGGGTCTTCGGGTGCGGCGGGATGGCGTACATCTCGGAGGTGTCCCAGAAGGTCACGCCGCGCGACAGCGCGTAGTCCATCTGGGCGTGGCCGTCCTCCTCGGTGTTCGCGCCGCCGCCCCACATCATGGTGCCAAGGCAGCAGCGGGTCACCTTCAGGCCGGTGCGGCCAAGTTCCGAATATTGCAAGGATAGCCCCTCTGGTTTTTGGTCAGCGGCGGGCGCTCAAGGCCTTCGCCACCACCGGCGCCAGCCCCCGGGCGATGTGTCTGGCCCCGGCCGCGTTCGGATGGATGCCGTCCTTCTGGTTCAGCGCGCGCACGCCCGCAACCCCCGCTAGCAGGAAGGGATAGCTGATCACGCCCCGCTGCCTGGCGATGTCGCGGAACGCGGCGTTGAACTCGCGCGCATAGGCGCCGCCCAGCGCCTCGGGCGCCTGCATTCCCGCTAGCACGACGGTGATCTTCCGCTGCTGCAGGCGCCGGACGATCTTGTCCAGGTTGGCGCGCACCAGCCTGGGCTCCTGTCCGCGCAGCAGGTCGTTGCCGCCGAGCGCCACGACGCACACCGAAGTGTCGGCCTTGACGCTGAAATCGACCCGCCGCAGCGCGCCCGAGGTGGTGTCTCCCGAGACCCCGGCGTTGCGCACCCGCGCGTCGAGGCCAAGGCGGCGCAGCTCGGCTTGCAGCTGCACAGGCATCGACTCGCTGGAGGGCAGGCCAAAGCCGGCGGTGATGGAGTCGCCGAGCACGGCGACCACCGGCGGGGAGGCGGCGAACACGGGCGCGGCGGGCAGGGCGGCGAGGCTCGCCAAAAGAAGGCGGCGGGTGACGCAAAGATCGGCTGTGCTGGGCATGACTGGGGCCTATGTAGGGAGCCGATTCGCCCACTCAACGTAAAAGCCTCCGCGTATGTCCGACGCCGCCGCCAACTCCGTCCCGCTGAAGCTGGGCGCCGTGACCCTGACGCTGCCCTCGGCGGCCGGTCCGGTGGAGATCCTGCGCGGCGTCGATTTCGAGGTGAAGGCCGGCGAGACGGTGGCGGTGGTCGGGCCCTCGGGCTCTGGCAAGTCGTCGCTGATCGCCGTGGCGGCCGGGCTGGAGACGCCGACCTCGGGCGACGTCACCCTTTTTGGCCAGGACCTGTCGGCCCTGAACGAGGACGGCCGGGCCAGGCTGCGTCGCACGCGGGTGTCGCTGGTCTTCCAGTCCTTCCACCTGCTGCCCAACATGACCGCGCAGGAGAATATCGCCGCCCCTCTCGAAATCGCCGGCATTCTCAATGCGTTTGAAGTCGCCGAGGCCTGGCTGAAGCTGGTCGGGCTGTCGGCCCGCGCCAGGCACTATCCGCACCAATTATCCGGCGGCGAGCAGCAGCGGGTGGCGCTGGCCCGGGCGCTGGCGGCGCGGCCGGCGCTGCTGTTCGCCGACGAGCCGACCGGCAACCTCGACGCGGCCAATGCCCATACCGTCGCCGACCTGATGTTCAAGCTGGTGGCCAAGACGGGGGCGGCGCTGGTGCTGGTCACCCACGACCCCGACGTCGCCATCCGCGCCGACCGGCAGGTCATCATGGTCGACGGCCGCATCGTCGAGCCGCAATAGATGCCGCTGTCGCTGCGTTTCGCCTGGCGCGAGCTGCGTTCGGGACTGGCGGGTTTCCGCATCTTCCTGGCCTGCCTGGCGCTGGGGGTGGGGGCCATCGCGGCGGCCGGCTCTACCGCCGAAGCCTTCCGGCAGGGGCTGGCGGCGCAGGCGCGCGAAATCCTCGGCGGCGACCTGCGGGTGGCGGTGGAGGAGCGCCGCTTCACCCGCCCCGAACGCGCCGCGTTCGAGAAGCTGGGCGATGTCGCCTACGCCATCGGCGTGCGGGCCATGGCCCAGGCGCAGAACGGCGAGCGCCGGATGGTCGAGCTGCGCGGCGTCTCCGAGGCCTACCCGCTGCACGGTCAGGTCAAGCTGAGCGGGACCGACGACCTGGCCACGGTGTTCGAGCCGGTGGCCGGCGCGCCCGGCGCGGCGGTGGAGGAGACCCTGCTCGAGCGCCTGCGCCTGAGCGTCGGCGACCCGTTCATGATCGGGCGCACGGTGTTCGTGGTGCGGGCGGTGCTGGAATCCGAGCCCGACCGGCTGGGCCGCGGCTTTGCGCTGGGTCCAAGGGTGCTGACCAGCCTCAAGGCGGTGGAAGAGGGCGGCTTCCTCGACCCCACCTTGCCGCCGCCGGGCGAAGTGGCGCGCATCAGCCTGCCCTCGGACGAGGGGACCGAAAGCGCCATCGCCGCCCTGCGCCAGGACTTCCCGACCTCCCATTTCGACATCCGCGAGCGCAGCGAGGCGGCCGCGGGGGCCAAGCGGCTGATCGACCAGCTGGAATACTTCCTCAGCTTCATCGGCCTGGCCTCGCTGGTGGCCGGCGGCCTGGGAGTGGCCGGGGCGGTGTCGGCCTACCTGGATCAGCGCAAGGAAAGCATCGCCGTGCTCAAGGCGTTGGGCGCCGACGGGGCCTTCGTGCGTAGCGTCTATGTCGTGCAGATCGGGGTGCTGGCGGCGCTGGGGGTGGTGATCGGCGTGGCGCTGGGGGCGGTCGTGCCGCTGGTGCTGGGCCAGATCGCCGGCGACAAGCTGCCGATCCCGGCGCTGTTCGACCTCTATCCGTGGCCGCTGGCCAAGGCGGCGCTGTTTGGGCTGCTGGCCGCGGCCGCCTTCTCGCTGGCGCCGCTCGCCAGGGCCCGGGCGACGCCGCCCTCGGCGCTGTTCCGGCAGGATTTGAGCGGGCGCCTGAGCCTTGGCCCGGAGCTGATCGCGGCGATGCTGGCGGTGGCGGCCCTGGCCGGGCTGGCGATCACCACGGCGCCCACGCCGCTGTCGGCCGCCGTGATGATCGCCGGGGTCGCCGTCGGCTTCGGGGTCCTGTGGGCCCTTGGGCGCGGCGCGGCCTGGGCGGCGGGCAAGGGGCGGCGGCTCACGCGCGGCGCGCTGCGTATCGGCCTGGCCAACCTCGCCGGCCCGCGCTCGGCGGCGCGCACGGCCGCGCCGGCCATCGGCCTTGGCGTGGCGCTGCTGGCGGCGGTGGTGCTGATCCAGTCGAGCCTGCTGGCCCAGGTCAGCGAGGTCGCGCCCCGCACCGCCCCGGCCATGGTCTTCACCGACATCCCCGGCGACCGCATCGCCGAGTTCGACGCAGCGGTGACACAGGCGTTCGGCGTTCCGCTGACCCGCGCCAACTACCTGCGGGCGCCCTACGCGCGCGGCCGCATCACAGCCCTGCGCGGCCGGCCGATCGACGAGAAGACCATCGACGCCGAGGAGCGCTGGGCCTTCGACAACGACATCGGCATGTCGGTGATCGGCCCCGAGCCCCCCGAAGCCGGCATCGTCGAGGGCCGCTGGTGGGCCCCCAACTACGCTGGTCCGCCTCTGGTCGCGCTGGAGGTCGAGGCGGCGCGCGGTGCGGACCTGAAGGTGGGGGACACCATCACCGTCCAGGTGCTGGGGACGGACATCGAGGCCCGCATCTCGGCTCTGCGCAAGGTCGAGTGGGGTGGCTTTGGGCCCACATTCGCGGTGGTGCTCGACCCCCATTCGATGGCCGGCGCGCCGCTAAGCCACGTCGCCATCGCCAAGGGCTCGCGGGCCCAGGAGCAGGCGGTCATCCGCGCGCTCGGCCCCGGCTTTCCCGGCGTCAACATCATCAGCGTGCGCGAGCAGCTGGAGTCGGCGACGGGCCTGTTCGACCGACTGGCGCTGGCGGTCAGGGGCGCGGCGGCCGTGGCGGCGCTGGCGGGGTTGCTGGTGCTGGCGGGGGCCATCGCGGCCGGCGCCAGGGCGCGGGCCAAGGAGGCGGCGACGCTGAAGGTGCTGGGCGCCTCGCGCGGCCAGATTCTCACGGCCTATGCGGTGGAGTATGGCGCGGTCGGGCTGATCGCCGGGCTGGCGGGGGTGGCGTTGGGCTGCGCGGCGGCCTGGCCGGTCGTGGTCAAGGTCTTCGAGGCCAGCTGGAGCGTCGATTGGGCGGGGGTCGCGGCGCTGGTGCTCGGAGCCGTGGCGCTGGCGGCGATTGGGGGCCTTTTGGCCGCCCAGCACGCCCTGGCCCGCCGCCCCGCGCCGGTTCTGCGCGCCGAGTAGGTGAGTGTCCCTTGCGTAGAGGGCCAATGACACCGATATTTCCCTTTGAGCCTCCTCGTGGGGGCGCAACACAAAAGGGCAACCTTCGATGAGCGATTTCAACCGCGGCTATGCGCGTCCCGCTCCCGCAGCGACGGACATGTCCGTGGACGCGGGCCTGCGAGCCTTCATGCTCGGGGTCTACAACAAGATGGCGCTGGGCCTGGTGGTTTCCGGCGCGATGGCCTTCGTGACCAGCTCGGTCGCGCCGGTTCGGGACGCACTGTTCCTGACCACGCCGACGGGCGCGCTGGCCGGCTACACCATCCTTGGCTGGATCGTCGCCTTCGCGCCGCTGGCCGTGCTGCTGTTTGGTGGTTTCGCCAAGCGCGAGCCGAACGTGCGCAGCGCCAGCATCATGTACTGGACCATCGTCACGCTGATCGGCGCGTCGCTGGGCGCGCTCTTCCTGCGCTACACGGGAGGCTCAATCGCCTCGACCTTCTTCGTCACCGCCGCTTCGTTCGGCGCGCTGAGCCTGTTCGGCTACTCGACGAAGAAGGACCTGACTGGCTTTGGCAGCTTCCTGATCATGGGCGTCGTCGGCCTGATCATCGCCAGCGTCGTCAACATCTTCCTGAAGTCGCCGATGCTCTACCTGGCGGTCAACGCGCTGGGCGTGCTGATCTTCGCGGGCCTAACCGCCTACGACACCCAGCGGCTGAAGATGACCTATTACGAGATCGGCGGCGACGAGAACGCGCTCGGCGTGGCCACCAGCTACGGCGCGCTGAGCCTCTACCTGGACTTCATCAACCTGTTCCAGTTCCTGCTCGCCTTCATGGGCGCGCGCCGCGAATAGCAGCCCTCACCCGGCTGAACGAGACGAGCCCCGGCGGGAAACCCCCGGGGCTTTTCTTTATCCGCCAGCCGCATCCACGACGATGGCGACGGTCTTGCCCCGGGACAGCGGCCTCCATCCCGCCGCGACTGCCGATGCGATGGCCTTCGCCACGATGTCCGGAGCGATATGCGAGGCTTGCAGTTGCGGCGCTCCGTACCGGGGCTGGGCGCCAGGGGGAAACTCCAGCACCGCTTCGCGCTGCCCCTCGCTGTGGCGAACGGCGATCGCCATGCCTCGCGAACCCGCGACGTCACTGGACCACTGAGGCTGGCGGTGAAGCCGCCAGACGTAAGGCTCCCCATCGACCTCGATCTCATAGCTATGCTTCGTTCGTGCCATGTGAGGGAGCTAGCCCGGTTAGCGCGCCCAGGCCAGCCCCGCCTCCGCGTCTGCCGCCCTCGGCTACTCCACGACGCTGAAGCGGCCCTTGTCGAAGACGCGCAGGACCTGGGGCAGCT
>Ga0190272_10000630_pt1 | contig 17927 bp, 13 predicted proteins | sample Popmic504T_FD_133746 | JGI IMG/M metagenome (GOLD analysis project Ga0190272, IMG submission 133746) | Populus adjacent soil microbial communities from riparian zone of Shoshone River, Wyoming, USA - 504 T | ecosystem: Environmental > Terrestrial > Soil > Riparian zone | place: USA: Wyoming... | reverse complement strand
GGACCGGGTTCTCGTTGGTGTTCAACCGAACCGGCACGTCGAGCTGCGGCGCCCCGTACGGCGTGAGCCCCCGCAGGTCGGCGCGCAGCGGCAGGTCCGCGAGGGTCACCTCGTCGGGCTTCACCCCGGCCCGCCCCGCTCGAACCGGGCGGTGACCGCCTGGCCGTGCGCCGGCAGGTCCTCTGCCTCGGCCAGCGTCACCACGTGGTCGGCGACCTTGTGCAGCGCGTCCTCGCCGTACTCGATGAGGTGCACGCCGCGCAGGAAGGTCTGCACCGACAGGCCGGACGAGTGCCGCGCGCACCCGCCGGTGGGCAGGACGTGGTTGGACCCGGCGCAGTAGTCGCCGAGCGACACCGGGGCGTACGGGCCGACGAAGATCGCCCCGGCGTTGCGGACGCGCCGCGCGACCGTCGCGGCGTCGGCGGTCTGGATCTCCAGGTGCTCGGCGGCGTAGGCGTCGACGACCGCGAGCCCACTGTCCACATCGGACACCAGGACACACCCGGACTGCTTGCCGCGCAACGCCTCCGCGATCCGGCCGTGGTGCCTGGCCAGCGGCACCCGGCGGGCCAGCTCGGCGTCGACGGCGTCGGCGAGGCCCTCGTCGGTCGTCACCAGCACCCCGGCGGCGAGGGTGTCGTGCTCGGCCTGGCTGATCAGGTCGGCCGCGACGTGCACCGGGTCGGCGGTGGCGTCGGCGAGGATGGCGATCTCGGTGGGCCCGGCCTCTGAGTCGATGCCGACGAGCCCGCGGAGCAGCCGCTTGGCCGCGGTCACGTAGATGTTGCCCGGCCCGGTGACCAGGTCGACCGGTTCGAGCGCCGCGCCGTCGGTGTCGGTGCCGCCGTACCCGAGCAGCGCGATGGCCTGCGCCCCACCGACGGCCCACACCTCGGTGACGCCGAGCAGGGCGCACGCGGCGAGGACCGTGGGGTGCGGCAGCCCTTGACAAGGCCCCGGCGCGGCCTGCGGCGGGGAGCACACGACCATCGAGCCGACGCCCGCGACGGCGGCGGGCACCACGTTCATCACCACGCTGGACGGGTAGACCGCGTTACCGCCCGGCACGTACAGCCCGACCCGGCCGACCGGCAGCCACCGCTCGGTGACGGTGCCGCCGGGGACCACGTTGGTGCGGGTCTCGGTGCGCCGCTGGTCGGCGTGCACGGCCGTGGCGCGGGCGATCGACTCGTCCAGGGCGGCGCGGACCGCCGGGTCGAGCGCGGCGAGGGCAGCGGACAGCGCGTCGGCCGGCACCCGGACCGCCGCCGGGGCCACCCCGTCGAAGCGCTCGGACAGCTCGATGGCGGCCGCCACCCCGCGCTCGCGCACCGCGTCGACGATCGGCGCGACCCGATGCGTGACCGAGTCGACGTCGACATCGGCGCGAGGCAGCAGCCCCCGCAGGTCCGCGGCGGCGGCACGTCCCCGCAGGTCACGTCCGCGCAGGTCGATCCGGGTCAGCATGGGTACCTCGTGAGTAGAAACTGGTGCTCCGGCACTGATAACTGCTCACGAGTCTTTCATGTCCATGCCGAGGTCCAGCGCGGGCGCCGAGTGGGTGAGGGCGCCGACGGCCAGGTAGTCGACGCCGGTGTCGGCGTAGGCGCGGGCGTCGGCCAGGGTCAGCCCGCCGGACGCCTCCAGCCGGGTGGCGAGGCCCGCGGACCGCACCCGGTGCACGGCGGCGGCGCACTCGGCCGGGGTCATGTTGTCCAGCAGCACCTCGTCGGCGCCCTCGGCGAGCGCCTCGTCCAGCTCGGCGAGGGTGGTGACCTCGACCTCGCAGGGCAGGCCGGCGGCGTGCTCGCGGGCCGCCAGTACAGCGGCGCGCACCGACCCGGCCGCGGCGACGTGGTTGTCCTTGATCAGCACGGCGTCACCGAGGCCCATGCGGTGGTTGACGCCGCCGCCGCAGCGCACCGCGTACTTCGCGAGCAGGCGCAGCCCCGGCAGGGTCTTGCGGGTGTCCCGGATGCGGCACCCGGTGCCGTCGACGGCGCGTACCCACGCCGCGGTCGCGGTGGCGATGCCGCTCAGGTGGCACAGCAGGTTCAGCGCGGTGCGCTCCGCGGTCAGCAGCCCGCGCACCGGGCCGCGCAGCCGCAGCACCACGTCGCCGGGGAGCAGGGCGTCGCCGTCGGTGCGGACCGCGAGCACCTCGTACCCGGCCGGGCCGAGCACGGCGTCGAACACGGCGAGGGCCACCGGCATCCCGGCGAGGGTGCCCGGCCGGCGGGTGCCGATCGTGGCCTCTGCGGTGGCGCCGGGCGGCACGCACGCGTCGGTGGTGGCGTCCGGGCCGTACCGCAGGTCCTCGGCGAGCGCGGTGCCGACCACCCGTCGCACGTCGTCGGCGTCCAGCCCGGCTGTGTCCAGGGCGTGCTGCACCGCGTGGGACAGGGTGCTCACGAGGCCACCTCGGCAGGGACGCGCCACTGCCTGGCCGGCACCGGCCGGCCGCGGTCGTCGAGTCGGACCGCCACGCTGCGCGGCCGACCGGGATCCGCGGCCGCCGGGTGGTCGGTGCGGACGTGGCAGCCGCGGCTCTCGGTGCGGGCGACGGCCGCGGCCAGGACGGCGGTCGCGGTGAGGGTCAGTGCCGCGTCCTCCAGGTCGCGTCGGGTGCCGACGCCACGGTCGGAGGTGGATCGGTCGATCGCGGACGCCGCGGCGGTCAGCCCGGCGAGGTCGCGGCCGACCCCGGCGTGGCGGCTCATGGCGCGCTGCAGGACGTCGCGGTCGGCCATCGGGCGCGGCCCGTCGGAGCGTCGGTGGGACGCGGCGCCGGGCACCAGCACCCGGGTGGCCAGGTCGGCCGCCACCGCTCCGGCGGCCCTGGTGCCGACCACGAGCCCCTCCAGCACACTGTTGGACGCCAACCGGTTCGCGCCGTGCAGGCCGGTGCGGGCGACCTCGCCGGCCGCGTACAGGCCGGTGACCCCGGTCCGTCCGTCCACTGTGGACTCGACGCCGCCGCACGAATAGTGCGCGGCCGGCGCGACCGGGATCGGCTCGCGCGACGGATCGATGCCGGCATCGACGCAGGCCGCGTGCACCGTGGGGAACCGCGGCGCGAAGCTCCGCAGGTGGGTGGCGTCGAGGTGGACGTGGTCGGTGCCGGTCAGCGTCATCCGCCGGGTGATGGTCGCCGCCACCACGTCGCGCGGGGCGAGGTCGGCCAGCGGGTGCACCCCGGCCATCAGCCGGGCGCCGTCCGCGTCGAGCAGGACCGCCCCCTCGCCGCGCACCGCCTCGGTGACCAGCGGCCGCCGGCCCCGCGCGCCCGCCCCGGTGAAGAGGACGGTGGGGTGGAACTGGACGAACTCCAGGTCGGACACCACCGCGCCGGCCCGCAGGGCGAGCGCGATGCCGTCGCCGGTCGCCACGTCGGGGTTCGTCGTCGCCAGGTACAGCTGGCCGAGGCCGCCGGTCGCGAGCAGCACAGCGGGGGCGAGCAGGTCGCCGTCGTCCTCGCCGTCGTCCTCGCTGTCGTCCGCGCTGTCGTCCGCGCTGTCGTCCGCGCCACGCCGCACCGCCAGGCCGGCGACCGCGCCGCGGTCGGTCAGTAGCACGTCGACGGCGACGTGGTGCTCCAGGATCGGCACCTCGCCGGCGGCCGCCAGCAGGGCGCGCTCGATCTCGGCGCCGGTGGCGTCACCGCCGGAGTGGATCACCCGGAAGGCGCTGTGCCCGCCCTCCCTGGTGCGGGCCGGGCGGCCGTCGGCGGCGAGGTCGAACCGCGCGCCCCGCCCGCGCAGCGCGGCCACCGCGGCCGGTCCGTCGGCGAGGATCGTCCGCACCGCCCGCTCGTCGCACAGCCCGGCGCCCGCGGTGATCGTGTCCTCCACGTGCCGGGCGACGGTGTCACCCCCGTCGGTGTCGGTCACCACCGCGACGCCGCCCTGGGCCCACCGGGTGTTGCCCTCGTCGGCGCGGCCCTTGGTGACCACCACGACCCGCAGTCCGAGCCGGCGGGCCTCCAGCGCGGCGGTGAGGCCGGCCACCCCGCTGCCGACCACGACCAGGTCGGCGGTGGCGGCCCAGGTGGCCGCAGTCACTCGCCACCGCCGGGTTGGCCGATCTCGATCATCCGTCGGACCGCGCCACGGGCCCGGTCGGCGATGTCCGGGGCGACGTGCACCTCGTCGAGTCCGTGCTCCAGCGACCGCAGGACGGCCGCCGGGGTGATCATCTTCATGTAGCGGCAGGACGCGCGGTCGTTGACCGCGCGGAAGTCGATGGACGGGGCGGCCCTGCGCAACTGGTGCAGCATCCCCACCTCGGTGGCGACGAGCACGGTGCGCGCCGAGGTCCGCCGGGCGGCGTCCATCATGCCGCCGGTGGAGAGGATCTTCACCCGCTCGGCGGGCACGGCGCCCGCCCCGGCCAGGTAGAGCGCCGACGTCGCGCAGCCGCACTCCGGGTGGATGAACAGGTCGGCGTCCGGCTCGGCCGCCGCCTTCGCCGCGAGCTCGGGCCCGTTGATGCCGGCGTGCACGTGGCACTCCCCCGCCCAGACGTGCAGGTTCTCCCGGCCGGTGACCCGTCGCACGTGCGCGCCGAGGAACTGGTCCGGCAGGAACAGCACCGGGCGGTCGGCCGGCACCGACCGCACCACGTCGACGGCGTTGGCCGAGGTGCAGCAGATGTCGGTCTCGGCCTTCACCTCGGCCGTGGTGTTCACGTACGACACCACGACGGCGCCGGGGTGCTCGGCCTTCCAGGCCCGCAGGTCGTCGGCGGTGATCGAGTCGGCGAGCGAGCAGCCGGCTCTGGCGTCCGGGATGAGCACGGTCTTCTCCGGGCTCAGGATCTTCGCCGTCTCGGCCATGAAGTGGACGCCGCAGAACACGATCGTGCTCGCCGTCGACTCGGCCGCGATGCGCGACAGCGCCAGCGAGTCACCGACGTGGTGCGCCACGTCCTGGATGGCTGGTAGCTGGTAGTTGTGAGCCAGCAGCACAGCCGCACGCTTCCGCGCCAGATCTCGCACCCGTTCGGCCCAGGCCGCGTCGGCGATCACGCCACCGTACGGAGCATCCGCCGCGGTCCGCTCCACGGTCGTAGTAGCGGTCATGTCGACCTCCCGGGTTTTCGCCTTATAATCGAAAACGTGTCTCATGGTAGCAGCGAACCCGAACGAACCGCACCCGTCGGTCTAGCCGCGCACGAGGTCCTGGCCGCTGTCCTGCAGGTCCGGGGCGGTGTGCTCCAGGTCCTGCTGTGGCAGAGAGCACTGCCGCCGCACGCCGGCCGGTGGGCCCTGCCGGGCGGACGGCTCGGCCGCGACGAGGACGTCGAGGCGTCGGTGCGGCGCCAGCTCGCCGAGAAGGTCGACGTCCGCGAGGTCGCCCACGTCGAGCAGCTCGCCGTGTTCAGCGCGCCGTCGCGGGTGCCGGACACCCGGGTCATCGCCACCGCGTTCCTCGGGCTGGTGCCGTGCGGGGCCGACCCGGCCGCCCCCCCGGACACCGTGTGGCACCCGCTGACGGCCCTGCCGGACACCGCGTTCGACCACGGGGCGATCGTGCGGCGGGCCCGCGACCGGCTCGGCGCCAAGCTCTCGTACACCAACCTGGGGTTCGCCCTGGCCCCGCCGGAGTTCACCGTCTCCGAGCTGCGCGCCGTCTACTCGGCCGCGCTCGGCTACCGGGTGTCGGCGACCAACCTGCAGCGCGTGCTCACCCGGCGCGGGCTGCTGGAGCCCACCGGGTCGATCGCGCCGACCGGACCGTCCGGCGGCCGCCCCGCCGCCCTGTACCGCTTCGCCGACAACGGGTTGCGGGTCACCGACGCCTTCGCGGTGTTCCGCCCGCCAGGACGGTGAGGCTGCGCACCCAACGGTGCGGACGTACGGTGGGCCCCGTGGTCGAGACGCTTCCGCTCTTTCCGCTGGGCACGGTGCTGCTGCCCGGCGCGTCTCTGCCGCTGCACGTCTTCGAGCCCCGCTACCGACAGCTGACCGTTGACCTGGTGACGGGGACCGTCCCCGGCCGCAGCTTCGGCGTGGTGGCCATCCGCCCCGGGCACGACCTCGACGGCACCGTCGACGAGCCGGGCCTGCACCAGATCGGCTGCTCGGCCGTGCTCCAGGAGGCCAAGCGGCTGCCCGACGGCCGCTTCGACATCATCACCTGCGGTGAGCGCCGCTTCCGGCTGACGGCCGTCGACGCCACCAGCGCGCCGTACCTCATCGGCACCGTCGAGTTCATCCCCGACGAGGACCCGTTGGGTGAGACGCGTCAGCTGATGCCGCTGCTGGCCGACGCGGCCAGGGCTGCGCACCGGTACTACTGCGCGACCGCGTGGCGCAACGAGGACTGGACCGAGCCGGAGTCGGACATCGAGCCCAGGCTGCTGGCCCACCTGCTGGCGTCGGACTGCCTGCTGGCCCTGGAGGACCGGCAGGACCTGCTGGAGGAGACCTGCCCGGCCGACCGCCTGCGGCTGGTGCGGCGCATGCTCCGCCGGGAGGCCGAGTTCCTTCGTGAGCTCCGCGCCGTGCCGGTGCCGTTCACCCAGTTCGCCACCGACTCCTGCCGCAACTGACCCGCCCCACCCCGCGTGTCCGCCATCTCAGTAGCGCGTGTCCGGCGTTTCAGTAGCGCGTGTCCGCCATCTCGACACACTGTGTCCGGCGTTTCGACACAGTGTGTCCGGCGTTTCGGTCGAACACAGAGACGGGAGACGGGTTCCCGCGCGCGTCAGGAGAGGCGGCGACCCAGGTCGTCCTGGCCGTTGGTGGCGGCCGCGACCCCGTACGTGAGAACGGCGGCCAGCGGCTGCGCCACGATGACCCACATCGACTCCAGGCTCGGCGCCACCGACACCACGGACGCCGGCGCGGCCGCGCGGATCGCGTCCGCGTAGCGGCCCTCGGCGAAGGAGACGCCGGTCCGCATGGCGAGCCAGGCGGCGATCGCGGAGCCGGCGACGAGGCCGAGCAGGGCCAGCGGGCCACGGCGTTGCCGCAGCAGCCACACGCCCAAGCCGGAGAACACCCCGGCGGCCAGCCCGAGCAGGACGAACAGGGCGAGCCCGTCGAACCGGTGCTGGCTCTCCGTCGGCAGCGGCACCAGGACGCCGTCGGCCTGCACGAGCGACTGCTGCGCGGGGGTCAGCCGCGACCAGATCCAGGCGAGCGGCAGGCCGAGTAGCGACACCAGCGACAGGACGCTCACCGCGCCGAGCAGGTCGGCCTTCGGGAACGCCCTGGCCCGCCGCCGCGGCGGCGCCGGTGGGTGGTGCAGGTACCGCGGCACCGGGTGGTCGGGCCACACCGAGGACTGCGGGGCCGTGTCCGGCGCCGGGTGGTTCGGGGTGGTCACGGAGAGGAAGACTACGCGCCGCGGGCGTCGCGGATCTCGCCGTGCCGGCTGCACCGCGCCGTCCAGCCGGTCGGGGTCACCTGCACCACCATCCGGCGTCCGCAGTCGGCGCAGAACCGGGGCGGTTCCAGCTCCAGCCGGGCGAGGCAGCGGTCGTGCGCCGGCCCAGCAGCGCCACAGCCACCGCAGCCGCCGCAGTGCGTCGTCACCTGGCCGGTCACAGCGTCGCGTTGAGCGCCTTGACCGGCATCTGCAGCTCCTCGAGCATGTCGATGTCGTACTCGGCGGGTCGGCCCAGGGTGGACAGGTAGTTGCCGACGATCACGGCGTTGATGCCGCCGAGCATGCCCTGGCGCGCCCCGAGGTCGCCGAGGGTGATCTCGCGGCCGCCGGCGAACCGCAGGATCGTGCGGGGCAGCGCCGGCCGGAACGCCGCGATGCACCGCAGCGCGTCGGGGCCCTCGACCGTCGGCAGGTCGGCGAACGGGGTGCCCGGCCGCGGGTTGAGGAAGTTCATCGGCACCTCGTGCGGGTCGAGCTCCGCGAGCTGTGCGGCGAACTCGGCCCGCTGCTCCAGGGTCTCCCCCATGCCGATGATGCCGCCGCAGCACACCTCCATGCCGGACTCGCGGACCATCCGCAGCGTGTCCCACCGCTCTTCCCACGAGTGCGTGGTGACCACGGTGTCGAAGTGCGAGCGGGCCGTCTCCAGGTTGTGGTTGTACCGGTGCACCCCCATCGCGACCAGCTCGTCCACCTGCTCCTGGCTCAGCATCCCCAGCGAGCACGCGATCTGGATGTCGACCTCGTTGCGGATGGCGGTGACGCCGGCGCGCACCTGGGCCATCAGCCGGGCGTCCGGGCCGCGCACCGCGGCCACGATGCAGAACTCGGTGGCCCCGGTCTTCGCGGTCTGCTTGGCGGCCTCGACCAGGGAGTCGACGTCGAGCCACGCGGCGCGCACCGGCGAGTCGAACAGGCCCGACTGGGAGCAGAAGTGGCAGTCCTCCGGGCAGCCGCCGGTCTTGAGGGACACGATGCCCTCGACCTCGACGTCGGGCCCGCACCACCGCAGGCGCACCTGGTGGGCGAGCGCCAGCAGCTCCTCAAGGCGGTCGTCCGGCAGCCGCAGCACGTCGAGCACCTGCGTCTCGGTCAGCCCTTCGCCGCGTTCGAGCACCTGCTCGCGGGCCGTGGCCAGCACGTCGTCTGTCACCTGGCTGCTCCCTCTGCTGTCTGGTCCGGCTCAGTCTGGCTATTGGCTGAAGGGCGCCTTCAGTCGGGTAGGCCGACTGAAAGGCGCCTTCAGCCAATGAGTACGGGCGAGAGCCGCGTCACGTCGAGGTGTCCGCCGAGTTCCGGCGCGAGCCCGGCGCGGGCCGCCGCCAGGAACGCGGGCCGGTCGAGCGCGCCGGCACCGACCGCGAGCGCGCCGAGCAGCGGCTCACCGGCCATGTCGGGCAGGTCGGCGAGGTTGCACCGGGCGGCGAGGTCGGGCTCCGCCGGCCACGAGCCGATCACCAGCCCGGCGGCGCGCAGGCCACGCGAGCGCAGGGCCTCCGTGGTGAGGGCGGTGGCGTTGAGCGTGCCCAGGCCGGCCTCGGTCACCACCAGCACCGGCGCGTCCAGCGCGGCCGCGATGTCGGCGAGGGTGCCTGCGTCGTGGTCGAACCGCACCAGGAGACCGCCGGCGCCCTCCACCAGCACGAGGTCGTGATCGCGGGCTAGCTCGCGCGCCGCGGCGACGGCGGCCGCGACGGTGACCGCGGGGCGGCCGCCGCGGCGGGCCGCGGTGGCCGGGGCGAGCGGATCGGCGTAGCGGCCCAGTTCGCGGGTCGTGAGCGGGCCGGCGAGGCGCGTCACCTCGGCCAGGTCACCCGGCTCGTCGTTGGACACCCCGGTCTGCGCGGGCTTGAGCACCGCGACGCCGCGTCCTGCCGCGAGGGCGACGGCGGCCAGCGCGGCCACCACCACCGTCTTCCCCACGCCGGTGCCGGTGCCGGTGACCACGAGCACGGTCACGCGCGCGCCCCGGACAGCACCGACGCCAGCACGCTCCGCGCCAGGTCCAGCTCGTCGGCCGACAGCCCGGCGTGGGCGGTGAGGCGCAGCCGGCTCGTGCCGGGCGGCACCGACGGCGGGCGGAAGCAGCCGACCCGCACCCCCAGCCGCAGGCACTCCTGGGCGGCGGCGAACGCCACGTCGGGCTCGCCGAGTACCACCGACACCACGGCCGACGGCGGCGCCGGCACCCCGGCCGCGTCGGCCAGCGCGGCGGCCGCGTCGAGCACCTGACGCGGCAACCCCGGCTCACCCCGCAGCACCCGCAGGGCCGCGAGCGCGGCGCCCGCCGACGCCGGCGCCAGCCCGGTGTCGAAGATGAAGCTGCGGGCGGAGTCGACGAGGTGCTCGACGACGGCGGTGCTCGCCAGCACGGCCCCGCCCTGGGCGCCGAGCGACTTGGACAGGGTCACCGTCACCACGACGTCGGGTTCACCGGCCAGGCCCACCTCGTTGATCAGCCCACGCCCGCCGTGGCCGCGCACCCCGAGCCCGTGCGCCTCGTCGACCACCAGCACCGCGCCACGCGCCCGGCACACCGCGTGCAGCTCCCGCAGTGGGGCGAGGTCACCGTCCACGCTCGACACCGAGTCCGTCACGACGAGCGCGCGTTCCTCGTCCCGCGTCGCCAGCAGGACGTCCACGGTGGCCGGGTCGTTGTGCGGCGCGACCTCGACCCGCGCCCGGGACAGCCGACAGGCATCCACCAGTGAGGCGTGGCCGAGCTCGTCGGACACGATGAGCGCGCCGCGGCCGGACAGCGCGGCGACCGCGCCCAGGTTGGCCGTGTAGCCGCTGGAGAACACCAGCCCGGCCGGGGCCCCGCAGAACGCGGCCAGCTCGCTCTCCATGGCGGCGTGCAACGTCGTCGACCCGGTCACCAGGCGGGACCCGGTCGAGCCGGCGCCCCACGTGCGGGCCGCGCGCACCGCGCCGTCGACGACCCTGGGATCGCGGGCCAGCCCGAGGTAGTCGTTGGACGCCAGGTCGACCACCCGCTCGTCGGCCCGGCGGTGCCGCAGCCGACGCCGCAGACCGGCCGCCTCCCGCCGATCCGCGCGCTCGTCCAGCCAGGCCAGCGGGTCGTGCTCCACGCCGCGGACGGTACCTGTGACCGAGTCGTCAGGCCCGGCGGCCCGGCTGTCACACGGCGAGCGGTATGCTGATCACATCCACGCGACGAGCTGAGCTCGTCGGGCCCGTCCTTGTAGCCCGCGGTGTGACGCGGAACCTCTCGAGACGCGCCATTCCAGTCTCGAAAGGTTTCAATGTCACTGCCTGACGCTCAGCCGTCATTTGCTGCACTCGATCTTCCCAACCCGCTCATCACCGCCCTGTCGCGTCAGGGCATCGAAACACCCTTCCCCATCCAGATCGCCTGCATCCCGGACGCCATGGCCGGTCGCGACATCCTCGGCCGCGGCCAGACCGGCTCCGGCAAGACGCTCGCCTTCGGCCTGCCGATGCTGGCCAGGGTCGCCGGCACCCCGGCCGCGCCGAAGCGGCCCAAGGCGCTCGTGCTGGTGCCCACCCGCGAACTCGCCCAGCAGGTCCGCGACGTGCTGGAACCCCTCGGCCGCGGGCTGTGCGTCCGCGCCAGGGCCGCCGTCGGCGGCACCTCGTTCGCCAAGCAGGTCGACAACCTGCGCCGCGGCGTCGAGGTCCTCGTCGCCACCCCCGGCCGGCTCACCGACCTCATCGAACAGCGGGCCTGCTCGTTGGCCGACGTCGAGATCGTCGTGCTCGACGAGGCCGACCAGATGGCCGACATGGGCTTCCTGCCCGCGGTCACCGCGCTGCTGGAGCAGGTGCCGGCCGGTGGCCAGCGGATGCTCTTCTCGGCGACGCTCGACCGCGACGTCGACAAGCTGGTGCGCCGCTTCCTGGTGGACCCGGCCACCCACTCGATGGCCCCCGCGTCGGCGATGGTCGACACCATGGAGCACCACGCGCTGCTGGTCAGCCGCCACGACAAGGTCGCGGTGACGGCGGCGATCGCCAACCGGCCGGGCCGCACCATCCTGTTCGCCCGTACCAGGCACGGCGTCGACCGCCTCGCCGACCAGCTCGGCATGCTCGGCGTCCGCGCCGGCACGCTGCACGGCGGCATGGCCCAGGGCGCCAGGACACGGATGCTCGCCCAGTTCCGCGAGGGCAACTTCGGTGCGCTCATCGCGACCGATGTGGCGGCACGGGGTATCCACGTCGACGACGTCAGCCTCGTGCTGCACGTCGACCCGCCGTCGGACCCCAAGCACTACCTGCACCGCGCCGGCCGGACCGCCCGCGCCGGTGGCGCCGGCACGGTCGTCACCCTGGTGACCCCCAACGAGCTCCGCTCCTTCGACACCCTGAGCCGCCAGGCCGGGGTGAAGCCCAAGCGCACGTCCGTCACGCCGTACGACGCCACACTCGGCGAGCTCACCGGCGCCCGCGCCCCCGAGGGCGGGCCCATCGTCCAGGTGATCGAGCCGCCCGCGCCGTCGCGGTACGCGCCGTCGCACAGCCGTACCGGCGGGTCCGCGGCCCGGTCCTCGGCCGGCTCGTCCTACCGTGCCGACCGGCCCCGCGCCGGTGGCCACGACCGCGCAGAGTGGCGTGGCGAGGGCGACGGCGGCTCCTCGGACCGTCCGAACCGCGGTGGGTACGCCGGCCGGGGTGGCTCACAGCGCGGTCGGGGCGGGGCCTCGCGCCGCCGCCGCGTCGCCTGACCCGCAGTCTCCGTGTTTGGAAGGCCCCGCCGGCCACCCCGGCGGGGCCTTCCCTTACCCGCCTACGTTGCGCGTGTCCGCCGTCTGAACAGCGCGTGTCCGCCATCTCAGTAGCGCGTGTCCGGCGTTTGGGTAGCGCGTGTCCGGCGTTTGGACACAGTGTGTCCGGCGTTTCGACAGCGTGTGTTGGGCGTTCCGGCGCGCGTGTCCGGCGTTTCGGTCGTTCGCCGGTGGGTCAGCCCGTGATGCCGGCCTTCGCGGCCGCGACCACGGCGTCCGCGATCGACGCCACGTCCACGCTCGACGTGATGAACGGCGGCATGGTGTACACGAGGTCGCGGAACGGCCGCAGCCACACTCCGTGACGCATCGCGGCCGCGGTCGCCGCGGCGACGTCGACCGGCCGCTCCAACTGGACGACGCCGATGGCCCCGAGCACCCGGACGTCGAGCACGCCCGGCAGCCTCCTGGCCGACGCGAGGCCGACGCGGAGCCCGGCCTCGATCCGCCGTACGTCGCGCTGCCAGTCCTGGGCGAGCAGGAGGTCGACCGAGGCCCGCGCCACCGCGGCGGCGAGCGGGTTGGCCATGAAGGTCGGGCCGTGGGCGAGCACCGGCACGTCCCCGCGACCGATGGTCCGCGCCACGTCCGGGGTGCACATGGCCGCAGCCATCGGCAGGTAACCGCCGGTGAGCGCCTTGCCCACGCACATCACGTCCGGGGTCACCCCGGCGTGGTCGGCGGCGAACAGGGCACCGGTGCGGCCGAACCCGGTCGCGATCTCGTCGAAGATCAGTAGCACGTCGTGCTGGTCGGCCAGCGCCCGCAGTCCGCGCAGGTAGCCGGGGGCGTGGAAGCGCATCCCGCCGGCGCCCTGCACCACCGGTTCGACGATCACCGCGGCCAGCTCGTGCGCGTGCCGGTCGAACAGCTTCGCCAGCTGCTCGGCGTACGAGGCGTCGCCCGGGGCGTCGAACCCGGCCGGGGGCGCGTCTGCGAACACCTGCTGTGGCAACACATCACCCCATAGCGCGTGCATTCCCCCGTCGGGGTCACACACGCTCATGGCCTGGAAGGTGTCGCCGTGGTATCCGCCGCGCCAGGTCAGCAGCCGGTGCTTCTCCGGACGGCCGAGGGCCCGCCAGTACTGCAGGCTCATCTTGATCGCGACCTCGACCGCGACCGAGCCCGAGTCGGTGAAGAACACGTGCTCCAGGCCGGCCGGCGCGATGTCCACCAGCCGTCCGGCCAGCCGCGCGGCGGGTTCGTGGGTCAGGCCGCCGAACATCACGTGGCTCATCCGGCCGGCCTGCTGGTGGAGCGCCTCGTCCAGGACGGGGTGCCGGTACCCGTGGATCGCGGCCCACCACGACGACATCCCGTCGATGAGCTCGGTGCCGTCGGCCAGTCGCAGCCGCACCCCGGACGCGGACTCGACGACCAGCGGCGGCAGGTCGGCCGGCACGGCCGAGTACGGGTGCCACACGTGCGCCTCGTCCAGCGCCAGGATCTCGTGCGGGGTCACAGCCACAGGACATTAGCGGTCACCCGACCGCCCCCGATAGCGGCCTCCACATCATCCCTTCGGGCGACACCCGGATGCCGCCCACACCGGCCCGACGGCTGCGGCTTCCATGATCACCAGAAGTGTCGACCGAGGTTTCGTTCGTGCAACCAGGACCGACAATCCCCGCGATCATGGTCAAGGCCCCCACCCCGCCTCGCTCCATCACGCCGACGCGCCCGGTCGACACCCCCGGCTGTCGAAACGCCGGACACACTGTGTCCAAACGCCGGACACGCGCTACCCAAACGCCGGACACGCGCACCGAAACGCCCAACACACGCTGTCGAAACGCCGGACACGCGCTGTCGAGACGGCGGACACGCGCGGGATGGGTGAAGGCTCAGCCCAGGCAGCCGGGGCCGAGGAGAGCCTTGAGGTCGCCCATGAGCGCGGGGGTCGCGGTCACGCGCAGGCCGTCGTCGAGCTTGAGGACGTGCCGCCGCGCCCCGTTGACCAGCGACAGCTGCACCTCGGTCGTGCCGGGGTGGGAGCCGAGGACGTCGCGCAGCTTCGACACCAACGGCGGGGTGCACCGCACCGCGGGCATGATCACCCGCACCGGCTGGTTGGTGCCGGCTGTGGACAGGTCGGGCACGACCAGGTCGTTGGCGATGAGCGAGATCCGGTCGTCCCGCTTGGCCACCCTGGCCTTCACCAGGACGATCGCGTCCTCGGCCACGCTCATCCCCACCACGGAGTACGTCTTGGGGAAGAACAGCACCTCGATGCCGCCGACGAGGTCCTCCAGCTGCCCGGAGGCCCACGGCTCGCCGTTGCGGTTCACCCGGCGGGTGACCGAGGCCAGGATGCCGCCCACGGTCACCTGCGTGCCGTCCGGGATGGAACCCTCCAGGATCGACGCGATGGACGAGTCGGCCTGCTGGGCCAGCACCTGCTCGACGCCGCGCAACGGGTGCCCCGACACGTACAGGCCGAGCATCTCCCGCTCCAGGGCCAGCCGGTGCTTGGTGTCCCACTCCTCGTCGGGCACCTTGACGTCGAACACGCCGGTGAAGTCGGTGCCACCGCCGCCGAGGTCGCCGAACAGGTCGAACTGGCCGATCGCCTCGGCCCGCTTGGAGTCCATGACCGCGTCGATCGCCTCGGCGTGCACGGTGTGCAGGCCCTTGCGGGGATGGCCGAGGGTGTCGAACGCGCCGGCCTTGATCAGCGACTCGACGACCTTCTTGTTGCAGGCCACCGCATCGACCTTGCGCAGGAAGTCGGAGAAGTCGGAGAAGTCGCCCTTGACGGTGCGGGCCTCGACGATCGAGTCGACGACGTTGGCGCCGACGTTGCGGATGGCGCCGAGGCCGAACCGGATGTCCAGTCCGACCGAGGCGAAGTTGCGGACCGACGAGTTGACGTCCGGCGGCAGCACCGTGATGCCCATCTTGCGGCACTCGGCCAGATAGACGGCGGCCTTGTCCTTGTCGTCACGGACCGAGGTGAGCAGCGCGGCCATGTACTCGGCCGGGTAGTTGGCCTTGAGGTAGCCGGTCCAGTACGAGACCAGCCCGTAGCCGGCCGTGTGCGCGCGGTTGAACGCGTAGTCGGAGAACGGGACGAGGATGTCCCACAGCGTCTTGATCGCGGCGTCGGAGTAGCTGTTGGCCTTCATGCCGTCGCGGAACGGCACGTACTCCTTGTCCAGGATCTCCTTCTTCTTCTTGCCCATCGCCCGGCGCAGCAGGTCGGCCTTGCCGAGCGTGTACCCGGCGAGCTGCTGGGCGATCGCCATGACCTGTTCCTGGTAGACGATCAGGCCGAACGTCTCGCCGAGGATCTCGCTGAGCGCCGCCTCCAGCTCGGGGTGGATCGCGGTGATCGGCTCCCGGTTGTTCTTGCGGTCGGCGTAGGACGTGTGCGCGTTCGCGCCCATCGGCCCCGGCCGGTACAGCGCGAGCACGGCCGAGATGTCCTCGAAGCAGTTCGGCTCCATGCGGCGCAGCAGGTCGCGCATCGGCCCACCGTCGAGCTGGAAGACGCCGAGCGTGTCGCCGCGGGACAGCAGCTCGTAGCACGCCTTGTCATCGAGTTCGAGGTGCTCCAGGTCGAGCGCGGGTTTGCCGTTGGTGAGGATGTTCTCGAGCGCATCGTCGATGACGGTGAGGTTGCGCAGCCCGAGGAAGTCCATCTTGAGCAGCCCGATGTCCTCGCAGGCGCCCATGTCCCACTGCGTGATGATCGCGCCGTCGGCCTCGCGACGCCACACCGGCAGGACGTCGATCAGCGGGTCCTTGGAGAGGATCACGCCGGCCGCGTGCACCCCGGCCTGGCGCTTGAGCCCCTCCAGGCCGCGCGCAGTGTCGATGATCTCCTTGACCTGCGGGTCGGTCTCGTACAGCGCCCTGACCTCGGTGGCCTCCGCGTAGCGCTTGTGCGCCGGGTCGAAGATCCCGGCGAGCGGGATGTCCTTGCCCATGACCGCCGGCGGCATCGCCTTGGAGATCCGGTCCGCGACCGAGTAGCCGGGCTGGCCGTAGAGCACCCTGGCCGAGTCCTTGATCGCCGCCTTGGCCTTGATCGTCGAGTACGTGACGATCTGCGCTACACGTTCCTCGCCGTACTTCTCGGTCGCGTAGCGGATCATGTCGCCGCGACGGCGCTCGTCGAAGTCGATGTCGATGTCGGGCATCGAGACGCGGTCGGGATTGAGGAACCGCTCGAAGATCAGCTTGTGCTCGATGGGGTCGAGTTCGGTGATACGCAACGCCCATGCGATGAGGCAGCCGGCGGCCGACCCGCGGCCGGGGCCGACCCGGATGCTGCTCTCCCTGGCATGCCTGATGAGGTCCTCGACCACGAGGAAATAGCCCGGGTACCCCATCTGGCAGATGACGTCGAGCTCGAAGTTGGCCTGCTTGCGGTGCGCGTCGGGGACGACGCCGCCCGCCTTGGCGAAGCGGAACTCCAGACCCCGGTCGACCTGCTTGCGCAGCCAGGACTCCTCGGTCTCACCCTCGGGGACCTCGAACTCCGGCATGAGGTTGCGCGGCTCGAACAGCCCGCCGTAGCTGCCGATCCGCTCGGCCACCAGCAGCGTGTTGTCGCACGCCTCCGGCAGCCCGTGCTTGTCGCCCCACAGCGCCCGCATCTCGTCCGCGGTCTTGACGTAGAACCCCTCGCCGTCGAACTTGAAGCGCTTGGGGTCGGCGAAGGTGCTGGCGGTCTGGACGCACAGCAGCACGTCATGGCTGTGCGCGTCCTCCTTGTGCGTGTAGTGCAGGTCGTTGGTGGCCAGCGCGCCGAGCCCGAGCTCCTTGCCGAGCTTCATCAGGCCTGGCATGTACCGGCTTTCGACATCGAGGCCGTGGTCCATCATCTCGATGAAGAGGTTCTCGCGGCCGAGGATGTCGATCAGCTCGCCGGCAACGTTGCGGGCGCCGTCGTAGTCGTCGGCCCGCAGCCGGGTGGGGATCTCACCACCGGGGCAGCCGGTGGTGCCGATGATCCCCGAGCTGAACCGGGACAGCAGCTCGCGGTCGATGCGCGGCTTGCGGTAGAACCCCTCCAAGCTCGCGTAGGACGCCAGCCGGAACAGGTTCGACAGGCCCACCTCGTCGGTGGCGAGCAGCGTCATGTGGGTGTACGCGCCGCCACCGGAGACGTCGTCGTCGTTGTTCCCACCGGCGGTCGTCGCCCGCGACCAGCTGACCTTCTTCTTGATGTGCCGCGAGTCGGGCGCGACGTACGCCTCCAGACCGATGATCGGCTTGACGCCGGCGGCCTTCGCCTTGTTGTAGAACTCGTACGCGCCGTACAGGTAGCCGTGGTCGGTCATCGCGACCGCCGGCATGTCCAGCCTCTTCACCTCGTCGAACAACCCGTTGAGACGAGCAGCACCGTCGAGCATGGAGTACTCGGTGTGCACGTGAAGATGAACGAAGGAGTCGCCGGACACCAGTACGGACCTCCTTCCCCGAAGACAGGTGGGGCACCCGCGGCGATCGCCACTGCGCCACCGGCCCGGCGCGATCGCGGCAGGCGTCCCGGCAGCCTAGCCCGCCATGGCCGCGGGCTGTGGCCGTGGGTTTGACGGCACGCCGGGCGGTTCGACGGACCTTCGGTGCGGATGCGGGCCGGGAACGATCAGGTAAGAGTGGGGGCGTGACCGAACCGGATCCACGACGGTGGCGGGCCCTGTGGGTGAGCCAGCTCGCCGGCTTCATGGGCCTGCTCGACGTGAGCATCGTCAACGTGGCGCTCCCGTCGATGCAGCGCGGCGTCGGCGCGTCCGCCGCCGAGATCCAG